>Ga0307475_10000625_pt1 | contig 21243 bp, 16 predicted proteins | sample atmos_gasesECM1C_FD_203317 | JGI IMG/M metagenome (GOLD analysis project Ga0307475, IMG submission 203317) | Hardwood forest soil microbial communities from Morgan-Monroe State Forest, Indiana, United States - atmos_gasesECM1C_515 | ecosystem: Environmental > Terrestrial > Soil > Temperate... | reverse complement strand
CGGGATGAACAGACCTCTTGTGTACGAGCTGTCCCGCCAGGGGCATCGCTCGGTAGCGAAGTCTGGAAGAGATAATTGCTGAATGCATCTAAGCAAGAAGCTCGCCCTAAGATAAGTTCTCCCAAGGTTTAAGACCTAAGAAGGGCAGTCGAAGACTACGACTTTGATAGGCTGGAGGTGGAAGCACAGCAATGTGTGAAGCTGACCAGTACTAATCGCCCGTTCGGCTTAATCATAAAACTTTCTCAAACCGTCTTTGAGGAAGAGCAGTAACGCAGAAGTGATTGGAAGAGATCACGTTAAAGTGATTTTGGAAAGTCACAAGGTAAACGCCAATTCTGCACAGTCGCGTTCGATAAAGAGCCCAATTTGTAATGCCAGCCAGCTTCTGTTGTGGTTCGCGAGCTCAAAAAAAATTGAAATGCGAGGTTAGGACCGGGGTTTTTTGAAGTTTTTTCTTCGAACCTCGAGTTTCTAACTTCGAATTTCTAAAAGTTTCCTGGTGATCATACCGCGAGGGTCACACCCGTTCCCATCCCGAACACGGAAGTTAAGCCTCGCTGGGCCGATGATACTGCACGGGCAACTGTGTGGGAACGTAGGTCGTCGCCGGGATTAAAATAAATAAACGGCCAAATATTTTTCAACATATTTGGCCGTTTTGTGTTTTGACCATTTTATTTTGCGATTGCGCGCGGCATGCAAGATTTTTTGCATGCCGCTTTTCTATTGTGCGCATGGAGGCGCAAAATATGATGAACATGCATAGATACTATGTTGCGGTCGGTGATAGGGAGAATTGGAACAGTGCTTTCACCAAAGGCAATATTTGGGGGCTTAGTGAGGGTAGGAGCGGAATATATCGTAAGTTAAGTGTTGGAGACTATGTCTTTTGTTATGCCGAAAAACCGGTCATGGGGGTGGTCGGACTTGTGCGCGTGGTTCGGAAATTTCGTGATTCAGCACCATTTTTCTTTCGCGACTGGAAAGCAGAAAGTGAATGGCCTTTACGTTTTGAATTTGAAGTTAAATGGCCACATTTGAAGGATCTATTCGCGAGGTCCATCGGTGTTGAGGATCTTATTAACCCTAGGGCGAGTTCCAACAATTAACGGCTACAAAGGCTCAAGAGATCCTTCGAAGATGTGACCCAAATCTCAAATATTGAAGAACAAGCCGCCTCTGAGCAATTAGGGCGGCCTTTTTGTTTTCAGCGCTGCTACTTTCGCGTTGCCGCTACGTAGAACTATTGGATGAGTTTTGTGTGATGATATTGCTACTTGCAGTGCTAAGAACAATCCTTCCTACGCGCACCAGGAAGCAACCGAGGAATTGAGGACAAATAATGGGTGTGTTTAACAAGGGGCCACGAGACCGTGGCGACGGGCCTGCTTACACCATGAGGCCGGCAGTTCCCGGCTTGCGGGCGATTGTGATTGGCGTGGCGGTGCTGCTGGGATTGATCATTTTGTTTTCGTTGCTTGTGCGGGTGACGCGCATTGAGGCGGGGCACGTTGGAGTGGAGATTAATCTGGCGGGTAAGCAGCGCGGGGCGTCGGAAATTCCGGTACGGACTGGTTGGGTGGTGTATTCGCCGCTGAGCACGCAAATTATCGAATTTCCGACTTACGTGCAGACCGTGAAGTGGACCCGGGATACCAACGAAGGGCACCCCATCAACGAAGAGATGGGCTTCAACTCCAAGGAAGGCATGGAGATTTTCGTGGACGTCTCACTGTCGTATGCGATTGAGCCGACGAAAGCGCCGGACTTTTACGTGAAATATCGCGTGGGCAATCTGGAGATGTTTACGCACGGGATTTTGCGGGACATCGTGCGCAACTCATTGAACGAGGTGGCTTCCACGTATGTGGTGGAGGATATTTACGGCGAAGGCAAGGCGGAATTTTTGCACAAGGTGCAGGCCATGATTGAACAGAAGGTTGCTCCGGTGGGCGTTAGCGTACAGCAATTTGGATTTATCGGAGCGCCGCGCGTGCCTACGGTGATTGCCACGGCGATTACCGCGAAGGCGCAAGCGATTCAGCAAGCGGAGCGGGCGCGCAATGAGTTGGCTACCACGCAGGCAGAGGCGGCCAAAAAAATTGCGGAAGCGGAAGGCGATGCGAAGTCGCTGGTAACCAGGGCGCAAGGAGAAGCGGACGCCAATCGTATACGGCAGAATTCGTTGACACCCCAACTATTGGAATTGCGGCGCATTGAAAACAATCGCGCGTTGATCGACAAATGGAATGGCGCGTTGCCGACGGTGCAGTCTGGACAGGGAAGCGGAATGATTCTGCAACTGCCGAAGCCGGAGTGAAGGCGGAACGGCGCTAATATGACTGCAATGTTTGAGTCGATGCAAGATGAAGGGAATCGGAGAAAAGCGCCCATCCGCCACGGCGGATAAACCTGCCGCGGCAGGTAAACCCTTTGCAAAAACCAAAAAACGCAAAGGGTAGGCCACCCAGAGTCCCATAGTAACTTAAAGGTGTGCCACCTACCCTTTGCAAAAACCGCAAAGGGTAGGCCACCCAGAGGCCTCTAATAACTTAAGGGTGTGCCGCCCGCCGGAGTCAGCCAGTTATTGAGCCGCGACACTCAGGCAAAGAATTGGCGAAACCTTTTCCACATTAATATTTCTCTTAACAATTCTAATGAAAAGTACTATTGACCTGCCGTTTTGCAAGGACTACTTTTAGGACTCCTCATTGGAAGCCTACAAGTCGAGGTGCTGCATGGCTGCCGGTAACCTAGTGGTAGACGAATCCGTCAAGCAAAGTTTACTGGAGCGCTGGACGAATATGCGTGGACACCAGCGCGTGACTACCAACGTGAAATTGCGGGTGGAGTGGGACGAGGGCGCTTTGCTGCAGAACGTGAATGCGGTGACGGTGGATGTAAGCAGCTCTGGCTGTAAAGCGGTGGTGGCGGGCGATCTGCGACTACATCAGCGCGTTAAGCTTATTCATGCTACCAGCGGGCGCCGTGCAGATGCTCAGGTGGTGTGGCGCGGGCATGAAGCATGGGATGCGGGCTTCGTTCTGGAGCGACCGGATCCCACATTCTGGGAATAGTTGCTGGAGTTTGATTTTCTGGAATTTTCCGTATTCCTCCCGAAGGCGTAATGCTATTGCGCCGAATTCCGCGAACTTTCCAAGGTCAAAAAAAAATGCGTGGATACGGACAAAGTGCGTCGCGCATCCACGCAGCAACAGGCTCTGTAATTAGAAAATAATTTTCGCCATCAGTTGCATGTTGAACGGCTCGCCTGGCCCAAGGCCTGGCGCGACTGTGTCGGACATGGCCCTTGCGGTTAAAAGTTGTTTCAGCGGATCAGAAGATGATCTTGGCTGCCAGTTGTATCTGGAACGGCTCGCCAGGACCAATGCCTGGAGCAGCCTGGGAGTCCGAGATGGTGTCCTGGACCCAACCGAAGCCGCCTTGGGCATTGCCACAAAGCAAGCGGTTAACACCGTTAACAACAGTCGGGACGTCCCCACAACTTGTGTTGAGGCCGCCAAAGATGCCAGCCAGGTTTTTGCGGTTGAAGATGTTGAACATCTCGGCGCGGAGTTGGACCTTAAGCCGTTCCGTGATGGGCACGTTCTTGATCACGGACACGTCTACGCTGCCGAAACCAGGTGCGTGGAGCTTGTTGCGGCTGAGGTTGCCGATGGTGCCTGGGAGAGGCTCGGCAAAGGCGTTGCCGTTCCACCACTGCTCTCCCACACCTTTAACGAAGCTGTGGTTCGCGCCAGCGTAAGGATCGCCAATCAGGTCCAAGCCAAGACGAGCGTCCTCAACGGGCTGGCCGGTGTGGAAGTTGGTGAAAGTGGAGAATTGCCAGCCGTTCCACAGACGATTGGCCCACGGTCCAGTGGCCCAGTTGGCACGCGGCACGTCATACACCATACTAACGGTGAAAAGATGCCTGGTGTCGAAGTCGCTGTTGCCGTAGTCAAAGTGCTTGTCGAAGGCATTATCCAACGGCACGCCTCGGTATTCGCTGATCTCGTCCAGAGCGTGCGCCCACGTGTAGCCAATCGCACCACTCAGGTTGTGCCAGGAATTGGTGCGCAACTGGGCTTGTAGAGCGTTGTAGTTCGAAGTTCCGGAGCTACTAATTTGATAAACAGAGTTGAACTGCGGAAAAGCGCCATTCTGATTGATGTCGCCAAATAAGGAGAGCTTGCGCCCCTCGCTGCCGACATAACCTATCTGGGCGATCACCCTACCGCCCAGGCTCTTTTCCACCTGCAGGTTGTAATTCAAGTAGTAGGGTGTACGGAAGTTCTGATTGACGGAGAAAATAGCCAGGTTTTGGGGGTCTCCTGCCGCCGTGCAGAAGGGGCTAGCGCAGGTTTGGATCCCAGGAAAGATGAAGCCGGTCGGGCTGGCCGCCATCGTCTGGTCCCAATTGTAGGCTGTCTGTCCTAAGACGTTTGTGGTGTAGAGAGGATAGGGCTTCGGACCAAACGGATTTCCCTCCACGCCATCGCTGCCCACATGGTTGTCCAGGAAGGGGTTCATATTGATCTGGTCATAGTAGACACCCACGCCGCCGCGCAGCACCAAACCGCTAAAGGAGGCTGGATGGTAGGCAAAACCCAGGCGAGGGGCAAAGGCCTGCCGGTCGGGCGGGAAGATGCCATCTGCGTTGACGCCTTGAACCCGAAACCCCTTCACCTGATCAAAGAACGCCAGATCCTTGGCGTCGTTGTGTAGCGGACCAAAGTATTCGTAGCGCAGGCCGAGGGTAAGATTGAAATTCCGGGTAATCTGCCAGGAGTCCTGGAGATGCGCGTTAAAGGCGTTCACGCGTACCGTGCGCTCCGGGTTTCCCACGGCGAGAATAGATTTGGCCACGTCGCCGGCCAGGAAATCAGCTAGCGTCAGGGCCCTGCCGAGCAGACCTGACGTGCTCAGAGAGGCACAAGCTGGCGTAACGCAACCGGCCCACGGTCCCTGACTGCCGTCGAACGTAAATCTGCCGCGTCCTCGGCGGTGGTAAAACTCATTCACATTGGCGAAGCGGATCTCCGCGCCGAAGCGCAGTTGGTGCGCGCCCTGAGAATAGGAAGCGTCGTCGGTAATGTGGTAGGTGATGTCGTTGCGACCGCTAGGACTGGTCACGCCCACGCCGTCAAATCCGTGAATTTGAAGCTCTGATGCTCCCAGCAAGTGCATATCAGGGCTCACATTTAAGCCACCAAAACCCGGCTGGAAGCTATGGTTGTTGTCTTTGAAGAGTTGATTGAAGTAGTTCGCCCCGACCAACACCTGGTTGGTCAAGCGCGATGAAAACGTTGAATTCAACACCAGAGAGTAATTGTAAACGTGAATTGGCGCCACTTCGAAATAAAACGGATCGATAGACGACGCCGTAGCCAGCGCTGCGCTAATCCCTAGAGGTGCGATTTGGTTTCCCTGACCGCCAAACCAGTGGAAAAAAAGACGGTGTTTATCGTTGATGTTGTAATCCAGTTTGACCACGCCGTTGTAGTCGTATCCGTAGGCAGGCACAGGAGAAAAATAATTACCTACTGACAGCTTCCCGTTGGTGATGCTACCGCGCGTGTTGCCCTGCGGCCAGTAGCCATTCGGCCCGATGAGATTTTGCGAAGTGGGGCTGGGGGCTACCGGAGCATAAGCGCCGTAGATGCCGCCGGGGTTATTGAGAATGTCCGCAGCCAGGTTGACCCATGCCTGGGAGGGCTGGGTGGTTAAGCCCGACAAACCGATGAGGAAATCATTTTTCTCGTAGCCCACTGAATAAAACAACTTCTCCTTCTTGAACGGCCCGCCAACCCAGAAACCGTAGTTTTCGTTGCGCAAGGGAGGCGATTTAGGTACTACGGCATTCGGGACAAAGAAGGGGGAGTGCGCCGCGAAGGCTTCGTTGCGGTTGTAATAGTAAAGCGAACCGTGAATATCATTTCCGCCGCTCTTAATCGTTAAGTTGACCGTGCCGCCGGCATTGCGCCCGGCCTCGGACCCGGATTGAGTCTGCGAAGAAAATTCGCTGACAGAATCCATGGGCAAAAGAACACCTGCGATCCCGGCGACACCGCCCTGGTTGACAGCCGGAATGTTATGCCAGAAGTCGTTGTTGTCCACGCCGTCAATCTGCCAGTCCACTTGATTGCCGCGGGTGCCATTGACGGAGACGAATCCTCCCACATTGATACCGCCAGCGCCAGGTTGCAAACCAATGAGCTGTGTGAAGTCGCGCCCTGCGATGGGAACAGCATCCATAACCTTTTCGTCGATAGTCATGTTTTGTGTTGCCGTGGTCGAGTCCAGGGTCAACGCGGCCGCAGAAACCTCAATCGCTGTCGACGCCTGCCCCATCTTCAGCGGAATGGACAGGGTATAGACCTGTCCTGCAACCACCTCCACCTTGTCCACGGTGTAAGTTGGGAATCCTGACGCGGTAACGCTTACCGTGTAGAGGCCGAGTGGCAAGTCCTGAAAGGCAAATTGACCTTCACTCGATGTGACCGTCATGTGATCAATATTCGTCGCAGTTTCTGTGGCCTTCACCGTCGCTCCAGGCACGGAAGCTCCCGAAGGGTCGGTCACTGTGCCGTTAATTGATCCACGGAAGGTCTGTGAATTTGCAATCACTGCAAACGATAACGTAAAGAACAATACGGAAAGTAAGCGTTTCATGGATGAGCTCTCCCTGGTAAAGTTGCGACCAACCCTTGGCCCTGAAAAAGCGGACTTCGCTGTTTCAAAAACAACGTGCCCACCCCTAATCCGGGTGCCTCGACTGATTTTGCAGTCTTGAAAACTACCTAAGGAAAATACAGGCCAGCGCGCCCCTTTGAAGGGCAAAATACTCCGCCCTAAAGGAAACTGTCAATGAGAATTTACATTAGTAGAAGGAATAGATTTCATGAATTAATAAATATGATGTCGGGGGACTGTTAAAAACCGGGGATTGGCAGGCCTGCCGGGAAAGAACTGCTCGACAATCAGGGCTCCAAATGGACAATGAATGCAAATAATTCGGGGAGCCTCAAGTAATGACGAGCGCAAGATTGAAAAATGTGTTGATCACCGGCGCGACCGACGGCTTGGGTAAAGCTGCGGCAGTGTTGCTGGCGCAACGCGGTTATCGGGTTTTTGCGGCGGGGCGCTCGGCGGAAAAACGCCGGCAGCTGGATGAGTTGGCACGGCAGCAAAAGCTCGCGCTTGAAACGTTGAATGTGGATGTCTGCGACGACGTTTCGGTGAAAGAGGGCGTGGCGGCAGTGATCGCCAAGGCGGGTTCGGTGGATGTGCTCATCAATAACGCGGGGATTGTTTATGTGACCACCGTGGAAGACACGCGCATGGAGGATTGGCGGCGCCAATTCGAAACGAACTTTTTTGGAGTGGTGCGGGTCACGCAGGTGGTTCTGCCGCACATGCGAACGAGGCGGCGCGGACGTATTCTGATGGTGAGCTCCGTTTCGGGGATTATTACTCCGCCGACGCAAGGTCCTTACAGCAGCAGCAAGCACGCGATGGAAGGATTGAGCAACGCCTTGCGATTAGAGATGTATCCGTTCGGAGTCGAGGTGATTTTGATTGAGCCTGGCTACATCATGACCAACCTGCAGAACACTGCCGCGGAGTTGATGGAACCCTACGCGGATAAGATTACTGCCGGGCCTTATGCCAGGATTTATTCCGGAGCATTTGCGGGAGCTACGAGCGCGAGGAAAAAATCGAAGACCACGGCGGAGGACTGCGCCCGCGTGATGTTGAGAGCTATTGAAGCGCCCAGTCCTAAAGCGCGTTATGGAGTGACTCCGCTAGCGACCATGGCGAAGTGGGCTAAGCGGTTGCTGCCAGATAGTGCGATTGATGCTTTGATTCGGCGCAGATATGGAATTGTTCGCGACCGGTTGAGCGGGAATTGAGATTGTTTCGCAGAGAAAAATTCTTACTGCACGATTTGCTCGGGAATTGAATGGCGGCTAGCGCTCACCCGCCACGGCAGGTAAACCCTTTGCAAAAACCGAAACCGCAAAGGGTAGGCCACCCAGGGTCCACTAGTAGCTGATGGCCTTCTCTTGTCGGCCCTGGAGTTTTAAGGGTTGGTAACCTGGAACGAAAGGCTGTTTTCGCGCAGAGCTTCCCATCGTTTGGCCCAGGCCTCGTGCGCGGGGCTTTCGGCGTAATCGGCTGCGGTTTCTGGGCTGGTGAACTCGATAGCGTAGACGCCGCTGAAATCCCTGATCTGGTTACGATTTGTTTTGAGCCAGATATTTTTTACGCCGGGAATTTTGCGCGCTAGATCCTTGATGCCGTCCAAGGCCTTCTGCCTGTCATTCTCGGACGTAGCGTCTTTAAATTTGTAGACCACGACATGCAGGACAGTTTTGGGCTGCCCAAATTTATTTTGCGCGGCGACGCGTGTGGCGCGTAGCGATCCTACAGCTACTCCAGCGCCGAATAGCCCCGCACATAATGCGACTTGCAAGCCAAGTTGTTTGATGGACGGCACGCTGCTCCTCCTGTTTCGATAACCACTTAGTTTATGTGCGCCGACGCGCGCGAAGCAATTCGTGAAGCCGGATTCCATACGCACCCCACACGTTGGCACGCAACAAACGCGCCACCAGATGTTGGACGCGAGGATTAGAGGAAAGTGGTAGATGGTAGGAGCATTTCTGCGACACTTCACGGCCGTCGAATGGCGAATTTAATTGGTGCGCGATGCTTTGCTATTGCCGACGTGGCTTGATTGTCGATTAGCTTCGGCGCAGGCGCGAGCGCGATTGAGGAGGAGGTCGCGCTCGCGTGCGTTGCGGGTTAGCGATGCGGCGCGTTCGAACTCCGTGCAGGCTTCCTCGTTGCGGTCGAGTTTAGAAAGAAGATCGCCCCGCACACTGGGCAACAAATGGTAGGTCTTGAGAGAGGGCTCTTGAGTCAGGGTCTCAACGATTTCGAGTCCGGCCGCGGGACCGAAGGCCATCGCGACGGCAACGGCGCGATTCAATTCGATCACGGGTGATGGAGAATATTCGAGGAGTTCCTGGTAGAGCGAGGCAATGCGCTCCCAGTTGGTTTCCGCGGGCATAGTTGCTCGCGCATGACAGGCGGCGATGGCGGCCTGCAAGGTGTATGGACCGCGTGCGCCGCCAAGCTTCTGAGAACGGTCCAGCGCAGCGAGTCCGCGGGAGATGAGCAGCTGATCCCATCGCGAGCGGTCTTGATCGAGCAATAAAATAGGCTCTCCTGCAAGGCCGACGCGCGAGGCGGCGCGCGAAGCTTGAATCTCCATGAGCGCGACGAGACCGTGAACCTCCGGCTCGGCGGAAGCCAACTCGGCCAGAATGCGGCCGAGACGCAGCGCTTCCTCGCACAGGGCGGGACGCATCAAGTCATCACCGGCGGTGGCGGAGTAGCCTTCGTTGAAGACGAGGTAGATGACTTCGAGCACGGACGACAAGCGCTCGGCCAATTCGGCTTTGCGGGGGAGCTCGAAAGGGACACGCTTTTCTGAGAGAGTGCGCTTGGCGCGCACGATGCGCTGGGCAATGGTAGGTTCCGGGACGAGAAATGCGCGAGCAATTTCATCGGTGGTCAATCCACCGAGCAAGCGAAGTGTGAGTGCGACGCGGGCCTCCGGAGTGAGCACCGGATGGCAGGCGACGAATATCAGGCGGAGAAGGTCGTCGCCAACGTGATCGTCGATCGCGGATTCCAAAGCAGCCACGGCGGCCTCCTGCCGGGCATCAACTTCGCGTCCGAGCTCTTGGTGCTTACGTTCGAGAAGTTTTGCTCTGCGGAAGGTGTCAATGGCGCGATGCTTCGCCGCGGCCATGAGCCAGGCGCCCGGATTATCCGGGATGCCTGACTCTGGCCAACGCTCGAGAGCGGCGACGAGCGCATCCTGTGCGAGGTCTTCCGCGAGACTGACGTCACGCACCATGCGCGCGAGTCCGGCAATGAGCCGGGGGGACTCGATTCTCCAGACGGCGTCGATCGCGCGATGAATGTCGGTGGACATGATCCACCATCGATCAAAACATCTTTAATTCGTGCGCGCAACCGCACCACGGTTATCCAGGCAAATCGCGCTTAGATGCGGTTGTCGTTCTATGCTTGGGGAGGAAAATCTTCCGGTCCGTACATTTGGCGAACTTCGGTCTCGCCTTCCCAGCCGGGCCAGTGTTGCCGGTGAAGATCCATGAAGTGCTTGGCTGACTCCAGAGCTTCCTCTTTGGAATTAAAGTTCAAGATTGCGAAGCCGCCGATAACCTCCTTGGTTTCGGTGAAGGGACCATCGATGACAGAAATCTTTCCGCCGGTAAGGCGAACGCGATTGCTCTGCGCCGTTGCGGCCAGTCCCCCGGATATAACCATGCTGCCATTTTTGATTGCTTCCTGACTGATCTGGTGCATCGCATCCATCAATCCCTTGGGTGGCGGGGCGCAATTTTCGGGGTGTTTTACCATCATCATGAATCGCATTGTTTTTCTCCTTTTGATTTGACCGGTGTAAGTCGCCGGGTAATTTTTTGGTTCTATTTATACGTCGAACGAAGAGCAGATAAATCGACAAGCTTTTTAACTTTTTTCTTTGGCGCGAAATTACGGTTTCGATTTGGCGGACAGGGCACGGAGTCTTTCTTCCTGGGCTCTGAGTTCCGGAGTAAGCTCGACGCCAAAATCGAAGGCCTCGAATACCGGGCGAATTTCGACTTCGGTACCGCCATCAAATGGAGCGCGTTTGAGCCACTCCACGGCTTCTTCGATGGACTTGACCTGCCAGAGCCAGTAACCGGCAATGAGTTCCTTGGTCTCGGCAAAAGGTCCGTCGGTGACGGTGCGCTGCTGCCCAGAAAACTTGATGCGCTTGCCTTTGGAGCTGGCATGCAAGCCATCCGCTGCGAGCAGTACACCGGCTTTAACTAATTCTTCGTTGAATTTTCCCATAGCGGTAAAGGTTTCCCGGGTGGGCATGATGCCCGCTTCGGAGTCCTTGCTCGCTTTGACAATCACCATAATTCGCATCGTGACTCTCCTTTTGAGTTGAATTGAATCCTTCACTTATACGTCGAACGAACAACAGCAAAATCGACAGGTGAAACCGATAAGCCACGAAATTTCTTAACCCGCTGAAAACAGTGGTTTTGCCCAGTGACATATTTGTGGCCAGGCCGCGTCGCAGATGAAATGCAGTAGTCGGCTGAGTGACAGCAAGGTTTGGACGCATAGAAAAAGCTGCTGGTGGGCCAAAATGTAGCTTCCGAGAATATGGCAGCCAGCCCAGATAATCGATGGGGCGAATTTTAAAAGCAGGCAGGTCAGAGCGCAGACGAGATGGTTCAAGTGCCCGGCGGCTTTGCTCAGCGGATCCCCGGACAGGATAAGAGGCACCAGCCTGAATGTCACGGTGAGCGCTAATTTAGCGGCTTGAGAGGTTGTGTTTTCGGTTGCCATGATGGCCTCCAGTTCGTTTTTCGTGACTCACTTACACGTCGAACGAGGGGCGATGAGATCGACAGGCGCGCCGATTTTTTGACCAGGTGGAAGGAGATGCGCTGGGGGGCGGAACGATTTATTTTGAGGATTCGGCGCTGTGCGCGGTCGTCCAAGTCTTGACCGTGGTGGATAATTCGGCAAGTACTTGCGAGTCGGTCTTGCCGGAGCGCTTCAACACGTGAAAGGAGTGATCGGCACCTTCGATAATATGCAGGGTGGTTTGTGGGCCAAGGCTCTCGCAGATGGGGCGCAATAAGGTTAGATCGGCGAGGTCATCGCGCGTGCCCTGCAAGAAAAGCATGGGCAGCTTTACAAGCTGTAAGTGTTGGGCGCGCTTGATGGACGGACGTTTGGGAGGATGCAACGGAAAGCCAAAAAATATTAAACCTCGGACTGCTTCCAATTTCTGTTCGGAAGCGGCTAGCGAAGTCATTCGTCCGCCCATGGATTTACCCCCGGCGAAGAGAGGAAGATCGGGCGCTAACTGACCTGCGGTTCGAACGGCGGCTGCTACGGTGGCGGTCAGAAGCGGCTGCTGGTCTGGAACGCGGCGACGCTGTTCCATGTAGGGAAATTGGTAGCGGAATGTTGCTACGTTGTCCTCCGCCAGCTGATTCGCGATGGCGGACATGAAGGTGTGATTCATTCCGGCGCCTGCGCCGTGAGCCAGTTCGAGAAGACATGTGGCGTTGGTGGGCAAAAGCAGCAGGGCGGAAACTTCTTCTTTATCCAGAACGGAAAATCGCAGATTGCGGACGTCGTTCATGGGGGTTCATTGCGGTTCATCGCGCGGATTTATTCAGATTTGCGGCGAAATTGAATTTGGTGCCCGAAAGAGGACTCGAACCTCCACTCCCTTGCGAGAACCAGGTCCTGAACCTGGCGCGTCTGCCAATTCCGCCATTCGGGCACGAGTGCGGCGCGCGAACCATGTTGTAAATCACGCGTAGTGAAGCTTTTTCATTCTGCCCGGCGACCCCACCTTTGTCAACGAATGGCGCTGGTTAGAGTTGCGTTGAACGGAATTCCAAGGTACTTTCTGCGTGCTTTAGATAATTAAAAAGCAGATTCAATTTTAATTAGTTAAACGGAGATAGCTTTTATGCCAAGGTTCGCTTCAGGGATCGCTGTCACGATCGCGCTGTCTGCGCTGCCCCTTGTGATTGTGTGCGCGCAGACGAAGGATGAAACCCAGACAATTAAGGTCGAATCGGCCACAGCCGGAGCGGCGAAGATCGAACAGTTCAAACCTGAGCAGCAAGCGAGCAAAGGCAGCGTCACGATTGGCGGGAATGTCATCAATTACGATGCGTTTGCGGGCGCGCTGGTGGTGCATACGAAGGATTGGGACGATGTGCCACAGAACAGAGATAAGGACGACAAGAATCAGCCCCCTGAAGCGAGCATGTTTTACGTGGCGTACTTCAAATCCGAAAGCAGAGGTGCACCGCGTGCGCTGACGTTTCTTTACAACGGCGGCCCGGGGTCGTCGACGGTGTGGCTGCATATGGGGGCGTTTGGACCGAAGCGAGTGGTTACGTTGGATGACTCACACACGCCAGCCGCGCCCTATTCGATTGTGAACAACGAGTACAGCCTGCTGGATGTGAGCGATCTGGTATTTGTGGATGCGCCGGGGACGGGATTCAGCCGTATCAGCGGCAAAGACCGGGAGAAGGCTTTTTACGGCGTCGACCAGGATGCGCAGGCCTTTGCGGATTTCATCACACAGTTCCTGGGAAAGTATGGCCGATGGAATTCGGCAAAATATTTGTTTGGCGAAAGCTACGGCACCACGCGATCGGCCGCGCTTGTAAACGTGCTGGAGACAGAACACGATGTGGATTTCAACGGCGTGATTCTGTTGTCGCAAATATTAAACTACGCTTTGAGCGCGGACCGCGCGGAGGCCAATCCCGGCATCGAATTGCCCTATCAGTTGGCACTCCCCACCTATGCGGCGGCGGCGTGGTATCACCATAAACTGCCGGGCCAACATAAAGAATTAAGTGCGCTGCTCACCGAGGTCGAGCATTTTGCAATGACCGATTACGAGCAGGCGTTGGAGGCCGGACCGACGCTGTCGCCTGAGCAACGGCACGCAATCGTCGCGAAGCTCCACGAGTACACCGGGCTGCCAGCCGAATATATTGAGAAAGCGAACCTGCGGGTCACTCCGGGAGAATTTGAGAAAACACTTCAGGACGACACCGATACTACGACGGGCCGGCTGGACACGCGTTTCTCTGGGCCCACGCTCGATCCGCTGAGCAAAGCGGCGGAGTACGATCCGCAATCAGCGGCGATCAGCTCGGCGTATGTTTCTGCGTTTAATGATTACGTTCGCAAGGATCTGAAATTTGGGGACAACCGGACATATAAGCCGTTAGTTCGAATCTATAGAACGTGGAATTTTTTACATCAGGGCCCGGGCGCTGGGATTCCCTTGCCACAGGCTACGAACGTATTGACGGACCTGGCGCTGGCGATGAAATACAACCCGGAGCTCAAAGTTATGCTGAACGCGGGCTATTTCGATCTGGCGACGCCGTTTTACGAAGGCGTTTATGAAATGCAGCATTTGCCGATTCCGGCCAAATTGCAGAAGAACATCGAGTATCAGTTTTATGAATCGGGGCACATGGTGTATGCGCACGAGGCTTCGGCAAAGGCGCTGCATGACAATGTGGCGGCGTTCATCCGCAGGACTGAGAATTCGAAGGGGAAGTAAAATCAGTCGCGGCGTAGTCGCCGCACTGTGGCGATTCAATGGGAGTTAGCTCGATTTATGCGGCTGGTCTGAGGCGTGTATTGAGCGCGCTGGAATGAAAGTCGGGCAAGAGCTTACCGGGTGGCGGGCCAGCCTTGAATTGATACCCTCAATACGAAGTAATAGATATTCGAATTCATGAGAGGTATACTCCAGCCAATACCTTGCTTGTCCGCTTGTCCGGTCGGGCAGGCACCGCAGATTGGCTCCTAACGGAGGTCTCATGGAACCCAGTAGCATTTCGGGACCCATCTATTATTTGTTGATCGTCTGGGCCGTTGTTACAGGGATCTTCTTGCTCCTGTTGGTCTGGCGCACCTTGCTGACCAGCCATGAGGGCGATCAGATCTTTCTGGACTCTGCCCAGGACCATATGGCTAGAGAGCAGCGCGAAGTGGTGGCGAAGATTATGAAGCTGCAGAAGCCCATAACCACTACCGGCATTACCGCGGGCACTCTGCTGTTGGTGATTGCGGGGATGTGGATTTATCAGGGGCTGAAGAATTTCTAGCCGCTGCGCGAACTGTGGGCGGGGTGAGCTTAGTCCGTGCTTGAAGACGCCACCTCTGGTTTGAGTGGGAAGTTTGAGCAGGGCTTACCCGAATCCTAGTGAGATGGTGGCTGTGCGCCTGCGCCGGTGGTTGGCCCCGTATTTGGTGGAGGCACCATCGAGGTGTGGTTGTGCACGATGATCCAGTGATTATTTCGTTTCTCCAACACTAACGTAGTCTGTCCTTGCGCGGTTGTGGGCACCCCGTCTGCGGTGGCCTCAAAATCCCACTGATAACAAGCCCAGGCGACGTTCCCGGCCACTTTGATAACGGTGTTGGAGCGATCCATGCGCACGCGCTGTATGCGTGTGCGTTGCTGCTGGTAAATTGCGAGGTAATTCGTCCAGCCCACGATGGGCGGGGCATACGCGCCATTGACCACGGTTACGTCATCGGCGTAATCCTTGTGAAGTTTTTCGACGTCGCCGACCTGCCAGGCGCCGAGCATTTCTGAAATCATGTAATCGATCTGGTTTTCATCGGACATGGGGACCAGCGGGTTAGTGCTGTCCGCGGGTTGTTGTGTTTCTGATTTCTTTTTCTTATCTTTTTGCGCCGCGGCTGGGGTCGCGCAGGCCAATGCCAGCATGACCATGATTGCCGCGCATAACGCAAGGCGAAACATGCGTGGGGTTTCACGGGTTGTGAACAGAGTCTTCATTCCTTGCAAAACTCCTTTTGGACGAAGCGATTTTCGAGAGAACTGCTAGAGAATAGCACGCCAATTTTTGGGCGCGCAGGCTGTGTCCAGTTGGTCTACTTACTGTTTCCGTCTACTTACTGTTTTGGCTGTTGGCAGCCTTTAAAGATTGCGCGGGGTTTCGGCCGGCTTCGCGCGAGGCGCTGAGCAGGTTTATAAACAGGCGGTAGGCTCCGGGTACGCCTTCCGGCAGTTGACGAAAGAATGCCAAGCCAGTGTAGATGTAGGTTCCTTTGCCGTAATGCGCGTAAACCAGCGCGCCATTTAGATCCGGTTCGCCGGGATCGTTCATGGAGAGCAGCGGCGTATATTTAGCGTCGAATTGGCTCCAGAAATAAAGGCCGCGCTCTTGTATCCATCCGTTGAAATCCTGCGGCGTAATTTTATTGGGCTTGTTGAGTAATGGATCGTCCTGCTTCAAAAATTTGACGGGCGAAGTTTCGTCGGTGATACGAGGCAAGGGGCTAGTGGGTTTCTCGGGAGAAATTTTTGCCGGATACGGCGCGTACTGAAATTTGTCCCAGGCGAAATCCCGCTGGTACTGCACGACGAGAGTGCCGCCGTTGGTTACGTAGTCAAGCAGCCGCTGATTGGTGCCAGCCAGTTCGGGGCGGAGTTCATAGCCGCGCACACCGACAACGATGGCGTCGAAGCGCGCAAGATTGCTGAAAGCGAGGGCTACGGCGTCCAGCATTTCCACTTGAATGCCCAAACGTTCGAGAGCTTGCGGGATGGGCTCGCTTTCGGCGGAAATATATCCGACGCGCAAATCGTCAGGGACAGTGGCGTCAAACGCGTAAACGCGGCATTGCGCGGGTTCGCTCCAGAACAGCGTTGGCATGGAAGGGAGTGGGGCGAGCGAGGCGGAGAATTTTTCATCGCCGCGCTGGGCGAAGGCGGTCAGCGGGTATGTGCCGGCAGATAATTTTGTGGGAGGCGTGACGGTTAACTTCACGTATTGATCGCCGGCGCCGGAAAATTGCAGAGTCACGGGCGAACTGGCGGTCCAACCTTGGGGCACGGTGAGACGGACTTCCATTTTGGCTGGCTTGGTGGCGTAAGAATGGACTCGAGAGAGCACATCAAACGGCTTTTTTGGCTTGACCAATAACTCGATGGTTTGATCGGGTTCAAGTGCGAGGGTATATGCGGGGACCATGCGCACCGGAATGCGATCTATGCGTGTAGAGGTTGCAGCGATGTGGGTGACCGGTTGCTGCTCGACGAATTGGTAGCCGGAAACCGTTACTTCTTGAATCGCGGTTGCGAGTGCCGGCGATTGCGGTTGTTGCTGCTCCCAAGCTGTTTCATGGGGAAGAGGGGCATGGATGGTCACCATAAATTTTTGAATGTTGGAGGGGCCAGCAGCGGATGCGACATCGGACTCGGGACGCAAGAGAATCTGCAGCTTTCCAAGTTCGCAACCGGCTTCTTTGCGGCAGCGGGAATGCGCGTCCACAGTGAAATTTTCCCCCACGACGACTTCGCCACGGTCTGATTCAGCGACAACCTCGAGGCCGGCTGCCAGCGCCAAGGCGCGATTCGAGCGCTGTAGTGCGATGCGAATGTCGGCGTAGCGAGTTCGTTCCTCATCTGTCTGCGGGTGGTGATCTTTCGCGAGTCGATCTTGCGAGACCAAGGTTGCGATAAGTTTTGCGACGGACGCGACTTCGGCTGAGGATTGTTGCCAACGCAACTCGAGAGCGTCGCGTCGAGCTTGTTGCAATTCATCTTCCGCCTGCTTTAGGACCGGACAGAAAGTGGCGTCGTTGTTGCAACCGTTCGGTGAACTGTCGCCGGCCAAGGTGTGAAGCGGCTGTGACAGAGCGGCCGGATCAATTTTTTCTCCGTTTTCGGAGACTAATGCGATGGGGCGGTGAAGAAAGGGCGAGCCGAGGACGCCGGATATACCTTGAGTGCGGTGATTCGCAAATGCGTCGATGCCAATTTCGCGCCAGGTCTTTCCCCACAGCGCCGAGACATCGTCGACAGGAAGTTGCACGCTGGCTGGATTGCTTGAGGTTCCACCACTACGGTCCACATTCAGAATCTGGACCGGGTGATCTTTACCTCCCCACAGTGTCGCGATTTCTGTCGGCGATCCGTCTGTGGGCCCAATGACCCGTGTCTCACCGGGAGACCGGCCACTATACGATGGATCGGCGGCAAGCTGGACGGCCTTTGGAGTCCAGAGTCCCGCAGCCTGATGATGGCCGTGGCCGGAATGTACCCCGCCGAAATTGTTAATCACAATGTTCGGTCGAAAGGAGCGGATGACGCGCACCATATCGGCGAGGACTTGATCGCCCCAGATTTTTTCTGTCTCTTCAGGAGTTTTCGAGTAACCGAAATCTTTCGCGCTGGTGAAAAAAAGTTTTACGCCGTAGCCGCGCGTGGCGGCGAGTAGTTCTTGCGTGCGAATGAGTCCAAGCTGCGGGGCCTGTTCGGGGCCGAGGACGTTCTGACCGCCTTCACCGCGAGTGAGAGAAAGCAAGGCGACATCGGCATGCAGGCCGCGAGCGAGATAGGTGAGCACAGCGGCGGATTCGTCGTCGGGATGCGCGGTGATATACAAAATGCGAGTGGTGACACGCGCGCTGTCGATGGCTTCAACGGTTTCGTTCAGGCCGGTGCCGGTGCCGGGAGCGGGGGCAAACTGGGCAAAGAGTGGCGTTGCGGGAAAAAAGGCGAGGATGGAAATTGCGAATGGTTTCAATGCTGAAAGTTTCAAGCACCCTCCGGGTCGGGCCGGGCTCGGGCGGCCGCGAAAGGCCATTGTCGCACTTCCCGGGCGCGAAGCAGAAATGCCAGGATTCCCAGGCCAATGAGAAGCAAGCCCCATTTGCGCGCTGTGCCGGTGGCCCAGAACAGCGCGGCCCAGCCGCACATGGTGAGGATGGCCGGTAGCGGGTACAACCACATCTTGAAAGGAAAGCGCTCGGGAGGCCAGCGCCGGTGCAACAGGATTAAGCCGATGGCCTGTCCGATGAATTGCACGAGTAATCGCGTGGCGAGTATCGCGGCTATGACGGTGGAGAGCCTGAAGAGCAAGCTGGATACGAAAGCTACCGCGCCGAGAAATAACAGGGAGACGTGCGGAAATTTCTTTTGCGGGTGCACGCGGGAAAAAATCGAAAAAAAGCTGCCGTCCAGCGCCGCGGCGTAGGGAACACGCGAATATCCCAGGAGCGATGCAAAAATGGATGCAAAGGCGATCCACAATACCAGCATGGTGGCGATGCGAGCCGCGAATGGACTAGAAATGGTCTCGACGAAAGTGCTCACGAGGAATGGCGAATTCTGGGCTTTTTGCCAGGGCACCACGCCCAGAATGCTGGTTTGCATGGCGAGGTAAAGGACGGCGATTCCCACGATGGAAATAAAAATTCCGCGTGGGATATTTTTTTCCGGGTCACGCAGTTCGCCGCCCAGGTGGCAGATGTTGTAGTAACCCCAGTAGGTGTAGGTGGTGCTGACCATGGCTGCGCCCAGTCCGGCGAAGAAAAGGTGCGAGAGATGAAACGCGCCGGGCGGAAAAGAAAATGCGAGCGCGGCGTTGAAATGGGCGATGCCGCCGCCGATCAGCCAGATCATGGTTCCGATGACGCCGACCCACAGCAGCACGGAAATTTTGCCGATGGTGGTAATACGCCGGTATAAGAGAACCACAAGCAGTACAACGACTGCTCCAGAAATGGCCTTTTGCTGATAAGCGGTGAAGGGATGGAGGTAGGTGGCGTACTGCGAAAATCCGATGGCGCCCGAAGCGATTACCAGCGGGGCTTGGATCAAAGTTTGCCAAACGAAGAGGAAAGACATCAGCCGTCCCCATTTTTGGGGGCCGTATGCTTCGCGCAGAAAAACATAACTGCCGCCGGCGCGCGGAAGAGCGGCTCCCAACTCCGACCAGACGAAGCCGTCGAGCAAGGCAAGCACGGCGCCGGCAGTCCAGGCGAGCAAGGCTTGCGGCCCGCCCATGGCGCGGATGACCAGCGGGCTCACTACGAAGGGGCCAATGCCGATCATGTCGATCATGTTCAAGGCCACGGCTTCTTTCAGGCCCAGTCCTCTTACCAGGCCGGGGTCCTGTTGCATGGCATTGCCCGGCGCTGAACCTGCCTCTGTGCTTGGCCCCGCTGCGGAAACGGATTTTTGTGGCGGCGTCATCGGTCGGCAGAGGATAGCAAATGGGCAGCGCGGCTCCTACAATCAAACGAGCAACCAGAAGATTGGCGTAGCCTGAAGTGACGCTACTGTTGGGCGCATTGACCTTATCGTGCCGAGGGTGATAATCATGAGGGGTCGTGCGCAGCTTTCCTCGCGGGGCTGCGAACGAATTCGGCCTTGCGCCGGTGTTTGGCTGCTCGGTGCATGGATTGATAGTCAACGCGTGGCGGGGAATCGGCATCACATCCCAAAAGCAAATTGGCTGCACGCCCATGGTGTGTTGCGGCGATTACGTGGTTCGCTGACGTCGAACTTGATTCCGGTGTATGCCCGGTTTCACTTGCAGCGATGAAGGAGTCTCATGAAGCGGTCCTGGACAGCTTTGGCTGTCGCACTGATATCGATTTTGATAGTTGCCGGCTGCAATGATTACGGCAATACATTTCAAAATAATACCGGAGCACAGGTAACGTTTTTGTCGCCCTCGAACATCAGCGCGGGCAGCCCGGATTTCATCTTAACGATTAACGGCACTGGGTTTGTGCCGCAGACCTACGTCACCTGGAATGGAAAAAAGCTCAACACCATGGTTGCCCTCGATAATACTAAGACGGTCGTACTTGGCATCACAGCGACAGTTCCTGCGGCGTTAGTGGCTAAGCCAGGCACGGCCACCGTAATCACGCAAAATCCATTTTCGGGGGCGGGCAACAACGGGTTGTCAAATCCCGTTACGTTTACAATTAATGCGCCGCCCAATCCGGTTCCTACGCTGACGGCGATAGCGCCGGCAACGATCGCGGCGTGTGGAAGTTCGTGCACGAATTTAACTTTGGATCTGCAAGGAACCAATTTCATTACCTCATCGGATCCCACGCAAGTGTCGCAGGTTCGTTGGACGGCGGGGGCGACACAGACAACTTTAGTGACGACCAGTGTTACAGCCACGGACATCAAGGCGACCGTGCCGGGCGCTCTTATTTCCGCGGCAGGAACGGCGATGGTGACGGTTTTCAACCCGCCAGTGCCGCAAACAACCCCGCCGGGCGGAACGCCCAACCCATCGGGTGGTGGCGGTGGAACGAGCGGGGCGCAAACATTCACGATCACCGCCGCGAATGGCGCATTGACGCATGCGGCCTCGCAAACGGTGGTGGAAGAAACTCCTTCGGTGAGCGCGGATGGGCGGTACGTGGCTTACAGCGCGTCGGAGAATGGGCACACCCAGGTTTTTGTGCGTGATACGTGCGAAGGAGCGGCCGGCGGATGCAAGGCGCAGACCACTGTGCTCTCCACGGCGTCCGACGGCAGCGCTGCGAATGACGATAGCAACTCGCCCTCGATTTCGGCGAATGGTCGTTATGTGGCGTTCAGCTCAGCCGCGACGAATCTTGTCGAAAATGCGCCCCCGGGTCACCAAATTTATTTGCGTGACGCGTGTTCAGGTGCGGAAGGCAGTTGTTCGCCAGCGACACAGATTGTTTCGATAGATTCGAATGGCGCGCTGACGGGCGCGGAAAGTTTTCTGCCATCGATCAGCGCTTCCGGGAGGTTTGTGGCGT
>Ga0307475_10000623_pt1 | contig 21256 bp, 13 predicted proteins | sample atmos_gasesECM1C_FD_203317 | JGI IMG/M metagenome (GOLD analysis project Ga0307475, IMG submission 203317) | Hardwood forest soil microbial communities from Morgan-Monroe State Forest, Indiana, United States - atmos_gasesECM1C_515 | ecosystem: Environmental > Terrestrial > Soil > Temperate... | reverse complement strand
TGACGATGAAGCTCGAAGACCTGCAAGCGAAGGCGCTGGCGGATCGTCCTGACCTGCGAGCGGCGCGGCAAGGCATCACCGCGGCGAACAGCCAGTACGAACTGCAAAAAGCCATTGGCAAAGTGGATCCGACCGGGACCGCCCTCTACTCACACGTGAGCAACTCGAGCAGCGCGTCGTTTTTTGCCAACGTTCAGATACCGATTTTTAACCGCAACCAGGGCGAAATTTTAAGGGCTAAATACGCGATCACGCAGGCGGAAGAACTGTCGCGCGCGGCGAGCGATCAGGTGATGACGGACGTGATGAACGCGTACGAAGGCGTGCGAACGAACGACCAGATTGTGACGCTCTACCTCTCTGGTTATTTGAAAGAGGCGCAGGATTCGCGCGACATCAGCGAGTACGCGTACAAGCGCGGCGCGGCGAGTTTGCTCGATTTTCTGGACGCCGAGCGCAGCTATCGCGCGACGGAGCTGGCTTACCGGCAAGCTCTCGCGTCGTATCTGACGGCGGTGGAGCAATTGCGCGAAGCAGTGGGAACGAGGACGCTGCCGTGAAACACGGTTTCACAAGACGAGTGGCGCTGCGGGCGACGCGAATTCGCGGGCGATCGGAGATGGCATTGGCGTTGACGATCGGGTGTGCGGTTCTCGCCGGAATTTCAGGGTGCGAATCTGCAAAATCCGAGCGCGCGGAGCAGATGACGTCGTATTCGTCGAAGGAAGCAAAGGGCGCGGCGCCGGAACTGTTCACGATTCCGCAGGATCAGATGGCGCACGTGCAGGTGGTGACGATCGCGGCAGGGAAAATGACGCGCAAGCTGCGGCTCACAGGCTCGGTGGCGTACAACGCGTTCGCGACGACACCGGTGATCACGCAGGTGGGCGGACCGGTGAGCCGCATTCTCGTGGTGCCCGGCGAATTTGTGAAGCGCGGGCAGCCGCTGCTGGAAGTGAGCAGCCCGGATTATTCGCAATTGCTCGCAGTTTATTTGAAGGCGCACGACACACTGCGCGTGGCGGCGAAGAATTGGGACCGCGCGCAGGATCTGTATCAGCATCACGCGATTGCGGAGCGCGACTTGTTGCAGGCTGAATCCGATCGCAACCAGGCACAGGCGGATATGAATGCCGCCGAGCAGAGCATGAAAATTCTGGGCATTCCGAAGCCGGAGGATCTCGAGAAGTCGCCGAGTTCCGCGGAGATTCGGCTGCTCGCGCCGATTGGCGGACAAGTGGTGGAGCGACTGGTGGCTCCGGGGCAGGTGATGCAGGCCGGAGCGACGCAAGCGTTCACGATTTCAGATATGAGCACGGTTTGGGTGCTGGCGAATATCTATCAGGCCCAACTGGCCGACGTGAAGGCGGGCGATGTGGTTGACGTGACAACCGATGCGTATCCCGAGGTGTTCCACGGGAAAATTTCATTCATTTCACCCGCGCTTGATCCCACCACGCGAACGCTGCAGGCGCGAATCGTGGTGGAGAACAAAGGCGAAAAGTTGAAGAAGGACATGTATTGCACCGTTAGTGTGACAGCGGGCGAAATTCAGAATGCGATCGCTGTGCCGGACGCAGCGGTGCTGCGCGACGACGAGAACGAGCCGTTCGTGTATGTGGTGAGCGGATCGAATCAATTCAGCCGGCGCCATGTGTCGATCGGGCTGAGTGAGAGCGGGAAGACGCAGGTTACCAATGGGCTTACGCCGGGGGACAAAGTGGTCGGCGATGGAAGCTTGTTTTTGCAGTTTGCGAATTCGTTTCAGCACTAGCCTTTTTCGGACGCGGGAATCACAGCCGCGGATTTAGCAACGCCGCAACACCCAATAACGAAAACATGATCCATCGCATCGTCCAATTCTCCCTCAGGCAGCGCTTCCTGGTTCTGATGCTGACGGCTTTCGTGGCCGTGGGCGGCGCGGTTTCTTTCAAGCGAATGCCGGTGGATGCGTATCCGGACCTCGCGCCGCCGCAAGTCGAGTTGATCACGCAGTGGCCCGGGCACGCTGCGGAGGAAATCGAACGGCTGGTGACGCTGCCGATCGAAGTAGAGATGAACGGCGCGCCGAAGATGAATGTGATGCGTTCGATTTCGCTCTATGGGCTCTCGGATGTACGGCTCACGTTCGACGAAGGAACCGACGACTACTTCGCGCGGCAGGTGGTTTTCGAGCGGCTGAGCGATGTGCAGCCGAACTTGCCTATGGGCGTGCAACCTTCGATGGCGCCGCTTTTCAGTCCTTCCGGTCTCGTTTATCGCTACGTGCTGGAAAGTCCCGATCGTTCGCCGCAGGAACTAAAGACTTATGAAGATTGGGTGATCGAGCGGCAGTACAAACAGGTACGAGGCGTGGCGGACGATTCGGGACTCGGCGGCACGGTGATGCAGTATCAGGTGCTTCTCGATCCGGCGCGACTGTATGGCTATCACGTGACCGTGCCGCAAGTGGTGACGCAGCTTGGAATCAACAATGCCAATACCGGTGGCGGATTTTATTCGCAGGGCGGCCAGTTCTACTACGTGCGCGGGCTGGGGCTGATTCGCGACCAGGCGGATATCGCGAGCGTGATCGTGGGAACTCAGAACGGCGTCCCGGTGCGCATCCGCGACGTGGGCGACGTGACCATCGGGCACGCGCCGCGGCTCGGTGAATTCGGTTTCAACAAGGTGGACGACGCGGTGGAAGGAGTGATTCTGATGCGGCGCGGCGAGCAGACCCAGACCGTGCTGCAAGGCGTCCAGGCGAAAACAAAGGAAATCAACGACCACATTCTGCCACCGGATATCAAGGTGCGCCCGTTCTACGATCGCAGCGATCTCGTGAGGCTCACGACAGACACGGTGGAGGCAAACCTGCTGCGCGGAATGGTGCTGGTTCTCATCGTGCTGATTTTTTTTCTGGTGAGCATTCGAGCGGCGTTGATTGTGGCGTTGACCATTCCGCTCGCGCTGCTCTTCGCGTTCATCTTTCTGCACGCGCACGACGTGGCGGCGAACCTGCTCTCAATCGGCGCGATCGATTTCGGAATCGTGATCGACGGCACGCTGGTTATGGTGGAGAACGTTTTCCGGGTGCTGGGCGAACGCGAAGGGCAGAAGTACGACCTCAACAAAGTGATTCTGGAAGCAGCGAAGGACGTGGACCGGCCGATTTTCTATTCGGTGGCGGTGATTATCGCTGGTTATATTCCGATCTACGCGCTCAGCGGTCCCTCCGGCAAGCTCTTCCACCCCATGGCGGACACGATGTCCGTGGCGCTGGTCGGCGCGCTGATACTCACTCTGACGTTCGTGCCGGTGATGTGTTCGTACTGGTTCAAGAAAGGCGTGCGCGAGCGGCGGAACAAGCCGTTCGAATGGATCAAGGAAAAATATGGGGAGGAGCTGACGTGGTGTCTCGACCATCCGAAGACCACGATGATCGTGGCCACGCTGATTTTCGGTGCGACGTTGCTTCTCGTTCCTTTCATCGGAGGCGAGTTCATGCCGCATCTCGACGAAGGAGCCCTGTGGGTGCGCGCCACGCTGCCGTACACGATTTCGTACGAAGAGGCGAGCAAGTTCGCTCCGCAGATTCGCGCGCTGATTGCGAAGTATCCCCAGGTGACGGAAGTCGGCTCCGAGTTGGGCCGTCCGGACGACGGCACGGATCCCACCGGTTTCTTCAATTGCGAGTTCTACGTGGGGCTGAAGCCCTACAACGACCCTTCGTGGGAAAAGAGTTCCGTTCACGATAAACCCGCGCTGATTGCCGAGTTGCAGAAGCAACTCGAAGCGTATCCCGGCGTGATTTTCAATTACACGCAGCCGGCGGAAGATGCCGTCGACGAAGCGCTCACTGGGCTGAAGAGCGCCCTCGCGGTGAAGATCTACGGATCCGACTTGAACGTGCTGCAGGACAAAGCACTCGAGATCAAGCGGCGGCTGGCGAAGATCCCCGGATTCACGGAACTCACCGTGGTACGCGAACTCGGCCAGCCGAGCCTCTTGATCCAGGTCAATCGCGAGAAGATCACGCGTTATGGCGTAAATGTGGCGGACGTGGAAGGCGTGATTCAGGCGGCGGTGGGCGGCCAAGCGGCGACGCAGGTGATTCAGGGCGAGAAGCTCTTCGATCTCGTGGTGCGCATGAAGCCGGAGTTCCGAGAGAACGCCCAGCAGATCGCCAATCTGCTGGTGGGCACGCCCAGCGGGCAGCAGATTCCCCTCTCGTCGCTCACCGACATTCAGGAAGGCACCGGCGCTTCGTTTATCTATCGCGAAAACAATTCCCGCTACATTGGCGTGCAGTACAGCATCGAGGGGCGCGATCTCGAACGCGCCGTGCGTGACGGGCAGCGGGCCATCGCGGATATCACAAAATCCCTTCCAGCTGGCTATCGCATCGACTGGGGCGGCGAATACACCGAACTCCTCGAAGCGAAGCAGCAGCTCGAGGTGGTGGGGCCTTTGGCGGTGCTTTTGATTTTTCTCATCTTGTTTGCGCTGTACGGCAATTTCAAATTTCCTGTGACGATCGCGCTCGGAGTGGTGATGACGGAGCCGGTGGGCGCGCTGATCGCGTTGAAACTCACACACACGCCTTTCAGCGTTTCGTCCGTACTCGGGCTGCTGGCGCTGATGGGCGTTTCGGTGGAAACAGCCGTAATCCTGGTTTCGTATATCAACAAGCTGCGACTGGAAAATAAAGATATTCGCACGGCCACTCGCGAAGCCTCGCTGCTGCGCCTGCGACCGATCATGATGACGGCGCTCGTCGCCTGCCTGGGCCTTTTGCCCGCTGCACTTTCCACAGGTATCGGCTCCGACACGCAAAAGCCCTTCGCGATCGTCATTGTTGCAGGGCTGGTGTCGCGCCTGCTCCTCGGATTTTTTGTGAACCCGGTGCTTTACGAGATGGTGGCGCGCGATGGCGACGTGCTGCAGGTCTGATGGCGGGCGATTGCGCTGCCGCCCTAATGAAATAAGCATGCAGAATCGCGCGACTATTGCAGGCTGGCTTGCGTCTAAGTACGATGCTAGAGGAAGGAGTTTAGGGGTGCATATCTCCCGCCGTACAGCACACAGGCTGTTAGCCGTTCTCGTGGCTGTGGCGGTGTTGTCTTTCGGCCTTCAGGCCGCGGGACACTGGCACAGCCGAACATTTGAAGACCAGCACTGCCGCGTGTGCCATTTCGCACACTCGGTAACGGTCGATTTCTCTCACGGCAACGCGTTACCTTTGCCGGAAGTTGTTAACCGGCTGGCTGTAAAGCCTTCCTTTGAACCCGCGCTCGAAGTCGTCGTTCACCGGCTTTCCTCTCGTGGTCCTCCATCCGCGTAGTTTTCCAAACCGCAAAAACTGATTGGCTCGCTGTGTTGATCTCGCTTTGACGTCGATTTGAGATCAGCGCCGCCGCTTTTATTCGCGGCCCTATCCACGCAGCCGAACCTGCCCATATCGCTGGGCCCTTAACGGGATGGAGGAGAAATGCACAGGAATTTCGTATTCCGGCTATTTTCATTTTTGAGCTTGGGTGTTTTTCTGCATGCAGGCGTTCTTTTCGCGCAGTCGGGCAATTCCGGCACGATCAATGGAGTGGTGAAGGATCCATCCGGCGCCGTCGTGGCCGGAGCGTCTGTGTCCGTTCACAATCCGGTGAGCGGCTACGATCGCACCGCTACCACCGACAGCACGGGCAGTTTCACTTTTTCTAACATCCCGCTAAATCCCTATCACCTGTCCGTCGCGGCGGCAGGATTCGGAGCCTACGCGCAGGACGTTGATGTCCGGTCGTCGGTTCCGGTGGCAGTAAATGTGGCTCTCACAGTGGCGGGATCTTCGTCCACCGTCACCGTCGAGGGCGGCGGAGACTTGATCGAGAACGATTCGACTTTCCACACGGACGTGGATCGCGCGCTCTTCGATAAGCTTCCGCTCGAGAGCCAGTCGTCGTCAGTCAGCTCGCTCGTCACGCTGTCCACGCCGGGCGTTGCCGCGGATTCGAATGGCCTCTTCCACGGAATGGGTGATCACGCCGAGAATTCGTTTTCTGTGGACGGCCAGCCCATTACCGACCAGCAAAGCAAAGTATTCTCGAATCAGATCCCGCTCGATTCGATCCAGTCACTCGAAGTGATTTCCGGCGCGCCACCGGCCGAATATGGCGACAAGACGAGCCTGGTGATCAACGTGACGACGCGCTCGGGCCTCGGCGAAACGACTCCGCACGGAAGCGTAACCGGGTCGTACGGTTCTTTTGGGTCGGCGACCGGCGGCTTCGATCTCGGCTATGGAAACGACAAGTGGGGAAATTTTATCGCCGTGGGCGGGCTTAACAGCGGCCGATTTCTCGATCCGCCCGAATTCAGCGTGATGCACGACAAAGGCAACGAGGAGAATTTCTTTGACCGCGTAGACTATCAACTCTCCACCTCAGACTCGCTGCACTTGAACGTGGGCTACACGCGTTCCTGGTTTCAGACGCCCAATTCGTTTGACGCGCAAAATGCCACGCCGTGGAATGGCGTCGTGGTGGCGAACGGCGGACTCGATCCTAACGGCAACGTGGTTGGTCCCACGGATCAGCGCTCCAAAATCGGCACGTTCAACATCGCGCCAACGTGGAATCACCTTTTCAGCTCGACGACGGTCTTGACTGCGGGCTTCTACGTGCGGCGCGACGCCTACAACTATTATCCGAGCGGCGATCCCTTTGCTGATCTCGGGCCCTCGAACCTCCAGCAGGAAACCGTGAGCCAGGATCGCTCGCTGACGAATGCGGGCGCTCGCGCAAGCGTGTCGTACGTGAAGGGCATTCACAACGTGAAAGCCGGAGCGGTGTACGAGCAGACGTTTCTTACTGAGAACGATCACTTCGGAATCGTCGATCCCACACTCAACGCCCCGTGCCTCGACGCGAACGGCGTTCCGGTGTTTGTCGGCAATCCGGGCCTCAACAATCCGACGCAGTGCGGCACGGCGCTTTCGACCAATCCTGCGCTGTATCCAACGCCGTTCGCGGCAAATGCCAGTTTCGTGCCGATTCTCGGCTGCATTGATTTGACGCGGCCTACGCCGTCGGCCGCGGATGGATGCGGAACCGCTTCGAGCGCCACTCACTTTTTTCACGGCCACACCGACGTGAAGCAGTTCGCTCTCTACATCCAGGACACAATCACAGTGAAGAACTGGTCCTTCAATGTGGGAATTCGAGGCGACATCTACAACGGCTTGTCGAAAGCCACGCAGGCAGAGCCTCGGCTCGGCGTTGCCTACAACATCAAGCAGAGCAATACAGTGCTGCGCATTTCTTACGCTCGAACGCTCGAGTCTCCTTTCAACGAGAATCTCGTGCTTTCGAGCCGCGGATGTCTCGACGCCGTGGTGGCAAATCTATTTGCCGCTACCGGCGAAGGCTGCACCAGCGCGACCACAGGTGCCGTAAATATTGCTCCCAGCACTCTGCCTCCGGGTTACCGCAATGAGTTTCACGCCGGGTTGCAGCAGGCGTTCGGCAAATATCTCGTTGTGGACGGCGAGTACATCTGGAAATACACGCACAACGCCTACGATTTCAGCATCCTGGGCGCCACGCCGATTACGTTTCCGATCGCGTGGAACAACTCTAAGATTCCCGGTTACGCGATCCGCGCGAATGTCCCGAATTATCATGGATTGACGGCGCTCGTCGTGATGTCCAGCGTGGCCGCGCGATTCTTCACGCCTCAAATCGGCGGCGTGGGTGCCGTGCCGATCACGTCGGCGGTGCCTACGCCCTTCCGCATCGACCACGACGAGAAATTCAACCTGACGGCGCACCTCCAATATCAATTTGCCAAGCGCGGACCGTGGGTTGGATTCAACTGGCGTTATGACAGCGGACTCGTCGCCGGTCCGGTGCCGTGCGCCGGCGGGAATTGCAACAATGGCCCGAATGGCACCGACACGGTGGTGGACGCGTCGATCCTGACGCCCGATCAGCAATTTCAGGCTGGGCTTTTCTGCACCGTCAGCGGCACGAAGGTCTTTGCCACGCCGACGACGCCGATCAGCCCCAATTCCCTTTGTCCTGCGGCGGACTATGGTTCCACGAAGTTGAAGATACCGGCTCCGGGAACCGAGGACGACGATCGCAACCCCCCGCGCGTGCGAGCGCGCAATTTGTTCGACGTGGCCATCGGGCACGACAACCTGTTCAACGGCGATCGCTACAAGTGGAGCATCCGGCTCACCGCCATCAACATCGCCAATAAGGACGCCGTGTACAACTTCCTCTCGACCTTCAGCGGGACGCATTATGTGACTCCGCGCGCACTGACGGCTGAGATCGGCTTTCACTTCTAGCAGCGGTTCCAGCGAAATGGGAGACGCGCTTCACCAAGGTCTCCCGCAAGCTGCGACGACTGTAAGAATGCTCGAGGTGGGGAGATGACAGGGTTCTCGGCGGCGCGGATTCGCAAAATCCGAAGGGAATTGAATTTTACTCGAGAGCAATTCGCGCGCGTGCTTTGGGTTGCGTTGAAAACGGTGGACGAGTGGGAATCCGGCGGCCGCAAACCGGCGGGCGCGCACCGGCGGCTATTGCTGCTGCTGGAGCACGGGCTGTCCACTCCATCGTTTCGGACAATGCTTCGCGATAAGTGCGCCGAGGATCCTCTGTTCCTTTTGTATGGTCTTCTCGAGCAGTTGTATCGAACGTCTTGATGGGCCGGATGATGCTCCGAGTAAATTTGGAAAACTGATCTAATCGCAACAGAGCGGAGGGGTACCAGGTGACAGGTATAGCACCGAGTCGCATTCGGAAAATTCGCAAAGCGCTCGGGATGTCGCAGGCTGATTTCGCGCGACTTCTTTGGGTGACGTATTCGACCCTAAGCCGTTGGGAACTCGGGTATGCAGTGCCTTTTGGCTTGCACCTCCGCATTCTGGAACAACTTAGGAATCAGGTAGCTCGCCCGGCTTTTAAGAAGATCCTGAAAGGTCCACGCGCAGATGATCCCCTTTTCCTGCTGTACAGTCTTCTTAAGCCACTATATGGCCCGAAGATCCTTATCTACTCCGGCGGAGTCTCGAAACTTTAAGTCGGTTTTTCTGACAAAAGTCAAAAATCGGGTGACGGCAAATGCTCAGGAAACTAGGAAAAATCGCTTGTAGAGCCTTAGCTGGTTCGCTCCTCTACCTGACCTTCACGCTTCAGCCCGCGGCAGCACAGTCCCTAGTTGATGATGAACCCGAAGCAAATCCCGGTCGCCCTACTGTTTCAACTCCCGCAACGATCACGCCAGTAGGGTATCTGCAATTTGAAACTGGTTTCGTACCCGCGTATCAGTCGCCAGAATTCTCGTCGCGCTACAGTCTTAGCGAGGCCATCAAACTTGCCATCACACCGCGATTGGAGTTTCTCGTCACGAGTGAACCGATAGCGCATTTCACGGCGGAAGAAACAACCGCGAACCGCGTTGCGGATATTTTCGTGGGCGCTCAATTCGTGCTTTACCACGGCGAAGGCGCGAAGCCGACAGTGGCAGTGAGCTATTTCCATCGTGCGTACGATGGCGGCGCTCCGGAGTTTGACTACGGAAGTCCGACTAATTCCGTTCTGGTTCTGGCAAGCGCGGATGTGAAGGGATTTCACTATGATGCGAATGCTTTTTCCCCGGAACTGGAGCAAGGGCCGGTCCGTCGCGGCCAGTTTGGCCAGTCACTTACGATTTCGCATCAGTTCCTGCGCCGCTTCACGCTGTCTGGGGAGATATGGCACTTCACGCAGCCGTTTCTGAGGAGCAATGCCGTCGGAAATCTTTGGGCGGTCAGCTATTCGGCGCGGAAAACGCTAGTTCTTGACGCAGGGTTCAATCACGGGCTTACGGGGACATCCACAAGTTGGGAAGCATTCGTCGGATTCACCTATCTGTTGCCGCGCCGCCTTTGGACGGTTCAATAATAACTGTTGAATTCGACGCCCGACCAGCAATTTCAGGCTGGACTTTTCTGCACCGTCACCGACCCCTGAAAGCGCACTTCGGGCGTGATTGACGCCCGCCTGCCGGGCGGCGTGGCGGTTTCGTTGATTTCCAGTTGCAACTCGTTTTCAACTGGGATATCGTTCTCAGTTGTAAATCAGTTTCAACTGGAATCGAGGCCTTCCACTTCGATTAGAAAGGCAATCAGTTGACCCGGCTCCGGTTTTTCCTGTGCCTCGCGCTCGCTGCGCTTGCCGCAGTTACATTCCCATTCATCACTCCCGCTCAAGACACTCGCTATTTCGTCGCCTACTCCCACCACATGGAGGAGCCCGGCAACCTGGAAGTTGAGTTCAACAGCACCCACGGGACGCAGAAGATGGGCAACGCGTTCGTCGCTCCCTGGGCCGAGTTGGAATACGGCGCGACGGGTTGGTGGACCACGGAGTTCTATCTCGATACTCAATCGACGTTCAACGACAGCACTCTTTTCACCGGGTTTCGCTGGGAGAATCGCTTTCGCCCGTTGATGCGCGAACACTGGATCAATCCCGTGCTCTACGTCGAGTACGAAAACACGAACGGAGCAGACAAGACGCTCAAAGAAGTGGTCGGCTTCGACAATCAGTTTGATTTCTCTGAACCGAATTCCGAGCTGCGCAAAGAACACAACCACGAGATCGAGACTAAACTGATCCTCTCGAGCGACTACAAAGGCTGGAACATCTCCGAGAATTTCATTGGCGAAAAGAATCTGGGCCACCAGCCCTGGGAATTTGGTTACGCCGTGGGAGTGAGCCGGCCGTTGCGGTTGGCTGCCACTTCGGAGCGCTGCAATTTCTGCAGCGAGAATTTTCTCGTGGGCGCTGAAATGTACGGCGGACTGGGAACCGCGGCGCGGTTTTCGCTCTCCGGCACATCACATTATTTCGCGCCGCTGGTCGCGTGGGAATTGCCGAACGGAGTTTCATTCAGGGTCTCTCCGGGCTTTGGGCTGAATGACAATTCGCATCGCTTTCTTCTGCGCTGGGGCGTGTCCTATGAAATCAGCGGTTTCGGCCGTAAGGTGAGGAGCTTATTCCAATGATGCGGTCGCGCCTGTTGATAACAGCACTCTTACTCATCGCTTCGCTTGCCTTCGCCATTGTCGGCGCCGCGGGAGAAAGGGAGCGAGCTACCGACGATCGTGGCGTTCTGCTCGTGATCGCACAGGCGCCGGCAAAGACGCGCGACTGGAAAAATCCCTATGAAGGCAATTCGGACGCACTTCTCGCTGGCAAGAAACTTTACCTTCAGCATTGCGCCGAGTGCCACGGACAAAATGCGCGCGGCATGCGCAATGCGATCAGTCTTCGTACCCCGCAAGTGCAGAATGCGACCCCCGGCGAGCTCGTCTGGTTTCTGCGCAACGGAAATTTATTTCACGGGATGCCGGCGTGGTCCGGCTTGCCTGAGCAGCGCCGCTGGCAAATCGTCACCTATCTCAAGTCCCTTCGCTGACGTTTCGCCGTCATCCTCGCGTGTACCAACGCGCCGCGCCATCGAGCCGCGCGCGCGATTCCTGTTACAATATCGCGTGGAGTTGGCCTGCAACGCAGGTGACGTTGCGAAAGCCTATTTGAACCAACACTGGATCCCCGGGAGCCCGCGTCGTCCTGCCCTTGTGCAATCCTGGGCCGGCTTGCCGGCTCGCGACAGCCTTAAAGCAGGCGCAGGGCACCCACTTATTCGTGGGGTTCAGGGCCTAGTAACGCACGGCGGAGTGGACCGCTCCTAAAATTCGGCTGCTTCGCCGCCGCGCGCCAATCTGATTTCAGAAAGCGAAACGTGCAAATTTTATTCGTGGGAGACATCGTTGGGTCGCCCGGCCGCAAAATCGTTCATGACCGCCTGAACGACATCCTTACGCAACGCCGCATCGATCTCTGCATCGCCAATGGGGAAAATTCCGCATCGGGCTTTGGCATCACCCCGCGGCTGGCCGAAGAACTTTTCTCCTGCGGAATCGAAGTGCTCACCGGCGGCAATCACATCTGGGATCGCAGGGAAATCTTGGATTTTTTCCCGCATGAGCCGCGCCTGCTGCGCCCCGCGAATTTTCCAAATGGGCTTCCCGGCGCAGGTCTTTACGTCGGCAAGACAAAGACCGGCATCGGCTACGCCGTAATGAATCTGCAGGGGCGCACCTTCATGGCCTCGCTCGACGATCCTTTCCGCACCGCCGATCGCGAGCGCGCGAAAATTCCAGCTGACGTGAAAGTAATCGTCGTCGATATGCACGCCGAAGCCACTTCCGAAAAGCAGGCCATGGGCTGGTATCTCGACGGCAAAGTTTCCGCGGTGCTCGGCACGCACACGCACGTACCCACGGCCGACGAGCACGTTCTACCAGGCGGCACCGCCTATATCACCGACGCCGGCATGACCGGCCCGCACGATTCGGTGATCGGCATGGAAAAGCAGGGCGTGCTGCAGCGCTTCCTCGACGCAATGCCCGCGCGCTTCGTGGTCGCCGAAGGCGACGTGCAGATGAACACGGTTCTGCTCGATATTGACGAATCCACCGGCCGCGCCCGCTCGATCCAGCGCCTGAATTTCCGCCTCGATTAGCGGTTGGTTCCTGGCACATTCGGCCCAATCTTCATGCAACGCGCAGCGGTCAACGAGCGTCTCTAGACAGGGTCTCCCATAAAATGTTCCGCCGCATCCAGCCCGGCGCCATCGCCGTTTGCATTCTTTTACTTCTCGCAGCGGCACATTTCGCGCCAGTCGCCGGCCAGGTTTCGGAACCGGAAATTCGCGCGCACGCAAGAGTGTTTCCCGATGTTGGTGCCGGCTTGATCGGAATTAAACGCGACGCTGCCGGCCGCTACTACATAGCCGCTTCGCCCGCCACCAAAGTTTTGATTTTGAGCGCCGACGGCAAGAGCGTCGGTGAAATTCCGGGTACGGCCGCTAAAGAACCCGTTCCCCCGGACCCGAAGAGAAACCCCAAAATCGTGTTCGCCGCCGACTTCGACGTGGATTCGAGCGGGCACGTCCTTGTGGCCGACCGCGGCGCGAACAACGTCAAGATTTTCGCCGCCGATGGATCGCTCGCCGGTGTCATTCCAATTCCTGCACCGACTTCGGTCGCCGCTCTCAGCGGCAGCGAATTGGCAGTCACATCGCTGCGCTATCACTGGCTGATGGGAATCTACGGATACGGGGGCACACTCGTCCGCGCCATAGGAGATCCCGGAGATTTCGCGCATGGTGCTGGCGCGCAGCACAGTACCGACCTCGGCCGTGTTTCGTCCGACGCCGCAGGAAATCTTTATTACGTTTTCCTGTTCCTGCCCGAACCCACAGTGCGAAGATTCGATCGCTTCGGGTTCGCGGGCAGTGAGATCGCTCTAGAAGAATTCGCGGCCGCCGCGCGTCACCACGAACTTTTCTCGGACTCTGACGACAACCCGCGCCCCGCCAGGACGCAGATCAGCGCGCTCGCCGTTGATTCCGCCACGCAGGAAATTTGGATCGCGATCGGAAATGAATTGCGGCGATTCGACAAAAACGGCCTGCCCATTGGCTCTTATCGCACGCTGTCTCCTACCGGCGCACCCTTGAGCGCGAAAGCGATCCTCGTCGAACCCGACCGATTGCTTCTGGGCACTGAGGCGTGGGGCATCTTCGATTTCGTCAAGCCCGAAAAGGGTTCCGCAAATCCATCGGCACATTGATCGGCACACAGCCGTTCTCGAAGGATTCCGCCCGCAAAAATATTTTGTAAGAAAGCAATAAGAAAATTCACGCAAAAATAATTTTAGCTTCGCCCTTAGTCCTGTGGAAAACCTGTGAGTAATGTGTGGAGTCTGCTCATGTTGTTCGCTCAATTTTCTCTTGCTGTCTTCACCGCGTTTAGGCAGAATCCCGACTCGCGATTCTCTCAAATACGGGCAAACGCGAGCACTCATGTACGTTGCACACGCGGGCGCGGGTGCGACAAACTCTGAAAGGCCAGACTAAAAGCCTCACCCAGTCAGGATTCTATTTTCCACAGCATTTCCACACCAGTGGAAATTGCGCGGGGGCTAACTTTTGCTATGAATTTGTGGGATAAGATACTTCAGCACACTGAGCGGCGCGTCAATCCCCACAGTTTCGCCACGTGGTTCCGTCCTACTCGCCAGGAATCAGCTGAGAATGATCGCCTGGTCGTTCGCGTTCCTACGCGGCTCTTCTGTAAGCGGTTAGCTGAAACCTACGGCGAGCTGTTGCAAGCCGTACTCACCGAAATCGGCAAGCCGCAAGTAGTACTCGAATACATCTGCGCCGAAGTGGAACCGGCGCCGGCCAACGCCTCCGCTCCCCAAGCGCAGGCCAAACTAGATTTTGATTCTACGGTTCCCCAGCTCAACCCGCGCTACACGTTTGACACATTCATCGTCGGCGCATCGAATCAGTTTGCGCACGCAGCCGCCGTCGCCGTGGCCGAGCAGCCGTCAAAATCTTATAACCCCTTGTTTTTGTATGGCGGAGTTGGACTTGGCAAGACTCACCTGATGCAAGCGATCGGCCACTCGCTCAAGCGTCGCGATCCGTCGCTGCGTCTCACCTACGTCAGCGCGGAAAAATTTACCAACGAGGTGATCTCCTCGATTCGTTTCGAGCGCATGGCTGCGTTTCGCGAGCGCTTCCGAACCATGGATGTCTTGATGATTGACGACATCCAGTTCATCGCCACCCGCGAACGCACGCAGGAAGAATTTTTCCACACCTTCAACGCGCTTTACGACCAGCAGAAGCAGATCGTGATCTCCTCCGACTGCCCGCCCAAGGAAATCTCCTCGATCGAAGAGCGGCTGCGCTCGCGATTCGAATGGGGACTCATCGCGGACATTCAGCCGCCCGACCTCGAAACCAAAATTGCGATTCTGCAGAAGAAGGGCGAGAACGAGCACGTCCAGATTCCGGACGACGTCGCCGAATACATCGCCCGCGCCATCAAGTCCAACATTCGCGAGCTGGAAGGCGCGTTGATTCGCCTGATGGCCTACGCTTCGCTCACCGGCGCGCACATCGATCTGCCCACGGCGCAGCAAGTGCTGAAGAATCTGATCGACACGCAGGAAAAGAAAGTCACCATCGAACAGATTCAGAAGCGCGTCGGCGAAGTGTATGGCATCCGCGCCCAGGATCTGAAAGTGCGCAGCAATTCGCGAGTGATTGCGTTCCCGCGTCAGGTCGCCATGTTCCTTGTGAAACAGCTCACGTCCGCCTCGCTGCCAGAAATCGGCCGGCAATTCGGTGGCAAGCATCACACCACCGTGCTCCACTCGATTCACAAAATTGCCAACCAGCGCCAGACCGACAAAGAATTGAACAAAACGATCAACAGGCTACTCGACTCGTTCGGTTAGACTTAGCAGTCTGGCTCGCCGCCCGCGAGCTTTCACCCTGTGGACGCCCTGTGGAAGTTACCGCCAGCGCGTCGGCAGGCGCTCGAAGGGCGCGAGTTACCCACTGGTCGCGCGGGTTTCCACAACGCAGTCGAACTACTAACCGCCGGTGGGAATAGCACTTATACCGTTTTCCGCAATCTCCACAGATGCGGCGGCGGCGACGGGTTTTCTTATACTTACTTTATTCAAATAAAGAAAAGCAGTACAGTAGCCGCAGCCACAAAGGGGATTAACGCATGACGGAAGCGACGGCGTCTGCCCGTGCCACTCACGAAGAAAGAGGAACTGGCCCGATGGAATTCAGCGTAAAAAAGTTTGACCTGCTCGAAGAGCTCCAGCTCACGCAGGGCGTCGTCGAACGCAAGACGACCATTCCCATCCTTTCGAATCTGCTGTTCGAGGCCAAGGGCAATCGCCTCACCATCACCGCGACGGACCTGGAGCTGAGCATTCGCACGTCTTGCGAAGCGAAGGTTAAGAAAGAAGGCGCAGGCACGATCCCCGCAAAAAAACTTCTCGAGCTCGTGCGCCTGCTACCCGAAGAGGAAATCCGCTTCAAGCTTCTCGAGAACCACTGGGTTCAGGTGACCAGCGATCGCCGCAACTACAAGCTTGTTGGCATGTCGAAAGAAAACTTCCCCGCGCTGCCGCAGTTTCCGCACGCGCTCGTCAAAATTCCCGCCAAGCTTCTCGCTGACCTGATTGCCAAAACCACCTTTGCCATTTCGCTCGAAGAATCGCGCTACACGCTCAACGGCGCGCTTATGGTCCTCAAGCCCGGCTCAGTCACCATGGTTGCCACCGATGGTCATCGCCTTGCCATGGTCGAGCGCGATCACAAATTCGAAGGCTTCTCCGCCGAAACGCGCGTCCTCGTTCCCAAAAAGGCGATGACCGAAGTGCAGCGCCTTGCCGCCGAGTCAGGCGACGACGGCCAGGTGGAATTTGCGCAGGACGAAAGCCACCTTTTCTTCCAGTTCGGCCGCCGCCTCCTCACTTCGCGCAAACTCACCGGCCAGTTCCCCAACTACGAAGCCGTCCTCCCGCGCGAAGTCACCAAAGTCGTCGTTCTCGAACGCGCCGAGCTTCAGGACGCTCTGCGCCGCGTCTCGCAACTCGCCGACTCTCGCTCGCACGCCGTGAAGTTCATGCTCGCCAAGGAAGGCCTGGAGATTTCCGCGTCGAGCCCCGAATACGGCGAAGCCAAGGAAATAATCGAGAAAGAATTCAAAGGCGATCCAATCGCCATCGGTTTCAACGCCCAATATCTCCTCGATTTCCTAGCCGCCGCCACAGACGGCCCCATCAACTTCGAGCTAAAAGACGAACAATCCGCCGGCCAACTCCGCCCCGTGTCGGACGAGTCGACGCGCTACCGCTACGTCGTAATGCCCATGCGCATCTGATCGCGCTCTTTCAACAGCATTCATTGCCGATCTTTTTGCGCGGGGTAGGGCGACTTTCGCTCCTCGTTTTCGCGCCGATTTTCCGATCCAAACGCGCTCGCGCCTTGGGTTAATTCATGCCGCCTCAAATACCCTGTAATCCAATGAAATAAAAGGAGTAATCAGTGTCTCAAGCCATCGATTTGTCTTGAGAATTCTGCCCGCATCCGGTAAAATGTGCAGTCTGCAATAGTGGTTCCAGCCGGAACCGGTTCGCCTCAGACATTTTGCTCGCGCCAGGGCAAATTGAGGCTCCCAATCCGGTTGTTCCCCTTCCGCGGGGGAGAATCAACGCTTCGCCGCGTCCCACCGAAAGTTCGGAGCGGGACGGGATGGAGCAGCAACCCTTCGAGTCCCAGCTCGCACTCGTGCGAAGTCCGGGGCCAATGGGCAAGGCAAGTGTCGCGGCCTTCCGCCGACCGCCTTCCCGAGCAGTTCGCAATTTTCGCGCAGTTTATTTTTGTTTTATGTAGCTCAGGTCTTCAGACCTGAGGCTTATGACTTTGGTTAGGCGCGCTCTTTGCGCTGCGTGTTTCTGATTCGTTCGTATCTGAGGAGACGCAAACGTAATGGCTGAAAAGGAACCCCCGAAGGGCCACAAGTACGACGCAACCTCCATCAAAGTTCTCGGCGGCATCGAAGCCGTTCGCAAACGCCCCGCGATGTACATCGGCTCCACGGGCGAACTCGGCCTGCACCACCTCGTCTGGGAAGTGGTCGATAACTCCGTGGACGAAGCGATGGCCGGCTTCTGCGACGAAATCAATGTCACCGTGCACGACGATAACAGCGTCACCGTAGTCGACAACGGCCGCGGCATTCCCGTCGACATGCACGCCACCGAGAAAAAGCCCGCAGCAGAAGTCGTGATGACCGTCCTGCACGCCGGCGGAAAATTCGATAGCGACACCTACAAGGTTTCCGGCGGCTTGCACGGCGTCGGCGTCTCCGTCGTCAACGCGCTCGCCGACTGGCTCGATCTCGAAATCTGGCGCGACGGCGAAGTCTGGGAGCAGTCTTACGAAAAAGGGGTCCCCACTTCGAAGTTGAAAGCCTCCGGAAAAACGCGCAAGACCGGCACCAAAATCACCTTTCACGCCGATCCCTCGATTTTCGACAAGACGATCTATAGCTTCGACACGCTTTCGCAGCGCCTCCGCGAGCTGGCCTTCCTTAACAAAGGCCTGAAAATCACGCTCGACGACGAGCGCAGCAACAAAAAAACCGAGTTCCGCTTCACCGGTGGTATCGCCGAATTCGTCAAGCATCTGAATCGCGGCAAGCAAACGCTGCACGATTCGCCTATCTACATGGAAGGCAAGCGCGCCCAGGTGGATATCGAGATCGCGCTGCAATACAACGACAGCTACGCCGAAAATATTTTTTCCTTCGCGAATACGATCAATACCGTCGATGGCGGCTCACACCTCGCCGGCTTCCGGTCCGCTCTCACGCGCACGCTCAACTACTACGCCAGCTCCACCGGCATGCTCAAAGAGCAGAAAGACGAAGTCTCTATCAATGGTGACGACGTGCGCGAAGGCCTCGTCGCCGTCGTTTCCGTCAAGCTCCCGCAGCCGCAGTTTGAAGGCCAGACAAAAGGCAAACTGAATAGCGATATCAAGGGGCTCGTCGAGCAGCTCGTCAACGAAAAGCTCGGCGAATATTTCGACAAGCACTCATCCATCGCCCGCAAGATTATCGGCAAGTGTATTGACGCAGCCCGTGCCCGCGAAGCCGCGCGCAAAGCTCGCGAGCTCACGCGGCGCAAATCCGCGCTCGACTCAAGCGGCCTGCCCGGAAAGCTCGCCGATTGCCAGGAGCGCGATCCCGCCCGCTGCGAACTCTTCCTCGTCGAGGGCGAATCCGCCGGCGGCTCCGCCAAAGGCGGCCGCGATCGCCGTTATCAGGCGATCCTTCCGCTGAAAGGCAAAATTCTCAATGTCGAAAAAGCCCGCTACGACAAGATGCTCGGTCACGAAGAAATTCGCGCCATCATTACCGCGCTCGGCACCGGCATCGGCAAAGATGATTTCGACGCCACGAAACTCCGCTATCACAAAGTGATTCTCATGACCGACGCGGACGTCGACGGCAGCCACATTCGCACCCTGCTTCTCACTTTCTTCTTTCGCCACATGCGTGAGCTGATCGAGAAGGGCAACATCTTCATCGCCCAGCCGCCTCTCTATCGCGTAAAGCGCGGCAAGATGGACCGCTACATCCGCGACGAGCGCGATTTCGCCCGCGAATTGATGAAACGCGCTACAGAAGAGCACGTGGTGAAGGGGAAGACAGGTAAATCGCTCGAAGGCGGCGAGCTCACCCAGTTCCTGCTGAACATTCAGGAATACGATCAAGTCGCCGCGAAACTCGGCCGACGCCTGGGCGATCCGAAGCTCGTTGACGTCCTTGCCGAAAGCGATCTCGAAAAGAAAACCGATTTCGCCGACAAAAAGAAATTGCAGGAGCTCGCGAAAGCCATCGAAAAAGCCAAGCTTGAGCTCGAATCAAAGCTCGTCTACGACGAAGAGCACAGCCTGCACGAACTGCTCCTCAAAAATGGCGGCGAGCGCAAAATCAATTGGGCCCTCGCAGCCACGGCCGAGTACAAGCGCCTCCGCACGCTGCGGCAGGCCATTCAGGAAAACGACCGTCCCCCATTCACGATCCAGCACAACGGCGACAAAGTCACGAGAGACAATTCCTCGGCGCTCCTGGGCTACGTCCTCGAAGACGCAAAAAAAGAATTCACCATCACGCGCTTCAAGGGCCTGGGCGAAATGAACCCAGAGCAACTCTGGGCCACCACAATGAACGCCGAATCGCGCACCTTGCTGCAAGTGCGCCTGGAAGATGCCGTAGCCGCAGAAGACATCTTCTCAACGCTGATGGGCGAAAACGTAGAACAGCGCCGCAAATTCATCGAGGACAACGCCCTCGACGTCGTCAACCTCGACATTTGATTCCATGATTTACCAGCTCACATGGAAAATCCTGCCGGGCCTGCGCGGCCTCTCCTGCTCCGACTTCCGTGCCACGCCCACCGCCGCGCCCAACACCGAGCAAGGCGTCGCAATCGAATGCGCGAACGAGCGCGACCGCGATGCGCTGCTGCAAGAACTCGAATCGCACTTCGCCGCTCAGCGTTTTACAAACAACGCCTCGGCCTTCGAAACGGTGAAGACCTACGTGCTCGAAAAAATGGCGGGGAAAACGTGATGCTTCGAGCACAACGAATTTCTAACCGCAACAGTCGAATATTAGAAAACAACCCATCTCCTTGCAAACAAAGGAGAAAGCAAATTTCTAACCACAACAAAAACGGCATTTCGGCGTTCTGCTCAGTGGGTGCGGCACTGCCTTTGCACGACTCACGAGTCACGAATGATAAGTCACGAAAGGGTCTAAATGGCTGACGAAACAAATCAATCAATCCTCACTCCGGTGGATATCGAATCGGAGATGAAAAAATCGTATCTCGATTACGCCATGAGCGTAATCATCGGGCGCGCTCTGCCCGACGTGCGCGACGGCCTCAAGCCCGTCCATCGCCGCATTCTCTACGGCATGTACGAGCTGGGCCTTACCTCCACGAAGCCCTATCGCAAGTGCGCGAAGATCGTCGGCGAAGTCCTCGGCAAATTCCATCCGCACGGCGATTCTCCCGTGTACGACGCGCTCGTCCGCATGGCGCAGGATTTCAACATGCGCTATCCGCTCATCGACGGCCAGGGAAATTTCGGCTCCGTTGACGGCGATCCGCCGGCCGCCATGCGGTACACCGAAGCGCGCCTCTCGAAGATCGCGGAAGAAATGCTCGCCGACATCGAAAAGGAAACCGTCGATTTCATTCCCAATTTCGATGAGAGCGAAAAAGAGCCGGTCGTTCTGCCCACGCGCATTCCCAGCCTTCTCGTCAACGGTTCGTCCGGCATCGCCGTCGGCATGGCCACAAATATTCCGCCGCATAATTTGAAAGAAACCATCGAAGCAGCAATTCTGCTCGTCGAAAATCCGGAAACGCCGTTGAAGCAGGTGATGAAAATCGTTCCCGGTCCGGATTTCCCCACCGCCGGCTACATTTACGGCCGCGAAGGAATCGAGCAAGCCTATAAAACTGGCCGCGGCAGCTTCCAGGTGCGCGCAAAAGCCGCCATCGAGCAGCGCGGCAAAGATCGCCAGGACATCGTCGTCACCGAACTCCCGTATCAGGTGAACAAGAAAAATCTCATCCAGCACATCGCCGAACTCATCAACAACAAGAAAATCGAAGGCATCTCCGACATTCGCGACGAGAGCGACCGCGAGGGCATGCGCATCGTCATCGAGGTGAAGCGCGACGAAGAACCGGAAATCATCCTCAACAAGCTTTTCAAGATGACGCAGATGCAGGAATCCTTCGGCATGATCCTGCTC
>Ga0307475_10000622_pt1 | contig 21279 bp, 13 predicted proteins | sample atmos_gasesECM1C_FD_203317 | JGI IMG/M metagenome (GOLD analysis project Ga0307475, IMG submission 203317) | Hardwood forest soil microbial communities from Morgan-Monroe State Forest, Indiana, United States - atmos_gasesECM1C_515 | ecosystem: Environmental > Terrestrial > Soil > Temperate... | reverse complement strand
CCTTCTGCCGCCAAGGGCTGCTGCCAGTACGCTCCACCGTGGTGGAGTCGGCAGTCGATCCTAGACTTTCATCATAGGCCTACGCCTTCCTCGGTACGTCTACACCGAGCTTCAGACGTATCTAAGAAGCATCTAGTTGCCTGAGAGCGGGTAGACCCTAGCGAAGTGAGGACTGCTAAGAACTGTTTCACGTCGAACATTCGCGTCCGTCGCAGTTAGTGATGGACGACAGACCTTGTAGCCTGCTTCACCCCCATCCCGCTGCTGATGTCGGCGAAGCCCAACGCGGTCGAGGACCTTCGAATTTCACTCGTTCCAGTTGCGGTGAGCGTACGAAACCGGATAGGGTGTAGGGGACCCGTGATGATCTTTTCTTCCATTTCCAATTCGAACGAGGACAATAAAAAAGCTGCCGCTTAGGCTACGGCAAAAAGCCATGATTGCCTTTCTTTCCATTATTGCCGTGGGGTTTTTTCTAGGCATGCGGCATGCGACCGATCCTGACCACGTGATCGCGGTGGCAACTATCGTCACCCGACAACGCAATTTCGCTCGCGCCGCTCTGATTGGCGCATTTTGGGGACTGGGTCACACCGTCACCATTTTCGTGGTAGGTGCAGGAATTATCCTGTTCAATCTGATCATCCCGGCTCGGGTTGGCCTCAGCATGGAATTGTCCGTGGGACTGATGCTAATCATCCTCGGAATTATGAACCTTGCAGGTTTTCTGCGTTCCGTCCCTGGCCTGCCGCTTGCCGCTCACGACAATGACGGACACGACGAACATACGCACCATCAGGGCACTGTTCACTCTCATCCTCACAGTCACGGGGACTACGTCCACAGCCATCGACATGCGCACCAGCCTGAAGTCCACCCTCACGCACCCGATCAGACGCCGTTGGCTTTTTTGGACAGGATGCTTGCCAGGTCGGGTGCATATCAGCACCTCCGGCCGTTGGCAGTGGGCATCGTTCACGGCCTGGCGGGATCGGCGGCGGTTGCCCTGCTCGTCCTCAGCACCATCCGGAATGCGCACTGGGCCATTGCCTATCTGTTGATTTTCGGACTGGGCACCATCGCGGGCATGATGGTGATCACCTTGAGCCTTGCTTCTACACTCAGGTTCGTAGGTAGAAGCCAGCGCGTCGCCAGCAAACTGGCGATGGCCTCGGGAGTGCTTAGCCTGGCGTTCGGTCTCCTGGTGGTTTACCAGATTGGCTTCGCAAGCGGTCTGTTCACGGCTCATCCGCTATGGACGCCAAAATAGCTCTAGGCCTGTCCGATGGAAGTTAGATATTTTATTTTTACCCGTGAATGGGATAGTTGAGATGAACTCACCTCCGCGACTAAACATGCCAGAGTCGTGGCAGATCAATGCCGCGCTCCTGCTGGTTCGCATTGCTAGCGCTTTGGCGTTTCTGTATCACGGGAGTGCCATCCTCTTTGGCGCCTTCGGGGGTCCTGGCCCGGACAAGTTTGCCGCTGCCCGCAATATGCCGGCTGTGATTGGGTATCTAGTCGGACTGGCGCAGGTCGCTGGGGGCTTGGCAGTTCTGACTGGTATTCTGACTCGAGTTGGGGCGGCGTGCGTTGCTCTCGTAATGCTTGGGGCGATCTTTCTAGTCCATCTTCCGCACGGTTTCGACGTCAGTCGCGGTGGTATGGAATATGCGTTCACGCAGTTGCTGCTGGCTATAGCGCTCATATTGACTGGCTCAGGCGCATATTCGCTCTCGTCGTGGCTTCCAGCGTCCCTGCGAAAGCTTTGAAGTCGATGGCCGACTTATCTTGACCAAGGCGGCGCGATTTATTGCTCACGCCGTTATTGTCGCCTCGGTCGTTCGCCTATAATTCAATGGCTTAGCGGTACGTGTTCCGAACAACTCCGCTTCCCTTCCAAGGAGATACGAATTTGCCACGCCACGGAAATTGGCCGCTCCTAGCGGCATGGCTTTTGCTTTCCGTTGCGCTTCTCGTTCTGGGCGGCGCTTCGAGCGACTCCGTACCCCAGGTCCGTTATCCCCAACCCGACATCGGAGTCGACAGGCTTGCCGCGCGCAAACAAGCGCAAGCCGACAAGGTGGACCAGTTCAAGGTTTTTTATCAGTTTCACTTCACCGACGCGCTAAAAGAGAGCGGAATCACGTTTATCCACCACATGGTGGATGATGCCGGTATCGATTACAAGCCGGTTCACTACGATCACGGCACCGGCATTGCAGTGGCAGATGTCGATGGTGACGGGTTCTACGATATTTACTTCGTGAATCAGGTAGGCGGCAATGAGCTGTGGAAGAACTTGGGTGGCGGCAAGTTCAAAAACATCACGAAGGAAGCTGGAGTCGGCCTGCCCGGCCGGATCAGCGTCACCGCGTCGTTCGCCGATATCGATAACGATGGTGCCCAGGATTTGTTCGTCACCACGGTTCTCGGTGGCAATGCGTTATTAAAAAATGACGGGCATGGGCACTTCACGAACATCACGAAAGCGTCCGGCCTCGATCTGGTCAGCCATTCTTCCGGAGCTGTTTTCTTCGACTATGACAACGATGGCCTTCTCGATCTGCTGGTTTGCAACGTGGGCAAGTACACCAGTGACAAGAAAGGCGCGCAGGGTCAGTACATAGGATTGCCGGATGCCTTCTCTGGTCATCTTCACCCTCAACGCTATGAATATCCCGTTCTATACAAGAATTTGGGCCACGACCGCTTCAAAGATGTGACTGCGGAAGTCGGCTTGCGGCCAACCGGTTGGTGCGGAGATGCAACCTTTGCCGATTTGAATGGTAACGGCTTTCCCGGCCTATTCATTCTGAACATGCAGGGCCACGACCATTTTTTTGAAAACGAAGGCGGCAAGAAGTTCGTTGACAAAACTGAACAATATTTTCCAAAGACTCCGTGGGGCGCCATGGGAGTGAAGTTTTTTGATTACGATAACGATGGCCGCATGGATCTCATCGTCACCGACATGCATTCTGACATGAGCGAGACCGTTGATCCTGACCGTGAGAAGTTGAAATCCACTATGCGTTGGCCCGATTCCTTTCTGCAGGGGTCGCACTCGGACTACATCTGGGGCAATGCTTTCTATCACAACCTGGGCAACGGCAAGTTTGAGGAAGTCTCGGATCGTCTTGGAGTCGAGAATTACTGGCCGTGGGGGGTAAGCATCGGAGACCTCAATGCTGACGGATGGGACGACATTTTCATCGCGTCCGGCATGAGCTTTCCCTTCCGCTACGGAATCAACTCGATGCTCTTGAATAACCGCGGGGAGAAGTTCCTGGACTCCGAATTCCTGCTCGGGATTGAGCCGCGCAAAGACATTTATGTGCCGTGGTTTGACTTAGACTGCTCGCAAAATGGGCTGGACGAGCTGAATCAGAAGGTTTGTGTTGGACGATCAGGGAAGATCACTGTAATGTCTCCGCGCTCCAGCCGATCTTCTGTGATGTTCGATCTCGACAACGATGGTGATCTCGACATCGTGACCAACGATTTCAACTCGGCGCCCCAGGTCCTCATCAGTGACCTGGCACAGCAGAAAGCAATTGACTGGCTCAAAGTCGTTCTGGTCGGGACTCGATCGAATCGCAACGGACTGGGCGCCACTGTGCGCGTGCGGGCGGCCGGACAGACCTATACCAAATACAATGACGGGAAATCTGGTTACCTCTCTCAGAGCGTGTTACCGCTTTACTTCGGTCTGGGTGACACCACAAAAATCGACCGCGTCGAAGTGGACTGGCCCTCCGGCCAAAAGCAGGTCTTGACTAATGGACTCGCGGAAAACCAGGTACTGCGGATTACCGAGCCAAAATAGCCGAGAGATATCTCTTTCCTACGCTCGCAAGTAAAATCGGTTGGACTTAAAAGAAAACGGGAATACTATGTGACTTCATGAAAGCTTCTAGGGGCGGGTCGGCCTCGAGTCGACGATGCAGGGGAGGGCTTATGAAGCAACTATCGGTGCTGCGCTGCGGCCGCCCAGTCCTGATGTTCTTTTGTGCAAGCGCATTAGTCTTAAGCGTGACGCCATTGCTGGCTCAGCACAGGGGCGGTGGGAATACACGCCCTCCGACGCCGGCACCTCAAGCTCCTACCACCCCAGCCCCGGCAACCAACTTTGACCAAAACAAGCTGATGTTGGATAGCAACGTCAAGCCAGCCTCGTCACCGATTGCAAAAGAGAATAACTGTTTTCTTGCCCCGCTCAACGGGGTGCGCTCTGCCACCGTTGGGATTGCCGATTTGCAAATTCCGGCCAAGGCGCAAAGGAAATACGAGGATGGTTGTGCGGCCGTCAAGAATAATAAATTAGTCGAAGCTGAGAATCATTTTCGCAAGGCGGTTAAGGAATGGCCAAAATATTCGGCTGCCTGGGTCGTGCTGGGTCAAGTACTGGAAGCCCAGCAGAAAACTGAAGATGCCCACAATGCCTGTTCTCAGCCTCTGACAACCGACGCGAATTTCTTGCCAGCCTATCTTTGCCTGGCGGATATCTTCGCGCGCTCACAGAGTTGGGATAAAGTGCTGCAGCTTAGCAGTCGCGCCCTGGAAATTGACCCAACTAACGATATGGTGGCGTACGAATACAACGCTGCGGCAAACCTGAATCTGCACAATTTGCCTGAGGCAGAGAAAAGCGCGTTGCGGGGTGCAGAAATCGACAAAAGCAACATCGATCCGCGCTTGCATTTCCTGCTGGCTCAAATCTACGAAGCGAAGGGTGATCGCGCGGGTGAAGCTGCTCAATTACGCGAGTATCTGAAATTCGCCAGCGATCCCAACGATGTAGCGATGGTAAAGAACTACCTGGCGGATCTTGACAAGCAGAGCAAATAAGCCACTGCGGGTTTCAGCGAAGATTCTGCGGTTACTTCCACTTAGCCTCACCCTCCACGATTGTAATGTAACGGTTAAGAGGAACCTCGGTAAACCGCTCAATGGCATGGCTGGGCGCCGGCCATTTCACTTCGATCCAATCAAGCTTGGTTCGCTTTCCAATTCCCAGCACCACACGAGGATCATGCGATGAAAGATAGCTGCCTCCGCCTACTTTCGTTGTGCTCCGCTTCAAATCCCCGGCTTGGTACCTGACACGCGCCCCCACTGCATCGATGTTCGACTTTGTTCCAACCAGGCGTAGTCCTAGCCAGTTATTCTGTGCGCCAAGTTCGTTGCGAAGCAGAACCGGCGCTTCATCGTTATTCGAGATCAGCACATCGACCGCGCCATCGTTGTTGAAGTCTCCCAGCGCCAGGCCGCGGCTCGCCATCTGCGTTGCGAAAACGGGGCCGCTCTCCTGGCTGACATCCTTTAGTCCCGTGCCCGTATTGTGGAACAGCAGAGGCGGTTCACGATATGTCACACGAGGGTAGATCACGTCGATAAGATCATCAGGGTGACCGTTCGCGATCATCAAATCCAAGTTACCGTCATTGTCGTAGTCAAAGAATTTCACACCCCAACCGCTCTTCATTTTCGTGGCATTTGCAATGCCCGAAGGCACGGCCATATCTTCAAAAGTCTCGTCGTGCTTGTTGCGATAGATGGCATCGAGTTCATGGTTCATGTTGGTGACAAACAAATCCATCCAGCCGGCCTGGTGGAGGTCCGCAGCGTCAACGCCCATCCCAGACCGGATTGTTCCCCCCTCTCCATATGCCACGCCCGACGTAAAACCAATCTCCTCGAAGTGCTTACCTGCGCGGTTCACATACAAGAAATTGGCCAACTGGTCGTTGGCCACGAACAGATCCATCCAGCCGTCGTTGTTAATGTCTGCCGCTACTACTCCCCACGCCCTACCAGGGTTGTCTGCAATACCAGCACTCTGGCTGACATCGGTAAATGTGCCGTCTCCGTTGTTATGAAACAACCAACTGGGCATGGGCTTGTAAACCCTGGGATTGCAGTATTCCGTTGAGCTCTCGAGCCCAGGCAAGCGAGGAGCCGCGCAGTGTTGGTGATTCGCCTTGTCAAACTCTCCAAAGCGGCAGACAAATAGATCCAGATTTCCGTCGTTGTCATAATCAACCCACACCGCGCTGGACGCCCATCCCGGAGCGGCAACCCCAGCCTTCTCCGTAACGTCGGTAAAGGTGCCGTCCCGATTGTTCCGGTACAGAATGCTGCGTCCGTACTGCGTCAGATAAAGGTCTGGGAAACCATCCCGGTTGTAATCCCCAACGGCAGCGCCCATCCCGAAGCCGCCTCCGCTCACGCCGGCTTTCTCGGTGACATCAGTAAACGTACCATCCCGATTATTGTGGTATAGAGCGTTGTGCAATGGATGGGGAGGGTTGAAAAAATCACTTCGTCCAGTGTTCACCAGGTAAATGTCCATCCATCCATCGTTGTCGTAATCGAGAAATGCGCAACCCGACCCGTCCGTCTCCGGCAGGTATCTCTCTGCAGATTTTCCACTGGAATGCACCCAGGTGATGCCGCTAACGGTTGGGGGAACCAATGTGAAAGGATAAACGGGATCCGGATGGACTGCAGCAAATCGGCCAAGGGCGCCGAGAGTGAGGCTACCAGTTATTCCGCGTATGAACTGCCGCCGGGAAATACAAACGCAATTCTCCCGTAATCCCAGCGGTAGTCTCATTGCCACTTCTGTTCACCCTCCACGATCGTGATGTAGCGATTCAAGGGCAGATCAGTGTAGCGCTGGGTGATTGTGCTGGGTTGAGGCCACTTAATTTCAATCCAATCGATTCTTGCCCGCTTTCCAATACCCAGCACAACCCGAGGATCGTGCGATGACAGAAAGCTGCCACCGCCAACTTTCATCCTGCTTCTCTTTAAGTCGCCCGCCTGATATGTAACGCGAGCCCCGATGGCATCGATGTTTGCCTTCTTTCCAATCAGGCGCAGGCCCAGCCAGTTGTTGTGCGCTCCTACGTCGTTACGAAGCAAAAGAGGCGGCTCGTCGTTATTCACGATCAGCACATCCACCGCCCCGTCATTGTTGAAGTCGCCAACGGCCAGCCCGCGGCTCGCCATCGGTCTTGTAAAAACCGGCCCGCTTTCCGAACTGACGTTTTTCCATCCAGCAGGCGTGTTTTGAAACAGCAACAGCGGCTCGCGAAAAGTTACCTGAGGCTTGATCTTTTCGACGATATCATTGGGATGTCCGTTGGCAATAAACAGGTCAAGGTTGCCATCGTTGTCATAGTCAAGGAATTTCACACCCCAGCCGCTCATCATCTCGGTGGCTCGTCCAATGCCGGACGACACTGCTTTATCGTCAAAACTTTCGTCGTGCTTGTTTTGATAGAGTGCGTACATCTCGTGATCCAGGTTAGTGACGAACAGATCCATCCATCCGTCTTCGTTAAAGTCAGCTGAATCCACTCCCATGCCCGACCGTATCTTGCCTCCCTCGCCATACCCCACTCCCGCCGTGAAGCCGATCTCGTCAAAGTGTTTTCCTTGACGATTGACAAACAGAAAATTCGCGACCGTATCGTTGGAAACGAAGAGATCCATCCATCCGTCATTGTTTATGTCCGTGGCGACCACTCCCCACGTTTTACCGGAGTAATCGGCGATGCCGGTTTTCTGACTAACGTCGGTAAACGTTCCGTCGCCGTTGTTATGGAAGAGCCAACTGGGCAGCGGGTCGTAGACTTTGGGATAACAATACTCGTTCATGCCAGCAACTCCTGGAATATTCGGATCGCCGCAATGTTGATTCCTTAACTTATCGTAGTCGGCGAATTGACAGACGAATAAGTCGAGGCGCCCGTCGTTATCGTAATCGAACCACGCAGCGCTCGACCCCCAGCCCGGCGCGGACACCCCTGCGTGCTCGGTCACATCCGTAAATGTACCGTCGCCATTGTTGCGATATAGAATGCTGCGTCCATACTGGGTAACGTAAATGTCCGGAAACCCGTCCCCGTTGTAGTCACCCATGGCAACACCCATTCCGTAGCCGCCCGCGCCCACCCCGGCTTTTTCAGTAACATCGGTGAACGTGCCATCTCGATTGTTGTGATAGAGGGCATTGCGCAACGGGGTCTGGGGAGTATAAAAATCGGCGCGACCGCTGTTCACCAGATAAATGTCCATCCAGCCATCGTTGTCGTAGTCGAGAAACGCACACCCTGGACCACTAATTTCCGGCAGATATTTGTCCTTTGACTTCCCGGCAGTATGCGTCCAGGTGATCCCACTTTGGGCGGGCAAGACTTCTGAGAACGGATAAAGGGGGCTGCTCACTTCGAAGGCATGGATGAATCGTGGCAGCACGCCAAACGCCGCAGTACCGGCCAGCATTTGTAGAAAATCTCTGCGATGCAATCCACTCGGCCGCCAACGGGTTGTTTGGTCTATTTTCGTCAACATAGAGAGCGGGCCGTTGAAACGATGACGAAATGCAAGGTGATGGATAACCTCAAGGCCGAGAGCTCTTCTTGGGCGCTTTACCCGCTACCCGATCAGCGGGATGACCAGTAGGAGCAACGGGAGCTCTAGTCGAGGGCACAGCGCGAACGAACTTTTGCAGCTCCAAGCGATCGCGGCCTTCCTCAATCAAGTAGAACTTATCCGCCTCGACATTGTGGAAGACTTGCTGTTGTCCGCTCGGCCACTTGATCTCCACGGTTTCCGCGCGAATAGCTTTCGCTAATCCGAAATTCGCTCGCAAGTCGCTCTGCGAGAGATAACTGCCACCGCCCGCAATCTCCCGGATTTGCCAGAGGCCGCCGGCCTGGACACGGACGCGGGCACCCATTGCGTCACGATTGCTCTTCGTCCCCGCTAATTTGAAGTTGAGAAAATGATTGCCGTTGCCGCCGCTGTTGTGCAGCAGCAGCGGAGGATCTCCGTTATTACCCACAACTACATCAATAAAGCCATCATTGTCGAAGTCAGCAAACGCAACTCCACGGCCAGCATACGGGGTTTGAAAGCCGGTCCCTGCCAGCTTGGTAGCCTCCACGAACTTGCCCTTGCCTTCGTTGTGAAACAGAGAATTGATTTGTTTGTATCGGATATCGGGGTAGACTTGCTCGACTTCCGGATAGACATGCCCGTTGGCGATGAACAGATCAAGCCAGCCATCATTGTCGTAGTCAAAAAACCCTCCGCCAAAGCTGAGCACATCGCGGGTGGGACCCGTAATGCCAGCCTGATCACTTACCTCCTCGAATACGCCCTTCCCGTCATTATGCCAGAGATGGTCCGAGTTCTTCTGGAAATCCGAAATATAGAGGTCGAGCCAGCCATCGTTATCGTAGTCACCCAGAGAAATACACATGGCAGCCATGATATTGCCGCGTCCGGTGAGGGCCATGCCACTCAGGAGTGCAATCTCATTGAAAGTACCGTTGTGTTCGTTGTGATACAGATACGCATTGAGTCCGTCGTTGGCTACGAATAGATCCGGCCAGCCATCATTGTCGTAGTCCGCTGCGCCAACTGACAGATTCTTTCCTTCCGGCTGATAGATCCCTGCAGCCGAGGTCACATTGGTGAAAGTCCCGTCACCATTATTGTGATAAAGCATGTCAGGACTTCCCCGATAAACACTCGGTGGACAATTCGTGAGCGCTTCGGCGAATTTGCAATAGCGCAAGCTGTCCGGACCAAAGGTGACGTATCCTCCAACGTAAAGATCAAGGCGGCCATCGCGATCGTAATCGAAGAATGTAGCGCCGGAGTGAAACTGAGTTCCAGACTCGGTGCCCGCCACCCCAGCTCTGTCAGTCACATCCGTAAAAGTGCCGTTCCCGTTGTTGTGGTACAGAACATTGCGTCCAAACTGGGTCACGTAGAGGTCAGGAAAACCGTCGTTATCGTAGTCGCCCCACACGCATCCCAGACCGAAGCCGGTTCCCGGGACACCGGCATTTTCGGTCACATCGGTGAAGGTGCCGTCGCCATTGTTGTGGTAAAGCGCGTTACGCACGGAGATGCCGCGGTTGTAGAGATCGCGGCCATTCACGAAATAGATATCCTGAAAACCGTCGCCATCGAAATCCGCCACACATACGCCAGGACCGAATTCTTCCCGGATCACTGCCATGCCGTTGTTCCCTTTGTAGTGGACAAACTTGATTCCCGCCTGCTGGGTGACGTTCGTGAACTGCACCGTCACCGGAGGTGAGATCTGAGCCTCGGACAGGAAAGTCCAGCTCAAGGGGATCATCAGGACAGCTATCGACAATCGCGCCCAAAAGAAAAGTGGAGCAATGCGCAAGATGCGCGAAGGGGCACATCCCGGCGACGTTCGATCATCCGTGTCAGACAATTGTTTTCCGCTTGCCAATCGCGCGTAGAGGCCGTCGTCAACCGCTATTTCGGCTGCTCCGGAGTTTGTGTTCCCTGCCCCTTTGACTGCTGCATGAATCCTTCTTGCACTTTGCGCTTTACCTGTTCGAGGCTTTCCGCAGTTTGTCGTTGCAGCGCGGCTTCTCGGTTCGCGTCAGCTTTCCGCCCTGCGCCAGCATATGCGAGCGCCAATTGAAAATGACCAGTGGGGCTGTCGGGAGCGAGCGTCTCATAGGTCTCAAGCGGAGGAATCGCTTCAGCAAAGCGTTTCTGCGATACTAATGCCATCCCGAGCGCCAGGTAAGCATCGGAGAAGCCAGTATCCAGTTTCGTGGCGCGCGAAAAATGGCGGATCGCCGCCGAAGTATCATTCTCATTCTTGGCCAGGTCGCCCAGGACGTATTCCGCGCTCGCGTTGTTGGGATCAATCTCCAGTTCCTGCTCGAAGTTCCTCTTCACATCCGTAATGATGTCGCTCGTTAGCGGCGTTTTCGAGAGCAAAGTACGCCCCAGGCGCGCATGGATGCCCGGTACCAGGGGATTGATCTCCAGGATCTTTCGATATTCCGCAGCCGCTTCGTCCCACTTTCCTTGCGATTCCAGCGTTTCTGCGTTCAGTTCGTGAACCTGGTAGGAAAAAGGCGCTTCGCGCATTAGTTCGTGAGAAGCGTGGATGGACAAATCGGAATAAGCGTGCGTGGCGGCATAGAGAACCTCGGGATCGTTAGGGAAATCGCGGCCCAACACATCAAGAAAATCCAGAGATTCGAACGGAATGTCGTGGGTCATCGCACAGTGGATGCCGTCGAGCCCCACTCTCTTCTTAAGGTCCCTCTCTAAGGTTTGGTGAATTGCTTTCTTTAAGAGAGGCAGTGCTTCGGTGCAGTGACCATTCTCTGCCAGGTTTGCGGCGTGCAGCGCAACCTCTTTCCCGCTAGGCGCCGCGCCCTTCTTTTGAACTTGGGCAGGAGAAACTGCAACGGTTATCAGCACGAGAAGAGCACCTGCAAAAGCTTTAACACTGCTAAACATTCGCCGATTATAAACGTAACATTGAGGCCTAAAGATGGAAATCACCGAGGGAAAAGGCGGTCCGCATTCTCTCCGTGGCTCTCGAGTCACAGTATGGAAAAAAGCAGGCGCCGCAGCGCCTGCCTCTTCGTTAGCCGCTCGCTCCGGCTCAGAAGTAAAACTTCAGAGCGAACTGCAACTGTCGTGCTCCTTGGGATCCCGTGACTCTCCCAAAGCTCGTGTTGGTCGAGAAGGGACCCGTGTTGATGCTGTCAGATGGGAGAAGCGGATTCTGCGGATGACCCGGATCAAACGAGCCGCTCGCAGGCCCTCCGGAGAAGGTCCACACCGGATGGTTGAATGCATTTAGCGCCTCAAACCGGAACTCCAAACGCTTGCTTTCGGTAAAGAGGAAGTTCTTGTGCAGGCTTAAGTCCACGTCCGCGTACGCCGGACCACGTATGTTGCCCACCCCGCAGGTTCCAAACGTATTGGCAGCGGGGGTGACAATGTTGCTGGTATCAAACCATTGAATGTAGCCCGGTCCCGGGGCGCCGGGAATAGTGTTGGCATTCACGTGCTTACCCAGCACCTTCACCGGCCCATTGCAGCTCGGCCGCTGATTCAGCAGGGTCGGACCAGATCCGTTGGTATTGGATTGATCGGGAGTGAAAGCGCCCCAGCCTCCGAACTCGTTCAGGGTTAGCTGGTTCCCGCTGTGCAGGCTGACGATTCCGCCGACTTCCCAGTTACCTACAATTTGGTTAACGACGGGGTTCAGGTCGTGGCCGAATTGTTTCCCGTGCCCGAGTGGGAGTTGGTAGGTGACGTAACTGCTGAGGATTTGTCTTTGGTCAAAATAGCACGGCCCCCAATCAGAACGTGGGTCGTAGATGTTCTGTTGGCCAGGCTGTCCGCCGGAGGATGTAGCGTTCGTACTGCCAAAGCCGGTACCAAAATAGCCAGGCGAATTGGTTAGACACTTCGACCAGGTATATGCGACTTGCGCTTGCAATCCATTGCCCATGCGTTTCTGCAGGACAGCCTGCAGAGCGTTATAGGACTGATTGCCGTTGGACAAGTTGGCTCCCTGAATGGCACCGCCGAAAGGATCGACGCCTTGAGCCGCCTGATACAGCGAACCGGGAGTGCCGCACTTGCTTAGGTTGGCATTGTCGCACGGCGTGAATCCTCCTCCAAGAAATGGTCCGGCCACTTGACTTACGATAGGGACCCCGGGTTTCGCAATCTGGCCGGAGGCGTCCAGACCGATGCGTTGTTGCACCTCCACGAAGTTTGCCAGGTGCGTCCCGTGCTGGCCCACATAGCCGAGTTGGAATGTCGTCGTATTGCCGAACTGTTGCTGCAGGGTAAAGTTCCACTGCTGGATTTGCGCCGGCCTGAGATTCTGATCGGTAATCCTGGTTCTTTGTCCCGCATAGCAGGCAAAATTGATTCCTGTACAAAGAACAACGTTAGGAAAACCCTGATCGAGAGTGCCGTGCTGGACTTGCTTAAAAATCCCAAACGGCGGATTGATGGAGAGTTGTTCGTTCGCGCCCCCTCCCTCCTGGAAGGCGGATATCGCGTAACCGCCGCGGATTACCAGATTCCGTCGACTCGCGGGTGACCAGGCGAAGCCTACGCGAGGCTCCCAGTTGCCGATGCCCATGTAGTTGTTATAGAGAGCCCGGTTGCTAAACTTGGCGGTCCCGTCACGGCCATCCGGCGTAAAGATTGTTCCGCTAAACAACCCGAAGTTCACTACGCGGTTTTCGGTTTCAAAGACTGGGGTATGGTCTTCGAACCGAATGCCAAGATTGAGTGTGAGGCTGTCCGTTATACGCCAGTTGTCTTGGACGTAGCCGGCAAAAATATTGTTGCGGTCCTTGAACAGGGTTGGGTTAGGACTGGTGTCCCTTGGACCTCCACCGGCAAGCCCGAGAAAGAAGTCGGCCAAGCCGAGACCGGTCAAGCTAGCGACTCCTATTTGGCCCAGAGCACCATTGTTTCCGTTGTACTTCCAGTCGGCGCGCACGCGTACGTACTGGAACCCAGTCTTGATCGAGTGGCGGCCGTGGGTGTAGTTGAGGTCGTCAGCAAACTGCCCTTGGGTAGTGTGAAAGATCTGGGCAATCTCCTGCTGCCCAAGTCCCGCGGCACCGCCGTTGAAGCCAGGAATCGCGATGTTGACGAGCCCCTGAGTGCCAGGAGGGTTGGCATTAGCGATTCCGACAGCGGCACCGACCTGTCCGAGGACGGCGCTAGGCACCTGCGTTTGATCAAATCGCACTGCGTTGAAGCCGATTCGCGCGTCATTCAGCAGATTGGTGCTCAAAGTATGGGTCCAATCCAGCACCACGTTTTTTAGAGGTTGGGTCGAGCCCTCGGAGGGCGAACCTGGCCCCAAATTTGTCCCGCTACAAATGGGGCACCCGCTGAATGTTGGGACGCGTATGCTGGCCTGCGAGTAGCGTCCGAAGACATGGTCTTTCTGCGAAAGGTTGTAGTCAATCTTTACATCGCCCTGATCGTTGAAGAAGTCAACCCCAGAACGGAAGAAAAAGTTGTTCCCCGTGAGAATGCTGGCGTTGGTTTGAGGATAGGCCGACAACGCCATTATCTTCTGCGCGGCAGGACTGATCCTGCCAATCGGAATCTTATTGTTAAGGAATGGAACATTTCCGTTGGCCGGATCTGTGAGCTGGATCGTCGGCAGCAGGCTGCTGAAGTCGCCGCCCTTCATCGCAGGGGTTAAGACCTGGGCGCCATCCGAGTTTGCGGTTACCTGACGGATGCCTTGGTAGTCCAAGAAGAAGAACAGCTTGTCTTTCACAATGGGACCGCCGAAAGTCGCGCCAAACTGGTTGTAGCGCAACTCAGGTATCAGGCCAGTACCATCCGCGGCATGGCCCAGGCTGCCTTCGTCCGCAACTACGCCCTTCGTCCAACCGTTCGCGGCATTGTTCGAATTGAATTTGTCGTTGCGGAAGAACTCAAAGAGGTTTCCGTGGAAGCGATTCGTGCCTGACTTAACGGTGGCACTGACGATTCCACCCTGGTAGTTGCCAAACTCGGCGGAAGCATTCTGCGTGATGATGTTAAATTCCTGGATGGCGTCCACGCTGGGCGTGTAGCCAACTTCGTTGTTCTTGTCCTCGCTGTTTTGCTGCCCATCGAGGAAGTATTGATTTGCCTGCTCGCGGTTGCCGTTGATATACGGCCGGCCAGAGTTGGTCATCTGCTGCGGAGCGCGGAGTGAATCAGGATTAACAGTTGTCGCGCCCGGCGCGAGCAGCGTTAACTGGAGATAGTTGCGGGAAGCCAGCGGCACAGCCGTAGCGGCATTGGCATCGATAAGCGTGCTCACCTCAGTGCTCTGCGACTGCAACACTGGAGCTTCCGCCAATACGTCCACGCTCTGCGAGACCTGCCCGACTTTCATTTGGAAAGCAAGGTTCGCATTTTGGTTGAGCACCAGAGTGAATGTTGGATAGACCGCAGTGTCGAAACCCTGAGCCGCAGCCTTCACCGAGTAGCTCCCGATCGGTAGCCGCGTGATGGTGAAAATGCCGCTGGCATTGGTTTCCGTCGTGAAAATGGTTCCACGATCGCTATCGGTCGCAGTAATTTTTGCGCCCTTCACCGCGGCTCCGCTGGGATCCATCACGGTGCCGGTGATTCCTGCAGTTACTTCCTGGCCCCAAGCAAATTGAGGAATCACGAACATTCCAGCGAGTAGCAGAAGGACAAATCCCACCCTCATCGATTGGCGCATCGCAAACCTCCGGGAGACGCTTACGTGAAAACTCAGCCCCACAAAATTCAATCGTAAAACTAATGGGTTTATGCTATATAGCAGATGAAGGATGACCGTCAAGCAAAAAATTCACAAAAGTTGCAAAAAATTATTGGACCTGGAGGGACGACTAGTCTATAGCGGAAAGACGGGGTATGTTTGCTGCCCCTAAGACATCCCGGGTAGTTGACAGTCGATTCCCAAGATAAACTGCTGATACAATAGACTTATCTGTTACATATGGAGGCTCTGGATGGGTCTCCAGTCTGGCTGTGAGCAGGCGAAATTGGCTGGAGGCAACCCGGGTGCCTTACATAAGCTCTATAGCAGGTCCGGGCAATTGACCGCTTTCGGTCTAAACTGGGCAACGCATGATTTCTATAAGCTCTATAGCACATTGTTACATCCTTATAGTAAGGTGATGCCGACAAGAGGCTCCATGGCACAAGCGCAAAACCGCCGCAACGGAACTCCGGCTTATCAAAGAATCCAGAGTGGGATTCTTAAGCGCATTGAAGCGGGGCAGTTGAAACCGGGAGATGTCGTCGACTCGGAGCGCGAGCTGGCGAAGATCCACCGTGTGAGTCTCATGACCGCGCGCCATGCGCTGGTGGCACTGGAAAAGGAAGGCATGGTGGAGCGTCGCCGCGGCGCAGGAACTTTCGTGGCGCCTCCGAAGATTCACTTCAACAAGTTGATGAGCTATACCGAACAGATGGCAGGCCGCGGCCTCTCGGCCATCTCAAAAGTTCTGAGTTTTGCCTTGCTCGAGACCGAGCCTGAGATTGCGGCGCGGCTTTCCTTACCGGCGACGAGCAGATTGATCAAGCTGGAAAGACTTCGATCGGGAGCCGACGAACCATTCGCTTTGGAGACTTGCTACCTGTCGGCCGACGAATTTGCTGACCTTACCGAGGCAAACGTCGAGCGCGGCTCGCTATTTTCAATCCTGGAACATGATTACGGACTGGAGATCGCCCACGCCGACGAGGAGATAGACGCCACCCCCGCCGACCCGCACACCGCCCGGCTCTTAGGGATTCCACATGGTCTTCCATTGCTCCGAATTCGTCAGGTAATTTATTCGACCAAGGGCAAAGCGACGATTTACGTCATCGGCCTCTACCGCTCAGATCGGCACAAACTTCTGATACGAAGATTCCGATAGCAACTCTGGCAATGAGTTTGGCTCACGCCGATTTGGATCAGCCGCGGTCACAACGTGGCGGCTCATCGCCGGCGTGGCTGCTAATGAGCGCTTGATAGGCAGCTCCTAAAACCGGCGCATCCTCATTTACCACAACGACCACCGGAATGCGGGCTAGAACCGGGGCGAGCTTGCTCTTGCCGCAGAAGGCGCGAAAAAAAGCGCCATCCTTCAGCTTGGATAGAATTTTGGGGGCAATGCCGCCTGCCAGATAGACCCCACCGACTGCCATCGCTCGCAACGCCAGATTTCCCGCCTCCGCGCCATATATTTCCGTCCACATCTCCAGCGTCTCCATGCACACCGAGCAAAACTTTGCAAGCGCCAGTTGTGTGATCTCACTTGCCGCATCACCCTGGAGAGCGTCGAAAGACGGATGCCGCACGGTGGAGTTCAGAAATTCGTGGATCCTGCGAAAACCTCGCCCGGAAAGAATTTCCTCAGATGAAACGTGGGGCAACCGTTTGTTCAACCACCGGAGTAGGTCAATTTCACGATCGGTTCGTGGCGCGAAATCCGTTTGCCCACCTTCCGACGGCGCAACCTGATATTGTTGGCCATCCCAGAAAAGCAGGGCCTCACCCAGGCCCGTTCCGGCGGCAATCACCGCCTTCGTCCCTCGGCCCTCGGACACTCCCTGATTCAGGATTACCAGATCATTCAAAGACAGCCTCTCCAGACTGAAAGCCGTTGCGCTAACGTCGTTGAGCAGAACGACTTTTCTTAGGTTCAGCTTCCGCTGCAGTGCTGGAACGTCCAGAATCCAGGGCAGGTTGCGCGCGTGAAGAGAGCCGTCTACGACCACGCCGGCCAAGCCGAAACCCGCGGCTTCAATTTGCTGTTGCTCCGTGCCTGCGTCGAGCTCTCCAGCCTGTTCGAGGAAATCTCCCACCAGATCCTCGAATCCTCCATAGCTTCTGGTCGCAACTCGGCGCTGGAAAACGGAACGGAGGCGCGGCCCCTCTTCCACGAACAACCCCAGAGTGCATTTTGTCCCGCCAACATCTCCGGCCAGAATCATTATCGTCAGTCCAAGAAATCCCTCGTGCGCGAGTCGATCTGCCAAGGGATGGACCCTCAGATGGCTCTCGCAAATGGGAAGTAATGTTATCAGAGCAGGGCGGCGCTAACTGCCGACGGAATGCCGACGATCGATCTCCCACCGGATGATTTAAAGGCTTTTGATCACCTAGGCAAAGATCCTCAGAGCTACAAGACAAAAGCGATTTTTAACACCCGCGGTCTCACCGTGTTTTGTTCTCCTGTTAGTCTTTATCCAGGTATTCCTCGGGCACGTCGTCTTCGGGCACCTCATGTGTGCGGACTTCCTTCTCGCCGCGTTGTCCGGCCCGTTCGACGCCACTTACCACCCCGGCCTCGAACGCGTTCCCTTCCTCGAGCAACTCGTCAACACTTTCTGAATCTGCGGTTTCGACGTCGGATAATCCTTGTAGATCTCCCGATTGCTCGCCCGAGCGCGATATCGACGTCTCGGCGGGAAATCTCAACCCAGTCCGTCCCTCATCCTTGTCCCGGTCCACCGTTCTCTTCAAACCCTTCCTTTTCGTTACGGGTTTGTTCCGAGCTGCCGCACGCTTCGCCGATTTCTTAGGACTTCTAATTTTCTGCGCTTGCTTCTTGGTCGGCCTCGCCTTCCGGCCGGCAGTCCTCTTTGCCTTCATCGACTTCTTCTTTTTGGTAGCCATTCGCGCAGTCTAGCACCGTGGCATGCGTGCGACAAAACCAGGCTAGCCTCTGGTGCCCCAGGTTCGCGTCCGTTCTTTGGACGCTAACCTGGGTGCTACTTTGAGACACCATAATGATGATGATGTACGCATCTCACGGCTGATCGAGACGCACACCTGGCAGCCACCGCAGTATCGCCAATGCCCTCTAAACTGATCGAATCAGCACGGCCTGCATGAGGTCATCGAGCAGCGGCGCTGTGTCCTTCCGTCGCGAATGTTAATCTCTTTATAGAAATCTCTTCGCAACGCCGGCACTCTCTTCACTTCTGATTGGTTCGACTTTCACCGCTTCTGGTTTTTTCTTTTCGCCAGCCGACTTGCCGAGATGAGCGTTGACCACCTGCTCCAGTTGGGTCATGAACGTTTGCACTTTCCCCTCGCCCGCATCCAAAACCTTGCGCATCTCGGCACTGGCACTCATGGCCCGCTCATAGGCATCCCGGGCCTTGGTAAGGAGCGGTAGCTGCTCGATGAAGGCTGTTGCGTTCCGAGTAAACTCGTTGACTGCTTCCGTGTATGCCTCCATGGTCGCAGCCGACAATGGCTGATCTTGGCCTTTGGCGGAAATCTTCTGCGGATTGCCTTCGGTCTTCCCTTTTTCTGCTATGTGATCGCGGTAGGTCTTCATCAGGGCTTCGTCGTTGAACTCAAAGGTCGATTCTGGCATCTGCTTCGAGTCAAACTCGGGCGGTGCGTTGACAGGCTCTTCCTGTTTTTTCCACATTCAGTTTCACTCCTTTCATGACCGTACTACGAATATAGGCGCGCAAGTCGTTTTGAGATGCAAGGCTCGGCTACAGGTTGGCCGCCTATTGTAGACGGAATGCCCCGGATGATTACACTCTTATGGACCGCGCTTTCACTGCGGGAGCGTGGGCAGAGTCACGGTATTCGCCACCGGAGGGTCATCCCGCAGTTTGAGGTACAACGGCGTTCCGTTGATACGCGGTACCTTTACGCTCGTTTCCGCAAAGCCAATCGGGATCGAAACGGTATGTTTGAACTCCGCGTCCGCAGCAACTGAGTCGATTAGGAAGAGCTTCGTGCCCGTCAAAGTACATTGCTCATCGGGCTTATCTGGACAACGGATCTCTTTCAATGAAGGGGTTCGAACCAGAGTTACCAACGAATGCCAGTCTCCTTTCGCCCCATTCGCGTCGACCGGGCGGAATCGAAGCGGACCAAACGCAGACGGTCCAAAGCTCTTGAGAGGATCAAGCGTGGCCAAAACATTGTGCGCATCCTGCAGAACCAGATCTCCGTCACTCACACTCAAAAGAACACTAAAAGAGTCCTCCGCCGCTGCAACCTCGATCTTTTCATTCCTCGGGAACGTCTCAGGTATTTCACTGTGAAAGAAGAAAACCAGGCGCCCATCTTGTGGCAGGTCGTCCGGACTTTCGAGGTGAACGGCCGAAGGAATCGGGCCGGCCTCTATGGTCTTGTTGACGAGGGCTACTTTGGGGCGAGGCGGCGCTACTGTTGCCGGCACGTCCAAGACCCTCCCGTCCTTGAGATCGACATGCGCGACCAGCGTCTGCTCGGATTGCACCGTGTTACCGGAACTCGAAACCGATAATCGTAGCTCGTCTTTCTGCGCGGCGCGCGACAGGCTTACTGGGGAAAAACGAATTCCGTTTAAGTCGAGACTGGCAACCTCATCCAGCCGCGTTCCCGTCAAAACACCCTGTTGATCGCCAACGTCGATGACGAAACGGTCCATGTGCCCCGGTTCCGCATACGCGTTAAGGCGCACTTCATCGGGCTGATTCAATCCGAATTCGTTTACCAAGATTGTTGTTGACCCGGGCGGAACGTTCTGAAGCGGGAGTTGTACCTCGAGTTCATTCGGTTTTGCCAGTTTGCAGTTTGCCTTAGTTATTGTTCCTTTCGCGTCTCTAACACTCACGTTCTCTACGCAGGCGGCGTTGTCGGACTGTAAGTGCAACGTGTCCTCACGACCAACAATGAGGGCGCTTTGATCCACCGTCGGCACTTTCCATTGCGACGCGCGCGCGCTCTGCAAATTCGCGTTCTGCAAATTGAAGACAGGTCCGTCGAAAGCTTGAAACCCCCAGAATCCATGAAGTTTTCCTCGGACTGGGCCAGCCACTTGGGTGCCTCGAAGCGCCTGAGCATCGATCAGGAAGCCACCCCGCGCCGCGTCAGCCACCGCGGGCAACTCGATCGTAGAAGCAGCATCACTCTGTATCTGCAAAACAAAATCATGCGCCAGTGACGTTGAGAACACTAAAGGAGCGCCCTCCACCGGAAGAACCAATGAGGGCTTTTGCAAACAGGAGACCTGATTGGGATCTACCGCGCGAAGAGGAGGGAGTTGTGCGGCTTCCACTGCCGGAAGTCCTACCACTAGCACTGACTTGGGCTTAAGAAAAGAAGGAGGATTGTTGAGCTTAAGGTTCAACTGACTGTCTTTGGTTACGGCCAGTGCAGGGATGTACTGGTAAGTGGCCGTATGAAGACTCCCCATAATGCGCGCGAGGTCGACCACAGCGCCAACGTACGGGCTATAGTAACCGCCTCCAGCCAACCGTGTGTTGCTGAGCTGTCCAATCAGGTCAGAAGACGGCCCCGAGGTCAGAGCGGCGACCATGGATTGACTATGGCCATCATCCAGCACCAGTTGATCCGTATGTTGAGTCAAGCAAGACGTCTGCTGTTCAACAGGCCTGTCGAAACATTGCTGATCTAGCTTGATAGTCAAGCTTCGGGCCAGCAAAACGGAGCGGTCATGCAGTGCTTTGGGATCATTCTCCGAAGTCTGCCTAATGGCGTTGATGTATTGATCCAGCCGCGAACGATCCAGGCTCGCTTGATTCAAATCTTGCGACGCTCGCACGAAGACTCCGGGCTTCCCCTTCACGGTTGATCGCAGGGTGCTGAAGTCCCCTCCGGTCTCCGGAGCTAGAAACAGCAGAGCCTGTTGCGCATCTTGCGGCACGACAACGACAATACCCTCTTCACGCACCCTCTTGTTCCAGGTTTCTGCCCTGGTAAACCAAACTTCCGGCGGAGGGTTCGTTGGGCCGCGAAGAAATGCAACAACTAACAAATAATGGGCCGATTGATCCTCGGGAAGATCGGGATGCACCCAGATCCGGTCTCCAGGCTGCAAGTTCGGAACCCGCGAAATGGGCAACGTCTTGCCACTGCGGGTGACTCTTACCTCTATGGGCGGTCCCGATAAATCGAACGCTGCGGTG
>Ga0307475_10000621_pt1 | contig 21293 bp, 14 predicted proteins | sample atmos_gasesECM1C_FD_203317 | JGI IMG/M metagenome (GOLD analysis project Ga0307475, IMG submission 203317) | Hardwood forest soil microbial communities from Morgan-Monroe State Forest, Indiana, United States - atmos_gasesECM1C_515 | ecosystem: Environmental > Terrestrial > Soil > Temperate... | reverse complement strand
CGCAAGTTTTGGGTCGCCCAGAGGTAGAAGCGGGAGCTGTTTCAGCTGCCCGGCAAAGACGAAGAACCACAGTCCGCCGAGGGCCAGCAGCGCCGCCAAATCCCATACGTTCGGCCATGCATTGGGCGTAAATTCCGGGCGGGTCATCCAGAAAAGATCCACGAGGCGCATGAAAATGAGCCAGAGAGCGACCTTGGGCAGAAGATTGGTGTTGCGTTTCAGGTCGCGCGAGAGCAGCAGGAAGAAGGGCACGAAGAAGTGAAAAATGACCACAATGACGGCAACGACGCCCCATTCGCTGTATAGCCGCGTGCGGTAGAAGCTGATCTCCTCGGGCTGATTGCCGGACCAAATGATGAGCAACTGGGAGAAGCTGAAATAAGCCCAGAGCATCACGAAGGCCAGAAGCAGCTTGCCGAGATCGTGAATGTGGCGGGGCTGAAGAACGCCGGAGAGCGGGCCGGTGCGGGAGAGCAACACGACCACGGCGATCATCAAGGACATGGAAGAAATGAGCTGGCCGGCGACAAACAAAAACCCGTAAATGGTCGAGGCCCAGTGCGGAGAGATGGACATGACCCAGTCGATGGCCGCAAAACTCATAACGAACACGTAGAGGATGATGCCGGGTCCGGCAAGCATCTTGAGGCGGCGGCGAAGGCCACGATCTTCGCGATTCACATCCTGCTCCCTGGACCAACGATTGAAAATGAACACCAGCATGAGCCACACGACGAAGTACAGGATGGCGCGGACTCGGAAGCCGTTAGGCGTCAGATAAGCGCGCTGGAATTCAGAGAGAGCGCCTTCGCCCGAAGGGGGCGCGTTGAGCCAAGCTGCGTACAGGTATTTCATGCCAAAGAAGATGGGCACGAAAAGCACGGCGACAAGAGCCAGAACGCGCGTGGCGGACTCCAGGGGGCGGCGAATGATGATGCCCCAATTGCCGCCAGTCAAATGTTGCAGCATCAGAAGGCCGAGAGAGCCTAGCGAAAGGCCCAAGACAAACATGAAGGCGAGGAGATAGGAGGGGAAAAAGCGGTCCGGAGCCTTGAAGATGCCGATGATGCAAATCACCAGACCGACCACGCCGGCGATGAGCGCACTTTGGCGGATGCGGTCGATGCTCTCGGGCGCCCTGTAATCCTGCTCGGTCATTCCGTCTTTCCTCCGGGCGCGCCCTCGCCGTGTGTCTCCGGTTTTTTCTCCGCCAGCGGATGCAAAACTTTTTCGCGTACGTCGGGCGGGAGATCCGAAATCCTGGCGTTGCGGCTCAACTGCAGCGCGCGCACGTAAGCCACGATGGCCCAGCGATCGCGCGGGGCCAACTGGGCGGAATAGCCGAGCATGGCGCCGAAGCCGTTGGTGATGACGTCATAGATGTAGCCGTTGGGCACCTGGCGCAGACGATCCTGGTGGTAGGAGGGCGGGTGCTTCATGCCGCGCATGGCCACCATGCCGTTGCCGTCGCCCTGCAGGCCGTGGCACGGAGTGCAGAAAATCTGATAACGATTTTCCCCACGCTCAAGAAGTTCCTGGCTGAGCGGCAGCGGGAAAGCGTTGGATTCCTTGGATACGACCATTTCGTCGTCCAGGACCGAGCCGCGCGCGACGGTATTTTCCACCAGTGGGCGGGCGGAACGGCCATCGGTGAAGAAATCGGAGGGCGAAAGCGGGCGATTTTTTGGCTGCTGCGCCATATCCTGCTTGAGGCTGCACCCCGCGAACAAGATAAAAGAGACTGCCACGCAAGCCATTGCGAAACGCCGCGAATGCAACTGCGTCGCCGAGGTCCTAGTCATCTTCCACCTCGTTGATGTGCGAGGCGTTGAGCCCCTTCAAAAAGTGGGCTGACTCCTTAAGGTGGAACTTCGGATCGCGCGCCTCAATGCACAGGAAGAAGCGGTCGGAGGTGGCGTGCTTGACGAAACGGTGCACATTGAATAGTGGATGATGCGGGCGGGGGAGCCCGTTCAGCGCCAGCATGCCAAATACGGCGGAGAGCGCGGCGCCGAGCACGGTCAGTTCAAAGGTGACGGGAATAAAGGCGGGCCAACTGTTGAGCGGGCGTCCGCCAATGTTGAGCGGATAGGCGATGACGCTGACCCAGTACTGAAAGAAAAAGCCACCGAGACCACCGGTCAGGCCGCCAATCAACGTGATAAGCGGCACGTTGTTTCGCTTCAGAGCGAGCGCTTCGGCGAGCCCCTCAACCGGAAAAGGCGTATACGCTTCGATGCGGCGATAGCCGGCCTCGCGAGTTTTCTCCACCGCGTGGACAAGCTCGTGCTCGGTCTTGAACTCGGCCACGACCCCGTAAACATGGGAGCGATGTTCCATCACTCGTGGTCCTCGGAGGTTTCGGCGACCAATTCGCGCATCTCGGCGATCGAAATTGCGGGCATCACGCGCACAAAGAGGAACAGCAACATAACGAAAAGGCCGATGGTTCCGGCGAACGTGGCGTAATCCCAAACCGTCGCGGAGTAGCGGCCCCACGCGGAAGGCATGAAGTCGCGAGTCAAGCTGATGACCACAATAACGAAGCGCTCGAGCCACATGCCGAGGTTGACGACCAGCGACATCACGAAGAGCAGCGGGATGTTGGTGCGGGCCTTGTGGGACCACAGCAATTGCGGCGTCAGAATGTTGCAGAGAATCAGCGCGTAGTAAAAGTGACTGTACGGACCGTGGAAACGCATCTGCGTCAGATACAGGTCGAACTTATTGCCGCTGTAAATGGACATGAAATATTCGAAGAAGTAGCCGTAGGCGACGATGAGGCCGGTGGCGAGCATCACCATAGCCATGTTCTCAAGGTGGCGCATGGTGATGAAGTCTTCCAGGCCATAGGCCTTGCGCAAGGGAATGGCGATGGTCAGGACCATGGCGAAACCGGAGTAAATGGCGCCGGCAACGAAGTAGGGTGGGAAAATCGTCGTGTGCCAGCCAGGAACGATAGCGGTGGCAAAGTCGAAGCTCACCACGGTGTGCACGGAGAGAACCAGGGGCGTCGCGAGGCCGGCGAGAAGCAAATACGCGGATTGGTAACGGTGCCAGTGGCGTGCGGAGCCGCGCCAGCCCATGGCGAGCATGCCGTAAATGATCTGCTTGGGCTTGGTGAGCGCGCGGTCGCGGAGTGTGGCTAGGTCGGGTATCAGGCCCACGAACCAGAAAAGCAGGGAAACCGTGCCATAGGTGGAGACGGCGAAAACGTCCCAGATAAGCGGACTGCGGAATTGCGGCCACAAACCCATGGTGCTCGGATACGGGAACATGTAATAGCTCATCCATGGGCGGCCAGTGTGGAGGAGCGGGAAAATGCCGGCGCAGGCCACGGCAAAGAGCGTCATGGCTTCGGCGAAGCGGTTGATGGAGGTACGCCATTTCTGGTTCAGCAAAAACAGAATCGCCGAAATCAAAGTGCCGGCGTGGCCAATACCGATCCACCAGACAAAGTTGACGATCGCAAAGCCCCAGCCGATGGGAATATTGATGCCCCAGATTCCGACGCCCTTGGTGATTAGCCAGGCGAGGGCGATGGTAAGGATCATTACCAAGCTAAATGAGACTGCGAATCCCGCCACCCAGCCGAGGGATGTCGGCCGCGTGAGAACGATCGAACTGATTTTGTCCGTGACCGAGGTGAAGGTATGCCCCGGCCCCAGCACCGGAGAGAGGCGGCGAATCTGAGGAGAATCGATTGGCGGCTGGCCAGCGCTCATGCCGTCTCCATTTCAGGATTGGGGTTGCGCACCGCGGCGAGATAGGTGGTGCGCGGCCGGGTGTTGAGTTCGCCGAGAACGTTGTAATTGCGCTGCTGGGCCTTGAGCTTGGCGACGCGGCTGTTGGGGTCATTGATGTTGCCGAAGACGATGGCTTCTGCCGGGCAAGAAGCCTGGCACGCGGTGACGATCTCGCCATCGCGAATGGGGCGATTTTGCTTTTCCGCTTCGATGCGTGCGTTGTTGATGCGCTGCACGCAATAGGTGCACTTTTCCATCACGCCGCGGCTGCGTACGGTGACTTCCGGATTGCGCATCAACTTGAACTGCGGCGTTTCCCAATCCTGGAAGCGCAGGAAATTGAAGCGGCGCACCTTGTACGGGCAGTTGTTGGAGCAGTAGCGGGTGCCGACACAGCGGTTGTAGACCATGTCGTTCAGGCCTTCCGCGCTGTGCACAGTGGCTCCGACGGGGCAGACTTGTTCGCACGGTGCGTTCTCGCATTGCATGCAGGGAACCGGCTGGAAGAACGTTTCGGGATTGGCGAGCGCATCGTGCTCGTTTGTTCGCGGATCGTTGGTGCTGGTCTTCGCGTTGTAGTAGCGGTCGATCCGAATCCAATGCATTTCGCGGCCGCGCAGGACCTGATCTTTGCCGACCACGGGAATGTTGTTTTCCGCTACGCAGGCTACGACACAGGCGTTGCAGCCATTGCAGCTGCTGAGGTCGATGGCCATACCCCAGGCGTTGGCGGGATATTTAAATTCTGGGTACAGAGAAAGCGCCTTGGGGGGAGTTTCGTCACCTTCGTGGGCGAACCCGGGGTTCTTCTTGTATTCCTCGAGCGTGCCGGTGCTGAGAATCTTGCGGCCTTCCATATTGAAATGATATTGCGTGCAGCCCAGAGAATATTCCTCGCCCGTTTTCTTGACTGATTCCGTACCGGCGGTAGCGCGCCAAAGCGCATTGGAGGTGCGCACGGCATAGGCGTTGAAGCCTTTATTCGTGCCGGTGTAACCGGCTCTTGTGCGGCCGTAGCCGAGCGGAAGGACCACGACGCCCTCGACTTGTCCGGGCACGATCCAGCCGGCGGCGGTGACCTTACTGTTGGAGAGCGAGATGTCGACGACGGCGGCCGCGATTCGGCCGTGCTCGCCGCCACGCGCGACGACGGAGTGCGTCACGCCAAGATTCCAGGAAGTATAGGGGCCGAACATTGCGGCATTGTCCCAGACCAGCTTGCTGACCGGCTTCGGCAATTCTTGCAGCCAACCATTGTTCGCGAACCGCCCGTCGTGAATCGTCGGGTCGGGCCGGAAGAGGAACTCGAGCTCGCCGGGATTTGGAGGCGGGATGGAAGGCAAGTTGGCGGCATTGAATTTGGCCGCGAGGTTCAAGGGCGGATAGGCTGTGTTCGCCACGACTCCGTCATTCAAAGACTTGCGCCAGAATTTTTCGAAATCGCCGCCGGGATTTGCGCCTTTCAGGCGATTGCGCACCGCGTCGTAAGTGCTCAAACCAGGTTTGTCGGTGAACGCGGCAAGGACTTCGTACGCGGAATGAGTGTGGTAGAGCGGAGCGATCAGCGGCTGGATGACGCTGACGGTGCCGTCGAAGCAGCGCGCATCGCCCCAGGTTTCCAGGTAATGCGATTCCGCCACATGCCACTGGCAATAGTCCGAGGTTTCGTCAAAGTGCGAGCTCAGGTGCATGGTGTGCGCGACTTTGCGCAGCTTGGACGTGAAATCAAAATCGTGTGGCGCGTCGTAGACGGGATTACTGCTGAGGATCAGCAGCGTGTTGACTTTGCCAGAATCCATGTCGGCGCAAAGCTCACGCAACGATTCGAGGTTGTTGACCGGGCTGGCTTCCACCGGTTCGGTGTAGTAGAGCGCGTTGCCAACGTTGCCGAGCGCGGCGTTGATGGCGTGAACCAGCGCGTGCACTTCGGCGGGCTGCTGCTCGCCCGCGACCACCAGAGAGCGGTGCTGATTTTTCTGCAGATCCCTTACAACGACGTCGAGCCATTTTTCCGCTGCCGATGAGAGCGTCCCACTGCCGCACAAACCCAGCTTGGCGGCCAGAGCACGGGCGAACTGCTGGACCTCAAGAAAACTAAGAGGGAGACGGTGATCGGCGCTTGAGCCGGTTACCGAGGGTGTGGGCTCGACCACGTACAGGCGGTTCATCTCGCCGCCGGCGCGATCGGCTTCGGCAAACTGATCAAGTTTGCGGCGACGATAAAACTCTTTCATGTAACGGATGTGCCCGGGTCCGGTGGCGAGGAAATCGGAGTCGAGGCAGAGAATGACTTCCGCTTTTTCCGGCCGGTAGACGGTATTGACATAGCGGCCGAAGGCCAGCTTGGCGCCCTCGCGCGCGCCGTCGCTTCCGGCCGGCTCCCACTGATGCCATTTCGCCTGGGGATAAAGCTTCAGCAGGTATTGCAACTGCTCGGCGATGCTTGGCGAAACTATCGTTCCGGTGAGAATGCGAAAGCCTGCACCATTCACAGCCTTGATTTCCGCGGCCATGACCTGGGCCGCATCCAGGAACGCAGACCAAGTGCGAATCTCGCCCGCGAAAGTCACGGTTTGCGCGCGGTCCGGATCGTACAGATTCAAAATCGAAGCTTGGGCGAACACATCGGTCCCGCCCCGGCTGGCCGGGTGATCGGGATTGCCTTCGATTTTGGTCGGCCGTCCTTCGTGGCTTTCGATCAGGAGACCGATGGCGTCCGTGCCGAAAGGCATGGCCGTGGCGAAAAACAAAGGCTTGCCCAGAACCATGCCGTCAGGCTGCTTTACATACGGCACGATGTGGGTCTGTTCGTTGGCCTTGCAGCCGGAAAGGCCGGCAAAGGCCAGGGACGCCGCCATCAACTTGAGGAAATCACGGCGATCGACGGCTTCGTCCCATTCCGAAGCCTGGCGAGGGAATTCGCGATGCAGCAGCGCCTCAAAATGCGGATCCTCGGCGAGTTCCTCTATGGTGCGCCAATATTGCTTGCCACTTTTCGATTGCAACTTAGCGCGCACCGCAGCCAAGTCCAGGGGACGCTCGCGCAGCGTCAAATCCTCGGGCTGCTCAGCCTCGCGCGAGTCCTGGTGGTGTGCTTCGTGGAGGTGCGTGGAACCGTCGATATCGTGATCGCTCATACCGTCCGCTATCGATGACACGTGGAGCAGCTCTGCAGCTGCGCAACGCTTTGAATCTTGTATTCCGCTGCCAAGCGTTTGCCGATTTCCGCCTGGTTCGCAGGGGCCTTCCAATCCATGTTGAAAACCTGGTCGCGCGGGCGCAAAACCGCTTCCGGGTTGCGATGGCAGTCCAGGCACCACGCCATCAGCAAAGGCGAGGCCTGAAACATCAGCGGCATCTGGTTGACTTGCCCGTGACACGAGGAGCAACCCACGCCTTTGTTGATGTGAATGCTGTGGTTGAAATAGACATAATCGGCCAGGCGGTGCACGCGAATCCACTCGATGGATTTATCCGTGCGATAACTTTCGCGCACGGGTTCCAGGTAGCCGGCGTTGTTGAACAGCACGGAATGGCAATTCATGCAGGTCTTGGTGGGAGGAATGCCGGCGGTAGCGGAGCTTTCCACGGAGGTATGACAGTAACGGCAATCGATGCCGTCGTCGCCCACGTGGTGCTTGTGGCTGAACTGGATGGGTTGCTCGCGCGTGACGTTTTGGTTCGTCAGATAGGGAGCGCGGGCCAAGCCCATCACACCGCCAAGCGCCAGGGCCGCAAGCAGCGCCCCAAAAAAGACACTGAACTTTGCGATAAAATTCGTACTGCGGTGAAAAATCTGGGCCATGTCAATCTTGCACTATTGCGGTGAGCGCAACGAAAAGGAGAGGCACCTGGCGTCCACCTTGTCCTGACCGGGCAATGCAAACCCCAGTCGCTATTGACGCGATAGTTTCCATCAAAACTTTCGCGAATGCAACCGTCCAACCAACTCACTCTTGATTCTCTATCGAATTCGCGTGCGGCAAAAGATGCGGCGCGTACAAACTTTTCAAACAGAAGCTCGCACGTCCACCTCCTCCGTGCCAAACAACTGCGATGTGGCCTCATCTCTAGATGCAGCAATACGGAAGATGGATAAGTTTTTTTTTGCGTCCAGTTGGGTTGTGGAACTCGCGCCCGGTCGTGCTATCTTAGAAAAACCCTCCGTCGCGCCCGTTGCGGCGGAGCCTACCTAGTTTGCTCGGCCGTAGGTCGGCCGCAAAAGCCGCTGGGGCGTGGTCCAACCGGTAGGACACCACACTGTTAATGTGGATGGTGAAGGTTCGAATCCTTCCGCCCCAGCCAATTCTTCCCTTCCCTCACGAGTCTGATTTTATTTTCATCGCGGAAAGACTTCGCTAAGGCACAATGATCCAGCCATGAACAAAAGGACCTTTTTTAAACTCCTCGCCATCCTGGTTTCAAACCGCGCCGTCTCGCCGATGTTTGCCTGGGCCACAGGCGATCGGCTTACAAATTGGGCGGGCAATCTTGTATACGGGACTGACCGCTTGTACTCCGCAAATTCGCTTCAGCAGGTTCGGGACTACGTCAAGAAAGAGAGCAATCTGAAGGTACTTGGCACGCGGCACTGCTTCAACAACGTTGCAGACAGCAGGCACAATCTTTTGTCCCTGAAGCCCATGGACGAGGTAGTTGAGCTCGATACACATGCGGTGACCGTTACCGTTAGTGCGGGCATCACCTACGGTCAATTATCCCCTTATCTTCATAGCAAGGGCTTTGCGCTGCACAACCTGGCCTCGCTGCCCCATATTTCCGTGGCCGGAGCTTGCAGCACCGCGACGCATGGTTCAGGGGAGAAGAATGGAAATCTGGCGACAGCGGTTTCTGGACTTGAGTTCGTCACCGCGGCAGGTGATTTGGTTAAGCTATCCAGGCAACAAGACGGCGAGACATTTCAGGGAGCAGTTGTCGGGCTTGGCGCGATCGGCGTCATCACGAAGCTGACACTAAACCTTCAGCCGACCTTCATGATGCGCCAGTACGTGTATGAAAACCTGCCGCTTGATGAAGTCAAAGAGCATTTTGACGCCATCGAGTCAAGCGCTTACAGCGTCAGTCTTTTTACTGACTGGCAGAAGCAGCGCATGAACGAAGTGTGGATAAAAAGCCGCGTCGAAGGCGGGCGGTCTTTTGACGCCGGACCCATCTTCTTTGGAGCAAAGCTTGCCACCAGGAATTTGCACCCGATCGCTGAACTTTCCGCTGAAAACTGCACCGAGCAGATGGGCGTGCCCGGCCCGTGGTTTGAAAGACTGCCTCACTTTCGCATGGGCTTCACACCCAGCGCCGGCAAGGAGTTGCAATCGGAATACTTCGTACCCCGTCAACATGCCGTCGAGGCAATCCTGGCTGTGGAACGCCTACGCGACCAGATTAGCCCGAGCTTGCTGATTTCAGAAATCCGCGCGGTTGCCGCGGATAATCTCTGGTTGAGTCCTTGCTACAAACAGCCGTGCGTCACAATCCACTTTACCTGGAAGCCGGATTGGCCGGCCGTCATCAAGTTGCTACCCCTGATCGAAAAAGAACTGGCTCCGTTTAACGCCCGCCCTCACTGGGGCAAGCTGTTCAACACATCTCCAGTCGCGCTTAAATCCATTTACGAGAAATTGCCTGACTTTATTCAATTGAGCGCGAAGTACGATCCTAATGGAAAATTCCGCAACGAATTCCTGAACAAGAACATCTTTGGATGCTAGCTCCGAACTGCGTGGACAAATAGCGGAATTCCGCGCACTGAATATTTATGTCACAGAGGGACGTTAGTCCTTGGCTGTTGGCAGCCCGGCGTCAACCCAGCCTTTCCAGCCGCCGTCCATCGATTCCACATTGTTGTAGCCCATCTTTTGCAGGTTATCCGCCACCAGCGCCGAGCGAAAACCCCCGCCGCAATACAAAATCAGCTTCGCGCCCGTATCCGGGATGCGCTGCTCGATGTCACGCTCGATGATTCCCCGGCCCAGGTGTACGGCATTAGGAACATGCCCTTTGGCCCACTCATTGTCTTCGCGCACATCAATCAGCAAAAATCTTTCGCCGGCGTCCATGCGGCGCTTTACGTCGGGAACATTCGTTTCCTTGACGCGTTTTTTTGCGTCCTGTACGAGCTTCAAGAATTGTGGTGCATGCGCCATCGGCGCCTCCCTTGCCAAAATATGTTCAGGAAAAGCGTAGCACGCCGGCGCGGACTGCACACAATCTATCGATTCGGAGCCGCCGCCGCGGATTTTGGTTCGCCCTTGGCCGCCAGAGCCCGCACCAGGTTCACCAAATTCCACCGCAGCTTTTCCGGCACGCGCTCGCCTTCCTCCATCATTTTCCCTTTGCCCTTGGTGATGATGTAGAAAATCTCGCCGTCGGTCATATTGGCCAGCGTCGCAGGGTCGCGCCAGTCGTGCATGGTCAACTTCATCGACTCCACTACGTCGCCTTTGCCGTCGCCTTTGGCTCCATGACACATCTCGCAGTCATACCCAAACACCTTGCGCGCCTCGGCAAGGCCTTCCGCGCTGGATTTCACCGGATTTGCGCGCGCCGCATCCGCCGCGGGAATTTTGTAGTCGCCAGCCGCCTCTTTGGACTTGTCGGAATTTTCTTGCGCGTTCTGCATCGCCCAGGTAGCGCCGAGGCCCGCAAGCAGAACCGCACCTAGCAGAAGGAGAAAACGCTTCATGTCGCCTCCTCACAGGTGAATCGGCCGAAGGAGAGGTTCGGCTGCATTTGTGGCGGATTCTACGCCCGCAAATGATGCAGCGCCAGCCGGAAAAGGATGTTAGTTCCTGGTGGACGCTTTCTGCAGGAACGGCTTGCTCGCAGGCATTGTGCAAGCGCCGCGCGGGCTGGCATCGCCTGCTCCGGCCCGAAAGCGGCTGGACTCTCGCACGCGCGTGCGCAACCCATCAATCACGGGAGGAATGGGATTGTGCGCTGCGCCGCGCACCAGAAAAATCATCAGCGCCGCTTCCCCTGGAGCGTCCAAGCTCGAGCTGATGCCTACGCCCTGCACTCCCGGTTGGCTCATCTGCTCCTGCGCGCGTGCCGCGTGCACACGTTTGGCTCGGTCCAGTTCCGCTTCGGAGATCGGATAAACCTCTGGCGCCCCCGTCGTCGACTCCTCAAGCTGCGCGCTCTCTTCCGCAGACAGTGCCCCGCGCCTCGCAAACAGCGTGCCTTCTAAAATGCGGGTGCGCACGCCATCCACCTGCGCGGGAATGCCGGTTCGCGGCTGCCCTGCCGTCACGAAAAACAAAATCACCGGCTCGTGCGGGTTATCACGGCTCGCTCCTACACCAACGGCCTGCACCTCCGGGCGCGCCAGGAATTCTGGCGCATGCGCATCGCGCACGGCCGCTGCGTTCTGCATGGCTTCCGGAGCGACCGTTGCGGCGGCTTGCGTGCTGCTCGCCGCGGCAGGTTTGTTCGGCAAGCTGCACCCGATGACCGCGTGGGCTCCGCCGCCGACAAATGTCACATTGTTCCCACCGCTTGCAAAAAAATTCAGTACTGCACCGACAGGATTGCCAACCGTATCGGTGTCCGAGCCGGCAAACAGCAAAGCCACGGGATCGGCGGAACCTTGCGAAACGATTAGCGAGCCGGAATCGCCCTCCGCGCTGAAGCTGCCGCCGCTAATATCCACCTGATTGGTGTAGTTTACGCTGAAGGTGGTGCCCGTGCCGCAGCCTTTTTGGTACTGCACGGCGTTGACGTTCACTGCCACGGCCAGCACGGTCGAGCAGGTCAATCCCGTCGAGCGGCCGCTCTTCGCCACTGGCATGCCTAGCGTCGCCCCCGCTCCCGAGCCTGCGTGCGGCGCTCCGGGCACCGGCACGCCGTTAGCGTCTGCGGTCGCGCCTAAATAGAGGATGTTTCCGCTGGTATCGACATTGCCGGCCACGATTTGCGCGATCGCCGCGTCGATCTTCGGCGGCGCTCCAGTCTCCAGATTGTAGAACGCGCTCAGGTTCGCCACCGTCCTCGCGCCGGACGTAGTGCACGTCGCGGTATCTATCAGACCGGGCTGAATAATAGGATCGCCAATCTGCGCGATATCGCTGCGCGCGAGTACGTGCGTATTGCTGAGGATGTATTGCGTGCCGCCGCGCGTCACCAGCGAACCCAACGTTGCACCACAACACGTGATCGTATGGGTGGTGGTATTCGTGCTCGAATCATTGGCGTTTCCGCCGGACGTTCCCAACTGGATGGCGTCAGACTGCGCGTTTTCGTTTCCCGGCTGGATGGTCACCGTTGCGCTGCCGGAAGCAGAACTATTCGCCTGCGAAACCGCGCTCACTGTCACCGTCGTGGTAATGCTGTTGCCTTTGCCATCGGATTTTGTCGGAACGCCGCTGGGTGCAACGTACAACCCGCTTGTCGATATGAATCCGATGGTCTGGCTGCCGCCAGGGATGCCGTTGACCTCCCAGGTAACCGCAGTGCTCGGCGCTCCGTTCACCGACGCCGTGAATTGCTGTGTGCCGAAATTTGCGACGCTAGCCGCACTCGGCGACACGCTCACGGAAGTGGGAGGACCGGTCACCGTAACGGTTGCGGACGCGGATTTCGTGGAATCCGCCTGCGCGGTAGTGGTCAGGGTCACCTGCGGCGGGTTCGGCACGGTTGCGGGCGCGGTGTACAGCCCAGAGGTGGAAATCGTTCCGTTGGAGGCCCCGCCGACCACGCTCCAGGTGACGGCGGTATTCGACGTGCCCATTACCGTGGCGGCGAATTGTTGCGTGTTGCCGACCGCGACGCTCGCGGCCGTGGGTGCGACGGAAATTGTAATGGCGGTCGTCTTACTCGACGTCCCAGCGCAACCCGCAAGCAAGACAGTAGCGCAACTTAGACCGAGAAGTAGGCGTCGCATGAAGATCCTAACCGGAGGGGCAGGGGGCCCCATTCAAGCAGAAATCAAAAAAGCGGACAGCACCGACAACATTACCTATGAAATTGGACTATTTGGGCTGCGAAAAAGATGCTTGTCGCGTATGCGCAACCGTTACGGGTTCGGCACATCGCGAGACCTCTTCGGTCATTCCATGTCGCGCCAGTTGGAGCCGACGGAGATCTCCACTTCCAGCGGAACGGCCAGCTTGTACACGTTTTCCATCTCTTCGCGCACCAATTTGGTGAGTTCCTTGCGTTCGCTCGCGGGCGCTTCGAAGAGCAGTTCGTCGTGGACCTGCAGAATCATCTTGGCTTCGAATTTTTCGGCGGCCAGACGCCGGTCGATGGCGATCATCGCCAGCTTGATGAGGTCCGCCGCCGTTCCCTGCAGCGGCGAATTGAGTGCGGTGCGTTCCGCGAAATTGCGAATCTGCACTTGCGGCGATGTGATGTCCGGAATGGGCCGAATGCGGCCAAAAAGTGTTTTGGCCACTCCCGTTTGCCGCGTTTCCATCAATACGTTGTCGAGATATTTTTTGACTCCGCTATACCGCTCGAAATAGGCGTTGATGAATTGCGCCGCTTCCTTCTGCGGCACGCCGATCTGCTGCGCCAGGCCAAATGGCGACAACCCGTAAATAATCCCATAATTGATTGCTTTCGATGCGCGGCGATGCTCCGCGGTCTGCGCCATCGGCCCGACCCCAAAAACTTCCTGCGCGGTGCGCTCGTGAATGTCCTGCCCGGTGCGAAATGCTTCCAGCAGCACCGCGTCTTGCGAAAAATGCGCCATGACGCGCAATTCAATTTGCGAGTAATCCGCGGCAAGCAGGATCTTCCCGGCCTCGGCCACAAATGCCGCGCGAATCTGCCTGCTCAGCTCGGTGCGGATCGGAATATTTTGCAAATTGGGATCGGACGAACTAAGGCGTCCTGTTGCCGTACCGGTCTGCGAAAAACTGGTGTGCAGCCGGCCCGTCTCGCGATTGATCAATTTTGGCAGGGAATCGACGTACGTCGATTTCAGCTTGGCGATTTCGCGATACTCGATGATTTTCGCGGGCAGTGGATGCTGTGCCGAAAGTTCTTCGAGAATGTCCGCAGCGGTCGACCGCACCCGCCCGCGGCCTCGCCGTGCTGGCGGAAGCAGATTCAGTTTGTCAAAAAGAATTTCCGCAAGCTGCGTCGGTGAATTGACGTTGAATTCCGTTCCCGCGATCTCCCAGATTTCTTTTTCCAGCCGCCGCACTTCCTTTTCCATCGCCAATGACATCGCGTCCAGTGCCTTAGGATCAACGCGCACGCCAGCCCGCTCGATGTCCGCTAGCACAGCCGCCACCGGCAGATCGATCGTTTCATAGACGCTTTGCAGCTCCTGCGCATCGATTTGCGCGCGCAGCGCCGGCGCCAGCCGGTGCAGGTAATCCGCTCGCTCTCCCGCAGCGCCGCCGAGCATGGCGTTGAACTGCCGCATCACCACGTCGGCGAAATTGTGGTTCGCCGTCGTCGGCCGCAACAAATACGAATAAATCTGCGTCGCGTGTTGGATGTTTGCCGTTGTGCCGCCAAGAATCTGCAGCAACTTCGGATCGTGCACGATCTTCGGCCGCTTGGCGTCCGCCAAGAACGCGGACAAGACTTGCAGCGCTTCGCCCTTTTCATCGAGCCACACCGAGCGGCCCTCACCGGCTTTCGACGAAACTTCAATCGACGCGATGCGCGTGCCGAAGCCCTCGGCTTCGCGCTCGCCGGCCTCCAGGTTCAGCCACACGGACAAAGCTTGCCCCGTCGGCAACTTTTTCAAATACTCGCTAAATTCCGCAATAGTCCCGAGTTGCGCATAATCGGTCTTTACCACTGGCTCGGCGCGCGCCACGGCTGAAGCAGCCACCGCCTCGGATCCCAGCTCGCGCAACAGTGAATTGAATCCCAGCTCGCGATAAAGCGCGGACAGCGCCACCACGTCAGGCTCCCGCAGCTCCAGGCTCGGCAAGTCCAGGTCGACGGGCACCTGTGTCGCCAGCGTGGCGAGCTGCTTCGACATCAGCACTTGCTCGCGCTGTTGCTGCAGCGCCTCGCGATAGCGCTTGTTCGAAACTTCCGCGGCGTGTTCCAGCGCGCTTTCCACGCTGCCGTATTTTTGGATCAGCTCTGTCGCGCCTTTTTCGCCGATCCCTTTTGCACCGGGAATGTTGTCGATCGTGTCGCCCATCAGCGACATCACATCCACAACCTTGTCCGGCGAAACGCCAAGAATTTCCTTCACCCTGTCCGCATCCACAATCACGTCGCTCTTCGCTCCGCCGGACGCGGTGCGCAGCACACGCACGTTTCCGTCGACTAATTGCATCATGTCCTTGTCGTTGGTGATCAGCAGCACGTCCAGGTTCTGCTTCGCGGCTTTCTGCGCCAGGCATCCGATGATGTCGTCCGCCTCATAACCGTCGAGTTCCAGAATCGACAGCCGCATCGCTTCGCAGAGCCGCCGCACATACGGCAACTGCTGCGCCAGCTCGTCCGGCATCGGCTGCCGCTGCGCCTTGTATTTCTCGAAAAGTTTGTCGCGAAACGTCGGTTTTCGCGTGTCAAACACGATCCCGACATAATCCGGCTGATAGTCCTTGAGCAGCCGCCGCAGGATGTTGTTAAACAGAAATGGAACTTTGGTGGGCACGCCGGAGGGCGCGTTCATGCGGTTCATCGGCGCGAAAAACGCCCGGTACACGTGCCCCATGGCGTCCACAAGAAACAGTTTCTTGCGAGGAGCCGTGCCAGGCAGCCGGGGAGTCGCGTGCGAAGAAGCCATCCTATCGAGTATAGCAAAGCGCCGCGGCGCGTCTTCGCGTGCTGGTGTCAACTCTTACGATCGATTCGCGCTCTCAAACAACGCCCAGCGTCTTCCCAACTTCCGCAAGTGTGTCGGCAGCCTTCAAGAGCTGCTCGCGCTTGTGCGTCGCACTGACAATCGCGCGCAACCGCGCCTTGTCCTCCGCCACGGTAGGGTACCCAACCGCTGGCGCATATACCCCAGCATCAAAAAGCTTATTCGAAAACTCGAACGCCTTCGCCGCATCCCCGACATGAATCGGAATGATCGGAGTCTCGCTGATCTTGAACTGAAATCCCCGCTTCTTCAGCTCGCGCTTGAAGAATTTCGTGTTCGCCCACAATTTCTTCACCAGCCGCTCGCCCTCCGCCGAATCCAGCAGGGTAAACGCCGCCTGGCAAGCCGCCGCAGTCGCCGGCGGGTGCGACGTCGAAAACAAAAACGGACGCGCCCGCAGGTAGAGGTAATCGATCAGATCACGCGAGCCGCAAACGTACCCGCCCATCGCGCCAATCGCCTTGCTCAACGTGCCCACCTGGATGTGCACGCGCCCGTGACAATTCAAATGATCAATCGTCCCGCGCCCGCCGCGCCCCAGCACCCCCGACGCATGCGCGTCATCCACCATCATGATGCAGTTGTATTTTTCCGCCAGCTCGCACAGCGCGGGTAGCGGCGCGATGTCGCCATCCATCGAGAAAACGCCGTCCGTAATGATCAGCTTGTGCCCATTCCAGTTCGCGTTCTCCTGCAGGATGCGCTCGCAGTCCACCACGTCCTTGTGCTTGAAAACCTTGATCGTCGCTTTCGAAAGCCGCGCCCCATCAATAATCGAGGCATGATTCAACTCATCCGAAACAATCAGATCTTCCTTGCCCAAAACGGCCGAAACCGTCCCCGCATTTGCCGTGAATCCCGACTGAAACACCACGCACGCCTCCACATTCTTGAAGCGCGCAATCTGCTCCTCCAATTCCATGTGCAGTTTCATCGTCCCCGCAATCGTTCGGACCGCGCCCGCCCCGGCTCCATACTTCCGCACCGCCTCAATCGCCGCCTTGCGCAGCGCCTTGTGCGTGGTCAGCCCCAAATAATTGTTCGAAGCCAGGTTAATTACTTCGCGCCCGTCAAAGACGCAAACCGGCTTCTGCTCTCCCTCCAGCACCCGCAACTTCGGCGCCGTCCCCTTCGCGCGCAACTCTGCCAACTGATCGCTCACGTACTGCAACGGATTCTGCCCAACCCTCTGCGTCGCCGTCTCTGACATTTTTCTTTCTCCTTGTGTTAACGCCGACAAGCCTTCGCTGTCGCCATCAAGCGTCATGCTCAGCGCAGTGAAGCACGTCAACGTAAAATAAGGCTGGGGAAACTCAACCGGCTCACATTCTCAACTCTTAATCCCATCCGGATACATCAAAATCTTCCCTGCCAACCCGCCCTGCAACAAGGCAAACGCATTCTCAAACTTCTCCATCGGCGTGCGCTCGCCAAACAGCGGCTCCAGATTCAGCCGCCCCGCCTTCAACAGCGCCGCCATCTGCACCCAGGTCCCGTACATTCGTCGCCCATAAATCCCTTGCACCGTCGCGCCTTTGAAGATCACGTCGTTCACTAAATCCAGCGGCACCGACTCCGTCGGAATCCCCAGCAGCGACGCGCGTCCTCCCGCTCGCAGCGCCCGAAATCCCTGCTGAATCGCCGCCGGATTCCCGGACATTTCCAGCAGCACATCCACTCCCGTCCCGCCTGTCTCCGCCTTGATCCGCGCCACCGCATCCGTCCCCGCCGGATTCACCACCACGTCCGCGCCCATCTTCTTCGCCATCGCCCGCCGCTGCTCGTTCGTCTCCGTCGCAAACACCGTCGAGCTCCCGCAAGCTTTCGCCACCGCGATCGACATCAACCCAATCGGCCCGCATCCCGTCACCAACACGGTCTGCCCGGCAATCGCGCCCGCCAGCACCGTGTGCACCGCGTTCCCCAGGGGATCCAAAATCGCCCCATAATGTTCCGGAATCGCCGCATCCAGCTTCCAGATGTTCGACGCCGGAATCTTCACAAACTCCGCGAACGCGCCATCCTGATCAATCCCGATAATCCGCAAATTCTGGCAGATGTGCGCTTCGCCCAGCCGGCACTGGTGGCAATGCCCGCAATTGACGTGCATCTCCGCGCTGACAAAATCCCCCGCCTTCACCGCCGTGACTTCTTCTCCAACCCGCTCCACCACGCCGCAAAATTCATGCCCCAGCGTTACCGGCGGTTTGATGCGTCCCTGCGACCACCGGTCCCATCCATAAATGTGCAAGTCCGTCCCGCAAATCGACGCCGTGCGCACGCGCACCAACACATCCGCGGGACCAATCGACGGCACCGGCGCATTCTCAAACGAAAGCCCGCGCGCAGGCTGCATCTTGCGCAAAGCCTTCATCGTGGATGGCATGGAAAGCGGCTCCTGGAGGGCGCAATCGCGATGTTAGCACACCGCCGCCACCCCGGCACTTCACCCGCCAACGTCGCTCTCCTCGTAGGGGCGCAGCACCGCTGCGCCCCAGCTTGGCAAGGTGTCAGTGGATTTCAGTGTTTGCCTCTAGCAGGATTTTGCCGGCACTACACGTCGACGATCTGCGTTCCCTGCGCCGAAGCCAATCGCAGCCGGCCTTGCTGCTCCACGTACACGTGCGTGTATCGGCTGCGCACCGCAAACGCCGTGTCCCCTACTCGCCCGCGCATCTCCGTCCGTCCGTTCACGATTGCCGTCGAACCAAACCTTCTCACTCGCGTCTCACTCGGCTCGATGCTCTCAAACTTCGCCTGCCCTGAAGCTACCGCCGCCAGCAATCCCGGCTTGGTGATCTCCCCGCCGCGCATCACGTCCACCAAAATAAACTCCTCGATCAGCAGGTGGTCCAGCACCTCAACTTTTCCCGCGATCAACGCGCCAAAAAATTCCTGCTCCGCTACCAATGGATTTAATTCGTTCTTCATTTGAGTCTTGGCCTCATTCCCCAAAAGACGGTCAGCAAATCGCGTCGTAAGCAACGTGTCTCGTCTACTTCACCCGCTCCACTACCCCGATTTTCTCCAGCGCCTGCAAATACTCTTCCACTAAATCCAACGGCACTGGCCCGTATTCTGCCGAAACCGCATCGCGAATCTCCTGCGAATTCCGCCTCCCGTCCGCGAAATTCAGCACTTCATACGCATACTCTTCCCCGCTGCCCCACAATCCCTCATAAGTCAGCAGCTTCGGTGTCGCGATGCCCGCCGCTTTCGCGTGTTCCGCAAAATAGTCATACCCAAACACCACCAGCGGTCCTTTCGGCTCTGCCCTTCGCCGGAACGGTTCATTTCGTCCGATCGTCAATCGTGTTTGCACGCATCGGCCCTCTGAGTTGTTCTCGATGTTCGCGGCGATTTTTCCCATCCGCACCCATCGTATCTGTAGAGTGTCGGGCGTCAAGCGCGTAACGGACTCCACAAAAGGCCGCACCTGTTCCATCTCGAATCGCTCGATTTCACCTCCGTCGCAGGGCGTCGTCACTTGCGCACGTTTCCAGCGGATCTCCTCCGCCGTGCGAAGAGTTCGCATCTGAACAAGGTCCAACACGGCTTGCAATTTATCATCACCCATCGTCGCCAAAAAATACCCGCTCGCCGCCCCAATAAACGCCGCCCTCTTCAGCTTCGTCGTATCGATGTTTGCCGCCGCATCAAAATTCGTATGAATGTACCGGTCCGGCCAGTCATTGAGATAAATCGCCGGTATCCCGAACGACGAATCCTGATACACATCGTGATCGCTGCCCATCGTGTATGCGGAATACTCCGCGCGCAGCGGCTCCTTGCCACCCTCCGGGGCAACCAGCGGATGCTCCGCGCTCCCCGTAGCCGCAAACTTGTACGACTGTTCGTTCACGAATTCAGCAAACGCCCAGGCCACGTCGTGCACAAACGACGGCAAGCTCATCGGCCCGCGTGTCACGTGGAACACTGCCTTCGTCGCCGGCCCCCCGCCCACCATGTCCATATGCACAGCCGCCTTGATTCGCCGCGCAAGCTCCGGCTTCCCGTTCAGCAGCGCCAGCGTCCCTTCAATCTCCGGTGGCCAGAAAAATCGAATCGTCCGCGCCGGCCGTGCCAGTTTCCCCTCCCCAATCAGCTTCTGCAGCGTCCGCGCCACTTCCAGAATCGTCAAGCAACCGCTCGCATTGTCATTCGCCCCCGGTCGCTGATGATCCAGGTGGCAGCTAAACGCAATCTCCTCCTCCTTCAATTTCGCGTCCGCACCTGGAATCGTGGCGGTCACCACTTCATAGTTGCTGGCATGCTGCCCCGCTTTCACCACCGCATGCAACCGAATCGTTTCTCCTCGCCCCAACCGTTCCCGCAACCCCCGCGCCGTCTTCAGCGACACCATGAACGCAAACGTCTTGTTCGCTGAGAAAGTCTCCAAGTGTCCCCACCGAATTAAATTCTCGTTTTCGCCCCACCAAGCCGTCTTCTGGTTTTGCGCATAACTCACAATTCCGACGGCCCCGAATCTCGCCATCGCTAAGTCCTGCACCGCCCCCGGCTGCGCGCTCACCAAAACCATCCTTCCTCGAATATCCTTCCCAGCGTAGTCGCTGTCCTTCGTCCCCTCGCCCACATCCACCAATTCCGCCGTCACCTCCGCCGATTCGCTGTCCTCTGCCAACACAATCGGCATCGCTCGATAGCTCGCAATCTTCACGTTTGTTTCACCGCTCTTCGCCCGCACCTCCTCCAACTCCCCTTCCTCTGCGTCCCACCCTGGCCGCGACCTCTGCGTCCCGTAAAATGTCTTCCCATCCGCAGGAAACTGCAAAATCGCCACATCGCTCAACCCATAAGCCAGCGCCCGCTCCGCCACCAATTCCGCCGCAGCATGAAATCCCGCCGACCCGCGCTGCCGGTGCAGCCGCGCCAGCCCCTCCAAATTCCGCTTCGCCGTCTCCCCGCTAAGCTCATTCGCCAGCGCCGCCACATCCTTCTCCCCCAGCAACGGCGTCCGCTGCTGCGCAATCGAGGGCAAAGCCCCGACGAAAGTCGCAGCAATCACAACCACGCCCGCCCGTTTCATAAGTCCTCCGATTTGGAGGGCGGCGGCGCGCCGCCGCTTTCGCAAAGCAGCCCACCCCCGCCAAACCGCGCAACACTACCACAGGCGCCACATTTGTCTCCCGTGGCACAGCCATTCCTGGCTGTGTGTCTTTTGCCGCTCTACCCCTCGCCGAATTGAAATTCAATCGTCAAGTCTCAGGCTCGAAATCGGCGCAACGAGCCCCGAAGAACTCGAGCGGTTCGCGCAGACAGCAACTCCCTTTACCCTTTTCTGCAGCTAAGGAATAACGGTTTGGACTAAAATCCATCGCCGGAGGAGGTTTTTATGCGAATGCCGGGCCTTCTAGGTGTTGTTCTGCTCACACTGCCTGTACTGGCCGCGGAGAATGAGCGAGTGGCACCTTTCACCTAGCCATGCGCCATACGAAGGCTTTAATGAGCGTTCTTCGAGACACGAGCGACCAACTCGTCCAATCTCGAAAGCAAAAGCTTCAGGACGGGAGTTTGATTACCGGCGCGCTGACCGGCATTGGTCGCGCTGCCGCAATAATCTTTGCGCAAGAAGGGGCACGCATTGTTGTGTCCGGTCGTAGAGAAAAGCAAGGAAAAGAGCTAGTTGCAGAGTTAAAAGCGCTCGGAGTAGAGGCCATCTTTGTTCTTACGGATGTCCGCAAGGATGAGGACGTGCGCAACCTTGTGGACCAAACCGTTAAGCGTTT
>Ga0307475_10000619_pt1 | contig 21334 bp, 22 predicted proteins | sample atmos_gasesECM1C_FD_203317 | JGI IMG/M metagenome (GOLD analysis project Ga0307475, IMG submission 203317) | Hardwood forest soil microbial communities from Morgan-Monroe State Forest, Indiana, United States - atmos_gasesECM1C_515 | ecosystem: Environmental > Terrestrial > Soil > Temperate... | reverse complement strand
GGGCCGACGCGCCATAGACATGGGATGATATTGTACAGGGAATGGATGGAGCCCGGTGCGGAAGAGGGCCGAAACAACTTGATTTTGGAGTGGTGGGAAGCTAGACTGGAATCTGCAGTTGTAAATCAGTTGCAACTGGAGTCTGCTTGCTTTCGGCCTTCCTAGTCGCTCTCCGTGAAGGCGTTGAAGCCGCACTGGTTGTCGGCATCGTCTTGGTGTATCTGTATCGCACCGGCCGCCGCGCTCTGACGGCCTACGTCTGGGGTGGCGTAATTCTGGCTGCCGGAGCCAGCTTTGTGACTGCAGTTCTGTTGCAGCGCTGGCGCGTTAGCGAGGACGGCTTCGAGGGGCTGCTGATGCTGGTGGCCTCTGTGCTCGTGGTGTCCATGATCGTGTGGATGAACCACGTCGCCCGCAGCCTGAAAAAGCATATCGAGCAGCGTGTGGAGAACTACGCGCAGCAATCCACCTCAGCCGCCGGTTGGGGCATCGGATTTTTCGTTTTTCTGATGGTCCTGCGCGAAGGGGCCGAGCTCGTGTTAATTCTCCGCGCCGTTGAGCTTTCGAGCGAAGGCATTGAAGTCTGGATCGGAACAGGATTGGGCATCGCCGTCGCAGTCGCCGTCGGGCTATTTTTCTTTCAGGGCACACTTCGGATACCGCTGCACCGCTTCTTTTCCGCCACTAGCGCAATCTTGATGGTTGTGGCATTCCAGCTTGCGCTGACGGGTGTGCACGAATTGAGCGAGGCCATGTGGATTCCCTCGAGCAAGACGGAGATGGCCACAATTGGCCCCATCGTGCGCAACGAGGTGTTTTTCTTTGTCGTGATTCTGGGCGCGGCAGCGCTGGTGGTGTTGCGGGAATGGTTCGGCGCCCGGCGGCCGGCAGCAGATGAATCCATCAACTCCGCAGAGCGCCGGATGCGCGAGTGGGAATTCCGGCGGCAGCGGCGCTGGAGCTTTGCGGCCGCAATTCTATGTTTGCTGGTTGTCCTGACGCTGACGGGCGAATTTGTATATGCGCGCACGACGGCGGCGCCCGCGCCGGCCGCGCGGCTGGTCGCGCGAGAGAATCAGGTGCGTATCCCGCTTTCCCAGTTGACAGATTCGAGCTTGCATTTCTATACCGTGGAAGTGAACGGCACGGTGATCCGGTTCCTTGTGATTCACAAGATGAATGGAGACTACGGCACGGCGCTCGATGCCTGCCAGATTTGTGGTGGTGCGGGATATCGCCAGCAAGGACAGAACGTGATCTGCCGCAACTGCGCCGCGTCCATCTACATCCCCTCGATCGGCGATTCTGGGGGCTGTAACCCCATCGGTGTGAAATCGCAGGTGCAGGGAGGAGAAGTGGTGATGGATCTATCGGCGCTCGCCGAAGCAGCATCGAAGATCCACTCCTGATCCAATGTTTGCTCGCCTGGTAGGGGAATCCTTTGTCCGCAATCCGCGCCGGAAGATTCTGACCGCCGCCGCCCTGGTGGTGGGTATGGCGGTGGCCACGGCGACTCTGACGGTGGCGCTCGATGTGGGAGACCGCCTGGCGCGCGAATTTCGCAGCCTGGGCGCAAATCTTCTTATCACGCCGGACTCGGACACGCTGCCGCTCGAAATTGGCGGGGTGGATTATCGCCCCGTGGACGAGGGCGCGTATCTGGATGAAGCCAGCCTCGGAAAACTGAAGACCATTTTCTGGCGGCACAATATCGTCGGGTTTACGCCGTTCCTTGATGTTCCCGCGGTTGTCTCTGTCGATGGCGTGAAGGTCCACACGACGCTAGTTGGCACGTGGTATGAACATGCCGTCCTCATCCCGGACGGGACGAAATTCAAGACCGGCGCGAGCGCAACCCATCCGTGGTGGAAAGTGCAGGGCCATTGGTTCCATGACGACGCCAACGAATGCGTTGTCGGGGCCGGATTGGCAGCAACGAATCCCGGGGTGTTCAGCGTTGGCAAGACCATCAACGTCGCGAAATCTGAGAACGTGGGGCGAACACAATCGCTGACCGTAACCGGAATTGTGTTGACAGGCGACGCAGAAGATAGGGCAGTGCTCACACCACTCTCGGTGGCACAGAATCTTTCAGGGCATCCAGGAAAAACCCGGCAACTGTTTGTAAGCGCGCTCACGAAGCCTGCCGATTCGCTTTCCGAGCGCGATCCTAAGACCCTCTCGGCTAAGGATTATGACCGCTGGTTCTGCTCTCCTTATATTTCTTCGATCAGCTTCCAGATCCGGCAATTCCTCCCGGGGACCGATGTGCGAGCAATTCGCCGGGTGGCGGATACGGAAGGACGCATCCTCGCGCGCATCGGGTTGCTGCTCTGGATCGTGACGCTGGCCGCGCTGGCTGGCGCAGCGCTCGCTGTGGCAGCGACAGCGGCGACTACTGTACTCGAGCGCCGCGATGAGATCGGCATCATGAAGGCGATCGGGGCGACAAATTCCATCGTGGCCGGGATTTTTCTTGCTGAACAAGTATTGCTGGCTCTCGTTGGCGGCACGATAGGATTTTGCGCGGGTGTGGGTCTCGCGTGGATACTGGGCGAGAGCGTGTTCGGCACGCCTTCTTCGCTGCGTGTTGTTCTTCTTCCAGTGGTTCTGGGGCTCGCGGCAATAATTGCGATTGTCGGCAGTTTGATTCCCTTGAGGCACGCGGCCCACTTCCAACCGGCGCCGATCCTGCGGGGCGAGTAATGTTCACACGTCTGTTGTGGAAGCTTCTTCACGCGAGCCGCGGGCGCTTGGTGGTTGCGCTGGTGGCGCTGGTGAGCGGCGCGGCGGTGATCTCCGCACTGCTGAATCTGCAGTTCGATATTGAGCGGAAATTGACGCAGGAATTCCGGACCCTAGGCGCAAATGTAGTCATCGCTCCGCCCAATGTGACATCGGCAGCCCGCTCGGCGGCTGAGGAGCCCGCGCTGATCGATGAAGCTTCTGTGTGGAAGGTGCTGGACCCGAACCTGCCGAAGGGTAACCCGCGGGAAACGCGCGTGGAGGAGTTAAAACCGCAGCTCGAATTCTTGGCCGCGGCCCCTTACCTTTACTTCATCGGACGTGTTGCGGGTGCCCCAGTCGTAGTCGGAGGAACTCAATTTGGAGCGGCATTTGGTCCTTTTGGCCTTGAGCCTACATGGAAACTTGAGACCGGGGGAACGATCCAGGCCGTTGAAGGCAGCCCATCTTGTGTTATCGGCCGCAATGTCGCGAAACAACTCAAGCTTTCTGTAGGCAGTCCTATCGAATTGCAATATTTGGATCAGCACAGACAATTCGTGGTCCACTGGATCTTGGACTCAGGAGCCGCACAGGATAGTCAAATTTTTGTCGACCTGCGAGCGGCGCAGAGTCTTCTCGGTGTTGGTGGCCAGGTCAGTCTCATCCAATTGCGAGTGAACGGCACCCCTAAAGCCATCTCTCAATACACTGCACACCTTGCCGCGCTGCTGCCTCAGTATGAGGTGCGCCCCATCCGACAGGTGACGGAAGCGGAAGGCGAATTGTTGAGCCGTATCCGGCTCCTGATTCTCTCCATGGTGCTTCTCATCCTGGTTTTGACGGGGCTTTGTGTATTGGCGACGATGGCGGCGCTGGCGATGGAGAGACGTGAAGATGTCGGACTGATGAAAGCACTCGGCGGCTCGATCAGCAGGATTGTGGGACTATTTCTCGCCGAAGTGGGTGTGCTGGGAGCCATAGGCGGGCTCGCTGGCTGCATTGCAGGTGTGGCGCTTTCGCACTGGATGGGTCAACGAGTGTTCGGCACAGCGATCTCAGCGCGCTGGGAGATTTTTCCGCTGACGGTTGCGTTGATGGTGGGCGCGGCGCTGGCAGGGGCGCTGCCGCTGCGGCGGCTGGGAAACGTGAAGCCTGCGGTCATTTTGCGAGGGGAATAGTGGCCACGCTGGTCCATGTCGAAGGATTGCGCAAAGAGTTCGGCAATGTGCGCGCGCTTGCCGGCGTTTCCTTCAAAGTCGAAGAAGGCGAGTGGATCGCCATCATGGGGCCTTCTGGCTCGGGAAAAACGACGCTCATCAATATTCTCGGCGGGCTCGACACGCCGACCGGCGGGCAGGCCGTTGTGGACGGCACGGACGTGGCGCGGCTGAATGAGGCAGGGCTGACGCGGTATCGCGCCGAGAAAATTGGATTCATCTTCCAGCAGTTCCATCTGGTGCCGTATCTGACGGCGCTCGAAAACGTGATGCTGGCGCAATATTTTCACAGCACCACGGATGAAACGGAAGCGCGCGAGGCGCTCGTGCGCGTGGGATTGAAGGATCGCGTGACGCATCTGCCGGCGCAACTTTCAGGTGGCGAGCAGCAGCGAGTGGCGGTGGCGCGCGCGTTGATCAATCATCCCAAACTAGTTCTCGCTGATGAGCCGACCGGGAATCTAGACGAAGCAAATCAGGAAACGGTGATCCAACTTCTGCGCGAACTTCACAACGAGGGCCACACCATTTTGATGGTCACGCATGATCCAGCCCTTGGCTGCTTGGCCGATCGCCGGATCGACCTGGCGCACGGGCGACTGGTACAGGTAGCAAGAGTCGCGCAGACACTTTAGCCCCGCTCAATCAGGAAGCGTGAAACCGCGTCCTAGCCCTCCCTCTCAAGCAGAGATGGGCAAACTGGGCCGTCTGCTAGAATGGAAGTGCGATGCCGATACCAATGGATGTGCGGAAGAAACCAATGGACGTGAAGGTGCACGTGACGACCGGCGAGGGTGTCGAGGTTACCTGGTCGGACGGGCACCTGAGCCGCTATCCGTTTCACTATTTGCGCGATCTTTGTCCCTGCGCACTTTGCAACGACGAGCGCGAAAAGAGTGCGCGGGTGGGATCTTCGACGGGTGGGGCGGTGCTGCCAATGTTCAAGCCGCGCGTAACTGCGAAGGGGGCGAATGCCGTGGGGAATTACGCCATCCAGATTCAGTTTTCAGACGGACACGCAACGGGAATTTACAGCTATGAACATCTCCGCGAGATTTGTCCCTGCGAGGCCTGCAGCCGTGATTTTCGCACAGTCATCAAGGAAACCTCAGCGTAGGCTCGATGTGGTAAGAGCTCGAGGCTGGGCACATGTCTGCCGCAGCCTCGCGCTAACTCACCGCCAAATGAATGCTTCCCTCTATCTCCTGCAGTGCGAAGGAGCAATCCCATCAAGACGCATTAGCGTCCCGCAGTAGCTGTCTTGGCTTGATCCGCGCGAACGACAGGCACGTCCACCACATGTTCGGCAAGGAACCAGACCTGCAGCTCGTTTGTGCGAATCACGTCGCTGATCAACACATCATTTGTGCCGTCGTCGCCGGCCTCGGCCGCCTGCCGCGCCATGGTGCGCGCCTCTTTCAGCAGGATTTCGTGAGCTTCGAGAAGACGGGAAATCTGAACGGGCACTTCTTCACGGCCGCGCGGGGGGCGGGGGATTATGGTTGTCTCGGCAATGTCAGCGGCCATGGCCAGGCTGATTGCGCCGAGACTTTGAATGCGCTCAGCGATGGTGTCCACCAGCTCGTTCTGCTCCCCGTAATGCTTATCGAAAAGCAGATGGAGTTGATAGAAGGTGTGACCCGCCACTTGCCAGTGATGCTTCTTGTAGAGGTCGCGAAGCGTGATGGTGTCCGCGAGAATCTGATTGAGATTCTCAGAGCTGGCGGCACATACCTCTTCGTCGAGAGCGATGGGCAGTTTCGCGATTTTGCCATAGGGTTGAATTTCCCGGGCGTGCTGATGCACGACTGGTTTAGCTCGTTCCGTGCCTTCTTCGAGCTGGGAATAACTTGCAGCACGCTTGTTGTTCTTCACAGCCATCTGGGTGTCTCCTTCTAGGTGATTTGGCCTGGGCGTAACGGGGGAATCATACCCCTCCTTTGCTCTGATGTTCCAGCTAGCCGCTTAGTCGCATCGAGACGTGGGGCGCTTCCATTTTGGGGTTATTTCAACGTATAGTTCTTTCCCGCGTCCAAAGAAATCTATGTCATTAGATTCCACGGGCCCTAGATTCACGCCGGGTTTTGCCCGCCCCGCAGCAAAAGTTCTGGTGGCCACCACGGCCATGCTGGCGTTCATTTCTTTCTGGCGCGCGGCAGCGATCGTTCTGAATGACCTCGCATCCTCCGCTTACTACGCGGGCGGTGAGGCGGAGCAATTCATCGGTAAGACGGCTCCCTGGTTCATCCTGGCGACGATGCTTTTGTCCTACGCCGTCTCGCAGGTGTACGTCGAAAGCTGCAGCATGTTCGTGCGCGGCGGCGTATACCGCGTGGTGAAAGAGGCGATGGGCGGGGCGCTCGCCAAATTCTCTGTCTCCGCGCTGATGTTCGACTACGTTCTAACTGGGCCGATCAGCGGGGTGTCGGCTGGACAATATCTTGTTGGAGTGCTGAACGAGCTACTGACGTACGCGCACGTTCCGTTACATCTGAATACGGACGCCACGGCCGCGACGGTCGCCGTCGGCATCACGCTCTATTTCTGGTGGGAAAATATCAAGGGCGTTCCCGAATCGAGTGGGAAGGCGCTGCGCATCATGCAACTCACCACGGTGATGGTAGTAATACTGATCGCCTGGTGTGCTTACACGCTTTACTCGCGGACGGGCTGGCAATTGCCACCCCTGCCGAATGCCCACAACATGAAGCTTGACAAGTCTTCGCTGGGCTGGCTCGACCGCTTCCAATGGGCGCACATGATCACTGTTGTTGCGGTTTTCGTTGGCCTCGGCCATTCCGTGCTGGCGATGAGCGGGGAAGAGTCCCTCGCGCAGGTCTATCGCGAAATCGAGCATCCAAAACTGCCCAACCTAAAAAAAGCCGCGCTGGTGATTTTCATTTACAGCATGGTTTTCACTTCGATGGTTTCTTTTTTCGCGGTCATGATTATTCCGGACAGCGTGCGCCCGCACTTCACTGAAAACCTAATCGGCGGGCTGTCTATGCACTTGGTTGGAAGTTTTCCGGTCCGGCTGGCGTTCCATGTGTTCGTGGTAGTGGTGGGGACGCTGATCTTGGCGGGGGCGGTAAATACTGCAATCGTCGGATCGAATGGAGTGCTCAACCGTGTTTCCGAAGACGGAGTGCTCACCGATTGGTTTCGTCAGCCGCATCCGCGATTCGGCACTTCACACCGAATCATCAATCTCGTGGTGGCATTTCAGATCATAACGATCGTCGCGAGCCGCGGAGACGTGACATTTCTCGCAAACCTGTATGCCTTTGGCGTGATCTGGAGTTTTTCGATGAAGGGCATCGCCGTGCTGGTGCTCCGCTACACGCACCCGCAGGACCGCGAATATCGCGTCCCGTTTAACCCGGTAATCTTTGGCAAGGAAATCCCGGTCGGGCTGGGGCTGATCACGCTGGTCCTCCTGTCCATCGCCGTGATTAACCTTTTCACGAAGCCGCAAGCCACGATCGCGGGATTGACGTTCTCGATTCTGCTGTTCACGGTTTTCGAAATCTCCGAGCATCGCATACGCAGCCATGAGGCGGGGGCGACGCACGTGGAATTGGATCAGTTCAATCTGGCGCAGGAAGCGGAGCTGACGCCGACGAGCGTGGGCGTGAAACGTGGGAATATCCTGGTGCCTGTGAGCAATTACTACGCACTGTATCACCTGGAGGCGGCGATGCGGCGTTTTGGGAGCCGCGACGTTGACATCGTGGTGCTGCACGTGCGGATGCTTCGGCGCGCCGCCTCCGGCGAGTATGATCTGGCGCCCGACCAACTTTTCAGCACCATTGAACAGCTTTTGTTTACGAAGGTGCTTGCAATTGCAGAAAAAGAAGGGAAGCCGGTGCGGCTGGCGGTGGCCGCGGCCAACGACCTGTGGGAAGGCATTCTGCGCACGGCGGCAAATTTGGAGTCGAGCACGATTGTCGCGGGCAGCTCTTCAAAGATGTCGGTGACGGAGCAGGCCCGGGAAATCGGACTGGCCTGGGAGCGCATGCCGGAGCCGCGGCCCCGCGTGACGCTCGAAATCTTCACCTCGTCCGGCCAGGAACAGATTTTCTATCTGGGACCTCATGCGCCACGGCTTACGCCGAAGGAAATTGATCTCCTTCACAAAGTGTGGCTGGAACTCAGTGCCAAATTGCCCGGTGAAGAGCTCCACCATCACGACATCATCCATTTCGCGCTTGCAGAAGTCGAACGCGAAATCGCCGAGGGGGAAGGCGATGCAGTGCTCGAGCGGCTGCGAGATCACCTCCATGAGATCGCTACTCGGCGTCTGAATCCGCCCGCGGATAGCTGAAACTGCACGCTCCCGTTTATGCCGCGCGAAGCTCAGAAGTGCAGTGCGGGCAGCGCGTGGCTTTGATGGGGACCGGCGTGCAGCAATAGGAGCAATCTTTCGTTGAGGGTGCTGCGGCGGGAGCGGAGCCCTTCCACTTGTTCACCTGGCGTACCAGCAGGAAAACGACAAACGCGACGATCAGAAAATCTATTACCGCGTTCAGGAACAAGCCGTAGTTGAGGGTAGCGGCGCCGGCCGCTTTGGCGGCTGCCAGGTTGTCGTACGATTTCCCAGAGATGTTCAGAAACAGGCTGGAGAAGTCCACTTTGCCCAGCAACAGACCAATTGGCGGCATCAGGATATCGCCGACGAACGAGGTGATGATCTTCCCGAACGCGGCGCCGATGATAATGCCGACGGCCATATCAAGAACATTGCCCCGCATCGCGAACTCTTTGAATTCTTTCAGCATATCCCCCTCCCCAGCGAGCCTGCATGTGGCAGTGATTTCGGCTGGATCAGGCCTGCGACGCCGTGCCCGAGCACGGATCCAGCCCCTGCTGCGCGCGAGAGTACCGGGAAGTGCAACGTCTTGGCAAGTTCGAGCCCTGAAATCTGCGCCCCCAATGCTCTAGGAGAATTCGAACTGCCAAGTCCGGGATCGGAACATCCCCGCGAGCTTCGCGGATTGGTTAGCGGGACGCGCTGGCGCGTGGCTCTCGCGCAGACAGGATTCCACCGAGAATTCCCCGCAGCACCAGGACTCCGCCTGCGAGGGCAAGAAGGATGTCCGCGTAACGAAGAGGCAGCATCGGAATGGCAAGTACGAAAATACCAACCAGGATGAGCGAGCCACTGCGGAGGTTGACGCCTGCGTCTGCTTCTTGAGGCTGGGCGCGAAATCGAGCGCGCAGACCCCAGTAGACCAGCAAAATTCCCAGCGCGATCATGGCGGAAGGGCGTGCGGGAAGCGACACTCCTTGATTGGCGGCCAGGAGAATCAGGAGCGCACCAAGCAGCAAGATGATGAGCTCGTTCAGCAGGCGGAAGAGATTCGGAGGGTTGAGCACTGAAATGCCTCGGAAGCGCCATATTATCGCGCAGGAGGCACTGATGCGCAAACCGCGCGGCAGATCAGCCAAGCGGCCAGCGCGGTGCGAGGCAGGGGATGTTACAATGACTCGCTTCGTAGCTGCATCGTGAGTCTAGTTGCTTTCATCAAATCGTTAAGGAGATTCGAGTGCGCAAGGTCGTCATTATCGGAAGCGGCTGCGCAGGGCTGACCGCCGCGATCTACGCAGCCCGCGCCGATCTGCAACCGCTGGTGCTGGACGGCTACGAACCCGGCGGGCAGCTTGCGCTGACCACCAATGTCGAAAACTTTCCCGGCTTTCCGGAAGGCATCCTGGGGCCGGAGCTGATCGAAAATACGCGGAAGCAGGCGCAGCGATTTGGGACTGAATTTCGTGCCGGCGCTGTCACGTCAGTGGACCTGAGCCGCCGGCCGTTCACGATTGTCGCCGGGAAGGAATCATACGAGTCCGAGACGCTGATTGTCGCCGCGGGCGCCTCAGCGCGGATGCTTGGAATTGAATCAGAGAAAAACCTGCTGGGCCACGGAGTTTCCACCTGCGCGACCTGCGACGGCTTCTTCTTTCGCGGCAAAGACATCCTGGTGGTGGGCGGCGGCGATACGGCGATGGAGGAAGCTACTTTTCTGACCAAATTCGCGAAGACCGTGACGATCGCGCACCGGCGCACCGAATTTCGCGCTACGAAAATCATGCTCGACCGGGCGGAAGCCAACGAGAAAATCACCTTCATGACTCCCTACATCGTCGAAGAGATTCACAACGTGGAGAACAAGGCGGTCGAGGTGGTCAGACTGCGCAATGCCGATACGCAGCAGACGAGGGAGATCAACGTCGAAGGAGTTTTCGTCGCGATTGGTCACGAACCCAACACGAAGATCTTTCGGGGCCTGCTCGAGATGGATGACGCCGGCTACATCCGGACGCATGATGGCAGCAAGACCAGCGTCGAAGGCGTTTTTGCCGCCGGCGACGTACAGGACCACCATTATCGCCAGGCGGTCACAGCGGCCGGGTCGGGATGCATGGCTGCGATGGACGCAGAAAAATTTCTTTCGGCTCACAAGGCCTAGCGCCTCGGCCTTTCTCACGGCATAATCTCGCTTGCATGGTTACACTTAAACTGGTTCTCCGCGCAAACAGTTGTGGCTCCTTCTGATGCGGTCATTTCTCTTACACCTTTCCGAGAATAAGCGGCTGGCACCGCTGATCATGAACAATGCTGTCAGCCGGCGCGTGGCGCGGCGCTTTGTCGCCGGTGAGACGCTCGACGATGCCATCGAAGCCGGGCGCGAAGTAAACCGCACCAAGCGGTCAGCCAGCCTCGACCTGCTTGGCGAAAACGTGTCAGACGAGGCCGGAGCGCGGCACGCCGCCGAGGATTACCTGACGATCTTCGATCGCATCGCGCGCGAGAAACTCGATGCGAATGTGTCGCTCAAGTTGACGCAACTCGGACTCGATCTCGGCGCGCCGCTTTGCCAGGAACTGCTCGAAGGGATTGTGGCGCATGCAGCAGAGCTTGGAAATTTCGTACGGATCGACATGGAAGGCTCGGCCTACACGCAGCGCACCGTCGAGATCACCAGGCGCGCGCGCACGAAGCACCCGAATGTGGGCACCGTGATGCAGGCGTATCTTTACCGCGCAGAACAGGACGTCAAGGACCTGCTCAGCGCAGGCTGCCGGATGCGGCTCTGCAAGGGCGCCTACAAGGAGCCGCCGGATATAGCCTTCCAGAAAAAAAGGGACGTGGACGCGAATTACATCAAGTTGATGGAGATGCTCCTTTCGAGCGGGATTTATCACGGCATCGCGACCCATGATCCGCCAATGATCCAGGCGGCGAAGAAGTTTGTGCGCGAGAGGAATATTGGTCGCGAGCTGTTTGAGTTTCAGATGCTCTATGGAATCCGCACTGATCTGCAGCAGCAACTCGTGCGTGAGGGGTATCGCTTGCGGGTGTACATTCCTTACGGGACCGACTGGTTTCCTTACTTTATGCGACGGCTGGCAGAGCGGCCCGCCAATCTGGTGTTTTTCCTTCGCAATCTGATGCCGCAATCAACACGGCCGCACGATGAGTGAGATGATTGTACTTACTCCTGGACAGAACTAGAATAACGCAGCGCCCAGTGGACCCAATTTCCGGTTCTCAGAATTCAACTTCAACCAGGGGGCAGAAATGCGAAATCAATTCACGATTCGATGCCTCGCGATAGGCATTTTGTTAATTCTCGGTGGCTGCAGCGGCTCCTCGCCCACTTCATCCACCACGAATGACTCAACCAATCCCAGCAAGCCGGACGAGAAAAAGTCCGTCGAGAAGTTGACCAGACCTGTTGCGAGACCGATCGTGATTGATTCCGGAACGGTGCTGGAGGTCACGCTCGATCAATCCCTGAGCTCGAAGACAAATAACGAAGGGGACCATTTCGATGCTTCGCTCGCCGCGCCTGTCACGGCGGGCGACAAAGTGGTGCTCCCCGTCGGCACGAAAGTGATAGGCACGGTGACGCTGGCGCATTCTGCGGGACGATTCAAGGGAAACGCGGCGCTGGGTCTGGCGCTTGATTCAATCATTGTGAACGGCAAGGCCTACCCGATCCAGGCAACGAGCGTTGAGCAAGCGGGGAAGGGCCGGGGCAAGAGAACAGCCGTCGGCGCTGGCGGCGGGGCGGTGCTGGGCGCGATTGTCGGTGCCGTCGCGGGGGGCGGCAAGGGCGCGGCCATCGGAGCGGCTGCGGGTGCTGGAGCAGGAACGGCGGGAGCTGCTTTCACCGGCAAGCGCGATATCGATTTCCCGGCCGAAACGAGACTCAGTTTCAAACTGACTCAGCCGGTTTCGATCACTCCGAAGTGATTGAGCGACCGCTGCGAACTAGGATTTGCGGCAAACGGCGACGCCATCGCGCAGCGGAACAATGATCGGGAAGAGTTCGCTCGAGGAATAAATCATCTTATTGAACTGTTGAATCGAACAAGTGCGCGCGTCTTTCGCACGACTCGGAACGCGGCCGTACCAGAGGACATTGTCCGTGATCAGCAATCCTCCGCTGCGGAGGCGTGGTACCGCTTTGCGCAGCGCCTCGGGGTATTGGCGCTTGTCCACATCAACAAAGATCAGGTCGAACGCGCCGGGGACACCATCAATTAATTGCACGGCGTCGCCCACAAGCAGTTGTATGCGGTCCTCGACCCCTCCACGGCGAAAATTCTCTCTCGCGCACCGCGCATTTTCGGGATCCCCGTCGGTGTAATAAATCTCGGCATTGGCCCCGGCACCGCGTGCCAGCCAGATCGTTGAATACCCAATTGCTGAGCCCATTTCAAACATCCGCTTGGCGCCTGAAATCTGGGCCAGCAAATAGAGCAGTCGCCCGCAGCCCGGTCCGATAATTGGAATTTTGCACCGGGTGGCGTACTTTTCCATCTCCGCCAGGACGGCATCACTCTTTGGCAGCAAGCTATCCAAATACTTCTCAATGCGCTTTTCTAATATGCCAGGCATGGGTTTTCCCTCCCTGCAAACTGCGGGCGTCTAACTGATTGACTCGCCAGGTTTCAGCGCGTGAATTTCAAGGCTCGGGAAATCGCTGGTAAGCTCGCGCAGCGTTTCCGGCCGCCCGGTCAGCGCCGGAAACGTCCCGTAATGCATGGGCACCACATGCTGCACGTTGAGCAAACGGACCGCGAGGGCCGCCTCGCGAGGCCCCATTGTGAAGTGGTCTCCGACGGGCAGCAACGCCAGATGGGGTGCGTACAGGTCGCCGATGATTTTCATGTCGCCGAAGACGGCAGTATCACCAGCGTGATAAATCGTCAATCCTCCGGGCAGGCGGACAATATACCCGCATGCTTCGCCGCCATAAACCACCTGGCCGCCATCCTGAATCCCGCAGGAATGGATGGCGTTGACCATAGTGATTTCGATCTCACCCACCCTCTGCGTGCCGCCCTTATTCATCGGGTTTGTGTTGGGAACGCCTTTGGATTCCAGCCATCCACAGGTCTCGAAAATTCCCACCACCTGCGGTTTGAACTGCTTGCCGAGCGCGACCGCGTCCGCGATGTGGTCGAAGTGCCCGTGAGTGACGAGCATTGCGTCAATTCGTTCGAATTTCTTGTCTGCTGCAGGCGTCATCGGATTCGACAGCACCCACGGATCTATCAGGACGACGTAACCGCTCGGCGTGGTGATCCGAAACGCGGCATGCCCGAGCCAAGTCAGCTTGTTTCTACGGGTCTGAAGCATGAGAGATGCCTCCGAAGGAATGAATCGAGAACGTGGGCCGCAATTTCGCAGATAACTTTCGCGCGGCCGATCTACTTTCCAGTTTTCGGCGCAGCAGATTCTGCGAGAATTAAATGAATTGCTTGTTCAAACCTCGCTCGCGGCTGCTCACCAATAAAATGTCCCGCGATGCGCCCGTCGCGCCCATAAAAAACAGTCTCTGGCATCGAGCCGGTCCACGCTGGATTTACGCCGCGATAGAAGGAATCCAAATCAATCCCCGGCTTCTGCCGGTAATTCGGAAACCGGGGCTGGCTGCGGGCCAGGAAGCGGCGAACGAGATTCATTTCCGCGGTGTCGTCCATGTCCACGCCGAAGACAACCAACCCTTGGGACGAATATTGTTTCTCGAGTTCAACAATCATCGGATATTCATCGCGGCAGGGCTCACACCACGTGGCCCAGAAAGTGACCAGGACCGGCTTGCCCTTGTATTTTGCAAGCACCTGGTTGTAACCGGCGAGGTCTATCAACTGGAGATCCGCGGAAGGTGCGCCTTTCGGATTGCTGGGCGCAGGCTTGCTGTTGCCCCCTTGCGGCCGCGCCGACGAGTTGGCCGCGGGCAACATAAGCAAGCCGATTGCAAGACCGAGCCAAATCCAAAAGCGTCGAATGTTCAATGGCGTGCTCCTCGAATCTCCATTCTATCGGTTGGCCCGACAGGCAGCAACTCGGCCACGCATCACGGCAGTTGCGGTACTGGCTGTTCTCGTTCAGAATGATTGGTGACACTCGCTTGTACCTTAAGCAGGTTTGATGATATATAAATTTGTTTCAAAATCGTTGGGTGGTTCGTTATTCATACCACAGCGTCGCTGTTATTATTTCAGGAGGAGGCCAAATGGCTTACGTAATTGCCGAGCCGTGTATCGGAACGAAGGATACCGCCTGCGTGGACGTGTGCCCGGTGGACTGCATCCACCCGCGAAAAGACGAGGCGGCTTTCGAAGCCGAGCCACAGCTCTATATCAGCCCCGATGAGTGCATTGATTGCGGCGCCTGTGTCCCGGTCTGCCCGGTGACGGCCATTTTTGCATTGGAAGATCTGCCCGAGAAGTGGGCCAATTTCACGCCCATCAATGCGGATTGGTACAAGAAGAAGGCCTAGCGCGATCGTCGCTCGCGCGGCCGGGCGGCAGATGCGGAATCAGTCGTCCAGACGCGGCGGATCGCAGGGTCCGTCGCGTCTTTTTTTTGACTCTAAACGTCAAGGCCGAGCGCCTTCCGCCCCTCGGCGCTGATCATGCTCGGGTTCCAAGCCGGCTCCCAGACAATCTCCACATTGATGTCGCGCACTTCTTCGATGGCGGCCACTCGCTGCTTTACTTGCTCCGGAATCGCTAGAGCGGAAGGGCAGCCCTGCGTCGTGAGCGTCATTTTGACAGCGACGTTCCCGGCGCCGTCGTGCTGCACGTCGTAGATCAAGCCGAGATCCACGATGTTGATGGGAATTTCCGGGTCGTAGCACTGGCGCAATGCGTCGTAAACGCGCTCACGAGTGAGCTCCACGGTTTCTCTCCTTCGAGGCTTTCTCTGCTACCCAGGTGCCACGGCTCAGGAATTGTAGCAATCGCCGGGGAAACCAGCGTTCCATACGTGCTTCCGGATGTCAACTGAGAGGGACAGGCACGGCGCGTTTGATTTGTGGGCGAAAGCTAGATGTTGTGCCCGGCGCGCCGCGGGTATGAGATGCGCAGATTTGCCGGCGACCAGGCTGTCAGGCTGTGGCGCCCAAGTATGCGCGGCGCACGTGGTCGCTCGCGCGCAACTCCTCGCTTGATCCTTCCAGCGCCACGCGGCCCCACTCCATCACATATGCATAGTGTGAAATCTCGAGAGCATAGTCTGTATTCTGCGCGGCAAGCAGGATCGTAACTCCCTCTGCGGCGATCCGGCGGATCATCTGGAACACCTGGTCCACCAGGATGGGCGCCAGACCCTGAGAAGGCTCATCGAGGAGGAGCAGCAACGGCTCGGACATCAATCCGCGCCCGATGGCGCACATCTGCTGCTCTCCGCCCGAAAGAGTGCCGCAGAGCTGCCGCGCCCGCTCCTTTAAGCGCGGAAACATTTCGTACACACGCTCGAGATTCTCTTGGGCTTTTGGCCTCAGCGGCGGCGAGAAAGCTCCCATCAGGAGGTTCTCCTCGACGGTCATGCGGGGCCACAACTGGCGGCCCTCCGGGATCAATGAAAGATGCTGGCGCACGCGTTCATGGGCCGGCCTCAAGGTCACGTCCAGTCCGTTGAAAAAAATCTTACCCTTGCGAGCGGGAACCAGCCCTGCGAGCGCCCGCAAGGTCGTCGTCTTGCCGGCACCGTTGGGGCCGATGATGCTCACTACTTTACCGCGCGAAACGCTTAGACTGACTCCCCAGACCACCTGGATCGCCCCATATGCGATCTCCAGATTCTCCGCCGCCAGCAGCCGATTGCCGTTTGAAATGCCCGCCATCTAATTCCCCATTGGCTTGCCGATGTAGGCTTCAATTACTGCAGGATCATTCTGCACCTGTTGCGGAAGCCCCTCGGCGAGCTTTTGCCCGTAGTTCATCACAATCACGCGGTCACACACTTTCATAATGGCTTTCAGATTGTGTTCCACGTACAAGATGGTTGTGCCGGAGTGTCGGATGTCGCACAGTAAATCGAGCACCTGTGCGCCTTCCGACTCGGTGAGCCCGCTGCAGACTTCGTCGCAAAGCAGCACACTCGGACGTGCGGCGAGGCACCGCGCCAACTCGAGCCGCTTCAGGTCCCCCACCGACAGCAGCGCAGAAATCCTCCCGCTGGATTGCGCGAGCCCCACACGTTCTAAGAGTCTCATCGTTTCTCGCACTTCGTTCGCGCCGCCGCTCCCGCGTCCAAAGCGAAGCCCTACTTCCACGTTCTCGAGCACCGTGAGCGACCGGAATGGCCGCGGAATCTGATGCGTCCGCACGACGCCGGCCCGAGCCACTCCAAAAGACCGCTTCGTGGTCAAATCGCGCCCTTCGAACATCACCGTCCCGCCAGTCGGGCGAAGAGATCCCGCTATGATGCTCAGCAGGGTGGTCTTGCCCGCGCCATTCGGGCCGATTAGGCCATAGATTCCGCCGGGCTCAACGTCGAATGTCACGTCCTTGACAGCCGCGAGTCCCGCGAAATACTTCGTGATCCGATCCACACTGAGGATGGAGGGCACTAACTTTTCCTTTCGCGCGCGAAGAGCCGCATCAGTCTGTTGGACAGGCCGACCACGCCGGCCGGCTCAAACAGAATAATCAAAATCAACAGCGATCCGAAGATGAGCAGGTGAGCCTGCGGGAAGTATGCCACCACTTCCTCGTGGATCAGGCCGTACACAAACGCACCGATCACGGGTCCCCAGATCGTGCCAACGCCGCCGATGATCGGCATCAAGAGTATCGCAATCCCGTTGCGAAATGCGAACACGCCGTCGGGATCGATGAACGCGGCGTATCGCGCATAAACGCCCCCTGCCGCCCCTGCCAGCGCGGCGGCAAGCGCATGAACGAGCAGTTTTGTGGCAAACGGGTTCACACCCAGATCCGAGGCGGCATCTTGATCCTCTCGGATCGCGATCAGCGCCAGTCCTAACTTCGACCGCCGCACCAGAATCGAGATGCCCACAGCCAGCGCCGCAAGGGTCAGCGCGGTGTAATAGTGGTGCATTTGAAGAAAGCGGCCTTTCTCGATGATGCGGTAGCCGCTGGCCCCTCCCGTCCATGGGACGTTCGTCATCACCACCCGCACGGCCTCGCTCACCCCGATTGTTGCAATCGCGAAGTACGGGCCCTTCAGACGAAATGTCGGCAGGCCAACCAGGAGCGACGCCAGCGCAGCCACAGCCGCGCCCAATAGGAAGGCGAGGACGGGAGGGATGCCACCGTTGATTGAAAGCGCCGCCGTGTAAGCCCCCAGCCCATAGAACACGGCGAAGCCGAATGAAATCTGACCTGCAAAACCACCGAGCAGGTTCCATCCCACGCTGGCAGTCACCAGTGTTAGCGTTACGAACAACAGGCGGACAGTGTTCGGCCCGGGGCTAAACAGCGGAAGCGCAGCGAGGCTTGCCAGCACCAGCGGGGGCGCCGCCGCGGAGGCTAATCGGGACAAAAAAGACCTGCCGGAGTCTCCGCTCTCTCTCACGCCCACCGGCGCCTCTTGTTCCACAATCCGGCAACTCCATCCGGGAGCACGATCAAAGCCAGGACCAAAAGTGAAAACGCAATGGCCGGCTGATAACTTGCTGGAACCACCAGAATGCAAAAAGTCTCCGCCAGTGCCAGGATCAGCGCACCGATAGCCACTCCTCCAAACGACTCCAGCCCGCCCAGCACGATGATTACAAACGCGCGCAATTGAAACGTCGCGCCAAAATCCGGGCTGAATGAATACAGCATGGCCAGCAGTCCCCCGGCTGCTCCGGCAAATGCAATTCCCACGCCGAACGCCACTTGAGCCGTCCTTTGCACATTCACTCCCACGATCTGTCCCGCTTCGTTGTTTTGCATCAACGCGCGCACGGATCGCCCGAACCACGTCTTGTGCAAAACGAATTCCAGCACCACAAGCGAGACCACCGCCGCTCCAAAAACTACTAGCCGTACCGTGGGGAAGCTGATCGGTCCGATCTCTAATGAGGAAAGAGTCCGGGGCGTGAGGATGGCGCGATCGGAGTTTCCCCAGATCAGGTAGCCGAGGTTTTGCAGCACCAGCCAAACCCCGAACAGGAGAAGCAACGAGGTCAGCGTGGGCTGATCGGACGTGGCGATCCGCCGTACCAGAAGCCAGTGCACGCCCATCCCAAGAAAGAAAAACACCGGAAACGCCAGGAGCACGCCCAGAAGTGGATCGATGTGGAACTGCTCGTAAGCCTCGTAAACGAAATAGGCCCCGAGCATGAGGAATCCGGCGTGGGCCAGGTTTACGATCTTCATCACGCCGTAAATGATGGTCATGCCCACGGACATCGCCGCGTACACCCCCGCTAGCAGAACCGCAGCGATGAACAGATTCAGCAGGTCGGCGGCGCTCATTTTTCAGGCGCGCTCAGTGAGCCTTGGGCTTAGGTGCAATCGACTCCCCCGTGGCGGCATCGAGCGGAAATACGATGTCCACTTTGTCCTCGGGCTTATTTTGAACAATCACGAAGCTCCCCGCGATCTGGCCGTTCTTCCCGAAGCGCAGCACCTGGCCCGGCAAGAGGGAATCCTTCAATTCCACCTTCCGCAATTGATCGCGGATGGCCGTCTTGTCCAGGCTGCCGGCGTGCTCAATGGCGGCCGCCAGTATGCGCGTGGCGTCATATGCCGTTGCCGGATACCAGGAATCCGGCGCATGGCCAGCGAACGCCTGATAGTCCGCGTTGAACTTTTTCACTTGCGGATAGCTAAGCCTCGACGACCACCAGATGCCGGCAAAAATGTAGTCGGTCGCAGCTCCCAGCGCCTTGCGCGCGTCCGCTTCCGGCCCGCGCGCCCCGTAGCTGACCATCTGGTGATACATCCCACTCTGAATGTACTGCCGGTGCATGGTGATGTAATCCTGAAGGTGCGCGTCCGCCAGAAAGATGTCTGCATGCGCGTTCTTCACTTTTTGAAGCAGCCCCGAAAAGTCGGTCGCGCCAAGTTCGAATTTCTCGCTGAAAACGACGTTGAAATATCCCGGGTGCTCGTGGTTCCAATTGTCAATTCCCCGGCCGTAATCAATCCCGTGATCCGTGTTCTCCAGCGCCAGCGCGACCTTCAGGCCCTTGCTGAGCTTTCCCTTGTCCACGAGATTTCCGAGATACTGCGCGGTCGTGTAACCTAGGAGATCGATCGGACTCAGGGTCCCAAAGACGTATTCATAGCCGCGGCTGAAAACGGTTGTAGCGCCCGCCCCCGGCGTAATCCAGGGCGTTTGATAGCGATCCGGCATCACTGATTCCGCCTCGCCCAGTGCCGTCGAATAGCCCCCTACCACGGCCACCACGCCGTCAGAACTCATCGCCCGTTCCACCATTCCCGCGGACCTCGACTGATCCGAGCCGTCGTCGTAGAAGATTTCCTTGATGGGTAGTTTCTTCCCCCGGGACTTCACAAAGATGCCGCCACCGTCATTAATCTGTTTGATGGCGAGTTCAATCCCCTCCCGTTGATACTGCCCGGGCTTCGCCTCCCTCCCGGTGATTGGCATCACCACGCCGATTCGAATTTCGTCGGCACCTTTCTCCTGCCCCAACGCCGGCAAGAGGAGAGCTAGTGCCATCACGGCGATTCCAAGAATGCTCAGCAGGCCCAAAGACCGTTGCGACAGACGAGGAGCGAAGGAGTTTCTCACGGTCGTTCACCTCCAGGAAAATTTGTGTCGTATCCGTTTCGAGAGGGCAGTCTCCGCCCCGATTACTCACTGGTTGCGAATCCTCTAGCAATCGCCGCCATCTGTCAACAAATCTTCCATTCGGGACTCCCCGAGCGAGGAAAACAAGCTCTTGGGCTGGAACGGGTTAGTCCTTTTTTGCGGCAGAAGCCGGAGGAGATTTCTGATCCTGGATTGGAGATGTGGTGACCTGCGAGACGTCAATCAAATAAGCCACCTGGTCGCTCTTCACCACAAATAGCTTCTTGCCATCACTTGTGAAGCGCATGAGCGACAGCGACCGTGAAAACGTCAACTCGTCGAGAGGCGTCAGACGTGCCGGATCGAAGAATTGCAGACGTCCATGCCCCGGCTCAATTACGATCACCGGTTGTGGAGCAGCGATGAAAGCCACCACACGGCCGACGATTGTTCCGATCATTCGTTGATCGCTAAGCGAGTAAACAGTCTGTCGCCCCAACGAATCAGAAATGAGAACATAATCCCCGGCAGCCCAAATGCCCGAGATCCAGAAAGCATTTTCATGCGTGTCAATCTCGACTCCGCCCCGGACTTTGCCAGTTGAAAGTTGCACAACCTCAACCACAATGTTGGAGTCTTTGTTGGCGACCGGGAGTGAGCTGGCATCAGTCGCGCGCTGACGTTCGGCTTTCACTCCCGGTCCGTTTCCTTGCCACACGAAGGAGACGCGGTCACACTGAATATCCCAATAGATTCGTGGCACTTCTTTAGGGAAGGGGATGGACCAAGACAGAGTGCCGCCGTGCAGGTCGCTCACGTCAAGCACTTGATTATGTGGCGCTTCCTGCAAGGTGTCCAAGAAACGAAAGTCGATGCCCTCACTAGTTGGATCGTTCCTCTCGGGCTTCGCATCCGGGCCGGTTGGTTTTGGTTTCCCGGGAGGGTGCAAGTTGACCAGGTAGCGGCCTCGTTGGACCATGTTCTCTTGGTCCAGTTTCTGCGCATCCGTAAAAGCGCGCGAGGAGAGATTGACATGCGCAACGGTGTGGCCGGATTTTTCGTCCTTCGGAAATTCCGCGTATAGCGCCCCATCGTCCCCGAACCAGGCCCCATTAAACCCACGGAGATTGAACGCCATTCGCCCATTCGCCCGATTCCAGACGGCGCCGTGCTGGCTAAACGAGACGGCCAGCCAGGAAAAGTCGTCGGAAACTGCTGTGGCGTGGAGACGGCCCATGGGGCCCCGAGGCACCATAAGTGTAGCGACAGGTTTCGCTGTCCCCTCAAACATTCCGAGCTCGCCGCTCTTCAATTGGCTGACACAATTCTTATCATAGATGTCGAGCGCGGGGTCCTTACTGGCCCGAATTAT
>Ga0307475_10000618_pt1 | contig 21368 bp, 22 predicted proteins | sample atmos_gasesECM1C_FD_203317 | JGI IMG/M metagenome (GOLD analysis project Ga0307475, IMG submission 203317) | Hardwood forest soil microbial communities from Morgan-Monroe State Forest, Indiana, United States - atmos_gasesECM1C_515 | ecosystem: Environmental > Terrestrial > Soil > Temperate... | reverse complement strand
TCCGAAAGCTGCTCTCTCGGAGGCGCAAGCTGCTGACTCCGAGGCTCGACGATGAGTTGCGAACTTTTCTGGCGAGTGAAGTACGACCACATCGCTTGCGTCCAAACTCGTAGTCGTATTCAAAAGGAGTGTCAGGTTGTCCCAGATAGTTGACGAGGACGCGACGATTTGCAACGTCAACACCCGTGACCTCCGCCATGGCCACAATCACATTGCGTTGTTTCCGAAGCAGGTGGCGAATTGGCGCGGCGATGTCTCCAGGTGCTAGCGTGGCAGTCGCGACTTGATAGAGTAACGGTTGAAAAAGATGGTGATTCGATCGGTCAATGAGCGTGATGCGAACCGGCGCCTTTCGCAAGGCGCGGGCGACGGCCAGTCCTCCGAAACCGCCGCCCACGATCACCACATGTGGCGATTGATGCTTTGTCATGGTGTTCATCCTCTGGCGTTTATCTCTGCTTCTAAACCGTTGCCTGCTGCGAGCGCAGTCGGATAAGGCCGACGAGCAATGCGTTCTCGTCCTGAGCGAGTTGATCTAGCGAATGATCTCCAGCCTCCTGCAACACGCCATCCACGATCGTTTTCTTGAATTCCGGCGTGATATCAGGAGTACCGAGCGTCTTAATCAGCGCGGCCATCGGATCCATCAGATGATCGATGAAATGTTTAATCCCGCCAGTGCCCCCGGCGAGGTGAAATTGCAGACTGGGACCCATCACTCCCCAACGAAGCCCAGGCCCATAGCTCACCGCATCGTCCGCGTCGGCGACGCTCAGCACACCTTGCTGGATCAGGTACATGACCTCCCGGTACAACGCAGCCTGAAGCCGATTGGCGACATGTCCTGGTAGCTCTTTGTTCAGCAGGATGGGTTTCTTGCCGATGGAGACATAGAACTCGATCGCCCATTGAATTGCTTCGGACGATGTCTTCGTTCCTCCGACGACTTCAACCAGTGGGACAATGTGGGGTGGGTTGAAGGGATGGCCAACGAGAACACGCTCGGGGTGCTTGCAATTCGACTGCATTACGCTCGGTGTTATTCCCGATGAACTTGACGCGATGATCGAATCAGCAGGGGCAGCAGCGTCCATTTCGGCGAAGAGTTTGATTTTGAATTCCGGTCGCTCGGGAGCGTTCTCCTGAACGAAGTCGGCGTTCGCAAGGGCCTCCTGCATGTTCGCGGTGAAGCTCAGGCGATCGCGGGACGCGCCGGGTGTGAGGGCAAGATTTCTTGCTTGCTCCCAGGCTTGGTCAACGTACTTACGTAGGTTTTCTTCGGCGTTCGGCGCCGGGTCGGTGGCAACCACGTCGTATCCGCGAGCCAGATAATGTGTGGCCCAGCTCGCGCCAATGACTCCAGTGCCGACGATAGCGATCCTGCGAATGGGTTTGTTGAATGACATAATTGTGTTTCTCCTTTTCAAAGTGATTTCCGTAAAAGGCCCGATCAGGCTTCCCTAACCGGGGCGCGACTGCGGTCTACTCGCGGCGTGCGCGTTGCGATCGCAAAACGCCGAACACGGTGGTGCTTAATCCCCGGCTGGTACTTCCGCGTACGCAATGCCGGTGAGGTTTCCTTCGGCAACTACCAACGTCCTCTGATTGGATCCGTCGAGATTGGCGGAGTAGACCGAGCCGGTAAGATCGGTGAAAAACATGCGACCGCCCTTCAGGTCTAAAGCCAGCCCAATGCCTTCCATCAAATGCGTGAAAAGAATTTCAGGTTCTTTACTGTTTCCGGGAGTCGGGTCCATGGCCGCACGATTGACCGTGTTGCCACGAGGTGGATCGCCGCGGTCTGTCCAATAGAGCATCCGAGTGGCGGGGTCAATATCCAGATCGATCGGCTCCGGAAGGTTGTCATAGAGCAGTTCAATATCGTTGCGATTCGCCGGTGACTGGCCTATCGGAAGCTCAATGTTCGCGCGAAAGATCCGTCCTTGGCCGGCGTTGTCGTCGCCTTTCTGCGTCCAATAAACCTTGCCGCCGTCAGCATCTACCGCAATCCCGACACACCTTTTCGTCGAGTGAGCTCTCGGGCGTGGATCGCCTTGGCTTGTGTCCACGAGCGTTTCGATATGCGAACCGTCGAGGTTGGCGCGCATGACGCGCATACCTTCGCGGTCTGACCAGTAGAGTTTGCCGCTCTTCTTCTCGAACTGGAGCTGCTTGGGCGTGAACGTGCCGCCTGGCGGCACGATGGTGACAATGTTCTTACCGTCGAGGTCCGAGCGCAGGATGGTGCCATCATTTTTCTTGGGATTGCCCATGTTGGTCCAGTAGAGGTGTTCGGCGGCAGCGTCGACGACTAGTCCGTCCGGAAACCTTTTGCCTTCGTTGACGATGGTCTTCACGTCGGAGCCATCTGGGTTTGCGGACAATACACGCCCAGCTCCGAGATCCAGAAAAAAGAGTCGGCCGGATGTCTTCGACTTGTCCGTCACCGCGTTGATCGTTGTTGAAGTTGTGGAACTCATGTATGGAATCTCCTTCGTTTGATTTCAAAGCACGAACGATGCCAAGCGCCCAACACACGAACAGTGCCGATGCCATTCAGTTTGCAAACGAGGCTGAAGACTGTGTTTTCAATACTCTGCAAGTGACGCGAGGCACCCCATACGACTGACGGATACGGGCTACACGCGTGGCAGCAAAGCCATCGGAATCGAAGCTGCCGCCTACGCATCCATCGTCGCAATCGACCCAACCGTAAACCAGCTCACGGTTGAGAAAGCGAACCAGGAACTTGCCACCTACGATCCCCGCCGACTCACCGGTGTCAGCGTCTATCAAGAGATCGAACGTGAGTTCTCCGTAGGCGACCGCGTCCAGTTCACAGCCCCAGACAAATTGCTTGGCGTCGCCAATCGCGATCTCGCGACCATCGAGGCCATCCATCCCGATGGTCGGCTTTGTGCACGCCTCGACAACGGCCGTCAGATCGAGTTCAATGCCATCGAACATCGTCATTTCGACCACGGCTATGCTGTCACCAGTCACAGCTCTCAGGGGCTCACTGCCGAACGTGTTCTCGTTCACGCTGACACGAGGGTCCACCCGGACCTGCTCAACTCCCGCTTCGGCTATGTCTCGATCTCTCGCGCCAGCCACGAGGCCACGCTCTTCACCGACGACATGGCAAAGCTTGGGCCCCAATTAGCGGCCGATGTCTCGAAGACATCTGCCGTGGAAATCAATCAAGCCTCATGTATCACCACAGGAATTGGGCTAGTGCTGTGAAAGTGTCAACTTTTGGAAAGGCCAAATTGCCCAATCTGTCCGTGCATTTAGGCGTCTCTCAAGACATAGAAAAAACAGTAGTTATGCTAACTAATGCATGAAACGTTAGTAAAATAATTGACAACTCGAATCATGAAGAGTAAAGTAACTGTGGAGGATCAGAGGAAATGCGGACGAGCACGCTTGAGCAGTTGAAGCGACATCTTCGGCCTGGACGTGTGTACCGCAGAGAAGACCTTCTGCCTTGGTCCCAAAGTGTTGATCGACACCTCAAAGAACTCACTGTCGACGGGACCCTCCAAAAGCTCCGTACGGGCTTGTACTACAGTCCTCGTAAATTTGAATTTGGAGAGGCTCCCGCGGACGAGCACGAGCTTGTCAAGGCATTCTTGAAAACAGACCATTTTGTCGTTACCTCACCGAATGCCTATAACCAGTTGGGACTCGGGACAACGCAGCTCTACAACAAACGGGTTGTCTACAATCAGAAACGGCATGGGACATTTCCGCTCGGCAATCGAATGGTCACTTTCGAGCGCCGTATGAATGTTCCAAAGCAACTTTCTCCCGAGTTTCTGCTGGTCGATCTTGTTAATGAACTAGGCGACCTTGCGGAGGATCGGGAAGCCGTTCTTTCTCGCGTTCGCGAAAAGGCCAAAGAGATGAACCCGAAAAAGCTCTCACGGGCGGTTTCTCTCTACGGCAAATACTCCACGCAGAAGAAGTTTCAGGAGATGCTGCAACATGCCGCCTGACGCCTTTCTGCATGAGAGAAGCGACTTCAAGGCGCTTGTCGAGACGGTCGCTGATGCCGAGAAGATCAATGATCCCGCCCTCGTGGAAAAGGATTACTGGATCATGCACGCCGTCTATGGGCTCAAGCAACTTGGCTTAACGTTTGAGCTCAAGGGCGGCACTTCGCTCTCTAAGGGTTTTGGGATTATTCATCGCTTTTCCGAAGACATCGACATTCGCATCGAACCCTTCGACGGACTGCAGGTCGATACAAATCCAAATCACGAGAAGCCCCAGCACATCGAGTCGAGGCGAGTGTTTTATGAAAAGCTGCGGGACAAGGTCAAGATCCCAGGGATTACGGCCGTCGAGAGGGATACGACATACGATGACGAGACTCTGAGGAACGCCGGCCTCAGACTAAGCTACGAAACTCACTTTGGTTCAATCGCTGGTCTCAAGGATGGAATTCTCCTGGAAGTCGGATTCGACCAGACCACACCGAACCGAGCCGTCAGAATCTCCTCTTGGGTTAGCCAGTTTGCCGATGCGAAGAAACTTCAATACGCGGACAACCGAGCGCTCAACATCCCCTGTTATAACCCCGAGTACACTTTCGTGGAAAAGGTCCAGGCTGTGATTCGAAAATACGGCCAGTTCAAACTGACGGGGAAAGTCCCAACGAATTTCCTCAGGCATTATTACGATATTCATCAACTTCTCGACGTCGGAGCCGTGCAGCAATTCATCGGGACTCCGGAATACCTGGCCCACAAAAAGAAGCGTTTTAAGTCTTTGGACCAAAACGTTGCAAAAAGCGGAGCCTTCACGATTGAAGACGCGGACGTCCGCGAGCAATTCGAAGCCGAGTATACAAACACGGCTCCACTCTACTATCGCGGCCAGATTCCATTGGATAAAATCCTCGCCCGCATTCAGCAAGACCTCGCTCGTCTCTAGCTTTGAGGCCGGCTAGGTTTGGCCCACGGCAATGTCTCGACTTACGGCCCATCAGCCATTCAACCTATCAATACGTGCTTTGAGGGTCAGGGAGTGTGCAAGAAGTGTGTCTCTCTTGCGAGCCAAAGAGGAAACTCTATGGATTGCAAAGTTGGGGAAATCATTCCTCACAACTGGCGGTCGCGAATCTCACTTCCGGCATAGGGTCCAGTTCCGCGTCTGTGAGCAACTGCATGAGACGATCGTCACACATCCCATGCCGCTTCAAGCAGCTTGCCAGCCTACCCACCTCGGCCACAAGCTTTTTAAAACCTTCACGATCTACCGCTGAAGCGGCAGAGTGCCCGAGGTCATTGTCGATCACCACAATGTGATCGGAATGCCAACCAAGCGCGATGGCGCGCTGCCGCAGCGCGTACTGACGCTTGGTGCTCTCTTGGTTTTCCAGTACTTGACGAGGAGTTGATTGACGGACATAAAGAAACGCGTCCCGTTTGAGGTGCTCGGGTTTTACCTTCTGCATTTCCGCTTGCATCAATGAGCCTCCGATCTGTTGCCGAGAAGCATTCCCGCCAAGATGAGCACGGTTTGAGTGCGCACCTCGAAAGGCAACGAGCTGACGGGAGCAGGCTGGGCGACCTGATTGACCGACGGTGTGAGCACACTGCCGCAGGCTCGCATCCAAGCCGTTAGTCCTTGGCGGAGAAAAACTGCAAGCCCGATGCCGCTAAAAACACCGGAGCCTCGGTGCAATGCATCACTGCGCAATTGCTCATAACGGGCGGCCCACTCCTGCGCGGTGATGGAGTGGAGAAGAGCTTCGTTCACCGCCGTTTTTTTTGACTGCGCGTCCATGCGCGCTCGATACTGCGTGGATGAACGGTGATGCCGTATTTCTCTTGGACCAGCAAACCCAATGCAGTCGGACGTAAGGAGAGATCTTCCTGCCGTGCGTGCTGCAAGAAGACCAACACTTCTGGGGTGAGTTTGTGCGCTTGCTTCGGTCCTCGCTTCTGCGGCATCAGTGCCGGCAGACCTCCCTGCTGGAATGCGGCCTGCGCTTGATAGAACGAGGGGCGCGAGAAGCCGAAGTTGGCTGCCGCCCGGCTCACCGTTTGTCCCTCGCTTTGCACCCGCCGTAGCATCTCGTATTTGACCTGGACCAGGTCGCGCGGATCGAAAAACTCCTGCCTCGAAAACAATTCGTCGGTAACCTGCTCGGGATGAGGGTGTAAGGAGGCCTCCTGCCGGAGCGCGCGGGTCTTGGGATCGCGGATTAGTTTCTTGGCCATGAAGATCGCGGTTCCAGCACACCAGTCGCTTTGTAAACATAATTATGATCAAGTGAGAGCTATTGTCAACCTCTTATCATGGCACGCATGCACAAGAGTATCTCGATCGTTACCTCAAATCCTTCCAGCAAGACAGCGCTGCATGACTAGTTACCACATCTAAACCGACGGCATTATTTGCTTAACAATGACGGCATATTTTGCCTTACAGGTTCCCGCTGTAACTCCTTGATTCGGTCATGCAATCGGATTAGGTCCTCAAGACGGAAATAAGCGCGGTCTGCTGCCAGGAGGACGAAGGGATCAGTTACGCCTAGACTCGTCCAGTAGGCTGGTAGAAAGCGCATGCGTCCGCTGGGGTCGCGATAATAGACACGCTCTTCGCCCCATTCCCGGGCCTGAGCCGCTAGTTCCAGCGACTGCCCAAACAGCGGATGGAATGGATGGGTTACGCGAAAACGTGGTGCCGCACTGGCTCCCTCAGGTGCATTTGACTGTGGTCTCCATCACCACTTCCTCGACTTGCTGCTCGAGCAACCATTTCGCCAGCTCTTGCAACTGCTCCGGGTTGCTTCCGTACCAGCGTCGCTCAAATTGGTATTCGTCGTCGACTTCAACGTCAGCCACCACCACGGCCAGCTTCTTTTTGTGGACGTCAATTCCCGCTATCCTATACGCCATAGGCTTCCTCCTGGCGGGAGCGGAGAGCGTGCCTGGGATTACATTAAGCAGGGTCTCGGGCTATCGCCGCTCCCACAGGGGGAGAGACAACGCACCATTTATTCGCTCTATCACGCACGCTCCGGATCAGACACATTCACGGTCTCGACTTCTCCAGTGAGGAATCAATCTCGCCGCTTCCAGCCATCGTGTAGTATGGCTCGGCTCTGACCAATTTTCATGCGGTTTCGCGGGCCGTAGGCCCTAAATGACACATTCCATGAACGCCGCCACCTGGGGGCGTTGATGCTCCGCAAAGATAGAGTCCCGAACGCGAGGTGCGATACAACGACCGTGTAGGACGAAACAGTAGCTGGCGAATATTCATTGCTCCCCCCAAGATATCTCCGCCGATTAGATTGGAATTCCAACTCTCCAGATCTTTGGGTGTAGAAACGGAACGGGACAGAATGCAATCGCGGAATTCGGGAGCGAAGCGTACGATTTGGCGCTCAATGGATTCGGTGTAGTCTTCGGTGCTGCCGTTGGGAACATGACAGTAGGCCCAAGCGGTATGTCGACCAGGGGAAGCTCGACTGGAGTCGAAGAGCGATGGCTGGCCGAGCAGAACGAACGGTTTGTTGGGTGAAAGGGTCCTTTCAGCCCGAGCAATCTCTTCGAGAGAGCCTCCGATGTGTACGGTGGCTGTCCGCAGACATTCGCGAGCGGTCCACGGAATCGCTGCGTTCAGCGCGTAGTCAATCTTGAAAGCACCGGGTCCATACCGAAATCGCTCCAGTTGCTTTCGATAGTCAGTGGATAGATGGGAACCAGCGATGCGAAGGAGTTGGCGCGGGGTGATGTCTGCGAGGACGAGGTCGGACAAAGGTAGCTCGGTTACTTCACGACCAGTTTCAACTCGGCCTCCGAGATCTTCTAAATGTCGGACCAGGGCATCCGTGAGAGACTGCGCACCGCCACGCAGGATCGGCCAACCTCTCGTGTGTCCAGCGGCTATCATCGTCAAGCCAACAGCAGCTGAAGCGGTAGTTTCTAACGGGAGCATGGAATGGGTTGAGACGCCAGCAAAGAGGGATCGAGCCCGTTCTCCAGCAAAATGGGAACGAGCCAACGACAACGCCGGCAACAGAGCGGATAGGCCAAAACGCGCCAGCACGAACGGACTTCGGGGGATATGCAGGATGGGGCCGAGAATCTCTTCGACCAAAGCAGCAAAGTTAGAAACTACGGGTTCTATCAGCGATCCGTATGCTTTGCGGTCACATGCATCCAGTTGGTCGATTGTTTCTTCAATCGAGTGTTCAAGCACGACCGCGGTCCCGTCATCCAACGGGTGAGCGAATGCCGCGTGCGGTTGAATCCAAGGAATGGTGAAAGGAAGAGAACCATAGAAAGGGCTTGCAGCCCCCAGGGGGTATGTCGAAGAGCCCAGATCGTGAAGAAAGCCAGGCTGTGTGATCTCAGCGGTTGAACAGCCACCACCAATCTGCCCATTACGTTCTAGTACGGTCGTCCTTACGCCCGATGCTGCAAGGACAATTGCGGCTGAGAGCCCGTTTGGTCCTGAGCCGATTATTGTTGCCGTAGACATACCCCCCGCTTTCTATAATCCAACCGAAAACCGAGTGTATAAGCTCTGCTGCGAGATACTCGTGTGCTCCAACCCTGCCCGAAGAACAATCTGAAAGCTGCTAACAAGCGTGCGATGCAGCTTCTTCGATCAGAGAATCATGCGTCTTCTTCCGAACAGGAGGGCATCGATCGACCAGGCGCCAGGCCCGAGCATAGCGAGCGCACCGCCCACTGCGGCCAGCAGGATTAGGGCCCAAGGATCGCCGGTTCGAGAAAATGCGGTCCAAACTGCGACACCAGCCATCACGCCGCCCGCAATCGGTGTCCACAGACCGGCGCAAAGGAGGAGGGCCAGAGCGCCCTCGATCACCGCCATCGACGACGGACTTAAACTCAAAGCGCTTCCGCCAAAGTGGAAAGCGGTAATTGCCGCCGTCACCCGGAGGCACAAAAGTCCCATCCCAGGCCATCCGCGGGCGAAAGTCGAATATAGGCGCTGCACCGCAACTCCGCTCTTCGAATATAGCCGATCGGTCAGGGAGTCGAAACCCTAATAAAGGGCTGGACCTTCACTCTTTCGAGGGATTAAAGTTCGATGATTCCGCGCCTCAGTCCGAGGGTGACGGCATGCGTCCGGTCGCGTGCCCCCAACTTGCCAAGGATGTTCTTTACGCGGCTCTTGACCGATTCTTCCGAAATCGACAGCTGTGCCCCAATCTCTTTGTTGGCATTGCCCGCGGCGATCAGCCGCAGGACTTCCAGTTCCTTGGGTGTCAACGCTTCTTCGCCGCTGTGCTCAGCAACCTGGGCGGCGGCCTCCGGAGCCATAACCTTGCGTCCCGCATAAACCGCGCGGATGTTGTCTGGTAGTTCCTTATGCATTACAGCTTTCAGGAGGTAGCCCTGCGCTCCGGCTTTGAGAGCGCGGAAAATCTGCACGTCACCGACATAGGTCGTCAGCATGATGATTTTTGCACCGGGGAACTCGACACGGATCGCGGAAACCGCGTCGACACCATTCATCTCGGGCATCTGCAAGTCCATCACTGTGACGTCCGGGCGATGAATACGAAACTGCTGGATAGCTTCACGTCCGTTCGACGCTTCGGCGACGACCACCATGTCCGGTTGAACAGCGATGAGCCCGAGGAGTCCTTCGCGGACAACTGGGTGGTCGTCAGCGACGAGAATCCGAATTTGGGGACGACCTGTACTCATCATCCCATCATCTCTTATTCCACATCGGTCGCCGTGCTGAAGGACTTCGGAGCGAACTTGGGAGAGGGGCGGCTCTCAACGTAGGCACTGGCGGCGGGAATAGTCAACTCGATTTCTGTGCCAGCCCCGTCGCGACTCCAGATTTCCAGCTTGCCGTCCGCGATTTCAGCACGCTCTTTCATGCCATGCAATCCGAAATGTCCCTCGCGCCCGGTTGCGCTAAGAACTTCTGGATCGATGCCCTTTCCGTCATCCCGGATGCGAAGGCGGAATTGCTGTTCCTCATATCGAATTTCCACTTCGATGTTCCGCGCCTGCGCGTGTTGGAAGGCGTTTCCCAAAGCCTCAGCTGCAATGCGGTGAACTTCCTCTCGCCGGATCGGATGCAGATTCCGCGGCTTGCCTTCCACCTCTACGCGGAAGACGGGAGAGATCGAGGTGCTTTCAGGGGCCGTGAGTTCTTCGCCGAGCGTCTTTATGGCCGCGGCAAGATCATTAGTCTCGGCCGTGGACGAGCGTAACGCTTGCACTGCATCCCGGCCTTCTATGATCGCCTGACTGGCCGCGTTGATCGCCTTCTCCAGTATTTCTCTTGCCTCTTTCGGACGCGATGGAAGAAGGCTGGACGCCGTTTGAAAGCGGAGCAACAGCCCGTGGAAACTTTGAAGCAAAGTGTCATGAAGTTCGCGCGCTATGCGAGTTCGCTCGTTAACGCGGGCTTCTAGCTCTTCGGCACGCTTGCGGTCCGTTATATCTACGTTTGAGCCGACGTAGCCAATGAATTTACCATCGGCGTCAAAGCGCGGCACGTCAGTGTCGACAATCCATCGATACTCGCCGTCACGGCGGCGGAGCCGGTACTCGTGCTGAAACAGCTGCCGCTCGCAGAAGGCGGTGACGCGGAATTCGAAGCAGCCTTGCAAATCCTCGGGGTGGATGTTCTCGGCCCAGCCGATCCCGAGCATCTCCTCCATCCGACGCCCCGTGAACTCGAGAAAGGCCTTGTTGACGAAATCTAACTCGCCATCGACGCCAGCCGACTTGATCATCACCGGTGTGGAGTCTGCCATAACGCGGAAACGCTTTTCCGATTCACGTCGAACGAGGACCGAAGGTTGCGCTTCGGTGACGTCGTGCGCAATACTCAGGATCTCAACGATTGTTCCCACCCCATCGCGCACGGGAGAGAATGTCGCAGCAACTTTCAGTTGCTGACCGCCTTTGTGTACGCGTATCGATTCGTTCCGGACCATCCTGCCGTTCTCTGCGAGGCGACTGATTAACGCGCGCTCTTTATCGACGAGCGGGGGCGGAATGATCCTGACGAACGGGCGGCCGATCATTTCGGTTGCGGCGTACCCGAACATTCGCTCAGCCGCAGGACTCCAAAATGTTACGAGCCCATCCAGTGTTGTGCTGATGATTGCGTCATCGGATGACTCGACGATCGCTGCAAGCAGCGTCGAAGGAGTAGTAGCAACCTCAATACTCATTGGGAGCTGACCTCCTTGATTTGCCGGGCCCTCGAATCGAGTCTTCACGAACTACCTGTTCTTATGGTGTCGAACGCTGGATCGAGAGTGGCACGTGCCACACAGCGGTCCGCTTTGCCTTATTGACCTCGTCGCCGGCTCGACACTGCCTTCGACGGTCCGACTAGGTGTCAAATATCTTGCGGGTTCCGTGGATAGTGTTACATCTTAACGCACCGCAATGACTTTAGCCCGATATCTCATTCACTGAAGTAGCGGATTGGAGTAGACTGATCGCCTCAGTAAAACCGTACAAAAACTCACAGGTCAACCTTAACTACGCACCGCGGTCCGCGCAATCACACCTCGTGGGACACAGGCGTTAGCCGTGAGTACGCGGAGGGACACGCGAATGCCGAAGCTCAACCGTGACGATTGGATCGATCTGGGCCGCAAGCTGGACTGGGATTACTCGTACGTCCGCGAGGAAGACGTGTTTCCCGAACTCCTGAGTGGTCGTCCCTGGCTTCTTCACGCAGAGTGGCAGCACTGGGACGAGCCGTATCGCACGACCTATGCAGAGTACGTGGACACCCAAGCCGACAAAGACGCCATCGTTCAAGGCGTGCGGGAAGCCGTGGGCCGCGTCGAGGACTTCGCGAAACTGGATCGATCTTGGCTCAACGGCTTGAAGCTCCACGCAGCAACGATGGCGTTCACAGAGTTTACGGCAGGGATCGGGGACATCCGCGGCGCCCGTTTCGGGCGAGACGGCGCCTGGCGCACCATGGCACTATTCGGCGCGCTCGATGAGTTCCGCCATACCCAGATTCCTTTGCTGCTCATGCACGAACTGGTCCCCTGGGACCCCCAGTTCGACTGGACGCACCGGTTGTTCCACACCAACAATTGGATGGCCATCGCCCTGCGGCACCTCGTCGACGAGATGTGCGTTGGGACAGACCCTCTCGAATTCGCCATTGCTACCAATCTCGTGCTCGAGACGGGCTTTACCAACCTCCAGTTCATCGGGCTCTCAGCTATAGCTCACGACGTCGGTGACCGGATGTTCGAGAAGATGGTCACGAGCATCCAGACCGACGAAGCGCGTCACGCCCAGATCGGTCATTCGGTGCTCGCGATACTGATCCGTCACGACCCCGAACGGGCCCAGCATCTGGTCGACAAGTGGTTTTGGCGGAGCTGGATCGTGTTCGCCGTGGTCACCGGATTCAGCATGGACTATCTAACGCCGCTCGCAGCTCGGCGCACGTCCTTCAAGGAGTTCATGGAGGAGTGGATCACCGACCAGTTTCAAAAGACGTTGACAGCGTTCGGTTTGAAGCGTCCGTGGTACTGGGACTTCTTCATCGAAGCGCTCGACACTTATCACCACATGGTCTACGCCAGCGCCTATACCTATCGCGCGACGTTGTGGTTCGACTTCGCGCTTCCCGGTCCTGAGGAACGCGCGTGGCTTCGCGAGAAGTATCCACACACGTGGGATCTGCTCGACCCGGTGTGGGAGCGGATTACGGAACGCTGGCGAACCAGCGGGCCCGGAATCGAATGGTCCACGCAAGGGGCAACCATGCCCGGGTTTTGCAATCTGTGCCAGATCATCCTGTCGAATGGTACCCCGCGCGCGAATGCTGCGCGCGTCGTCGAGCACCTAGGCCGGAAATACATCTTCTGCTCCGAACCATGTGCCTGGATCTTCTCGCGCGAGCCGGATCGCTACGCGGATCACAAGAGCGTCGTGAACCGGATGCTGGCCGGTGAGGCGCCCCCCAACCTGGTCGAGCTCACACGAACATACTTCGAGATGACCCCAGAGGTCCGGGGCGAGGATATGTTGCGTGGGCGGTACCCGTGGCTACGGACACATCGGAACGATCCGGGTTTGGAGGTATAACACTTTGCTCGTGCCGCTTTACGGCTTTCTTGCAGGTGACACGCTCGGGCTCGTCCTGTTGGTCCACGACGACGACCGGGTCCACGTGATTGCAGAGCAGCTCCAGTTGGCCGCGTGTGTTCGGGTCGCGCCGCGAGCCCAGGCGCAAGTGTACTTCCGAGGTCAGCGACTCGATCCACAGCTTACAGTGTCGAAGGCAGGCCTCGCGCCGCTAGACCGCGTCGACGTGGTTCCCGAGGAGAGATGATGCCCTTCGAGCCCATAATCGCGGATGCTGAACTTTGGGATGGTGACATGACCGCGCACCGCGTCGATGGTCGCGACCTCCTTCTTGTCCGGCACAACGGCGTTGTTTACGCCTACGAGAATCGGTGCGCACATCTCGGCGTGGCCTTGAGCGAGGGGCGGTTGGACGGATACGTACTTACCTGCCGCGCCCACCACTGGCAGTATGACGTCCGCAGCGGCAGCGGGGTCAACCCCGCGACAGCCTGCCTCAGACGTTTCGCGGTCAAGATCGAGGATGGCAAGATTTTCGTGGATGTCCACGCGCCAAGCCCTGACTTCCCAAACGCTGAGGATGTCGGTGATGGCGTGGGACCGGTCTTGACCGGCCATCACCGCGCCCAGGCCGTGCTCGAAGCAATTCGACGGCTGAACCCGTCCGTCGAAATCCTCAACCGTGGGTCTTATATCCGCGTGCTCGCGCCACGCCGCTGCCTGGTGACGCGGAGCGCTGTCGAAGATATTCTCAGGCAGCCATTCGACTTTCGGGCCGAACTGGAAATCATGATGCCATCCTTCAAGGGCAGAATGCGCCTCGACGACGACGAGGCGGTCTGGACATTCGAGGCCGGCGCCATCAGCGGAGCAACTGCCAGCCCGAGAGGGCGCAGCCATCCCGAAATGATTCCCGATGCGATGCCATCCTTCAAAGACACTCTGCGCCACGGCGACGACGAGGTGGTGAGTACGTTCGAGGCCAGTGCCATCAGCGGAGCAATCGCCCGCCCGAAAGGACGCAGCCGCCAGGAGATGACCCAAAAGAGGACGTACTGGCATCTGAGTGATCTGGGTCGCAAGCCGACTGACTACGACATCGCTACGTCCCGGCTGCATTACTGGACCGCCCGCGGCTTCGAGGTGAAGGTACCAGTCAGCGAGTGGCACGAGCGGTACCAACGGGGATCTGAACTCCGCTGCCGCGATTGGGAATCGTGGGGCGATCCGCGGCAGACGACATACACAACCTACACGACGATGCAGCGCACCCGCGAAGCCTTTGTGAATGGGCTCCTGGATTCGATCAGCGACGACTACGACCGGGGTCTTTCACCGCAGTGGTTGGCCTTGCTCGACCGTGTACTCGCCCCCCTTCGATATCCCGGTCACGGCTTGCAAATGGTCGCAGCTTACATCGGGAACATGGCCCCGACCGCACGTATCACCATCGCCGCTACCTTCCAGGCTGCGGACGAAATGCGGCGCGTTCAGCGACTCGCATACCGGATGCGTCAGTTACAGGTAACTCATCCCGAGTTCGGGCGTACGGCGCAACAGACCTGGCAGGACGACCCGATCTGGCAACCGCTCCGCGAAGTCATCGAAACGCTCCTGGTTACATGGGACTGGGGCGAAGCCCTCGTTGCGCTCCAGTGCGTGCTGAAGCCCGCTTTCGACGAGCTGTTCATGACGCAGTTCGGGCGACTTGCCCGCGCAGCCGGCGACGACGTGTTGGATCGCATGTTCTTTTCTCTTAACGAAGACTGTGCCTGGCATCGCGCATGGAGTGAGTCACTCCTATTAACTGCCATTCGGGACACGCCGGAATCGGCGTCCGCGATCGAGCGCTGGATCGAGAACTGGGTACCGCGGGTCAGCCGCGCCGTCTCCGCTTTGCAACCCATTTTCGATGAGATATCACAAGGCGGGGCGGGGCGCTTCGCGACAGTGAGCAATGAGATCGAGCAATTCGGGCAGCGCAACCGCGGCGCTCTTTTTGCCCATCGAGATCTCCCGACCGGAGAGTCCGTGGCCTGATGGCGATTCTCGGCGCGGACCTACTCGGCTGATGTCAATTGTGTTCCCTAAAGTTAAGAGATCTCGTCGACAATGTCGTTCAATCGGCAGTCAACCCGGAGTCGCTTCGTTACTTCGACAGCGATGCCGCCATACCGTTACACTCGAAAATAAGATCGAGCGTTTGTAGCCGCAAAGACTTCGAAGACCCCTTACACCCTCAAAAGGTTTTTTCCATATCTCTAAAGAGCGTGCTTGGCCCCCACAAAATAGTTCATGTTTTCACCTGATCTGGGGGTTTTTTCAAACGGCGGCTGGTCCAAGATGAACCTACCCGCAGAGGAGGAATCTATGAGAGCAACTTTTTCTGTACCAGATAGCAGGACGCCAACAACTGACAACAGTGCGATTCGTCCGTTTCAGAAGGTGAATTTTCCAGAGGCGGAACTCACCGAATTGCGCAGGCGCATCAAGAACACACGGTGGCCGGAGCGAGAAACGGTCACCGATGCAACCCAAGGCGTGCAGCTCGCGACGACTCAAGCACTCGCTCGCTATTGGGCGACAGAGTACGACTGGCGCAAGATCGAGGCAAAACTCAACGCCCTGCCGCAATTCATCACCGAGATCGATGGACTGGACATTCATTTCATTCACGTCCGTTCAAAACACGAGAATGCGTTGCCGCTCATCGTTACGCACGGATGGCCCGGCTCGATCACCGAACAGTTGAAGATCATCGATCCGCTAACCAATCCCACCGCACACGGCGGAAATGCATCCGACGCGTTCGATATCGTGGTTCCGTCGATGCCGGGGTACGGGTTTTCAGGCAAGCCGACGACGACCGGCTGGGGCCCTGAACGGATCGCGAGTGCCTGGACCGTGTTGATGAAGCGACTCGGCTACTCAAAATTTGTGGCGCAAGGCGGCGATTGGGGTGCAATCATCACCGAGCTGATGGGCGTGCAGGCCCCACCGGAGTTGCTGGGGATTCACACCAACATGGCTAACGTGATCCCCCTCGAGATCGACAAGCTGGCATTTTCCGGTGCACCCGCGCCGGAGAATCTCTCCGCCGACGAGAAGCTCGCTTACGAGCGCGTGAGCTTCGTGTATGCGAAGGGCATCGCCTATGGCTTCCAGATGGGGTTGAGGCCACAGACGCTGTACAGCATAGCGGATTCACCGGTTGGATTGGCGGCTTATTTTCTCGACCACGACGCCCGCAGCTACGAGATGATCGTGCGTGTCCTTGCCGGAGAAAACGAAGGCCTCACACGAGACGACGTTCTGGACAACATCACGCTCACCTGGTTGACGAATACGGCGCTCTCGGGGGCCCGTCTCTATTGGGAAAACAAGGGTTATTCGTTCTTTGGCGTGAAGGGCGTCGTTGTCCCGACCGCCGTAAGCGTTTTCCCCGACGAACTCTTTCCTGCTCCGCGGAGCTGGGCGGAGCGGGCGTACCCCAAGCTCATTCACTTCAACAAGCTCCCCAAGGGCGGGCACTTTGCGGCCTGGGAACAGCCGAAGCTCTTTTCAGAAGAGGTTCGTGCGGGCTTCAGATCATTGCGATCGGGCGTGGCAGCGTCTGCCGCATAACTTGATCGCGGCGAAGACTGGACTTGTGTGCACATTGCCACAGGAGAGTGCGGATGACCGGGCTCTCCTGTCTTCGCCTGAACTAGATAGCGAAAAAACAAATGCGAAACGCAAAAGGAGGGAAGAACATGGCAAATCCGACGTATGAGGTCCGTGCCAACGACGCCGCCAGCGAGGCGAGCGTGACGCAGTTCAACATCGACCGCGCCCATCCGGGAAGGTGGACAATCAGCTTCACCAACACGCCGATCAACATGTTTGTTCCCTCAACGATCGTCGAATTGGGAGCGCTAATGACCGACATCGAGGCGGACCCGTCCGTGAAGGTCGTAGTGTTCCAGTCGGCGAATCCCGATTTTTTCATCGCCCATCTCGACGTAGCCAAGGCAGCTGAACGGCCAGAGGTGCTGGGCCTTTGGCGCGACTTTGTGCTGCGCCTCTCGTCCACGCCAGTCGTGAGCATCGCCAAGATTCGCGGCCGCACGCGCGGCATCGGGAACGAGTTCGTACTGGCCTGCGACATGCGCTTCGCCAGCCGACAAAGCGCCCTGTTCGGCAACCCCGAGGTCGGCGTCGGGCTGGTCCCGGGCGGCGGAGCGATGGAGTGGCTCCCGCGCTTGGTCGGTCGCTCACGAGCGCTTGAGATCGTCCTGAGCGGTGACGACTTCGACGCTGATATCGCCGAGCGCTATGGCTGGGTAAACCGCGCGCTGGACGACGACCTCGATTCCTTTGTCGAGACGCTCGTCCGGCGTTTGGCCTCGTTCGACCATGAAACGCTGGCAGCGGCGAAGGCCCAGGTCAATCGGTTCGGGACGCCGACAGCTACCGAGCTTCAGTCGAGCATCGACTTGTTCTTCCCACTGCTGGCTTTGCCAGGTGCGCAGGCGCGCCGTGCGAAGGTTCGTGAAATGGGTTACGGCGTTCGGAGCGACTTCGAATTGAACTTCGGCCGGTACCTGCCTTCGTTCGGCCGGGCGGACGACGATACCACGGGACAGGAGAGGTAGACATGAAACCCTGGAAAGCAGTTTCGCTGATTCTGTTTGCTCTTGCGGTTGCAGCTGTGGGATACGGGCTGATTCTCGTGCGACGAGGCTTCAGTGCACTTGCGACACCATCAGCGATTGAGGAGCTCGCCGCCACAACGGCACGCAAATTGGCTGTGCCATCCGCGTATCGCCAACTTCGCAATCCCATCATGCCTTCAACGGAGAACATTCGGAGAGGCATGGAGCATTTCTCCCTTCATTGCGCCCCGTGCCATTCAAATGAGGGAGGGGGCCAGACGGTATTCGGCAAGGGCCTCTATCCGAAACCGCCCGACTTGCGCGCAGCCGGGACGCAGAACAAGAGCGATGGCGAGCTCTACTACACAATTGACAATGGTGTTCGTTTGAGCGGCATGCCAGCCTTCAGCGGAACGCACACTCCGGCGCTAACCTGGCGCCTGGTTTTGTTCATCCGGCACTTGCCTCAGATCACGCCCGAGGAACTCAATGAAATGAAGGGGTGGGACCCGAAGAGTACGGCGGACCCAGCGCATTTCTGAAGGGTGGGGAACCGCCCCAGCCGCAACTGTTTTCAGAAGAGCGTCGCGCGGGCTTCAAATCACTGCGGTAGTGCGAGGCATGGGTTGGTCCAGAGGTTGTCATGCTTGAAAAGCGGAAAATATTAATGGATGAGGAAACCGACCGTTGCATTCAACTCGCGGGCGGCTTTCTCATCCTGGCGGAAAAAGAGTTATCGGCCTTCATCCGCGCGGTAGATAAGTTGTTCGGCGCTGAGCAGGCGTGCCAATCGGCGCTGGACTGGATAGAGGAACTGGGACGTATGGATTGGCCGCCTGGGGAATCGATTCCAGATTGGCGTCGGGCTACGGTGGCCGCAAGTGCTCGGCTTGGTGCTTTGTCGAGACCACATAGACACGTTAGCGAGGAGATTCGTCACATGAGCGCGATAGCTTCCACACCGATAGACGCCGAGGCGAAAGACGCATCCACGTCCGGCAGGCTCTTCTTCCTGGACCTCAGCGGCGGCCGCATACTGTCCGCAAACCCTGATGGCTCCGACTTGAAGACCATCATCAACGAAGGCCGGAAGTTGCCCGATAGCCTGGTGCTCGATGTCGCCGCTGGGCACATCTACTGGACCAATATGGGTGATCCCAAGAGGAATGATGGCTCGATCATGCGATCGGATCTCAATGGCAAGAACAAGATCACCATCGTTCCGCCTGGCGGCACATTCACGCCGAAGCAGCAGCTCAAGCGATCGTCCAGTTGACGCAAGAACGGAACCCTCCGTTGCGACTCTTGCTCGGCAGCGATGCGTGCGCCGCCGTGGAGAAGAATGATCTTGCGCGATTAGAGGAAGCACGAATTTGGAAGAAACTCAGCGTCTCCACCGATTTTGAGACGAAGTGAAGAAGCAGCAAACATTAAGCAGGAATCCGAACCGCGCCAAGGTGGTCAATGGTTCAACTTGGACTGGATTCTTTCCTTCTTCGTCTCACTTGACGATCAGATTTCGCGAATCAGCCGCATGAAGGCGTCGATCTTCTTCGTAATTCTGCCCGGTCGGGACCGAGGTTCTGCACCAGGCAAATTCCGCTAAAGAACGTGACGATCAAGCCAGCCAGGGAATCATTAGAACTCAAGCCACAGCCTGCCGTAAGAGATCTTCGATTTTTTTATCCAGATTCCGGGCGACCTCTAACGCGTCGCGATTCCCATAAGGGGCTAAGAAGCTCGCCATCCGGTCATATGACAAATGGACGCCATCGGCGCGCTCATCTACAAGCACAGTAACCGGCGCGTACGAGCCCGCATCCGGAACATGCTTGACCATTTCCTTCATTATGAGGGGATTGCCAATGACGAAGCGAATCATCTTCGGAGTCTCGTGGCCCGTTTCTTTACGCAGAATCGCGCCGTGATCCAACTGCATAAACAGCATAAGTCCTACTGTGCTCAGGCCTTTCTCAACTGTGCTTTTCAGCTCGGTAAAAGAGCGCGCTTCGCGTGTTGATCTCCCAAATTCAGCCATATCCGGATGACCGATGGCGGCGTTCACACCGGCTATTACTTCATTGAACGCCTTGGAAGTTGTCAGACTGAACCGCTCTATCTCGATTTTTCTTATCATTTCGAATCTCTTTACACACAGCCGCCTTGATCAAGCTGCGTAAACAGCATTAATCCTGCTTTGCTCAACTCATTTCCGACTGCGCTCTTCAGCTCGGCGAAAATGCCGTTCTGACGGAAGGCGAAGGCGATCGAGGCGTCCGCAACTTCTGGAGCGACCGAAGGTCACCGCAGTTGTTGATGTAGAAATTCGCTTGTCCGCCCGTTGGCAAGGTGAGACGCGGCAGCGTTGTAGTGTTTTCCGTTATGGCGAGAGAAGGCATGACTCTGACCCGGATAGCTGTAGACCGTCGCGTTTGGTTTCTTAGCAAGTGCCGCTTTGATCTCCGCTTGTGCAGCCTTGGAAATGAACTCATCCTCCTCGGCTACATGCATGAGAAGGGGCGCATGAAGCCCATCGACCTCTCCGAGATATTTCTCGGTATCGGCGCCGTGATACCAGATCGCGGCGTCGATGCCGTCGTTGCGCACGGCTGTCATGAAGACCATCAGCGCGCCGAGGCAATAGCCGAGCAAGGCAACCTTACCGTTGCATTCCGGGAGACTGCGTGCTGCGTCAATCGTGCCCTTTATGTCCCTTACGCCCGCATCTCTGTCATAACCCGAATAGAGGCGAAGGCCGTGTTGCCAGTCGGCCTCGGAGGTGACGTTCAAGTCGACGCCTAGCTCCTGCCGCCAGTACAGGTCTGGAGCGAGCGCGAGGTAACCTTGTTCCGCCAATTCATCGCAGTGCTTGCGAATGTCGGCGTTCACCCCGAACAGTTCCTGCAGAACGACAATGGCGGAAGCCGGCAAAGTCTTCGGCCGTGCGATATAGGCAGCAAACGCGCCGTCATGTCCTTCTATGGTGATGTCATCTTTCATTGTGTTCTCCTCACGGGACGACGTTCATCCGGGCCTCCGCCGGTCCTGTTCGGATCGGCGGAGGCACCGGCGCACTTCAAGCTACTGCCGTGGCGGCGCGGAGGCAGCAGCCTCTTCGATGAGTTTGGCTGTTTCCTTCGGATGAGACATGTAAGCCACGTGGCTCGCCTTCACTTCGACCGTCTTGGCTTTAGCGCGTTTGGCCATCATGCGCTCCTGATCCGGATTGATCGACCGGTCTTCGCTGGCCACCATGTACCAGGTGGGCTTGTTCTTCCACGCGGGATTCTTAACCTGGTGGGTGAACGAGTCGGTAGAGATCGGCACCTGCGATATAGCCATGAACTCCGCCTCTTCCGGTGGAATGTCCGCTGCGAAGTCGGCCGCGAAATGCGCCTCGTCTATCCACCAAAGCCCATTGCTGTCCGGTTTGAACGCCTTGGATGCTTGCGGCAACGCCGTTTCGATCGACGCACAGCTCTCGCCTTCATCGAGGGCAAAAGCAGCAATATAGACCAACGCCGCAACGTTTGGATGATTGCCTGCTTCGGTGATAATGGAACCGCCGTAGCTGTGGCCGACCAGAACCACTGGCCCGCCCATGGCATCGATTGCGGCCTTCGTGTACTTTTGGTCGTCGGCGTAC
>Ga0307475_10000614_pt1 | contig 21438 bp, 22 predicted proteins | sample atmos_gasesECM1C_FD_203317 | JGI IMG/M metagenome (GOLD analysis project Ga0307475, IMG submission 203317) | Hardwood forest soil microbial communities from Morgan-Monroe State Forest, Indiana, United States - atmos_gasesECM1C_515 | ecosystem: Environmental > Terrestrial > Soil > Temperate... | reverse complement strand
ATCCTGCACTCGCACTGACAACCGCATCGTGTCGCCACAGACAGGATTGGCGACCTCTACCACCGCAGTCGGCTCGGCGAGAATCCCGGCATTATGTGGGTTTCGAAAATGTTCGAGGATTTTTTCGTTCACGGCGGGCCTAAGTACGTACAGGACTAGCTCCCTGAAATTATACCCCGCTCCCAGAAACCTGCGCCGCCTCACTTCACAATACTTGCCGCCTGCCAATTCGTCCGCGCCAACCCTTCGTAGAGAGCACGCGGGACGAAACAAAAATCGCTTGCGCTTGCTTTCGCTTTTTGTTTCAATTCCTTGACACAGAGTGGTTTACGATATAGTTTAAAGTCGTCCTAGCCTTCACTTTTCCGATTGGGCGCGGAAGGGTGACCAAACAACTCGCCTACTGCATCACCTCAGGAGAAATGCTAATGCGACGATTCGGATGCCTGTTCACCCTCGTGACGGCGATTGCGCTCTCTGCAACCGCCAGCTTCGCGCAGGATGGAAAGCTGAAAATCACGGTTAGGCCCAGAGAGGCTTATATCTTTGTGGATGGTAAGGCCATCCACGAGGGCAGGAGCCGCACCATTCCCCTCCCTGCCGGCAAGCACACGGTGGCTGTCGTGAATTACGGCTTCAAGATTTCGACGCAGGACGTCGAGATCACCGCGGGCAAGTCCACTGATCTGAACGTCGTGCTCGAACCTTACGGCGGCACCGTGAATGGACCTTGGGGCCGCGTTTACCTCGGAGGAGGCTGGCCTCATGCCGCTGTCCTCTCGAATGGGACGACGCCCGCCTATCTCGTCGGGCACGTCGACGAGATGAACAACGATTTCTGGATTTGGAAACAGGAGTTGATTCTCCCGGTCGGACATCATCACCTGACCGTAACTAAAGAAGGCAAGACGGTGTGGGAAGGCGACGTTGACGTGCAGGCCAACAAGAAGACCTCCGTCGATATGGCGAAGAACACGCAGAAGACCACGGAGTGGACCCGCGGCACTAAACTAAAAGACCTACCGCGGTTCAAGCCGGGTACCGCCAGCGCCACGATTGCCGTCGCGCCCGTCACCGGCAGCTTCTCCGCTTCCGCTGGCCAAATTAATTGCGGCGATACCTCTAACCTGACGTGGCAAACTACGGAAACCATTGATACGAATATCAGCAACGTTGGTGCGGTCGCGCCAAGCGGCACGCAGGGCGTCTCGCCGAAGGCGACCACCACCTACGACTTCAAATCCACTGGTCCCGGTGGCATTGTCTCCAGCTCGGCGACGGTCAACGTGAACACCAAAGTTGACGCGAGCATCAGCGCCAATCCTTCCGAAGTTCACTATCGGAAGATTGGGGAAAAGGTGATCACTCAGGATAGCTCGACGATCACCTGGAAGACCTCGAACGCTCAGGACGCCACGCTCAACGGCAACAAGGTTGACGTCAACGGCAGCCAGCAGGTGCAAGCCGCGCCGGCCGATGATTCGCAGGTGCCGGAAGGCCAGCCTGCTCGCACGGTGGACGAGTCGAAGACCTACACGCTGAACGCCACGAATACTTGCGGCGGCAGCTCGACGCAAACCGCGAACCTGCATCTCACTGGTTCGGTGGAGCCGATACCGGCCGTCGTCCTGCAGAGCATCTTCTACCCTACGGACTATCCGGATAAGAAGAATCCGCAAGTCGGACTGGTGAAGAGCCAACAGCTCGAATTGGCCACTCTGGCGGGCGGTTTCAAGAAGTATCTGGAATACGATCCGGACGCGAAGCTTTCGATTGAAGCATTCGCGGATATTCGCGGATCGAAAGATCACAACCAGGACTTGAGCGAACGGCGCGTCGAGCGCATCAAGCAATACCTCGTCGATCAGGGCATTTCGGCGGACAAGGTTCAGACCGCTGCGTACGGCAAAGAGCGACCGATGCCGAAGGCGGACGTGAAGAACCTCGAATCCACGAACCCGAACCAACCGCCCAAGGTTCGCTTGAAGAACGTGACGGGCGATTGGTACGCCTACAACCGCCGCGCGGACATCGTCCTTCTGCCTTCCGGCAAGAAGTCGGCGCAGTTCTACCCGCACAATGCCGACGACTCCGGAATCATGTGGCAAATCCCGAAGCCGGCTCTGAAGAAGGTCGAAGCCGTCAACTAAGAACTCGAGACAAACAAGGAACGCGCCGGAGATTTCATCTCCGGCGCGTTTTTGTTTTTGCGGCCTCTTATGTAAACGAATCGGCCCGGCAGTGAAGAAACAGCGAATGAAATAGTGTTGCAACTGCTGCCACTGGGTTGCAGCAAAAAGCAGTTTGACGCCTACTGATCAGTGTTTTTCGTCGGGTAGACCTAGAAATTGGACAGGCGACAGGAAAGTACGAAGAGCCTCGGACAGGGAGGCAATATTTGGCGACATGAGAGCAAGTTTAACCCAGTCCCACCCTTCGCAAACCTAGCGAAGGATTAGGACCCGCAAGGGCTAAGGCCGGACTTCGGAGCGAATCGTCGAGTGGTATCATCCGTGTTCTGCGCAGACCGGAGTTTCCGGGGACGGTTGGCAGCGACACACAATGAGAGACCACTCGCAAAGTGCTGAGAGCCAGAACGCGATGGAGGTTTCGCTTTCGGGCATCGGGCTTATCAATTCGCCGCGGCTGAACAAAGGAACGGCTTTCCCCGACCACGAGCGCGACCTTTTTGGTTTGCACGGCTTGTTGCCGCCACACGTCGGCACGCTTGACGAGCAGGTGGAACGCCGGATGCTCGCGCTCAATTGCGAGCCCACCCCGTTCACCAAATACAGCTTCCTTCGCGATCTTCAGGACATCAACGAGACGCTTTTCTACGCGCTGCTGGTGCGCAACATCGAGCAGATGCTGCCGCTCGTCTACACACCCACGGTGGGCGAAGGCTGCCAGCGGTTCAGCGAAATCTGGCGAAAGCCGCGCGGCCTGTTTCTGAGTTATCCGAATAAGGACCGCATCCACCAAATCCTGTGTCACAAGCGGTACGACAGCGTGAAATGCATCGTGGTGAGCGACGGCGAGCGAGTTCTGGGGCTGGGCGACCAGGGCGCCGGCGGCATGGGCATCCCCATCGGAAAGATGGCGCTCTACACGGCGCTGGGCGGAATTCATCCGGAGAATTGCCTTCCGATTTTGCTGGACGTGGGAACGAACAACGAGGAGAGGCTGAAGAGTCCGCTATATGTCGGATGGGCGCATCAGCGGGTGTGCGGCGCTGAGTACGACGAATTCGTGGATGTGTTCGTGCAGAATGTGAAGAAGCGCTGGCCCCACGTTCTGCTGCAGTGGGAGGATTTTGCCGGTCCCAACGCGGCGCGTCTGCTGGCGCGATATCGGAACGAGCTGTGCACATTCAACGACGACATCCAAGGCACCGCGGCGGTGGCGACGGCAACCGTGATTTCTGCGATCAATGTGACCGGCGTGCCGCTCGAGCAGCAAAAATTCGTTGTGCTGGGCTTCGGAAGCGCGGGACTGGGCATCACGAATTTACTGGCGCAGTTCATTCAGGACAAAGGCGTGCCGCCAGACGAAGCGCGGAAACGCTTTTACGCAATCGATCGCGCTGGGCTGATTACGGATAAAACCCAAGGGATGCGGCCGGAGCAGATGCTCTATGCGCGCAGCGAGGAGGATGTGAAGGGCTGGAGGCAGCAGGCGAAGGCCGAGATCACGCTGTTGGACGTGGTGCGCAATGCGAAGCCTTCGGTGTTGATCGGGGTCTCGGGGCAAGCCGGCGCGTTCACCGAGCAAGCCGTGCGTGAAATGGCCAAATATGTGGATCGGCCAATCATCTTCCCGCTCTCTAATCCGACTTCGCGCAGCGAAACGACGCCACAGGATTTGATGAACTGGACGGAAGGGCGCGCGCTGATCGGAACTGGGAGCCCATTTGAACCGGTGCGCGTGGGAGGAACGGAGGTTCATATCGCGCAGACCAATAACTCCTACATATTCCCGGGGCTGGCGCTGGGAATCGTGGCGTCGAAAGCGAGAAGGGTGACCGATGCGATGGTGAAGGCCGCGTCCGAAGAACTGGTGCGCCGTCTGCCCACCCGAACCGACAAGAATGCGAGCTTGCTTCCGCCGATTTCCCAGACGCGCGAATTGGCGCGGGAGATTGGTGAGGCCGTTGGAAGGCAGGCCATCGAGGAGGGACAGGCACAGATCGCCGAAGCGGACCTGATCCGCGAGCTCGAAGCGAATATTTGGAATCCTGTGTACGTTCCTTATGTGCGCAAAACGAGATCTATCAGCGAAGCTGGCCCAGCTGTCAGATGATCAGGGAAATGGGGGAGGGTGGGCCACTCACCTCAAGAATTAAGACTAACCCTCAGAGTTATCTACTCGAATGGTATTATTTGGCGGGAGCTCCGTCAAAATGATTGAACGCCAACAAAACTCAATCTCGTCCGCTCAGGAAGTAGGATTCTTTTCGCGATCACTCCTCGCCTCGGGAATTTTTGTTTTTAACCTGGTTCTTGCCTGTGCTGTTGTCGTGGCTTGCGCAGTAATTGTTTTCAAGTTCTGGAGCCGCTTTCGGAACCCAGTCGCCGCCTCATTTCTGTTGCCAGAATTGGTCACGATTAATTTAATTTTGACATTTGTTAGCCATTTTAGAGAACACGCGCGAATACGGGAACTAGATCTGAAAGGAATCACTTCCGAAACGGTTCCTGTGCGAACCCTTTTGACCGTTCTTAGGGCAACTGAAAACATCATGGTGAGAGACCTTTTGTATCTCCTCCTTTCAATATTGCTCCTCGTTGGGCAGATCTATATTTTTCGTTTCTCGTGCCCATTAAATGTAGAAACACACCGTCGTCACTTTTTCTTCACAACCAGACGGATCGCCCACCCTTCGCGAGTTTTGCGAGGCGCGAGCCGCTTACTTTGAGTTGATCAAGTAGAACTCTGTCTGGCGCGCGATGAAGAATTTGTAGCCGTCGTCGGTGAGGTAGGCGTCGTCCTCGCCCATTATGTAGACCTTCTGGCCGCCCCATTCGGGAACCGCGGTCTGCGCGTTCAATTCGACGGAAAGATAGGCGCCTTTGCGCAGCTTTTGGACCGTTGACAGGTTGGAATCACCGGGAGCATTCGCGAGAACCTCTTTCTCGGCTTGAGCAGCATGCGCGTCCATCCAGGCGCCGAGGCCGTGGCCTTCGTTGCCGATGGGATGGCTGTAGATCATGGCGTCGATGCCCTTCTGCGACATCTCGTCCATAGCCAACTTGTAGACCTCGGCGCCGGTTCGTCCGGGGCGCGCGGCGCGAAGCGTGAGTGCGTCTTGAACAACGTTCATATTTTTCATGGCTTGCTTAAGTCCGGCCGGCGGCTCCGTTTCACCGGGCTTCAGGACGTAGGCCATCTTCTGCCAATCGGTATTGAGGCCCATGTAGGTGACGCCGAAGTCGAGATGGATCACGTCGCCCGGCTGAAAGACGTCGGTCCATTCCGCGTCACGGAGGTGTCCGCGCTCGCGTTGCAACGTTAAGCCCTGATGCTGGATGCGGAGGTGCGGCGCGAACCAGGTGGTGACGTGGTTCTCCCACATCTGGTCGTAGAACCAGTTGACCGCTTCTCCCACGGTGGTTTTTCCGGGCGTGATGGCTTCATTCGAGAGGCCGCGCTTGGTGATCAGGTCCGTGAGGATGACCATTTGCTTGTAGGTTTCGAATTCTTCGGGGAGCCGCGTCTCGAGATATTCGGTGATTAAATCTTCAGCGGGGACGAAATGCTGGGCGGCTTCGGGGCCCATGCTTTTGGCGAGGTATTCGTAGCTGGATTTCGTGAGGCTGCGCGTGACGCCGCGCTTGCCGTCGATTCCCAGGGCGATGTGCGCGGGATGGTAGGTGTCCCAGAGCGCGTGCAATTCCGACGGGATATCCGGCTGCGAGACATTCGATTTTTCGAAGAACTTAGCGACGCTCTCCTGCGAATAGCCGGTGATGGCAATTTTCTTCAGCCCCTTGTCGCCGGTATCAACGAAGACGAAAAAATCGCGGTTGCCGGTGTAAGGCCGAGGAGGGGCGACAAATTCCGTGAGCGGGTCGTCGTGGAATTCCTCGTTGACGACAATCCACATGTCGACGTTGTGGCGGCGCATCATGTCGAGCAGCAGTGCTTGCCGCTTTACCAGCCAACCCTCGCGCACGGCAATCTGCTGCGACCAGGGCAGCAGGTGCGGCATTTGGTCCTTGAGCGATTGTGCCGTCGCTGCCTGCGACTGCGCACCAGCCGGTGAAACCAAGATCGCGTAAACGCCGAGAACTACCAGCCATCTCCGAAATTGCATGTGGTTCCTCCGCGGCGCATCCTAACTCAAATTTCCCGCCAGGCATCGGCGATTTTGAACGGTTCCAAAATTAAAAGCCGGGCCGCTTCGTGGTCGGCGCGGCTCGGCGTGCTTAGAAACTTCTGTTGACCTTACTTGGGCTGGATCAGATAAAACTCCGTCTGACGCGGCTGGAAGAATTTGTAGCCGTCGGGCGTGAGATATGCGTCGTCTTCCGCCATGACGTAGATTTTCTGGCCGCCCCATTCAGGGATGGCCGTTTTTGTGTTTAGCTCGATGGATTGGTAGGAGCCATCACGCAGACGCTCCTGCGACGAAGGGCCCACGGCTTCGTGCGTGGGATTCACAGTCTGCGACGCGCGAAAATCGATGCTCGCGCCGAGCCCGTGCCCCTGATTGCCGATGGGATGGCTGTAAATCATGGCCTCGATTCCCTTCTGCTTCATTTCCGCCATGGTGAGGTCGTACACTTCGCCTCCGGTGCGGCCAGGGCGAGCAGCGCGCAGCATCAGGGCGTCCTGCAGCGTGTTCGTGTTGTCCATCGCCTTCTGAAGGCCAGCTGGAACGGCTCTCTCGCCGGGAAGCAGCACGTAGGCCATTTTCTGCCAGTCTGTGCTCATGCCCATGTAGGAGATTCCGAAATCGAGATGCACTAAGTCTCCGGGCTCAATCACGATTTCTTCTTTCGCGACAGCGAGGAAACCGCGCGAGGATTCGGACGGCATGCCCTTGCGTTGGACACGCATATCGGGCTGGAACCAGGTGCCCACGCGATTGCGCCAGATCTCGTCATAGAGCCAGCGGCGCACATCGCCAACTGTGGTCTTCCCCGGCGTGATCACTTCATTCGAGAGAGCGCGTTTGGTGATGAGGTCGGTGAGGATCACTTCCTGATTGTAGGTGTCGAATTCTTCGGGGATTCGTGTGGCGAGGTATTCGCCGATCAACTCCTGTGCCGGCACGAAATTCTTCGCCGCGTCCGGGCCCATTTTCTCGGCGAGATAATCATAGGTGGATTTTGTAAGGCTGCGCGTCACGCCGCGACGGCCGTCAATGCCGAGACCGATGTGCACCGGGTGGTATGTGTCCCAAAGGGCTTTTAGCTGCTTGTCCACTGGATGCTGCGAAGGATCGTCGGTGCTCTCGAAGAGTCGCTGGACGTTTTCCTCCGAGTATCCGGTCACAGCGATTTTCTTGAGGCCAGCATCGCCTGCATCTACGAATACGAAAATATCGCGGCCACCGGTATAGACGCGCGGCGGCGCAACATATTCCGTGAGCGGATCGTTGTGGAACTCCTCGTTGACCACGATCCACATATCCACGTGGTTGCGGCGCATCATGTCGAGCAGCATAGCGTGGCGCTTGACGAGCCACTGCTCGCGCACCGCGATTTGCTGCGACCATGGCAGAACGTCCGGCGCTTTCGGGAGATTCTTCTGTTTCGATTTTTGAGTTGCGGCTGCGCCGATCAGCACACCGCACGCCGCCAAAACCAAAACCCATTTTCGTGGATTCATTCCAAATCCTCCGCGCGGCATCCTATATCAATTTGGCGGCAGGAAGTATGGAGTGTGGGGTCCGCGCGGAGTGGATTCAATTGCGAAAATGGATACTAACGGAAAATAACAGTCCACCGCGGGATGCGGTGATCTTCAATGAATCAGGCGAGGATTACCGACGACGTGCCCTTGGTGAAGATTTGAAGCGCGGGGCCGCTGGGCCCGACCCCACTTTTTGTCTAGCTCGCCGAACTAAGCTTGTTAGTGGTTATCGTGGTCGTGCTCATGATCGTGATCGTCCCAATCACGATCGGTGTGCCAGCGATGATCGTCTTCGTCCCACCAGCGATGATTCACGGAATAGCAGTGCTCGCGCTGTTCGTGCAGCTCGTGCCGCCAGTGGTTGGCTTCGCTGCTGTTAGAGCCGTGATGCTCGATGGCCTCGTGGAGCTTGTGGTCGATTTTCGTAAGGCGCTCCTGGCAATCGTCGGCGCGCACGATTGGAGCAGCGGTGGTGAAGGCGAAGAATCCTACGAACACGGCAACTACCAGCGAAACTTTGCTGTAGAACGGGATGGTTCGCATTGGAATGATCCTCTTTTTTTTGTATTAAGGGCAGGGCTTCAGATGTCCGTTATTCTTATAAAATCAGCCTGCTTGAGACATCCGGACAGCAATGTAGAAATCCATCGGCTATCCGGTAGGCTGCAATTGGGCACTTAGGGAGAAGCTGAGTCCGATGCTACGGCGACCATCACCCGCGATGCGCATTGTGTCGCTTGCGCCGAATGTGACCTCGATTCTGTTGGCGCTTGGCGCGGGGCGAGAACTTGTCGGCGTAAGCAAATGGTGCAAGGAAGTGGCGCCGGTGGGGCGGCGCCCGCAGGTAGGCGACTGCTGGAAGATGGACGTGCGCGAAGTGATGCGGCTGATGCCGACGCTTCTTATCGGCTCGGTGCCTTTTGCAACGGAAACCGTGGCGAGCATTTTGAACGAACCGGTGGCGTTCGTCGCCATTAATCCACGCTCGCTGGCTGATATCGAGACGGACATTCGGACGCTAGCGCGGCTTGTGAATCGCGCGACCGCAGGAGAGAAACTGATTCACAAGATGCGATCGGATTTCGAGTCGCTCGCCCGGCAAGCAAAGCAATTCCGCGAGCGCCCACGTCCGCGCGTTTACTGCGAGGCATGGCCGCACCCGCGAATTAGCTCGCCTCCGTGGGTGAATGAATTGATCGAGATGGCGGGCGGAGACGCTGTGGTGCCGGCGGGCGCAAAGGTCTCGGATGAGAACGTTGCGCTGGCTCGTCCTGATGTGATCGTTTTGGCGTGGACAGCCGCCGGGGCGCGTTCGAAGCCATCGAGCGCGCTTCGCAATGCTGCATGGCGGGACGTGCCGGCTGTAAGAGCAGGCCGCGTGGTCGTGATTCGCGACGAACTTCTCAATACGCCCGGGCCGCCGCTTGTCGAGGGCGCACGCCAGCTTTTTCGCGCGATCCATCATGAGGCCGAACTCAACGGCGGTCCCACTGGCGCGAGAGGCAAGAGGCGATGATTACCGTTGTCGCCGGCTTGATTCGCGACAACGGGAAGCTACTCGTCTGCCAGCGGAAGCGCGGTACTTCATTCGCGATGATGTGGGAATTTCCCGGCGGAAAAGTAAAACCCGGCGAGACGCTGAAGCAAGCTCTCGTGCGCGAACTCGAAGAGGAGCTTGGTACGCAGGCGACGATTGGTTCTGAAGTCTATCGGGCGCGGCACCGATATGCGGAAATGAGTGAACCGATTGAGCTGATCTTCTTTCAGGCTGAGCTTGATCCGAGAAGCGTGCAGAATCTAGTTTTCGAAGAGATTTTGTGGCGCGCCCCGTCATCACTACCGGAGCTTAATTTCTTGCCCGCCGACAAAGAGTTGATCGAAAAGTTGGCTTCCGGAACACTCTTATTCGGAGACCGCAAATAGCGGTTTCTGCTCCTTGGCCTCGTTCCCGAGTGCCGTCTATCGCTTCGAATATGAACAATCTTTAATGTGTTCGGAACTGTGTCTGCCCCGTGTGCTCCCTCCCCTGAATTTCGTGTTATAGTTTTTGTGAAAAGCCAAAGAGCACCAGCTCATAGGAGTCCGCATGGCGTCGAAAACCAATCGGGCGGTAATGGAGCCCGAGGTTGAGAAAAATGGCACCCCGTCGAATGAACTTCACCTGAACCTTTACAAGATGCTTGTGAAGTGCCGGATGTGCGACGAAAAGGCGCGCATTCTCTTCCGCCAGGGCAAATACAAAGGAAATTTCTACTCCGGCGTCGGCCAGGAGGCCACCAGCGTCGGCACGGCATTCAGCCTGAAGAAGGACGACTGGATTGCGCCCTCGCATCGCGATTGGACGTCGAACGTGATCAAGGGCGTGCCGCTCAAGTTCTGCTTCGCGCAACTTTTCGCGAAAACTACGAGCCCGGATCGCGGCCGGTCGTCACCGGCGCACATGGGTTATCCCGAGCTTCATGTAATTACGCCAGCGAGCAGTATTGCCGGGCAGCTAAATGTTGGTACCGGTGTGGCGCTGGGAATCAAGAAGCTGCGGCGCAATGATGTGGTGGTCTCCTACTTTGGTGACGGCGCTACCAGCTTTGGCGGCTTCCACGAGGCGCTGAATTTTGCGGGCGTGCATAAGCTGCCGATCATTTACGTTTGCCAGAACAATCTGTGGGCAGAATCAGTGCCGCTGCGGTTGCAAACCGCGCTCACGAATCTTTCCGACCGCGCCAAGGCTTATGGCTTCGCCGGCATTTCGCTCGACGGCAACAATGTCCTCGAAGTGTATGACGCCGCTCAGAAAGCAATCGGGCGTGCGCGCGGCGGACAGGGTCCTACGATGCTCGAGTGCAAGACCTACCGCTGGTACGGGCACTCGGAAATCGATCCGGCGAAATACCGCGTGAAGGAAGAAGTGGACGCGTGGAAGAAAAAGGATCCGGTCGCGGCATTCGAGAAGCAGCTGATGGAAAAGAAGCTTCTGAACGACGCGAAGAAAAAGCAGATCGCCGACGAAATCACGCAGGAAATCAACGAAGCGGTGGAGTTCGCCGAGCAAAGCCCCTATCCCGATGCGTCCGAGCTTGCGGACCATATCTGGGCGCAATAGACGCGACCAAAAGGAATCGAACCAAAAATGGCCCGAACGATCAACATGCTGGAAGCGATCAACGAAGCTCTCTCGCAGGAGATGGAGCGCGACGAGCGCGTCTTCATTCTCGGCGAGGATATCGGTCTCTCTGGCGGCGTTTTCAAAGTGACCGACGGCTTGCTCGATAAATTCGGCGAAGAGCGCGTGCTCGATACGCCGCTGGCCGAGGGCATCATCATCGCCGCGGCGATTGGCTCTTCGATGATGGGACTGCGGCCGGTGCCGGAAATTCAGTTTGCGGATTTCATTACGCCGGCGGTAGAGCAGATCGTACAGCAGGCCTCGAAATTGCGTTATCGCAGCGCGGGCGGATATTCCTGTCCGATAACGATTCGCGTTTGCTGCGGCGCAGGAGGCGGCAGCGGCTTGTACCACTCGCAGGAAAACGCCACGTGGTTCGTGCACGAGCCCGGGCTGAAAGTGGTGATGCCTTCCACCGCTTACGACGCGAAAGGGATGCTCCTCGCCGCTATTCGCGATCCCGACCCGGTGATTTTCTTCGAACACAAATCCTTGTACAGGCAAGCGAAGTCCGAAGTGCCCGAAGGTGATTACACTGTGCCGATAGGACCAGCGGCGGTGCGTCGCGAAGGACGCGACTTGACCATCCTGACCTACGGATTCATGACGCAAAAGTCGCTCGACGCGGCCGAGCAGATGGCGCAGAAGGGCGTCGAAGCAGAAGTGGTGGAGATTCGCACGCTCGCGCCCATCGACAAGAGCACGATCCTCAATTCAGTGCGTAAGACGAGCAAGGCGCTCATCGTTCATGAGGACAAAAAGACGATGGGCTACGGCGCGGAATTAGCAGCGATTCTGAGCGAGGAAGCCTTCGATGATCTCGATGGCCCCATCATGCGCGTGACGGGTCCCGACGTGCCGGCGATTCCCTTCAGCCCCAATCTTGATAAGGCTTGGCAAGTGAACACGGAAAAAATCGTCGCAGGCATCGAGAAGCTAGCTGCATACTGAGCGCGACAGCTCACAGCAGTTTGCAACGGGTTGACGCATCAATGGCTCAGCCACACGCGAAAATCCGCGCGGCAGCCGCGAGTGACCCAAAGGTTTCTCGAGTCGAATCCCCATGTGGTTCCCTGTATACAAGGCGATCCGCTGAACTGCTGATCAACTAGCGCGTTTCCTATGCGCCCACCAGCCGGGCACGTCTTCCTTCCTCCATCCTGCGACGAGCAGCGCACCACCGTCGACCGGCCGCCGGGCCGCCCGCCAGTCCAAACTTGGAATTCGCCCTGGCAGCCACGATCAACCCAGACGCCCATGTTATCGTAGCCCCACGAACGCCCTTGCGCACAGTTGGCTCCGCTGATTTGCCGCGTGAGCTGCACGCCGCGCACCCAGCCATTCACCGGGCAGTGACGAAACCGGCCATCCGTCGATCGGCATCGTATGGAAGTTGAGGCGCCACTGTACTGTTGGGCGTGTGCCTTTCCGGGCGCGAGCAAAAAGATTGCGGCTGCGAGCAGAGCTATAATCCAGGGCATTCGAGGCATCATTTCTTTCTCCCGAGAAGCGGTTTGACGGCAAACCCAAGCGCTGAGCGGCTCGCCGCGTGTAGATGACTGACGCATCCTGCCGAAGCTCCGGCGTTACGTCAATGCGATATTTGGGCGGGCGAGCCGTCAAACCAGCGTTCGTCCCCCGTCGACCGCAATCACTTGACCGGTGATAAAGTCAGCGGTCGCGAAATACATCACCGCGTCGGCGATGTCATCGCCCGTTCCGGTACGACGGAGCGGCACGCGTTTGATGTAATCCTGGTCGGGCGGCTCGTCTGGAAATTGAATTGTTCCTGGCGCCACGCTGTTTACCAGAATTTCTGGGGCCAGCGCGCGGGCGAGACATTTGGTAAGCATGATCGCGCCGGCTTTCGAAACACAATAATGCGTGTAGCCCGGCCAGGGCAGAATCCCTCCAAGCGACGACAGATTGATGATTCTGCCCCGTCCATGCCGCTTCATCAGCGGAGCTGCAGCTTGCGCGCAGAGAAACTGCGACTTCAAGTTCGCGTTCATGATTCGGTCCCACTGCTCGTCGGTGAGTTCTTCGAACTTCGCGGCGAAGAACATTCCTGCGTTGTTTACAAGAATATCGAGCCGGCCAAATTCATTGTCTATTGCTGCGAACATGCGGTGGACGTCCTCGCGCCGCGAGACATCGGCCTGCAACGGAATAGCGCGCCGCCCGAGAGATTGAATTTCGCTCGCCAGTTCCTCGGCTTCGGCTTTCGACGTCGCATAGTTCACAACCACATCAGCGCCTTCCTTCGCCAGCCGCGAAGCTATACTCCGCCCGATTCGTTTCGCCGCTCCTGTGACCAGTGCCACTTGCCTCGCAAGCGGTTTCTCGGCCGTCATTCAATCCTCCGCGAATCTTCGCGTAGTTCGCATCCGCTTGCTTTGGATTTCATCATGTTTGCGGCCAACTGCAAAATCCGTTCCGCGGCCTCTTCCGGTCCAACGCCACGCGCGTGAATGTTCGAAATCAGGTTACGGTCCGCGTCGGTTTGGCCTCTCGTGGGACGAAACGCCATGTACGCCGAAAGACTGGCTGCAGTCGCAAGGCCCGGCCGCTCTCCGATTAGTAGCACAGCTGCGTCAGGCTTCAACAGCTCGCCAATTTCATTCAAAATTCCCACGCGACAATGTCGGACTACGAACGCGCGCCCTGCGGTCCATCCGCGCGCTTTCACGCCGTCAAATAGCAGCGGGAGCAAGTGGGGAACTTGTTCGGCGAGGGCCGCCACCGAGAGCCCGTCTCCGATGGCGATCTGAATATCGCAATTGCGCGCGTAGTTTCTCAATAACCGCTCGCGGGATTCATCGTCAAATTGTCGTCCGAGGTTAGGCCGCAACAGGTATTCGTCCTTGTTGCGGGCTCGCGTCCGGAATTCGCCCAACTCCCAACGCCGCACAAAATCCACACCGACAGCAGCGTTGAGATCCAATTCATCACGCACAGCGTCTCGCGCGGCCGCGTGCGCTTCGCGCAAATCCAGCTGCGTTCCTGTTCGATACGCTGCCCCTGCACGCCCTACCAACACTCGCGCCGGCGTACGCGCCCGGATCTTCTGAATGAGGTCGGACCACTCCCCGCCCGCCAAGGATTCGTCGCGCCTCTTCAGCACGTCGGCCACTCAGGCGATCCCTTCGAGCGACGTTTCGAGCCGGTGCATCAACTGCCTGCGCGCTGGCGCATCAAGTAGCGACGGCTCGCCGCCTCGGTAAATTCCCTCGCCCTCGAGCCAATACAGAAATTCAGGCGCAGGCCGCAGTTTAAATAACCTTCTCACCGCCAGCGCATCGTGATAACTCGTCGACTGGTAATTCAGCATCACGTCGTCCGAGCACGCCACGCCCATAAAATAATTGCAGCCCGCCGCTGCCAGCAGCACGAGCAGATTGTCCGCCGAGTTCTGGTCCGCCTCGGCATGATTCGTGTAACACACATCGCAACCCATCGGCAGCCCCAGCAGCTTTCCCATGAAATGATCTTCAAGTCCGGCGCGAATGATCTGCCGCTCGTCATACAAATATTCCGGGCCGATGAATCCCACCACACTGTTGACCAGAAACGGATCGAACACGCGCGCCACTGCGTACGCTCGCGCTTCCAAAGTCAATTGGTCCACTCCGTGGTGAGCCTCAGCCGAAAGCGCGCTTCCCTGCCCCGTCTCGAAATACATCACGTTGTCGCCCTTCCATTCCACGTCGCGCTCACGATGATGTTCCAGCACTCGTTCGCGGCCCTCGCGCAGCATCCCCAACGTAATTCCGAAACTTCGATTCGTCGCCTCCGTGCCGCCTATCGACTGGAACAGCAAATCCACCCGCGCCCCGCGCTCCATCGCCGCCAGTTGCGTCGTGATGTGCGCCAGACAGCAAGTCTGCGTAGGCACTTTGTACGCGTCGACCAACCGCGCCATACCGTTGAGAATCGCTATCACCGCATCAACGGAATCTGATGCCGGGTTGACGCCGATTACCGCGTCTCCGCAGCCATAGAGCAATCCTTCAAACGCCGAAAGCAAAATCCCGCCCACATCATCCGCCGGATGGTTCGGCTGCGCGCGAATCCCCAGCACGCCGCGCTCGCCCATGGTATTCCGGCAGCGCGTGACGTTTCGAATCTTCGCGGCAGCCAGGATCAAATCCTTATTGCTCATGATTTTCGCCACTGCCGCGGCAATTTCCGGAATGATCGCGCGTCCCGCGCGCTTCAAATCCATCTCGCTCGTAGCATCGTCAAGCAATAACTCGCGAAATTCCCCCACCGTAAGGCTGGCGATTTCGCGAAACGCCTCGCAATCATACGTGTCCAGAATCAACCGGCTCACGTCGTCTTCATCCGGATCAATCACCGGCCGCGCAACAACTTCCGCGAGTGGCAAATCTGCCAGCTTACGCTTCGCCGCCACTCGCTCGCGCTCCGAGCGCGCCGCGATCCCAGCAAGATGATCGCCGGATTTCTGCTCGTTCGCTTTGGCAAAAAGCTCACGAAGATCCGAAAACACAAATCGTTCAGTCATAATCCGCCATCAAACACCAATTCCGTCATCGCCGCAAAGTACCATCAATCGTCATTATGTGAAAAGCGCGCCCGATCAGAAGCGCCGGTAGCCACGGCGACGAAGTGGTTTTCGTGGCCCCTCGTGGACCTTCTCGCAGTTGACAAATATCTATGTACCCTGGTACATAGGTATCTATGCAACACCAGTTCATTGCCACACCGGAGCTGCACGTCGAGCGAATCCAGACCGGCGTCCGAATGGAAAAACGCATCCTGAAAGTACTGAAAGCCCTCGCCGAGTACCATGACCTCACCCTCGGCGACCTCCTCGAAGGTATCGTCCTCCACGTCTTTGATGGCAAACGCCCCTTCGGAGCACCCTCGCTCCAGCGCATCCGCGATCTCAAGAAGTTCTACCACCTCGACCTCAACTCCTCCGCCAGTCACAAGCTGATCGAAGTCCGCGCGACGCCGTCGCGCGACCTCAAGAACAAATCCTCCAAAAGGAGGCGCCGAAAATGACCCCGCCCCCTGAATCCCAAATCGCTCCGTCTCTGACCCGCCATTTCAGGAACGCCATTTCGATTCTCCATTGGTCGGTGGGATTGGTGATTCTCATCGAATCATGCCTCTTTGTTTTTTCGGCGTCGCGCGCACACGCTTTTGCCCAATCAGGCATGCCTCACCTGATCCGCCCCGTCCTCGGCGGCGCTGAAATTGTCGCCGTGCTTCTCTTCCTCATCCCGCCCACGCGAACGATTGGCGGCTACGCTCTGCTCGTAATCTTCATCCTCGCCGCCCTGATCCACATTGTCCACGGCCAACCGGACGTCGGAGGCCTCGTCGTTTACGCAGCCTCCGTCTATACAGTCCTGGCCGCGTACAAATCCTAAGCGCTTCTCGCTCGCTCAAGCCCAATCCCCTGCTAGAATCTTTCGCGTTCGCACCAGCTGCGCTCCTGGAGGCTTAATGCCACGAGACTTCCCTCTCGACTTGCTCGCCATCGCTGCTCATCCCGATGACGTCGAGCTCACCTGCGGCGGCACCGTTCTCAAAATGTCGCAAGCCGGCTATCGCACTGGCATCCTCGATCTCACGCGCGGTGAAACCGGCTCGCGCGGAACTCCTGAAACGCGCCTGAAAGAGGCCGCCCACGCCGGAAAAATTCTCGGCGTGAAAGTACGCCGTAATCTCGGCCTTCCCGACGCCCGCCTCGCGCTCACCGATGAATTTAAGATCGCACTCGCCGAAGCGATCCGCGAACACCAGCCGCACACAATCATCCTGCCCTACTGGGAAGGCCGCCACCCCGATCATTACAACGCCTCGAATCTAGGTTTCGAAGCCGCGTTTATCGCCGGCCTAAAAGCCTATCCTATGAAAGGCCAGCCGTTTCGCCCGTTCAAAATTCTCTACGCCACTTCCGACGCCACCGCGAGACCCACGTTCGCCGTGGACATCACCAAGCAGTACGAAAACCGCCGCCGCGCCATCCTCGCTTACAAATCGCAATTCACGCCGCCGCACAAATCTCCAAAATCGCCCCAATCGAAAGTCTATCTCCCGCTCGACGAGCTCGAAGGCCGTATGAGCGACCAAGCCCGCCACTACGGACGGATGATCGGCGTCAAATATGCCGAAGGATTCGTCATGAAAGAAGTGATGCGCATCGACGATGTGACAAAAATCCCGGTCCGCTCAATCTAGGGCGAGTCGCTAGTAATCGCGATTCAAAGAGGAGAACGAGTCATGAAAAGTTCGTCGAAAATATCAATGCTTGCCATCATCACGCTCTTCGCCCTCATCGCGTTCAAACTTTACACAACCAAAGCGGCACCGAAGCCAACCCAGTTTTGGACACCTGGCTGTGTCGCCACCATTCCAAAGGCGTGGGGCCAATTCAAAGGAGGCGATGCCCAATCAGGCCTGGCCTTCGAGGACAACACAGGCACTCTGCGCTTCTTGACCAACATCCCCTGCGGTGGAACTCCCCAGGTCGCTCTCGAAGTTCGCCGCACGCCGGCCAACTAGCCCCCAGTAGCGCAGGCATTCCTGCCTGTGCCAACGTAACCACCAGCACCACCCCCGATGCTTGGCTCCCAACGCCCGCTCGTTCTTTCCAGTAGCGTAGGCTTCAGCCTGCGCCACAAGTAACTAGGATCCCCGCCATAAATCCTCGCCTCGCCCGCGAAATCGTTCTTCCGCGTCGCAGCAGGCCCGACCCACGAGCCCAACACAGCCATTCCAAAAACATTCCATCCCTGCCGCTCGCCTCCCGTGATACATTTCGCCATCCACAGTTCCAGTCCTCAATCTTCTGCCCTTTGCCGGGAGGCCAAAATGAAACGACGAGCGTTAGTGATTCTAGCCATCACTGCCGGTCTGGCCCTCACGGGTAGCAAATCCACGAAATTGGTATTTACATGGCTCAACCCCAACCAACAGGGCAACCATTTCAAAAACATAATGGTTCTCGGCATCAACGGCCGCGCTTCCATTCGGGCGGAATTCGAAGATCAACTCTGCGCCGGTATCGCGAGGCCGGGTATCCAGTGCTCCCCGAGCTATTCGCTGATCCCGCGGCCCACCGGTACGCCACTCGATATAAACGATCTGAGAAATGTTGTGAGCGGCCAGAATATTGACGCGATCGTCGCCTCACGTCTCGTGAAGGTCGATAAGACCGTCACGTACATTCCCGGCCAGGCGTATCCGATGTTTCCCGTATATGGCACCTTTTACGGTTATTACGGAGCGATTTATCCGGTGGTCTATTCGCCCGATTATCTCCGCGTCGACAAGACGGCGCAGGTAGAGACGAATTTCTATTCGGCGGTAGCGCCGGATGGAGTGCTGGTTTGGACCGGAACCAGCGACACGGTAAATCCCAAATCGCCAAACAAGGCGATCGACGCGCTGGCGAAGCTCATCGTGCAGGAATTACAGAAGCAAAATATTATTTGAGCCGAGATGCGGGCTGGCTGCTAAATCGCTGATTCAGAAATCGTCGGATTCCAGCGCGTAGCTATATCCGGGCAGAGTTTGAATCGGTCCGCGGTTGTCCACTTTCACTTTCACCGGACGCTCCGATTCCGCGCCCGTTCTTCGCAGCACCACGTAAGTAGTCAGCGCTTCGTTGTAGACCTTCGTAATCAGATACGACTCGGCCGTATCGTCCTTCTTCCAGACCTGGCCAACTTGAATTTTTCGGGCGGGCACCTTACGAATGTAAAGCCATTCCCGAGAGCCGTCAACATTACAACGCGCCGCCGATTCCCAGGCCAAACTTCAGGACTCCAGCGCCACAGCCGCCCGAAAACGCATGGCTCTCCTCGCGAATCTATGGCAAGCTACCCCGCATGGGAAACAAAGACGCACATCGCCGCGAAAAGAAAAAGCCAAAAAAGAAAGCGCCTCCCGCAACGGCAGCGAATCCGCCCGCTTCGCGTTGGGTTCCGCCACCACCGCCCCCGTCCGCTCCGAAGCCCTAGCAGCATCCTTGCGACCTTCTTCCCCGTCCGCACATCTATACCCACAGAACAGGAATCGTTCGCATAAATCCTCAAGAGGAGCTGTTTCATGTCGAACAAACTTGCAAACAAGATCGCTGTGGTAACCGGCGCGTCCAAAGGGATCGGCGCAGCAATTGCCAGGCAGCTTGCATCCGAAGGCGCATCCGTCGTCGTGAATTATTCTTCCAGCAAGGAAGGAGCCGACCGCGTCGTCGCCGAAATCAAGAAGGAGGGCGGCAAAGCCATTGCAATACAAGCCGACGTTGCCAAGAAAGCCGACGTCGAACGCCTCTTCGCCGAAACCAAGAAAGCCTTCGGCCGGCTCGATATTCTCATCAATAACGCCGGCATCTACGAGTTTGCCCCGGTCGAAGGTATTACCCCCGACAACTTCCACAAGCAGTTCGATGTCAACGTCCTCGGCCTGCTCATCGCTTCACAGGAAGCAGCGAAGCTTTTCGGACCCGACGGCGGAAGCATCGTCAACATCAGCTCCCTCGCCAGCACTTTGACGCCGCCTAATTCGGCGGTGTACAGCGGAACGAAAGCAGCCGTCGAGGCCGCCACGAAAGTTCTCGCGAAAGAGCTTGGCCCGCGAAAAATTCGCGTCAACGCGGTGAGCCCGGGCATGGTTGACACCGAAGGATATCGTGCTGCCGGACTCAGTGAGGGTGAATGGCGCAAGACGGTGGAAGCGCAGACCCCGCTCGGCCGCATTGGTAAACCGGAAGATATTGCCCCGGCCGTCGCGTTCTTTGCCTCGCCAGATTCGTCATGGATCACCGGCGAAACCCTCGTCATCGCCGGTGGCTTCCGCTAATCGGTCCGTTTATCCACGCACTTCGAACGCGCGGCCGACTGTTGCGGCCGCGCGTAGTCTCTAGCGCACTGCTAGGGATGCCACTGGGAACGATGTCACATCCCGACTTGTTTGCAGTATCTTCCCTGCCCCAGCCAAGCGCTGCAAACCTCTATCAGAGGAAGTCAACAACTCCCGTTTCGAGGTTATACATCGAGCCTGCGATCTTAATGCTGCCACTAGATTCGAGTTCCCGCAGCACCGGGCTCTGTTCCCGAATCTTGGCGATAGTCAGTTCCACGTTCTTTCGCGCCACGGCGTCCACGAAGGCATAGTTTTTGGCCGTTCGCTCTCCGTTGTATTGAGTCGCTTCCACAGCCGGACGGATCTTCGCCAGCAATGCCGTCAGATTGCCCAGCTTCACATCGTCAATCGCGCCTTTGATAGCGCCGCAGGCAGTGTGCCCCATCACCAGCACCACTTTTGCACCCGCCGCCTTGCACGCGAATTCCATGCTGCCCATGATGTCTTCGTCGGCAATGTTGCCTGCCACCCGGCCGCTGAAAATATCGCCGATACCATAGTCGAGAACTACTTCGGCAGGCACTCGCGAATCTACACAGCCGAAGACAATCGCGGCAGGATACTGCCCCTTCGCAGTCGCCTTCGCTTCGCGCACCAGATCGCGATGTTGCGGTTTCCCCGACCGGAACCGCTCGTTGCCCGCTTTCATCTGCTCGATGATTTCGGCCGGTGTCAGCTTGTCGCGCTGTTCTTTGGTCAGGTCCGCGTATGCCGGCACGCTTCCCACGCTCGCCCCTGCCAACCCGACTGCAGCCGCAATCCCCGCCGTCTTGCAAAAGGCCCGTCGGTCAAAGCGATCTCTTTCATGGCTCAATTCTGAACCCTGCATCGTCGCGCTCCTTCGATCTGGATTTAACCCGCTGGTCATTGTTTCCGCTCGAAAGCGGAGGCATTGTACTCCCAATCACACGATTTCTCCCGTATTGCCCCTGCGCCCCGCTAAGTTTGCACAGGCCAGCTGGTGGCTAGAAAAAGGCCCAAACCGAGCCACTCCCACACGCGAAGTCACCAGACGCCCGGAGCCGGCATCAAACTTAAAATGAATGTCATTTGGCAGCACAGACATCACGGCGGGAAAGGCGGACGACAGTGTCCGAGCCCGCGAGCCCCAAGTTTCGCCGCCGAACGCAAAGTTAACCGACGGTACCGCGATTAAACACACTTGTAAGTTATAGCAAACATAGGTAGCTAACAATTTCTAATCGGCGGTAAAACGGGTCCGAATTGGCCGTATTCGCTTCTGATCGCGGCCGACCCGTTGCAGGAATAGCATCAGCAGGTTTTTCACCGTCGAGAAAAGTAACTATTTAGCGTCTTCTGCCATCCTATGGTTTGTCTTCTTGGTGTTGGTGAGGCGGGGTGTATAATCCCTCTCAATCGGGTGGAGGTTCACATGAAAATGACCTGGACGATGCGATTGGCCGCGCTTGTTTTCGCGGGCTTGCTGGCGGGTTCGGCAGTTGTCGCGGCGCCTCCACAGAGTCAACAAACCGGCCAGCAAACACCGCAGCAGCAAA
>Ga0307475_10000613_pt1 | contig 21467 bp, 18 predicted proteins | sample atmos_gasesECM1C_FD_203317 | JGI IMG/M metagenome (GOLD analysis project Ga0307475, IMG submission 203317) | Hardwood forest soil microbial communities from Morgan-Monroe State Forest, Indiana, United States - atmos_gasesECM1C_515 | ecosystem: Environmental > Terrestrial > Soil > Temperate... | reverse complement strand
GCGCGTGCGGTGCAGCTGAACTTTCCGGAAGCGCCCGAATACGGTTCGAACTGGTTTGCTGAGCACACTAGCGACATGCAGGAAGCGGCGCGGCTGAGCCTTGCGCTCAGCGGGCACGACGTGGATCTGCTGGTGTGGCCGGAAGCGCCGGCGCCGTTTTCGTATCAAGATCCGAGATTTGCGGAATTTGCCAGCCGGCTGGGAGCCAAATTTGATCATCCATTTTTGGTAGGAGTTATTGAGTGGAAAACCCCGGCGGATGGAGCTGTGACAGGCGCACATGCCACATTGGTGCCGTTTAACAGCGCACTGCTTTTCAATCCGCAAGGACAAAGGATTTTTTCCTACGACAAAATCCACCTGGTGCCGTTTGGCGAATATGAGCCTTTCCCGCTGATTCATGAAGTAGTGAACCGGGTGTCGGAAGAAGTGGGCGGATTTCGCAAAGGTCAAACGTACGGAGTAGGAGCATTGCCGGGCGGGTATTCGCTGGGAGTATTTATTTGTTACGAAGCGATTTATCCCGGAGAGGTTCGGCGCTTCGCGGCGGACGGCGCGACGCTGCTGGTGAATATTTCGAATGACGGGTGGTTCGGGCGGTCGGCCGCCGCGCGACAGCATTTATTGATGGCGCGGGTGCGTGCGGTGGAGAATCGCCGGTGGCTGCTGCGCGTGACGAATAACGGGTATACAGCATCGGTGGATCCTTACGGCAGAATCTATGAGCCGTTGCCTACTGATGTGCGCGCGAGCGCCGATTTGCCGTACGATTTTCGCACCGAGCGGACGATTTACACGCGATTTGGAGACTGGTTCGCCTGGCTCTGCGTGGCGGTTTCCGCTATTCTGTTGGCCTCAACTTTCTGGAAAGGAAATGTTTCGCGCGATAGCATTCCGATACCGGTGGACTTTCTAGCCTCGCCCATTCGAGTTGTTCCCGATCCGGTGTCATCGCGTTCTTCCACATGATAATTGAAGATTTGCAGCACAAGTATGAAGGTTTAAAACAGCGCATCACGCTGGTGCGGAGTTATCTTTGACGCCCCACAGCATCGCGAGCGCATAAAATCCCTCGAAGCGCGCGTCGCAGACCCAAATTTCTGGAGCAATCAAGAAGCCGCGCAGGCGGTGCTGCGTGACCGCAAGCGCGCTGAGGACCAGGTGGGCGCGGACGACAAGCTCGCGTCGATGTCTGAAGACATTGAAACGTACATCAATTTGGCGCAGGAAGAAACCAACGCGGATCAGCGCAATGATTTGCTGAAGGATCTGGACCGCGAGCTGAATGCCGCGGAGAGTTACGTCGCGGAGCTGGAAACCAAGACGCTGCTGTCGGGCGAGAACGACCACCTGAACGCGATCATGACCATCAAGCCGGGCGCGGGCGGCACGGAGTCACAGGACTGGGCGTCGATTTTGCTGCGCATGTATTTGCGTTGGGCAGAGCGCAAGGGCATGAACGCGCTGGTGCTGGATGAAACGCCGGGCGAAGAAGCGGGGATCAAGTCGGCGACGATTCAATTCAGCGGGGAGAATGCTTATGGATTGCTCACCGGGGAAACAGGAGTGCACCGGTTGGTGCGCATTTCACCGTTCGATCAGGCGGCGCGGCGGCATACTTCGTTTGCTTCGGTGTTTGTAATTCCGGAAATTGATGATCGCATTGAGATTGATGTGAAGCCGGAAGAAATTCGGGTGGATACCTTTCGCGCGGGAGGGGCGGGCGGACAAAACGTAAATAAAGTGGAGACGGCGGTGCGCATCACGCATTTAGCGACGAACATTGTGGTGCAGTGCCAGGCGGAGAGGAGTCAACACAAAAACCGCGAGATCGCAATGAAGATGCTGCGCTCGAGACTATTTGATTTGGAAATTCAGAAGCGGCAGGCGGCTACGGATAAGCTGGACGAATCCAAGCTGGATATTTCGTTTGGCAGCCAGATACGGTCGTACGTGATGCAGCCGTACCGGTTGATCAAGGATCACCGTACCAAATTTGAAGTGGGGGACGTGGACCGGGTTTTGGATGGGGACCTGGACCCGTTTATCCGGTCATATTTGATGGCCAAGAAGACCAAAGGGAAGTTGAGCGTGCAATTGGATGAAGCGGACGTGGCCTAAGAGACGTCGCGAAATAGGTACTTTATCCACTTAACCCCCTGTTGCTACCGTTCAAGTGGCAGCTAACGCATTTGGATTCAATGATTTGATTCCTGTGTTTTCGAATGGTACGGTTCGAAGGTACCTACTATAATTAAAGGCCAATTAAAAAGCCGCGCAGCTTGCGCCGCCTAACTGCCGTTCCCGGCAAACACGAAGGAGATTGTTTTGAGCGAAGCCTTACGTAATTTTCTGTTTACATCGGAATCCGTAACGGAAGGTCATCCGGATAAAATCGCGGACCAAATTTCGGACGCGGTGCTGGATGAAGTTATGAGGCAGGACCCTAAGGGTCGCGTGGCCTGCGAGACGCTGGTCACCACCGGATTGGCGGTAATCGCCGGAGAGATTACCACCACCGCTCACGTGGATTACGACGAACTGGTGCGGGAGACCATCCGTGGCGTGGGTTACGACCGCGCGAAATACGGCTACGATTCCGAAACCTGCGCGGTGATGTGCACGGTGAAGCGGCAATCGCCGGACATCGCGATGGGCGTGGATACCGGCGGCGCGGGCGACCAGGGCTTGATGTTTGGTTATGCCTGCGACGAGACGGAAGAGTTGATGCCCATGCCAATCCAACTGGCGCACCGGCTGACGCAGCGGCTCTCGGAAGTTCGCTAGTCCAAGAAAGTTGATTTCCTGCGGCCGGACGGAAAATCGCAGGTCACTGTTGAGTATCGCAATGGGCGGCCGGCACGAATTGATACTGTAGTGATTTCCACGCAGCACGACCACAAAGTTTCGAACGAAGATCTTCGCGAAGCGGTTACCACGCACATCATCAAGCCCATCATTCCCGCGGCGATGCTGGATTCCAAAACGAAATATCACATCAATCCTACGGGGCGATTTGTGATTGGCGGGCCCATGGGCGACGCCGGCCTGACTGGGCGGAAGATAATTGTCGATACTTATGGAGGCTACAGCCGGCACGGTGGAGGGGCTTTTTCGGGCAAGGATCCGAGCAAGGTGGACCGCTCGGCCTGCTACATGGCGCGGTACATCGCGAAGAATATCGTGGCCGCTGGATTGGCGAACAAAGCGGAAGTGCAGCTCGCTTATGCTATCGGCGTGGCTGAGCCTGTTTCGGTGATGGTTGATACGTTTGGCACGGCAACGGTGGCGGAAGAAAAAATCACCACGTTGATTCGCGAATTTTTCTCGCTGACGCCGAAGGGGATTATTGAGGCGCTGGATTTGCGGCGGCCCATTTACAAGCCGACCGCGGCTTACGGGCACTTCGGACGCACCGGGCCGGGATTTACCTGGGAGCGCGCGGACCGCGCGAGCGCGTTGCGGGAGGCTGCCGGGCTGGGGGCGTCGAAGGCCAAGGCGAATGCGCCGGCGGAAGTCGGAGCGCGCCACTAGTCCTTGTTTACCTGCATTTTTTGTACTGCAACAATTTTTATTTCTTTTCCTCAAGCGAAATTTTCGCCGGCAAAAATTAATTAAGGAGCATTTCATTGGCTACCGCTGAACTGAAAAAAGGTGATGTGAAAGATATCGGGCTGGCTGACGCAGGTAAACGCAAGATTGAGTGGGCGCAGCAGCAGATGCCGGTGCTGGAATCGATCCGGAAGAGGTTTTTGAAGGAGCAACCGCTTAAGGGGCTGCGCATTTCTGCATGCCTGCACGTCACCAGCGAGACCGCGAATTTAATGATCGCGTTGCGCGATGGCGGAGCGGATGCAGTGCTGTGCGCGTCGAATCCGCTTTCGACGCAGGATGAAGTGGCGGCGTCCCTGAATCGCGATTACAACGTTCCGACGTTTGCCATCAAGGGCGAGGACAACGACACTTATTACACGCACTTGCGCGCGGCGCTGGACCATAAGCCGCAATTCACGATGGACGATGGCGCTGACCTGGTCACCATGCTGCTGACCAAGCGCACCGACCTGGTGCCTCACGTGATTGCCGGAACGGAAGAGACCACCACAGGAGTGATTCGTTTGCGGGCCATGGCTAAGGATGGAACACTAAAGTATCCGATCGTGGCGGTGAACGACGCCATGACCAAGCATTTTTTTGACAATCGGTACGGGACCGGGCAGTCCACCATTGATGGCGTGATTCGCGCGACGAACGTGTTGATCGCCGGATTGAAAGTTGTGGTGGCGGGTTACGGCTGGTGCGGACGCGGCGTGGCTATGCGCGCGAAGGGTTTGGGCGCGGACGTGATCGTCACGGAAATTGATCCGGTGAAGGGTATTGAAGCGGTGATGGACGGATTCCGCGTGATGCCGATGGAACAGGCGGTTAAGGAAGGCGACATCTACATCACCGTGACCGGGAACAAGAGCGTGATTCGCGCCGAGCATTTTGAAAAGATGAAGGCTGGCGCGATCGTTTGTAACTCCGGGCACTTTAACGTGGAGATCGATATTCCGGCGCTGGAGAAAATGTCGAGCGGGAAACGGGAAGTTCGTCCGCTGGTGGATGAATATACGTTGAAGGGCGACCGCAAGGTTTATTTGTTGGGCGAAGGGCGGCTCGTAAATCTGGCTACTGCGGAAGGGCATCCGGCTTCGGTGATGGACATGAGCTTCGCGAACCAGGCGCTTTCTGCTGAGTATCTGCGGGCTAATCACAAGACGCTCAAGCCACAGGTGTATGTGGTGCCGGAACAGCTGGACAAGGAAATTGCGCGCCTCAAACTTGAAAGCATGGGACACAAGCTGGATAAGCTGACGCCGGAGCAGGAACATTATTTGGCGTCGTGGCAAGAAGGCACATAGTCAGTATTTTTTAACGAGGCGTCGGCGGTAGGGCAATACCTCGGATCCCACTGCCGCCGGCTTCGCTGCTAATTTTCGCGCCATCGCTGAGACGCACCAATTCCAGGGTCCAAATTGATGTGCGATTCCAACTTCACACGTCCGACTCAGCTGTGCGCGGCTACCCTCCTCACCAGTTTTTTCGCGATTGCCCTGACAGTTCTTCTCTCCACGGTCGCAAAACGCAAAATTCAGCTCCAGGAGACATTGTGTGCGGCACGATGAACACTGAGTTCACCGAAGGACGCTGCATTCACATCACGTTCAGCGGCGAAGTCTCCGCGGACAAAAATTTTGATCGTCCGTTTGGGCCGCTGCGTTTTCGTTTGAATAGCGAAGAGGCTTCAGCCGGTTGGTGGGTCGAAGTTGTTCCTGCCGAGGGAGCCAACTCCGAAAACGCTGAATACGTGTCAGTCGTGACTCCGCCCTACCACTTCGAGAACATCCGTTACCTGGATACTTCCTATGGCACGCGCGCAGAGGATGCCGTGAAAGATTCGCCGAGAGACTTTAACTTCGTCCTCGATCAAGAACAGTTCCATCGCGCAGCGAACTTGGTAAACTTGGGCGTGTACTCGCACCCGCTTTCCGAAAATAAGTCCGAAGTAGAATTCGACCAAGAATCGCAAAATGCCCTCGCCGCCCTGGAATCCTTGCCAATCGGGAAAGGGCGTCTTCAGATTCTGGACTCGCGAGTCGACCGCTCTACTGGACAAGATGGCCTCGGCGCGATTGAATGGTTAAAGTTCCAAGTCGAGCTTCATGTTCCTTGCAACTTCACGGTTCTTGATGCTTCTGGCCTTTTGATTGACCGGTCGCAATGCTCAAGCGAACGTAAAAATCACTGAACCATGTACAACTGGACAAATTTAGCTCTGGAAACGGCACGGTTGCGCGGGGCTTCTTACGCTGATGTGCGCGTTATGCATCAACGACAACGCGATTTGACTACCAAGAATGGAAAAGTTGGGACGCTGGCACAGTCCGAATCCGTTGGTTTGGGGATTCGCGTTTTGGCCAACGGGGCTTGGGGATTTGCGTCAACGGATCGGATGACGCGCGAGGGCGTGGCGAGTTGCGCGGCGCAGGCGGTGGCGATTGCCAAAGCTTCGGCTAGTGCCAAACGGCGTGATGTGGTGATGGTTGACGAGCAAGCGCACATTGATAGTTGGCAGAGTCCGTTTCGCAAGGACCCGTTTGAGATTCCGCTGGAGTCGCAACTTAGTCTGCTGTTGGCCGCTGACGCGGAGATGCGGCGAGTGAAAGGCGTGACGTTGACGGAAACGGATATGCAATTCCGCAAAACGGATAGCTGGTTTGCGTCCAGCATTGGATCGCGCATTCATCAGCGGAGAGTGACGTCGGGATGCGGGATTGCGGCGACTTCGTTCAAGAATGAGGAAATACAGAAGCGTTCGTATCCGAATAGTTTTGGCGGGCAGCACGCTTTGCAAGGGTACGAGCTGATTGAATCATTGGAGCTGGTGAAGAATGCGGCGGTGATTGCAGAAGAAGCGGTGGCGCTGCATAGCGCTCCGCAGTGTCCGGAGAAAATGGGGACGCTGATTCTGGGCGGGAGCCAACTGGGATTGCAGATTCATGAATCGGTCGGGCATCCCATTGAACTGGATCGCGTGCTGGGCGAAGAGGCCAATTTTGCGGGGACCAGTTTTCTTACACTGGACCAGGTGAATCGTCTGAAGTATGCGTCGGAAATAGTGAATGTGGTGGCGGACGCGCGGTTGGAGCATGGGCAAGGCTTAGGGACCTTTGCCTATGATGACGAGGGCGTGCCCGCGCAGCGCACGGACATTATTCAGGCGGGACAATTTCGAGGTTATCTTTCGAACCGCGAGACGGCGCATTTGATTGGATTGCAGCGGTCCTCGGGCACCATGCGCACGGAGGGCTGGAACCGTTTGCCGATTATTCGCATGACCAATGTGAGTTTGCTGCCGGGCAATTGGGATTTTGACGATTTGATTCAAAGCACCGATGACGGAATTTTGATGGAGACGAACCGGTCGTGGTCGATTGACGACCGGCGGTATCAGTTTCAATTTTCGACGGAGATTGGCTGGGAGATTCAAGGCGGCAAGAAAATCCGCATGCTGAAGAATCCCAGCTACAGCGGAATTACCACCGAGTTCTGGAATTCCTGCGACGCGATTTGCAACGCGGAATATTGGACCTTGTGGGGGACGCCGAATTGCGGGAAGGGCCAGCCGATGCAAACGATGGGGACCGGACATGGCGCGTCGCCATCGCGATTCAGGAATATTCATATCGGGGCGGCGTTCTCGGATCAATGAGAGCCTCCGCTAAAACGCAGGCGCGCGCGGAAACGAGCGAAGTAGCCGGGCCGAGCGAATTGTTGCGCGAGCGGGAACTTCAGCAAATTATCGAGACTGTTTTGCGTTTGGCGAAAAAGATTGGAGTGGAAGAGACAGAAGTTCATGTGGATGAAGCGGCCGATACGCTGACGCGTTTCGCGAACAACGCGATTCATCAGAACGTGGCGGAGCATGGGCTGACGGTCTCCGTTCGAACGATGCTTGAGGGGCGCACGGCGCGTGCGACAACCAATCGAATTGATGAAGATTCGCTGCGAAACGCCATTGAAGGATCGCTTTCACTGGCGGCCAGCCAACCGAAAAATCCGCGCTTGCTTCCGATGCCGGGAGCGCAGAAATATTCGCGGGTGAATCGCTTTGTCAAGCAGACGGCGGCGATCACTCCTGAAGACCGCGCACTGGCAGTACGACGCGCGTGCGACCTAGCGATCAAAAAAGGCCAAATTGCCGCCGGGATCTTTGCTACCGGGCAAAGCCAGACGGCAATGGGAAATTCGCTCGGGCTGTTCGCGGCGTACCGCGAGACGCATGGGGAATTTTCCATCACCATGCAGGAAAAACCGGCGGCGAGCTGGGCCAAAGCCAATTCCGCGGATGTACGAAATTTCGATCCGCAGAAGCTGGCGGCGCGGGCGAGCGAAAAGGCGCATCTTGCGGTAGAGGCTCGGGAATTACCGGCTGGGCGATACACCGTGATTCTAGAACCTGCCGCGGTGCTGGATCTGGTGGGGTTTCTTTTTTACGATTTTGCCGCCACGGCGCTACAGGATAAACGGTCGTGCCTTAACGAGCGCATGGGTAAACAATTATTTGGCAAAAATATTTCGATTCACGATGACGCGTATCACCCGTTGCAGCTAGGCGCACCATTTGACGGAGAAGGAATATCGCGGCAAAAGGTGCAACTGGTGGACCGCGGCGTTCCGAAGAATCTGGTGTATTCGCGTGCCAGCGGCAAAATTGCCAGGAAAAAACCGACCGGGCATGGCTTTATGCTGCCGAACGAATATGGCGAAGCGCCCATGAACCTGGTTTTTACGGGGGGCAGATCGTCCCTGGAAGAAATGATTGCTTCGACGGAGCGCGGGCTGCTGGTCACACGTTTGTGGTACATCCGGGAAGTGGACCCGTACGAAAAGATCATGACGGGCATGACCAGGGATGGGCTATTTCTAGTGGAAAAAGGGCGCGTGGTTTCGGCGGTACGCAATTTTCGGTTTAATCAGTCCTTGCTGGAGATGTTGCGGAATGTGGAGATGATGGGACCGGCGGTGCGCGCCACCGGGGAAGAAGCGTTCGAAATGGTGGTACCGGCGATGAAGGTGCGGGACTTTCATTTCTCGGAAGTCACCAAGTTTTGATTACAAAGCTGTAACAATCCCAGCCGCGAGACCTCCCGTCAGAAAACGAATCCGGCGAATTCAAATTCTGAGTTTTACTTGCTCCGGCGCAAGGGCCTATACAAATATATGGCCTCCGAGCGCCCAAGGTACTCAGACCAGCGGTTACCTGTCTCTCCGCGCGCCGGCGCGGGGCAGCATGGGCGTCATCCGAATTGGGGGCATCCTGACCATGACGCCTGCGGCACTGGTTTTGTAGCGCGCCTGGGCGGTTCCGCAAACTATGACATTATTCAATATGCTTTGACCGCGCTGGAGCGGCTTACGCATCGCGGTGGTGTGGATGCGGATGGCGCTAGCGGCGATGGCGCGGGCCTGCTTACATCGCTGCCTCAAGATTTTTTTCGCGCGCGTGCAAAAGAGCAGGGCATCGAGCTTCCACAAAATTTCGGGCTGGGATTCGTTTTTCTGGCGGCGCATGCGGTGAGCGATGCGCGGTCCGTAATAGAGCATGCGGCGGAGAGCGAGCGGTGCCGCGTGTTGGGATGGCGGCGTGTTCCGGTGGACGTCAATTCACTTGGCAGACGGGCGCTGGAAACGATGCCGGAGATCTGGCAGTTTTTCGTGGAGCCCATCAATCGCGCGAAACTGCCGGCGCGATTTGAGCGCCGCATGGCCATGATGCGCAAGCGCGCGGAGATCGCCATGCCGGCGCGCTGTTATATCTGTTCGCTGTCCTCGCGCACAGTGGTGTACAAGGGGCTGCTGACGCCCTGGCAATTCCCGCAGTTTTATGAAGATTTGCGCGATACGTCCTTCGCGGTTACCTTCGCCATATTCCACCAACGTTATTCGACGAACACGCAGCCGTCGTGGGACCTCGCGCAGCCGTTCCGGCACGTGGCGCACAACGGGGAAATCAACACGATTGTGTCCAACCGGCGGTGGACGCGGGCCAAACAACGCGAACAGCGCACGGCCTTGAAGGTGGGGGCGTGGTTCCAGGCGTTGGAGCCTAACGTTAGCGATTCAGCGAGTTTTGATAATGTGTTCGAGGTGAAATTACTGGAGGGGTTGTCTCCCGAAGAAGCGATGCTGGGGATGGTTCCGCCGGCATTTGAGAAGGACCCGGTTCTGTCGCGCGATGTGCGCGGCGCGCTTACGGCGGTTTCGCAACAAGGGGAGCCATGGGACGGACCGGCCGCACTGGTTTTTTCTGATGGGCAATTGGTGGGCGCGAAGCTGGATCGCAATGGCTTGCGGCCGCTGCGCTATACGTTGACGCATGACGGGCTGCTGATCGCGGGGTCAGAAACCGGGCTGATCGATTTTGAAGAATCACGCATCGCGGAACGGCAGCGGTTGGGCCCCGGTGAAATGATTCTGGCCGATCCGGCGTCGGGGCTTTTCCTGCGCTGGCGCGACATTTTGAAACGGTTGGCCGCGAATGTTGATCGCGGACCGGTTACTACACAGCGGACGGCGACAAATTTTGTTGCTGGCGCGGCACCCGCGGCTGTTGAACATCCAAAACGCATCGCTGCCGCGGCGGGCTGGACGGAAGATCAATTTAAAACATTGTTTTCCGCGCTAGTGCATGGAAAAGAGGCCGACTGGAGCATGGGCGACGACGCGCCTCCGGCGTTTTTGTCTACGCTGCCGCGAACGCTGTGGGATTACTGCAAGCAGCGATTCGCGCAAGTCACCAATCCGCCCATCGATCCGCTGCGCGAATCGCACGTGATGTCGCTGGAAGTACATTTGAAGGGCCTTACGTTGCCGACGCCATTAATCGATGCTGCGCAGTTCGCGGAGCTTACTGAAGTATTTGGTGAACCGCGCCGCATCGATTTCACCTTCCCTGCCGCCATGGGAGTCCCGGGCGCGCGCCGCGCTGTTACTCAGCTCTCAACTACCCCTCTGAGTAGCGGCGGACGCCCGGGATTCCTCCTCCTTAGCGATCGCGGGATCGGAGCGGAACGCGCGTGTTTGCCGGCGCTGCTGGCCACGGCGGCGGTGTGGAAGGCGATGGTGCGCGAAGGGTTGTGGGATGTGCCGCTGGTAGTGGAATCGGCACAGATTTTTGACACGCATCATGTGGCGCTTTTAGTTGCGGCGGGAGCGAGCGCGGTATTGCCGTACCTGGCTGATCAATTCGCGGAAGCGCTGGAAAGGGGCGGAGCCGAGCGGGTGAGGACTTCCGTGAACGCCGGGCTGAAAAAAGTTTTGGCGCGTATGGGTGTGTCTACCGTGGCGAGCTATCGCAATAGCCAGCTTTTTGAAATTGTTGGGCTGGCCGAAGATTTGTGCGGGGAATTTTTTGAAGATGCCGCGGATTTTCCGGGCCAGAAAACTTTGGACGAATTGCTGGCGGACTATTTGCGCATGCATGAGAAGGCGTTTGCCGCGACGGCAGATGATTTGGGCGACGCGGGGCTTTATCGTTTCCGCAAAGGCGCGGAGCTTCATGCCAATTCGCCGGAGCTGGTGAGGCGGATGCATGCCCACGTGCGCGCGCCGGATGCGCAAAAATATTCCGCGCTGGAAGAACTTGCGGAACGCCAGGGAACAGTATTTCTACGCGATTTACTGGATATCGTGCCGGGAACGCCGATTGCCATGGAGGAAGTAGAGCCCGCGGAATCGGTGTTGAAGCGATTCAGCACGCAGGCCATGTCGCTTGGTTCGCTGGGTCCGGAAGCGCACCGCACGCTGGCGGTGGCGATGAATCGCCTGGGCGGGCGCAGCAATACTGGGGAGGGCGGAGAAGACCCGGCAACGTATCGCTACGAGCCGGAGGCGGCAAACAAAATCAAGCAGGTGGCGTCCGGAAGATTTGGGGTGACCGCGGATTACCTGTTGCACGCGGAAGAACTTGAAATAAAGATGGCGCAAGGCTCCAAGCCTGGCGAAGGCGGGCAACTCCCGGCGCGCAAAGTTACGGAATATATCGCGCGCATCCGTCACGCGACTCCGGGCACGCCGCTGATTTCACCGCCGCCGCATCACGACATTTACAGTATCGAGGATCTGGCGCAGCTGATTCATGATTTGCGCGCCGTGAATCCTTATGCGCGAATCGGAGTGAAGCTGGTCTCCGGCGCGGGAGTGGGAATTATTGCCGCAGGGGTTGCGAAGGCGGGCGCCGACGTTATTACCATCAGCGGGCACAATGGTGGAACCGGGTCATCTCCTCTTACGTCCATTAAGAATACGGGATTGCCGTGGGAAATTGGGTTGCGCGAAACACATGACACGCTGGTTCGCGCTGGCCTCCGTTCACGTCTCTCTCTCCGCGTGGACGGAGGCCTCAAATTTGCACGCGACATTATTTTGGCGGCCATTCTGGGCGCTGATGAATTTGGATTTGGGACCGCGTCGTTGCTGGCGATTGGCTGCGTGATGGCGCGGCAATGCCATTTAAATACCTGCCCTGTAGGAATCGCCACACAAGACGAAAAACTGCGCGCGCGATTTGCGGGAAAACCGGAAATGGTGGTGGCGTACTTCCGGTACCTCGCTGACGAAGTGCGAAATCGCATGGCGCAACTGGGGGTACGCTCTCTGACTGAGCTGTCTGGGTGGTACGACTTATTGGAAACGCGCTCTGGGATGGATGCGTTGCTGATCGTGCCGATTTCCGAATCGCGTCGGGTGGCTCCGCAGCAGGAGCCGGCTTTGCACGCGGCGGCGAAAGATGCTTCGCTGCATTTCGCGGAAGACCTGGTGGTTCCTCGCAAAGCCGAAGCGATTCAGAACTCGGATCGCAGCGTGGGGGCGGGCATGAGCGGGGAATTGTTGCGCCGGGACAAAGCTGGGCGGCGGATGCATGGCGAGATCGTGCATGAATATCGCGGATCGGCGGGGCAAAGCTTCGGCGCATTTTTGGTGGAAGGCGTGACGCTGCGTTTGCGTGGCGAAGCGAATGATTACGTTGGAAAAGGATTATCCGGGGGAACAATTTCGATCTCGGCAGGCAGAGCTGCTTCGCGGCGGGGCGACGTGCTGGCGGGAAATACCGTGCTGTATGGAGCCACGTCGGGGCAACTGTACGTCGCCGGGCGAACGGGGGAACGGTTTGGAGTGCGCAATAGCGGCGCGCTCGCGGTAGTCGAGGGCGTTGGCCAGCACGGCTGCGAATATATGACTGGAGGCGTCGCGGTAATACTGGGCCCGCTGGGAGTGAATTTTGGTTCGGGCATGACTGGCGGATTGGCGTACGTGTTGCGCTCGGAGGTGGAAGAAGTGCTGCATCGCGAGTTCGTCACGTTAGCGGAAATTGATGCCAGCGAAGAGAGTTGGCTGCGGCGCGTGATTGAAGAACATATTTATTTTACCGGCAGCCCTCGCGCGGCGAAATTACTGTTGTACCTGGGCACTCTTCCGATGGTGCGGGTACAGCCAGTGCATTTCCAGGGAACTATTGAAGCGACCTGGAGGCCGATGCTTGAGAAACTGAAGGATCGGGATATTTTAATGCCGGTGGAGCGCGAAACGCAGCCTTCGCAGGCGGCTTTGCAGGTGTAAACATTCTGTAACATTGGCGAAAGGGGCTACGCAAGCGCTCGCGGATTTTCCTAAATCAGTTATAATCACCGCCGAGCGAACGCTATGGATTTCGACCAACTTGCCACTTTCGTGTACGTCGCAAAATTAAAGAGTTTTTCGCGCGCCGGGCAAAAAGTTTTTCGCTCGCAATCGGCGGTAAGCGCGCAAATTCGCCAACTGGAGCAAGCCTATCGCGCCAAGCTTTTAGATCGTTCGGCAAAATCCGTGGAGTTGACGCCGGCGGGCGAAGTGCTATTTGAATACGCGGAGCGGCTGCTGCGCTTGCGCGACGAGTCCCTGCAGGGCGTGGCGGACCGCGGGAATGTGGTGCAGGGCACGGTTTTATTTGGCGCGAATGAAGCGACCTGCCTATATTTGTTGCCAGATATTTTCGCGGAATTTCAGCGCCGCTACCCGCTGGTGCATATCAGCATTTACCGCAATTTCAGCCACAAGATTTTGCAGCGCATCGAGGATGGGACCATCGATGTGGGGATTGTTACTTTGCCCATCAAGGCGCTGAATACCAAAGTGCATCATATTTATCGCGACCGGTTGCGCTTCATGGTCAGCACCAGAAATCCGCTGGCCCAAAGATCGAAAATTACTTTGGAAGAAGTGGCGGCGCAGCCGTTGATTTTTCCGCGCACGGGATTCACGCGGCAGGTGCTGGACAAACTTTTCCGCCCGTATCGCTCGCGGCTGCGCGTCACGATGGAGCTGCCGAGTATCGGAATGATCAAGCGGTTTGTGGCGGCCGATGCGGGAGTTTCTTTTATCAGCGAGAGTTTCGCGAGCGATCAAGTGAAAGCCGGGGAAGTGAAGCTGCTCAATGTCGAAGGTGTGGATCTGTGGCGGGAATTAGGACTGGTTTACCGCCGGGACCGCAGTCTGCCGCGCGCGGCGCAATCGCTAATTGCTATTATTCGCGAACATCGCAAGCAGAGTGACGCTCCGGTGGCTGTGGGGGCTTGAGGTTCTGCGTTTGAAATATTCCTGCGGCGTGGCTACACTTATCGACAACACTTAATTTTTGTTGAACTCCAGGCTGGAGATCGCGCGACCGATTACGTTTTCCTGGATCTGGATTAAATCGCTGTCCGAATAGGTCATCCCCAGCACGGAAAAAATATCCTCGCCACGAGATACCACGAGTAGAGTTCCTGACCAGTCATGTTCATCGGCGAGCCCGCGGTAATGAATCTCCACGGCTGGAAAGCCGCCGGCGACGGTCTTGCGCTGCGAAATGCGGCGGTAATTGCCGTATGTTTCGAGGAGACGTTTTTCTACTTCAGCGGCGGTAGCGTCCAGAGAACCTTTGGTCTTTTCGGTGCCCACCACCATGAGAGTTGATTCGTTTGCGGTGCCCATGGCGACGATGGCGTTGGGAATTTCTTTGCCTGCATCGTCGAGCAATTTCCAGCTTGGGGGCTTATACATCTGGAAGCGATGGGTGTAATTGATGTACATGTTGCCTTGTAAAGTTTCGCGGTTAGCGGGAGGCTCGATTTCTTTTGGCTTGGCGGGTTGGTCGGTTGTTACGAGTGCGGCGGTCGGCGGCTTGGCGGTGGCCTTGAGAGCGGGCGCATTCGCGATTGATGCACTGCTGCTCGCTGCTTTTGTTGGCGGAACTATTGGTGTGGTTGGCCCATTGAAGGAAATCGTTTTTTTCTCGGGAACCGTTTCTGACAATGGAGTGACAGGAGCAGGGGCTTTGGTTGCCGCCGGTTTTTCTGCGGCGGGAGGTTCAACCTTTGTAGCATTGCGACCGGACGTGACGTTGGGGACGATGGAAGCGATTTTGTCTTTTTCAACCAGGACATATCCAAAGTCAGTCTTCACTTTGAACATGTTGTCTTCGTAGGCGACGATCACGCCGTAAAGTTTCTGGCCATCTTTTAGACGAATTTCATCCGCTTGCGCCGGGTTGGGGAAGAACGTTATCGCCAAGATAGCGCTGCCCAGGAAGAGCGAGCTGCGTGGAACTGCCATGTCTCTGAGTATGCTGCCGACCCCAAGAGCTGGCAACCACTGAGCGAAAGAGCGTGTCTGCGGCGTTACACCCGGCGGGAGAGGGTCATCGGGGTTTCGAAGCATTTCGTGGGAAGCACCACTATCCAGACCGTTTATGTCACACGGGGCTTGGAGTAAGCTTATTTTGTGAGTCGGCAACCTTTTAAGTAACTGAACTGGGAAGGTGTTCCCGGCCGACGAAATCGAGAGGCATGAATGTCCGATATTAAGGAATCAAGAACATTTGACACTGTGGACCACATCGCCGTGGCGGTCAGCGATGTGAAAGGCACTGTGGATTGGTATCTTAAGAATTTTAAGTGCCAGGTAACCTATCAAGACGATAGCTGGGCATTGCTGGAATTCGCGAATATACGTGTCGCGTTTGTACTGCCGCAGCAGCATCCGCCGCATTTTGCGTTGCTGCGGGACCCTGCGCTGTTCGGTGAGCCTCAGACACACCGTGACGGGACTCGTTCTGTTTATCTGCACGATCCGTCTGGAAATTCCGTCGAAGTGCTGGCGCTGAAATAGCCGCCGGCCGATTTGGTGGGCTTGCTAGCTTCTTAATGACCCTCTCGTATGCCCCGATCTATTTGTGTTGCGAGGTTTCTAGCAGATTGGCTGGGACTTCGCCCGTAGGTCGAATGCGGCGATTGGCCAGGCCTACTCCGACTAGCACGAGCGCGCCGCCGATGATCTGCGACGTGGATAGAGGCTCCGTCAGAATTATCGCGGCCAGAACGGCGGTCAGCGGTCCTTGAGACAACAGACTTATCGAGGCTGCTGTGGCCGGCAGATGACCCAAGGCATAAGTGAGCGCAAGGTAGCCGCCAAGTTGCGAGACCAAGGCAAGCCCGAAGAGCGCGGCCCAGGAACGGCCCGGCGGTACTTTCAACGAAATACCGAGCACGACGTTGATGATGAACAGAGATATTGCGCTGGAAATCATCGCCAGGCGTAGAAAAACAGGGGTGCTGGTAGTCATGCGCACGCGTTCGGTAGCGAGCATATACACCGCGAAGCACGCGGAGGCTGCCAGGGCCATGGCGTCGCCCCAGCCAAGGTTGAAATGCCGGGACAGGTCGCCCGAAACGATGACCACGCATCCCGCGACAGCGAGAAATAATCCCAGCCAAAAATCGCGGCTCGGACGTTGGCGGAAGATAAGCCAACTGAGCAGTCCAACAAAAACCGGAGTATTGTTGCCGAGCAAAGTGGCATTTGCCGCGGACGTTTGCAGGATGGATGTGTTGAAAAATGCGAGATCGAGAGCGAAGAAAATCCCACCGACGGCGATGACCATCAGCGTTTTAGGGCTTACGCGGGGCGATTTGCTGCCGATGAACCACGTGGGAACAAGTAAGACCGCGGGAATGAGCATGCGATAGAATGCGGACGCTGGACCAGGCATGTCGGTCCAGCGCACGAAGATTGCCGACCATGCGATGCACAAAACGCCGGCCGCTAAGGCGAGGTACGGCCACGGGTTTGGCCTGGTGCGCGGTTCGGTCATGATTTCTTTGTACTGGGACTAAAATTGTGTGATTTTTTCAATCCACGAAGTATCGCACACGAGGGGCAGCGAGTTGGCTAGGCGAGTTCTGAGGAAGTTTTTGCAGGCTCTACAAAAATGCTAGTGGGGGTTGATTCAATAGGCATGCAACGCAAAATAACACGTCGCGATTTTCTGAATGGAGTGAGCGCGGGCGTCGGCGGGGCTCTTGTAGGTGCAACCGGAGCTTCCCAGGTATTCGGCGCTGACACTTTGTTGGCTGCTGCGGCGTTGGATGAATTATCGCCGGAGAGTGCGCCTGGGTATTATCCGCCGGCAAAAATGGGCATGCGCGGGAATCACGATGGGACTTTTACGTTCGCGCACCTGTTGCGCGACGGGCAGTCCTGGAATGATTTGGGAAAAGCGGCAGCGACCGGGGAAAGCTACGATCTGGTGGTCGTTGGCGGAGGGATCAGCGGCCTGGCGGCGGCTTATTTTTACCGCCGGCGAGCAGGGAAAAGCGCGCGGATTTTAATTCTGGACAACCATGATGATTTTGGCGGGCACGCCAAGCGCAATGAATTTCAGGTGGGCGGGCGCATGGTGCTTAGTTACGGCGGAACGCAGTCGATTGAGAGCCCGGGGAAATATAGCGATGTGGCGAAAGCTTTGATTCGCGATATCGGCGTGCGTGTCGAAAAATTCGAACAGGCGTACGACCAGAAACTTTATTCAAAGATGGGCACGGCGGCGTTTTTTGACAAAGAGACTTTTGGCGAGGACCGGCTGGTCACTGGAATGAATACTACGCCGTGGCCAGAATTTCTTGCCAAGGCTCCGCTGTCCGATGAGGTGCGCCGCGATATCGCGCGCCTGTACATGGAGAAAAAAGATTATCTGGCCCCCCTGTCGTTAGAAGAGAAGGCAGCGTTACTGACAAAAATCAGCTATGCGGAATATCTGACGAAATATTGCAAGGTTACGCCCAAGGTCCTTCCGTTTTTTCAGACCTTTACGCATGACCTGTTCTGCGTTGGGATTGAGGCGGTGCCGGCGATAGAGTGTTATAAAGCCGGCGATGATTATAATTCGTTCACTTATGCAGGATTCGATGGGTTGGGTTTCCCAGACTCAGAAAAAGAAGAACCGTACATTTATCATTTTCCGGACGGCAATGCGTCAATCGCAAGGCTGCTGGTGCGCGCGCTTATTCCGTCCGCGATGCCGGGCGATTCGATGGAAGACGTGGTCGGCGCGCGCGCGGTTTACGGCAAGCTGGATGCCGCGGACTCGCCGGTGCGTATACGTTTGAACAGTACGGTTGCGCATGTTCAGAACGCCTCTGGGCAGGGTGCGACTCAGGAAGTTCAAATCGCTTACATGCGCGGCGGAAAGATGCATACGGTGACGGGGAAGAATTGCGTGTTGGCGTGCTACAACGGAATGATTCCTTACATTTGTCCGGATGTTCCCGCGGGACAAAGCAAAGCGTTGTCTTACCTGGTGAAAATGCCGCTGGTGTATTCGCACGTGGCATTGCGAAATTGGGAGCCCTTTGCAAAATTGAATGTGCATCACATCGTGGCCCCGGGCAGCTATCACACGTACATCGCGCTCGATTTTCCGGTGAGCCTGGGCGCGTATAAGTTTCCCGCTAGCCCCGCGGAGCCCGCCGTTCTTTTTATGCTGCGAACACCTTGCAAACCGGGCTTGAACCAGCGGGAACAAAGTCGCGCGGGGCGGAGGGAATTACTGGAAACACCATTCGCTACGTTTGAGAAAAAAATCCGCGATCAGTTGAACAGAATGCTGGGGCCGGCGGACTTTGACGCGGCGCGCGACATTGAAGGGATAACCGTGAATCGCTGGGCGCACGGCTATGCGTTCACGCCGAATCCGTTGTTCGATCCAGATTGGAAGGAAGAAGAAAAACCGTGGGTTATCGGGCGCCAGCGGGTGGGCCGCATCGCGATTGCGAATTCGGATGCGGGCGCGAGCGCCTATACCAACGTGGCCATCGATCAAGCGTGGCGCGCGGTCGGCGATTTGCGCGAAGTTTAGGGCGCGCACCGAATTCGGCACGCCTATGGGGCTTAGTTTGAGGCCCAAATGTCCATTCTGTTTTTCGCCGCGAATTATGATATCGTCTGTGCGTAGGCTCCCGAAGTCGGATTGCCTGAACTTCCTGGAAATTAAGTCGTAGCCCTTCCTCCACTGGTTCAGCCAATTTTCAGCCAAGTTTTGTGGTGCCGGGAAACGGCTGCGCGAATTCCTGCACCCATGGCGCTTCGAAGGGTACCGGGAGAATTACGATGAAAAGTTTATTTGTAGGGAATATGAGCTTTCAGACCACTGAAAGCGACCTGCGAACGTTGTTTGAGCCGTTCGGGCAGATCACACGAGTGCACATGGCCATGGATCGCGAAACCGGCCGTGCGCGAGGATTCGCGTTCATCGAGATGCCCAACGATGAGGAAGCGGCGAAGGCCATGGCGGGGCTGGACGGCAAGGAGTTGGGTGGACGCAACCTGAAAGTCAACGAAGCACGTCCTAAAGGCGAAGGGGGACCACCACGCAGCGGCCAGAAAAATTTCAATAGTGGCCCAAGCGCTGGTCGTGGGCCGAACACCGGTCGTGGACCAAGCGGTGGCAGCGGCGGCGGCCGGGGCAAAGGTGGTGGCGGGGGACGCGACCGCTTCTCGAACGAAGATTACCGTGAATCTGTCAGGCAGCCGCGCGAACCGCGCTGGTAGCCTAGCTGCACGTTGCATGAGTTGATCGATCACCCGGCCCTGAGCTGGTGTGCGCGCTGTAGCGAGGAGAGAGAATGACAACGACATTTCAAAAGCGGCAAAAAGAAATGAAGCGGATGGAAAAGCGCAAAATGAAGGAAGAAAAGCGCGTCCAACGCAAAATGGATAAGACCACTCCCAAGGAAACGGGAACGGACCCGGCGCTGGATCCTACCATCGATTGGAATCACTCCGACGATTACATGACGCAGGAGTAGCGGCGTTGAGGCTGTTGCGGGGAGGTCGGGGTGCCTCCGATTTATGAGCGCGCGGGTGGCTGGCAACTTTAGTTCCTAGTTGAGCTCACTTCACAGGTGAATTAGCTGTCGGTGGAAGGCTTAGGTTTCTTCTGCGGCACTGTAGTGCTTCAAGACTCCATCTGCGACCACGGCGACGTACCGGCCTGCCCGCAAAAACTGCATGACTTCCGCGCCTTCGCGGGCCATTTTTGCCCATCGGGATTTGGTTTGCGGATTTTGTTCCAGGCCGCGAAATTCCAAGCCGTTCAATTCAAAATCAACCTGAGCCAATCGATGTTTGGCGGTTCGGCGAGCAGAGAAGGTCGCTTGGCCGACAGTTATGATTTTCTTCTGTTCCACGAGTGCTTGGCGCCACACCGAGATGAGGGCGTCGTCGATGGCGGACGCAGTGTCGGTTCCAGTCATAAAAATAATCCAGGCCTGGCGGGGAATTCGCGTCCGGAAAATGATTCGGGCAGAGACGCAATCCTGAAAGTTTTCGGGAAGGAATTGCTGCGACGCCATTCTCGAAACTTTTCTTAGATGCCGCACCCTCTCAAAAGAATTTGCGAGTTATCAAGCTGGGCCATTCTTGACATAAGTCGCGGCTGCTAGCGCGGTTATTCCCAAACCCAGCAAAAGTAATGAGCCAGGTTCTGGTGTGGATACTGGGTCATCGCCGTCATGGTCGCCGCCGCCTAGAGAGGTTACCGTAGCGCTGCCAACCTGGTTATTGATGTCAAAACCGGTCAGGAAACCTTCGGCTTCGTTATAGGTGAAATAAGTTCCCGGGGTGCTAGAGAGAATAGGTGGGGGATTGTTTCCGAAGACCAGTGAGTAGTAGAGATGAAAATAATCATCCACATATTCCAACCTGAAAAGCTCGTTGTTTTTGGCGCTGAAAAAATCCAATTCTTTTATCGATTGGCCCTGCACCGCATAACCAGCAGGGACAAAAGAGAAATCCGGTCCCGTGGTAGTCACCGTAAAGTCTGAAAGCTGTGCGGTGGTGGTATCCCAAATAAAAGCTGCCCCCATAGTATCGGCAGGATTACCACCTAGCTGTATAGGACTCAACACCACCGATACAAACGAGTCAGCCCTTGCCAAGGCGGGTAAAAATAATATGGCCACAATGAAAGCTAGACGCTTTAGCATTTAATCTCCTTTCCCAAGTCACACCGCAGTGTTGGCCATGAAGCGTACACTGGCGGGCGTTGTTTGGCTAATCGACATCTGCCTACCTCATTCCTAATTTCAGTTAAAAGCCCAGTCACTGCTGCCTTTGGGTGACAGAATACAGCAAGGACCTTGCCTGGAAACTACAGAAGCCTTGGTTTTAAAGGATCGCCTTTCGAGGTACAAAGAGGTGTGGCTCCGGGGCGTGGACTCGAACCACGATAGCCAGATTCAAAGTCTGGAGTCCTACCAATTAGACGACCCCGGAGTAGCCGCAAGAAGTTTAGGTGAGGGCAGCAGCTGTTAGAAGTGCGCGGTGGAGCTGCGACAAAAAAATCGCATGGGAATTTATGATTCGGGAATGATTGGCGACAATTTTGTTCACAATGATTGATGACGGTCGGTGCGCAGCGAAGAGGATTCTGCTAAATTGATTGGGTTCGTTGCGCGACGCGCATGTGGAGAGGTGTCCGAGCGGTTTAAGGAGCACGCTTGGAAAGCGTGTGTAGGAGAAATCCTACCGTGGGTTCGAATCCCACCCTCTCCGCCATTTTTTCTAAT
>Ga0307475_10000612_pt1 | contig 21491 bp, 20 predicted proteins | sample atmos_gasesECM1C_FD_203317 | JGI IMG/M metagenome (GOLD analysis project Ga0307475, IMG submission 203317) | Hardwood forest soil microbial communities from Morgan-Monroe State Forest, Indiana, United States - atmos_gasesECM1C_515 | ecosystem: Environmental > Terrestrial > Soil > Temperate... | reverse complement strand
TCCAGCCGCCGCAGTAGACTGTCGCGCCGCAACTTGGTCCAGCGATCCAGCTCCAGCGACTCCAGTTTCTCTCGCCCTTCCCCGGTCCACAGCTTCCTACGCCACTGCACTCCCTGGTTCAGCGCCAGATGTTGCAACTGATTCTTGACCTGCGCTCGCATCCGCACCAGCTTGTGCCGATGCACCAGCAACTGCCGCAGATCCCGTTCCGCCAACGTCGGTACCCATAACCGCGGAAACCGGTTCTGGATCAGCAAATCCAACACATGCCGCGCATCCTTACGGTCCGTCTTCTGCCGCTGCGGGTTCGTCGCCCGAATCTTGGCCGCATCCCCCACCCACATTTCGTATCCACACTCGGCCAGCAGTCGTTCCCACCACAGCATGTTGCCCGAGGTTTCCACTCCGACTCGCACCGTTTGTCCCTTCAGCGAACGATAAAATCCCTCCGCTTCTGAGACACTCAATCGCTTCTCCTTCAGCTCTCCCGTTTCTGTGTCCAACATGGCCAACTGTTGAAAGCTCGGATGAAAATCACAACCTATAATGATCATGACTGGCTCCTTCCTCCCGAGCTCTCTGGTTTATGCAAACTCAGTCTACTCAGGAGTGTTTGGAGCCGTCGTCGTTATACGATCAAGCCCAGCCTTTGGGCGAAGGATCTCCCGCGATTCCTCAATCTGAAATGTGCTGTCCTGGCTCCTTCACGAGAACTGGTGGAAGGAGCCAGGACAGTGCATTTTAAATCTGAATTATTCCGGGAGATCCTTCGCCCAAAGGCTGGGCTCAGGATGACAGTTTTTGGAGGTTCAGAATCGCAACTCCCCCGAACAGCGGCGCGTATACCGGATCCAAGCTTCACCCGCGACACAGGTGAGTGAAAATCCGATCCAGAACGCGACGCCAAAGAACTCATGCGGCGTCAGCCCGGTGAGCCGACTGGTCGCAAAGAACGCACCCATGATGGGCCGAACCGTCGCTACGCCCAGGGCCACGGACATTGCTCGAATCACCCATTCGCGATGCAGAGCGATCTCTCCCCGACGGACATGAACAAATGCCTTTATGAGAGAACCAAGGAAAATGGCGTCGAAGACCAGAATCGCCGAAACCTCCACCCCACCTCCAATCGGATCACGGAGGAGCGCCAGCGCAGAGAACCCGATGATCAAACCTAGAACCATGATCGTGCGGCCAATCCAGCGATGGATCTGAAGATGGCGATTGCGAAATGATCGGGAAAATTGAAATGGCACCAGGCTGACCAGTACCAATGCGGGAACGATGTGAAGCAGGGTCAGAACGGGTTTTTGAGCGAACGCGGCATCGAGTGCGACTAGTTGAGGCGGGCCATTCCGCACGGGAAGCGCCAGAGCGACCATCCGGCGGATCGCCGCCGCGGCCCCCATCAGGCACAGCAGGATCATGCCGGTCCACATTGCGCTCTGAAAACGAAACCGATGGCCTTCGACCGAGTAAGAACCTGCAGACGGCATAAGCTCTATAAAGGGCTACGTCGCACAGGCTTTCACGGTTCCAGTTCGGCAATCTGCCGGTCTAGATCGGCCAATGCTTTTTCCAGCATCTCTCGATGTGCCGGGGCTGTGACAGTGGCGAGGCGCGCAGCGATATTCTTGCGAGAAAGAATAAGGCCGTCGCGTTTGCGACGGCCTTCGATCTGTTCCGCAGTCAGAGATGACTGCGGCGTGAACTCTCGTTTGGCTTCTTCCTGCTGCTGTTCGACAGATTTACTCTCGAAGCCCCTGGCCATATCTCTAGCTTACTTGATCTGCACTGTGAGCACCTGCGCGCCGGAGACTACATAGTCCATAGGGGTTGAGGTTTCATCCACCGCGGACTCGCCGCTCACGTACATGTCCTGCGCTCCGTGCATCCCCTGCATCACGTTCATCACTGAGAGCGGCAGCGTGGGCATTACCTTGTCCTCGACCATCGCCTCGGGGTTAGCCTCGAGCAGCGATACATACAGATTGTTGTTGGCATGCTCTTTGTTCAACAGATCGATCGTCGATCCGAGTTGGAGGGTGCGGCCGAATCCGGTTGGAACCTTGCGGCTGCGGTCGAGCGTCTCGCTATCACTGACCAGAATACGGAGCTGGCCTTTCGGTACAGAGGTGGGAATCTTAACCGGAATCTGGCGCAGAATGGGATCGCCGCGATAGGGACGCAAAACCGCTTCGATCGTGATCTCTTCACCGGGACGAGCTTCGGTAACGTCGGTGCGTGCCGTTTCCAGATGCGCTGCACGGCGTTCTGGAGTGACGTCGAACTCAAGATTCACGCCTTCGATTCCCGGCGTGGTGTAAGGGTTCTCAAAAATACGCCCAAAATGCTCGCCAAGGTTCAACGCCGCCAGCACCGAACTGGGCGCTGTGTCGTTCGAACTGAACATGTTGTGCATGTGCACGGCAGGAAAGCCATTCACGGCGATGTCGCCGTTCATGCGATAGGTCACCTGGTCGCCGTACTGGTTCTGGCTCTGCAGCGCCTGATAGACGGTAGTCATCATGATCAGCGGCGTCAGCTTGGCGTTGTTCAGCACCGAGAACTTCATCTGGTTGGGCTTGCTGCCGCCATGAATCGTCACGGTCACTGGAATCATCTGCGGGGTCTCGCCGAATCGTCCGAGAATGCCGCTGTGCCGGTCTTGCACAAAGGTGCCTACTTCATCGGTGGTATTCACGATCTTGTAGGCGTAATACGGCGAAGCCAGCGTGGCCACCACATTGGCTTTAGTCATCGGCATATCGACCATGCCGTATTGCGTGAGCGGATGTCCGCAGGCCAGCAGACGTTGCGGATCGATGTATGTGACCGTACACGTGGCTGCGATATCGAGATCGCCGCTCACCAGCACCGCGCTCACCGCGGAACCGGGTTCGATTGGTTCGGGCTGATGATCGTGGCTCGCCGAGCCGACTCCCATAACGGGAGTAAGTCCAGCCTGAGCGAACTGCGAAGCGAACTGGCGGATCGTCCCCTCGCCGAAGCCGCTGAAAACGAAGGGAGCGTCGATGGGCTGCATCAGTGAGGCAAAGCCTTGCAGATTACCATCGCTCGCGCCCTCTCCCACCGAAGTCTTGCTCATCGCTTTCACAGAATGGGCAGCGCTCATTGGTTCGGGCTGAGTGCGATCCATGGCATCGATCTCCAGCATCTCCTCGATTGGAGTGATGCCGCAGATGGCTTCTTTCGAGAACTGGCCGATGCGATACGAGATCGCGCCCACCAGCTTGCCCTCGATGTACACCGGACTGCCGCTCATGCCGGCCACGACGCCCGTGTACTCAACTTTCTCTCCGTGCAGGCGAGCGAGGATCAAGTCGCTCTTAGGGCCGTTCAGGTTAGGCAGCACGCCCAGAATCTCCACGTTCATCGGTTCGGGCTTCGTGCCCTCGAAAACCGTGTACGCAGTACCGCGCATGCCCCGATGAAGATCGCTCAACTTCATGATCTCCGGAGCCACGCGAGCCGCGGACGCTGGCGTTATCGATGCCGGCTGAGCCGCCATCATGCTGCATGCCAATATCAAGGGGGAGACTCGAGCGAGGTAGAAAACAATGCTCTTCATGCTGACCTAATAACAACCCTAAAACCCAGCGATGGTTGTGAGGGACAGAAGGGCCGGAAAAAGGCCATTCATGCATTTTCACTGATGGTTTCTGAGTTGTTCGCCATCTATACTAATACACAGACTCGGCAGGGCAATAGGTAAAGAGTCAGTAGGAAGGCACCAGAAATGTCCCTTAGCGGTATTAAGGTGAAGCAATCATGGGTTCTGAAAGGATTCATGATTGGTCTGATAACCATTTTCTTCGCACTTACTCCCAGTCCGGCGCAGAATTCCTCGCAAACCCAACAGAATCAAGGATCCCAGCCTCAAACTCCAGCTGAAGCCGGGGGACCACAGGGTGACGTAGGGCCAATCGCGGTACCCAAGAAGACCCCGGAGGAGGAAAAGCCGATAGAGCGCGCTCCGAAGGTGAAGAATCCCGAAGAAATCGGGACTTTTTCCCTCAAAGTGGACGTGCCACTGGTGAACCTGCCTATCAGCGTGGTCACCGGCAACGGCCAGTTCATTCCCGGACTGAAGCAAGACAATTTCAAGATTCTCGAGGACGGGATACCACAGAAGATCGATACCTTCGCACAGCAGGGAGACAAGCCAATCACGGCGGTCCTGTTGATCGAGTTTGCCGCTAACAGCTATGCCTTCATGTATGACGCGCTCAATGCTGCATATTCCTTCACTGGACAAATGAAGAAGGACGACTGGATTGCAGTTCAGTCGTACGACATGCAAACGCATCTGCTGGTGGACTTCACTCAGGACAAGAATCAGGTGATGGGTGCTCTGGGCCAGTTACGCATACCGGGCTTCAGTGAGACCAATCTCTTTGACGCGGTTTACGACACTATCGATCGCCTCGAAGGGGTTGAAGGTCAGAAATACATTCTGCTGATCTGCAACGGAGTCGATACCTTCAGCAAGCTGACTTACGACAAAGTGCTGAAGAAGATTCAAGGCTCGAAAAATATCACCATCTTTTGCATCGGCACTGGCCAGGCATTTCGTTTGTATTTGGAGGCGCGAGGCGCCCTGGGACCAATCCGCAATCTGGATTTTCTTCAGGCCGACAACCAGCTCAACACCTTCGCAAAAATGACTGGAGGACGCGCTTACTTCCCGCGCTTCACCGCCGAATTTCCTGAGGATTTTGCGGACATCGCCTCAGATATTCGCAACCAATATGTAATTTCCTATCGCCCCAGCAACACCAAACAGGACGGGAGCTGGCGAAAGCTGAAAGTTGAACTGGTGGATCCGCAGAGCGGGCAGCCGCTCATCGTGCAGGATCAGCACCGCAAGAAGCTTAAGTACCAGGTGATTGCGAGAGACGGGTACAAGGCGAAGAACGAAGTGGATTAGGAAGAATCGGGTGATCGCGTGAAATGAAGAGCATTCGGCAGTCGACGTTCGGCCATGAAACCTTCTTTAGGTTCTAATCGAAAACCGCTTGCTGGCCGAACGCTGACCGCCGAAAGCCGAAAGCTCGCGAGTTCACCTAATGGCCCGATACCTAGCCACTGTGCCTGATATGCATCACATCGCCATCCTTGACGATGTAATCCTTGCCTTCCAGGCGCAACGTACCGCGTGAGCGCGCGTTCGCTTCTGAGCCGGCCTCCAGGAGCTGATCCCAATGGATGGTTTCGGCGCGGATGAAGTGCTTCTCCAGATCGGAGTGAATGGCGCCGGCAGCAGTCTGAGCGCGCGATCCGCGTTCGATCGTCCAGGCGCGGCACTCGTCCTCGCCCACGGTGAAGAAGGAAATCAAGCCAAGTAGTTCGTAGCTCTTGCGAATCAGCCGCACGAGTCCGCTCTCCTTGAGTCCATAGCTGCCGAGGAATTCCGCGGCCTCTTCATCTCCCATCTCCGCCAACTCTGCCTCCACCTTCCCGCAGATCGCAGTCACGCCGGCATTTGAGCGCGAGGCGTATTCGCTCATTTTGTATTTCTCGGGAGCTCGTTCCAGATCGTCACCCAGCGTCGTGCTTTCATTTACGTTCAGCACGTACAGAATCGGCTTCTGACTTAGGAACATGAATCCGCGAATGCGCTTTTTGTCTTCGGCTGACATCTCCATCTCGCGCAACGGACGCTCAGATTCCAAATGCACATTCGCGCGTTTGAGCAGATCGAACTCGCGCTCGAGTTCCGCCGTCTTCATCTTCTTCAGGTCTTTTTCCAGGCGTTCCAGCCGCTTCTCGATTTGTCCAAGATCGTTGACTACTAAATCGAAATCCACATTCCTGGCATCGCGCAGGGGATCGATGTCGCCTACATGCGGGATCGAAGGTTCATTGAACGCGCGCAGCACATGGATCAACGCATCTACGGTGCGCAGACTATTTGCGTACGCAGATTCCTTGAGCGCCTCCTGCCCAATGGCGGCAACGTCGGAATACTCCACCGTGGCATGCACCAGTTTCTTGGGTTGATAAAGGGCGGAGAGCCGGTCGAGACGGTCGTCAGGAACCTTCGCCACACCAAGGTGCGCTTCGCGCGGATTGTGTCCGCGCTCCTCGACGTGAGCCTTGGTGAGGATCTTGAACAGCGAGGTCTTGCCCACCTGCGGCAGGCCGATAATGCCACTCTTCATGAATGCGGAAACCTACTGTGCTGAATTTCAGCGGCAGTCGAATCTTTCATCTTAGCAGGCCGAGGAAAGAGCGAACACGAAGGGCATAAAGGCTACAGAAGAGGTCACAAAGTTTAAATTGATTCTTCGTGACCTCTCGATTTCGCCTTCGTGACCTTCGTGTTCGCCTCTCCGGCTTCTTTACCGTCCGAGATGTAACTGAACCCCCGCCCGGCCTAAGAACGGCGACCCAAGTGTGACAGTGGGCGTACGCGCAATCATGAAATGCTGATTGAGAAGATTTTCTCCCGCCGCATAGACGTCCATGAACGAGTTGAGCCGCCGCGAAACGTATAGATCCAGCTTGAAATAGGAATCCAGCGGCAGCGTGTTCTGGTCGTCGTCGAAGACCGAACTGCTGCTTCGCGCTTGTACGGCCAGCGTTAGGAATCGAGGGTTGCCATAACGCGCCTGAAAAGTAAATTCATGCCGCGGCACTTCCGGAACCTGCAAGCCCACCAGACTTGAATTAGCAGGGAAAGACGTCGCCTGCGCGTCCACAAACTGATACTGGGCAGCGATATCGGCCCACTTCATCACCGTCCAATCGGCTTGGGCTTCGAGACCCGTCGCGCGCGTGCTGCCAAGATTCTCGCGCAGGCGCGTGATAAGCGCCGGAGTGCTGCTCTGAGTCACGTTGGCGATGGGCCGGTGCACGACGGCCCAGAAGAAACTCTGCTGCAGGCTGAGCTTGCCTCGGAACAGCGTCTCCGCGGGACCGGCCTCGACGCCGGTGAGGCGCTCGGCGCGAAGCTGCTGGTTTGCGTTCGTCAACACATTCCCTAAACGGAACGAACGATACAGCTCGTTCAGCGTCGGCGACCGGAAGGAACGGTAAGCTGAGGCCCGTAAAGAGATCGAATCGTTGATTCGGTACCGGGTCGCAAGCTTGGGATCGAAAGAGGTCTCGGAGCGGTCGGGAAACACCGTCACAGTAGTCAGTTGAGACGGCAAGGCAGTCGTACGGTTGAGTCCGGCGATCGTCTGCCAATCGTCGAAGCGAAACACCCCTGTGACTACCCATCTTTGGGTGATGTGGGCAACATCCTCGATGAACACGCCGGTGCTGCGATCGCGACCTCCAGCGTCCACCAGGCTGGAAGGCTTCGCCGCGGTAAAGACTTCGTCGTCACTCTCGCCGGTAACATGGGCAAAGTCCATTCCCGCCAGCAGAGTATTTCGTGTGCCCAGGTTGCGGGAGTATTGGGCACTCACTCCCCAAAAACGCGAAGGCACCTGTTGAACCCGCGCCAGGGTCTCACTGTTGCGATCTGCAGCCACTGAAGCAAATGTCTGGTGATAGTCTTCCGTTCCTCCGTAACCGCGTACCTGAAACAGATCTCCCGCCGACCCTTCCCAATCGAATCCCGTTGCCGCTTGCCACGCCCGCGTGCGATTGATTTCAATGATGGTGCCGTTGTGCCGAGAATCGTCGTAGCCGAGGCCGCGCAAAAAAATGCGCGACTGGCCGGAGAGCTGTCGCTGAAGTTGCAGTTCGCCGGTGCGGTGCAAGGAATTGGCGGCGTTATCGACTCGTCCACGCTGCTGAGGCTCGACCGGTGTGTATCCAGCGGTGCGAAAGTATTCTCCGCTGGCGGAGCTCAGCCATTTGCCGAAGGCATGTCCGAGGTATCCGGAAACATTGGGCGTGGTCTCATTGCCGTATGAGAGATCGACGCTGGCGTCGGTCGCCTCCGGAGTCCTGGTCAGGAGCTGCACCACTCCGCTTAACGCCTGGCCTCCGTAAAGATCGGACGCTCCACCTCGCACCATTTCGACGTTTTCTACAGCTTCTCGCGGAATCTGACTCCAATTCACCCAGCCGCCGAATGGATCGCTAACGGGGATTCCATCGAGCAACACAAGCGCGCGGCTGGCGCCACTCGATCCGACTCCACGCATCGACACGCCTTGAGTCGTTGGATTGGCGGTGCGGCTACTGTTGCGGCGAAAGAGATCGAATCCTGCGATCTGTCGCAGCACGTCATCTACTTCCAAAGCCCCGCTGCTGCGCAGTTGCGTCGCGCTTACGAGCTGCACGCTGTCGGGAGTCTCGCTGAGCGGGAGCGGCGTGCGCAAAGCCGTAACTTCGATCTGCGTGGTTAGCGTCTCGGGTTGTAGCACGATTGCGAGGCTGGGCTCACCTGGTTCAACCGACCTGTGAACGACGGCGAATCCAGTTGCGGTGATTGTCAACTCTGCGGGCTGGTTGCTGAGATCGATGAATGCAAATGCACCATCCGAGCCGCTAACAACCGAGCGGCGGGCTCCTCCCTGCTGCAGCATGATCGTGGCTCCGGCAATGGCCGCTTGGGAGCTGTCTTGCACCACACCGCGCAGTTCTCGGCGGGGAGGCGATTGAGCAATGCCATCGCAAAGAAAGGCAAAGGCGATCAAGAGAAACGCGCACTGGCGAAAGAGGTTGTTCCCGATCCAGCGATGATCGATGTTCTTTAGAGTAGAAACGGAGCATACTGCGTCTCTACGATCTGGCGGGACGAGTGGGTGCTCCATTAGCATGCGACGTGAGTAGAACATCACTGGAGTGCCGAGGTTGTCCAGTGGCACCAAACGTTTAGGTTTCGCGAGACAATACGGCGTAGCTGGCAATCCCCGTCAACAGCACGACTCCTTCCAACGCAACGGAGAGCTGATGCAGCCGATCGAATGCCGCACGGCCGGCGTCCTGATGGGGTAGAGCCTCAATCGATCCACCAACCGAGGAGCGAATTCGCTCCATCTGCGGCATGATCCCAAATAGCGAGACGGCAGTCAGTACCAGCATGAGTCCCACGAGTACTCGCAACACCTTCGCATTCCCCAGCTTAGTAAGGAAAGTCGCGACCAGGAAAACCGCTGCGCAACCAATGCCGATCAGATGCAGATCGGCCAGGGTCACGCTGACTACGCCGGCGGCCATTTCCGGTTTGGGCAAAAGAGTAAAGAGCGCTGGCGCAACCACAAATGAGAAGAAAATGATGCCGCCGACCCAAACACCAAGCGAGAGCATCATCATGAATCGGGCGACACTACGCATCTCAGGAAGGCACCGATACGTTCTCGACAATTTCGTTGAGAATGCGCTCTGCCTGTTCCGAGGCCTTGAGCGTGGAGCTGTAGCGGGCGTTCACCACCACGCGATGCGCAAAAACCGGGACGGCAAGACGCTTGAAGTCCTGCGGGGTGGCGAATCTTCGACCTTCGAGAAAAGCCATGGCCTGAGCCGCGCGGTAGAGCATGAGCGAACCGCGGGGCGATACTCCCAGCGAGAGTTGCTCCGACTGCCGGGTCTTGTTGACGATCTCAAGGGTATAGCTCACCAGCGACTCGTCCACGCGAATGTCCTTCACCTGTTCCTGCATCTCGAGAACTTCGGCGCCGTTGAGTACGGGCCGGACCTCGTCGAGACGGGCTGCGCCCGCTTGTGCGCGCAGAATCTCGCGCTCACTTTCGGCTGCGGGATAGGTCATCTGCACGCGCACCAGGAAGCGATCCATTTGTGACTCGGGCAGCGGGTAGGTTCCATGGTGCTCCACCGGATTTTGCGTCGCGATCACCAGAAACGGACGCGGCACCTCGCGTGGCTGTCCATCCACGGTGACTTGCCCCTCGTTCATCACCTCAAGCAGCGCAGATTGCGTCTTAGGAGTGGTGCGATTGATCTCGTCGGCCAACAGGATATTTGTGAAAACCGGACCGGGCTTGAACTCAAAGCGTTCCTCGGCCGCCGAGTAGATCGAGGTCCCCAGCAGGTCGCTGGGTAGCATGTCGCTGGTGAATTGAACGCGTTGGAAGGTGCAATCGAGCGATCGCGCCAAGGTTTGTCCCAGGGTAGTCTTACCCACTCCGGGAACGCCTTCGATCAGCAAATGTCCCCGTGCGAAGACCGCAACCAGCGCGAGTCGAACCACCTCGTCGCTGCCGCGAATCACGGCTCGGATAGTGCTCTCCAGCCGCTGCGCGCGCTCATGCAGGGAACTCACGTCTGTTTGCAGGGCCTGATGAGCCATGTGAACTGATTGTACCCGCTGAGATTGTCATTCCGAAGCGCCTCTTTTGCGCTCAGGAATCCCTATGGGCACGTTACTTTTGGAGGATTGACTTCCGGTCCAAATTGAAACTGGGGCGTCACTATTTGGGTTCAATGTCCCCGAAGACAGGCCAGTTTAGAAGGAATCTGGCGGCCGTCCAGTGAGCCGCTCAATGCGCTTGGCGATGGGTGGATGGGTGGAGAACAGGTTCGCCAGCGTCTCGCCTCCGACCATCGGCGCCACGATGAAAAGGTGAGCCGTGGAAGGAGACGCGATCATCGGGCGCTGTTTGGACCAGGCGTCCAGCTTTTGCAGCGCTCGGGCAAGAGCGTAGGGATTCCCGGTTGTGGCTGCGCCGGTGTGATCGGCCTCGTACTCGCGCGAGCGCGAAACCGCCATCTGAATCAAGAGCGCGGCGATCGGCGCGAGGATAATCATAAAGAGCGCGCTCAGTCCACCGCCGCGATCGCGGTCGTCGCGCTCGCCATAACCGCCAAACATGCCCGCCCACATCGCCGAACGCGCAAGGAAGGTAATCGCACCCGCCAAGGTGGCAGCCACCGAACTGATCAGGATGTCGCGATTGCGCACATGTCCGAGCTCGTGAGCGAGTACGCCTTCCAGCTCCTCGTCGTCCAGCAGATCGAGGATGCCCTGCGTCACCGCGACCGATGCGTGTGCCGGATTGCGGCCGGTGGCAAACGCATTTGGCGAATCGGTTGGAATCACGTAGATCTTCGGCATCGGCATACCGATGCGCTGAGTCATGTTCTCGACCACTCTGTAAGCGCGCGGAAGCTCTTCGCGGGTCACGGGCTGCGCACGATACATCGCCAGCGCCATCTTGTCGGAGAAGAAGTAGGCGAAGAAGTTTGCGACTGCCGCGAAAACCAGACCGATCGCCATCCCGTGCTGCGTGCCTAGCCGCGGTCCAATAACCTGCCCCGCGAACATCAGGAACAGCGTCATGCCGGTCAGCAAGAGCAGCGTCTTAAAGTTGTTGCCCATATCTTCTGTGTATGTAGATGCTCCAGTGTGGCACGGGATTCTGGCGCACGGCAAATGCCGATTGTCGTCGTTTGCTCAATAGGTTAGAACGGCGCAGGGGCCGGTGAGAACATTCGCAAGGCAAGTCGCTATGCTACTTTGCTGCGCGTTTCGGCGTTGGTCGAACCTTCCTCGAAGGCCGTCAGGTTGCGAACGGTGGCTAGCGCGATACCGATACTCTGGAAGAGCCTGGCCTCGGGCTCGTCGGAGAAGCTCATCAGATTTGGCAGCGATGCCACCAAAGCGGCAATGCCGGGATCGATCTTTCCATGAGTTTCAAAGCTGATCTTTTTCGACACGCCGCCCGGACAATCGGTGAAAAAAATCACGCTGCCGATGAGATCTCCAGAAATATAAAAAGCCAACGCAGCGCGCTTGTTCTTCCTCCACAACAAGGCTCCTGCGGTTAAAAATGCGGCGGCTATACCCCAGTCGATAGCCGCGTGTAATTTCGGGCTGATCATCTTGGGCAGAGGTTTGGTCGCGAGTTCAGTGAGCTTGGTCGCAATCGACATGGTGATCACGCCTTCCTTCTGAAGAACGGATGCCTTGCCGCGAAAGCAAGTTGGCATCGCCTTCGCCAATCCGGATTGTTCGCGCAGTGTCTGAGCTGTTTCCGCCTGATTTGGAACGAGTTGCTTATGCAATAATCGCCTATCGCAGCTGGTGTGAACGGAGGCTTTGTGGAAGAGCGCGAGATGTTCGAGGAGAAAGACCAGAAGCGATCGCATACGCTGACGTGTCCGCATTGCCGCCAGGCCGGAGACTATGAGCTCTCCTGGCTGGTACGCACAAAGAAGCGCCAGCTACCGTCGCGCGCCGACGAGCGGGATCGAGCCAAGTTCGCCAAAGCGCGCTCCTACATGGTCCGCAAAGATGACATGGTCGCCTGCAAGAACATACGCTGCCGCAAACGCTTTGAAGTTGCCGGCGTGCAATCGGTCGCGTTCCTCGAGTAAAGCGTTTGAAATAGATCGTTTCAAGAGAAGCGTCGAACGCGGGAAGTTAAAGTCTTTTACGGATTGGCCAACATGGATGGCTGGACCATTCTGCTGGCCAAACGCCTTTACCGAAACGGCTTACTTGAAGCGATTTCTTCCCTCTCATTTATACTCACTAGTTTCGCCTGACCACTTCCCAACGATATGAAGATCCTGGTCTGCATGAAGCAGGTGCCACAGAAGGACGCGCCTCTCAAGCTGAATGAGAGCGGCGCCTGGATTCGCGAGGACGTCTCTTACGAGGTCAACGAGCCGGACGCCTATGCGCTGGAAGAGGCGCTGCGTCAGAAGGAGAAGCACGGTGGCGAAGTTGTCGTTGTCACCACTGGGCCGGCTCGCGCACAGCAGGTCTTGCGTGAAGCGCTAGCCAAAGGCGCGGATCGAGCTATTCACCTGGAAGGCGATGAGTTCGTCCCACTCGATTCATTTAATACCGCTAAGGCCATTGCGGCGGCCATCAAAGATGACCAGTTTGATCTCATTTTCACCGGCCTGCAATCCGACGACTATGGCTACGCGCAAACCGGGGTGCTGCTGGCCGAACTCCTGGGATGGCCGCATGCGACCATCATCATGAGCATCGAGAAGAGCGATGGTGGCATTCGTCTGAAGCGGGAACTAGAAGCCGGATTCTTCCAGCACCTGGAGATGCCTCTTCCCGCCGTGCTTACTATCCAGTCCGGAATCAACAAGCTTCGCTATGCCACGCTGATCGGCATCAAGCAAGCCAAAAACAAACCCTTGCGCAAGATCACGTACGCGGAAGTCCAACCGGCGCTCGGCCCCAATCTTCAGAAAATTGAGAAGCTGTATGTTCCCCAGAAGCAGAAGAAGACAGAGATGCTGGAGGGCTCTCCTGCCGAAGTTGCCAAAAAACTGGTGGAGAAGTTGAAGAACGACGTGCGGGTGCTCTAAGCGTGGCCAAAGCCATTTGCATCACACTGAATATGCGGTTGTTGCTTTGCTGTTCAGGAGGATGAAAATGGCGCTGCCAGAGAAATTGAATCGGCCAGATGAAAAGACAGTTGAGGAAGATCAGAGCGCTGAAAGTCGCGAGTGCCGCAATGAGCGAAAGCAACAAGAGCATCGCGTGCACGGTCACGACTTCTCGATGGACTTGCATCCGGAGCGTTACCCGCGCGAGTCGCTCAGCCGGCTGGAAGAGGGGATTCTGGAAGATGAAGAGTTGCGGCATTCGGACGATCGTCTTGGCTTGACCATGCCCGATTGGGAAGTGCGCGTTGACAATGTTCGCAACATGAGCCGCCTGTTAGTGATGTTGGGCGCATTTCTATTGATATTTTCAACCGTGTTGCTGCTGTGGGTTGGGTGGGACGTACGTAGCGGGTCAACTTTCTTCAGCACGATGTGCGCGATTGCGATCGCGATAGGTCTCGGATTGATTGCCTGGGGATATGTTGAGCGGCAGCGGGTGGTCCGTCTGCTCGCGAGAATGCCAAGAATAACGACCAGGGAGCGCAGTGAACGGATCTACACCGAGCAACAGCTTAGAGAGAGCGATCGCGCCGCATAAAGCGCGCATTCTGATAATCATTGGTGCGGTCATCCTCCTTCACGCTGCGTTTCTTCTCGCGTTCTGGCCGCACCGTTGGCCCACAAGCTACAAATGGCTGCTCCTGCCAGATACTGTGGGCGCCTATTTTGTAGTTGCACTCGGCGTACAGAGCCTGAAAAACAAAAGCAAGAACGAACACGAAGGACACAAGAACAGGGAATAGGTTAAAGGGAACAGGAAAACAGGGTTCCCGCTAAGTCTGCCATTGATAGCGTCTCCCTTCACACCTGTTCCCTGTAACCTGTACCCTGTTCCCTAACATGTCAGAAACTATCCTCGTCGTTGTCGAGCAACGTGAAGGCAAACTCAACCGAGTTTCGATGGAGACGCTCGCCGCAGCGCAATCGATCTCGTCGAATACGGGTTGGACTGTGGAGGCAGCGGTGGTCGGCGCGAACATCGGCGCGATCGCCCAGGAGATCGCCAAGGTCAAACTCGCAAAAGCCTATGCCCTCGAGGGAACACCGCTTGAGCATTACACCGCAGACGCCTACGTCGCCGCGCTAAAGCAATTTGTCTCTGCCAAGCATCCCCGACTGGTGCTGATGCCGCACACGTACCAGGTGCGCGACTTCGCTCCTAAACTCGCGGCGTCGCTGGGACGCACGCTCATCAGCGATTCGGTTGGATATCGAAAAGACGGCGACAAGCTGGTATTCACTCGCCAGATGTTTCAGGGCAAGTTCGCGGCAGACGTCTCCTTCAGTTGCGACCCTCCTCACTTTGCCACGTTTCAAGCCGGAGCCTATCGCGCAGACAAGGTCGAAATGGGAACAAGCCCTGCTCCGGTAGAGAAAGTTGCCGCGCAAGTGGACGCCGGAGCCATTCGCGTGAAGCCGCTTGAAATCTTCAAGGAAGCCAAGCAGGCCGTGGACCTGACGCAGGCGGAGATCATCGTCTCCGTCGGACGAGGAATCAAAGAGCCGAAGAACATCGACCTGGCCAAGGCTCTCGCCGAAGCTCTCGGCGGCGAGATTGCCGCTTCGCGTCCCATTTGCGATTCCGGCTGGCTTCCCATGGACCGCCAAATCGGCTCATCCGGTCAAACCGTGGCCCCGAAACTCTATCTCGCTTTGGGAATTAGCGGCGCGATCCAACATATCGTCGGCATGAAAGGCTCGCGCAGCATCATCGCCATCAACAAGGACCCCGAAGCGCCAATCTTCGAAATCGCCGACTACGGTGTCGTTGGAAATCTCTTCGACATCGTGCCCGCGCTGACGGAAGAAGTGAGAAAGGCAAAGGCTTAGTGAGAAGGGCGTTTCCGGAAAAAGCGTTTCGAGAAAGGCGTTTCAAGAAAGAACGTTTCAACTTCTTGTTCTGACAAACTTAGAGACTGCAGACAATCTAAGAGCATGTCTTACTTCTTCAAAGATCTCGTAGTTTGGCAAGAGGCGAAGACCTTTGCTTTAGAGGTATATGACATCTCAGATTCGTTCCCGAAGCAAGAAGTCTATGGAATGACTTCGCAGATTCGTCGCGCCGTTGTCTCGATAGCGTCGAACATAGCCGAAGGACAAGGACGACTGACGAAAGGTGAGTTCATACAGTTTCTCGGACATGCACGTGGATCGTTGCTTGAAACCGTCACGCAACTGGAGATCGCGGGCGGAAGAAAATACTTGACCACGGAGCGATTGAACGAAGTTGAGCAAAAAGCGTTTCAGCTCCTGCGATTGATTAACGCCCTCATCGACTCCTTACGTGAGCAGAAAGGCCGAGGCGCAGGAGCATAGTGCACTCAATCGAGAACGCTGATCGCACTCTCCCAAAATCCGGTTTTGAAACGCCTTTTCCTGAAACGCCTTTCCTTGAAACGCCTTTTGTGAAACGCTTTTCTCTCCTATGATCTTCCGCACCCCTATCTCCGTCCCCTCTCGTCCCCAAATGGACGCAGACGTCGTCATCGTTGGCGGCGGACCCGCAGGAATGGCTTGCGCGCTGCGCCTTTCTCAGCTTATCGACGAGCACAACAAGAAGAATCCCGAGTGGCCTCTGAGCAAAGAGAACATTTATGTCCTGGAGAAGGCGCGCGAGGTTGGACAGCATTGTCTATCGGGCGCGTTGCTCGATCCGCGTTCCATGCGGGAGCTGTTGCCCGGCTTCGAGAAAGAGGCGCCCATCGATGCCGCGGTTGGCAAAGAAGCGGTCTATTACCTCACGGAAAACTCGAAATTTAAGTTTCCCATCACGCCGCCTCCCATGCGCGATCATGGCAACTACGTGATCTCCATCAACAGATTCGTGAAGTGGCTGGGAGAGAAAGTTGAGCAGGCCGGCATCACTGTCTTCACCGGATTTGCCGGATCGGAGCTGCTGGTCGAGAACGATCGTGTGGTCGGAATTCGCACCGACGATAAAGGTCTCGACAAACAGAATCAACCCAAATCGAACTTCGAACCTGGATACGACCTGAAAGCAAAGGTCACGATCCTTGCCGAGGGCCCCCGCGGTTCGCTGACCAAGCAGCTCATCGGACGCTTTCAGCTCGACAAAGACCGCAATCCGCAAACATATGGTGTCGGCGTGAAGGAGCTTTGGGAAGTTCCCGCCGGGCGCATCGCTCCCGGCGAAGTGATCTACACCATGGGATGGCCGCTCACCAATCACGAATACGGTGGCGCGTGGATCTACGGCAGCAAAGACAACATCGTCTCCCTGGGTTTTGTCACCGGTCTCGATTACAAAGATCCGCGCCTCGATCCTCATCATGTGATGCAGACCTTCAAGACACATCCCTTCATGCGCCAACTGCTGGGCGGCGGAAAGATGATCCGCTACGGCGCAAAGACCATGCCGTATGGCGGTTGGTTCTCGATTCCGCCGTTGGCGGGCGATGGCTGGATGATCACCGGCGACTCCGCCGGCTTCCTGAACTCGCAGCGGCTGAAGGGGATTCATCTCGCCATCAAGAGCGGGATGCTGGCCGCGGAAACTGCCTACGAAGCGCTGGTCGATGGCGACTTCAGCGTCAATCAGCTTTCGAGCTACAAAAATCGTGTGGAGAAAAGCTGGATTCGTGAAGAGCTATGGAAGGTCCGCAACTTCCATCAGGGTTTCGAGAACGGATTGCTCGAAGGCATGATTCACACTGCCTTGCAACAAGTCACACTGGGACGCGGACTGCATGAGCGTTACGCCAGTCACGCGGGATACGAACGCCTGGAGCACATCGGAAATTTACCGAAGGGGGGATACGAGCGCGAACACATTCTTGGTCCCGTTAAAGGCGATGGCAAACTGACCTTCGATAAGCTGACCGATGTCTATCATTCAGGCACGAAGCATGACGACGATCAACCGATTCACCTCGTCATCCACGACACCGATATCTGCAACACGCGCTGCACGGTGGAGTTCGGAAACCCATGCCAGCATTTCTGTCCCGCGAAAGTGTACGAGATGGTCGAAGCCACTGACGTTCCTAACGGCAAACAGATTCAAGTTAACTTCGCAAACTGCGTACACTGCAAGACATGCGACATCATGGACCCGTACCAGATCATCACCTGGGTGCCGCCGGAAGGCGGAGGCGGTCCGAATTACGATGGCATGTGAATGCTGTTGGCTGTTAGCTAACAGCAAAAGCCAGAACACGGATTGGACGGATTCAACGGATTGGACGGATGACTCTTTAGGGTGGAGTCGGACGCGTAAGTCTTTATGGTTCTACGCAGAGACAGATGAAAATCTGAGCGAGGTGCGCGATGTTCTTCGCCCTAAGCACCTAAAGAGTACCCAGTCCAATTCTCATTCGTCCGGCTGGAAACCGGACCCGTTCCTAACGATCCATACCCACTCTCACAAGTGCCGCTTGGCGGCACTCCGAATATATGACTTGCCTCTTTTTTTATCCGTCCGATCCGTTCAATCCGTTCAATCCGTGTTCTAGCTCTTGATGTTGCCTTCTACAGTCCTTTATTCGCGCCAAAAGCCACGCGCACGCCCGTGGTAAGCAGCAGATCGTTGCCTTTTAGTCCATTCACCGGATTGCTGAGATAGCGATCGCTGGCATCGATCTCCCAGCTAAAGATTTTGGTCACCTTCGTGATCGCTGCAGTGTCGAACACGATGCGGTACTGGCCGGTGTCGGTTACATTCGGATAGAACTCCAAACGCTCTTTGACCGAGAAGGCGCCGGAAAACTTGTGATCCAGAGACTCCCCGACCAGCAATTCTCCCGACTTGCGATCTAGAGTGCTGAAGTACTCCTGATTGAAAGATGCGCCGGCAAAGAGATCGAAGTTGGTGGGATCGGTCTTTATGACGTGATATCCCAGGCCGCCGCCCAGTACGTTCCGCAGGTTGAGCTGCTGGAAACGATCCCGATCGAAGTCGGTGAAGGCAAAAGCGAAGAGTTTGTCGCTCAGGTTGAAGTCGAAGCGAAGTCCGGCGTGGATAGCGTTGGCGGTCGTCAAATTGACGCCATTCGTCTTGCCTTTCGAGTAAAGCGAATTCAGGAACGCGCTGGCTTTGTCCTTCTCCGTAGTCCGGGTCGCGGTAGCTCCAAGGGTAAAGTTCGTAGTCTCCGAGTTGCCGCGGGAGAGACTTAATCCAGAATCCAGGAAGCCTCCCCACGCTCCGTATGCTTTCTGCTCAGATTCAGAGCGGACATTTTTCACGTCGTCTTTGTCGAGCGTCACCGTTCCCCCGCTCTTGGTGGCAACCTGAAACTTGCCGTCTGCTGTGCTGACTGTCCCCACAACCACCTGGCCGGCTTTCGAAGTCAGAAACAGCGGCTGGTCTGAGGAAACCGCCAGCACGGCATCCCACTTAATGGCGAGGGTCCCTGCTGCATCGGTCTTGAGGTTGAGCGATGTGGTATCGGCACTGGTAATTGTGCCGGTAATGCGATCCCCGTTTTTCAATGTGATTTGATCGGCGATTGCGAATTGTGAAGATAAGTAAAGGCAGAAGACGACGAAGTGACGACTCTTAAGCACTTTCCACCTCTCGGTAGTGGCGAGCTACCGGAAGTTAAGTTGCTGAAAGCTCAAAACTGAGTTGCCCCAAGTCGCGGAAAGTGATTTCTTGCTAGGTTTCTACTCACCGATTTGCCTGCGCCAATCCAGTTCGTCGAGGGCAGCTTCCGAATTGCGCCAGTTTTCGCGCACTTTTACGAAGAGTTCCAAAAAGACCCTCGTCCCCAGCAGCCGTTCGATCTGCTTGCGAGCGGAAGTGCCGATTCGTTTCAGCATAGCTCCGCCCTTGCCGATCAGAATTCCTTTCTGGCCTTCGCGCTCGCAATAAATGGCGGCGGCGATGTGTGTGACCTTAGCTCCTTCTTCAAAACGCTCGATCTTCACGGCGGTGGCATATGGCACCTCCTGGCCGGTCTCGATGAGTACGCGCTCGCGGATCATCTCCGATACCAGGACGCGTTCCGGCTGATCGGTTATCTGGTCTTTTTCGAAGTAGCGAGGCCCTTCGGGAAGCCGCTTGATGACGATGTCGATGAGTTCTTCGAGCCCTTTGCGCTTGGTCGCCGAAATGGGAATGATTTCCGCGAATTCCCGGAAATTGGAGTAGCGTTCGATGATCTCCAGCAGCTTCGGCTTTTCGATGGCGTCAATCTTGTTGAGCAGCAGAATTACCGGCGAGCCGACGTCCTTCAGAAGATCGAGAACGAACTGATCGCCCTTGCCAAATGGTTGGGTGACATCGACGATCAGCAGCACCAGGTCGCGCTCTTCCAGTGCGCCGTTCACCTCGCGCATCATGCGGCTGCCCAGCGGTGAGTCCGGCTTGTGCACGCCGGGGGTATCGATAAAAACGATCTGTCCCGGAGGTCTTCCCTTCCCGCCCTTTACGTTGACGAATCCCTGGATGCGGTGGCGGGTAGTCTGAGGCTTGTGCGTAACAATCGCCACCTTCTCGCCGACCAACGCATTCAGCAGCGTGGACTTTCCCGCGTTGGGACGGCCGATGATGGAGACGAAACCGGAGCGGAAGGACATAATCTTGCAATAGGCGATCTTCGTTAATTGTATGGCCCGACTGTAGAAGTGGGATTAGACCTGTCTCGAAAGAATCACTCTTCCGAAAGCATCTTGCCTAGAGTCGGCTTGTGTTTTGAAACTTTTCGGGATTCCTTGAGCGTGGGAATCCTCTGGACGGGCGGAGGAGCACCGATCAAGTCTCGAGCCAGGGCTTTCACCGCTTTGGCCGCGCTGAACTTCTTCTTTTTCTTTCTTTTCTTGGTCACGAAGAGTGCCAATCATACGCTACTTCACCGCGCCAGCCAGTGGCATCTCGCTCGGCTGTTTTCCCAGAATAGCTAACGACTCCGCATAGGGCGCCTTTGAGATTCCTCGTTCGGTGATGATGGCAGCGACGTAACGATGCGGAGTGACGTCAAACGCGGGGTTCTCTACGCTGATTCCGTTTGGCGTAATTTGCTTGTCCCCAATATGGGTGACTTCGCGCGCGGGGCGTTGCTCAATGGGGATACGATCGCCATTGGGAGTCGCCAGATCCACGGTGGACCAGGGTGCGGCGACGTAAAAAGGAATTTCATGCGCTCGGGCAAGCACCGCAATCGAGTAGGTGCCGATCTTGTTGGCCACATCGCCGTTGGCTGCGATCCGATCGGCGCCGACCACCACAGCGTCGATCTTGCCGTGCTTCATCATGGCGCCAGCCATGTTGTCGGAGATGACGGTAGTAGGAATTCCGTCTTTGGCCAGCTCCCATGCGGTAAGCCGCGAGCCTTGGAGAAATGGACGCGTCTCATCGGCGAAGACATGGATTTTCTTTCCGGCCTCCACTGCTGCGCGAATTACGCCCAGCGCAGTGCCGTATCCGCAGGTAGCAAGCGCACCAGCGTTGCAGTGGGTCAACACTCCGCCTGCTGACGGCATGAGCACAGCTCCATTACGTCCCATTGCTTCGCAGGCAGCAATGTCGGCAAGATACATTTGTTGCGCTTCTTCAATGAGCTCTTGCCGAATTTCAACGATAGGTCGGGATGCTAGTTGCTCTGCGCGCTCACGCATGCGCTGAATTCCCCAGAAGAGGTTCACAGCGGTTGGCCTTGTTGCCGCCAGAGTGTTGCAGATTTCGTCTAGCTCCGGCTTAAGTTGGGCGTAAGTGGCGGCTTTGGAATCGCGCACTCCAAGGGCAACTCCCATGGCGGCAGCCACGCCAATCGCAGGCGCACCGCGAACAACCATGTCGCGGATCGCGGTGGCAACTTCGCGGTAGTCGCGACAAGTAACATAGACCTCCTCCGTCGGCAGGCGCGTCTGATCGATGAAGCGCACGCCAGCAGAGGTCCATTCGAGGGTTTTAACCATTGGTTAGATTCTATTGTACCCACGCTGTCGGACGGAGACGTTTCCAGAAAAGCGTTTCAGGTGAGTCGTTTCAAGAAAGGCGTTTCAACTGCAGGATTGTGCACGTAACGAATCGTGTATCTTCCGGTGAGCTTTGGCGTTGAAACGCTTTTTGTGAAACGGTTCTTTGAAACGCCTTTTCCGGAAACGCCTTACTCCTTCGCTACGTGCGCGGCCCTCACCTCAGACGCTTTGAAGATCGAAACGAACTCCGTCGAACCTGCGGCTTTCTCCACCGCGAGGCGGCCGCCGGCTTCTTCGCGCTCTACCAGGCAGGC
>Ga0307475_10000611_pt1 | contig 21493 bp, 16 predicted proteins | sample atmos_gasesECM1C_FD_203317 | JGI IMG/M metagenome (GOLD analysis project Ga0307475, IMG submission 203317) | Hardwood forest soil microbial communities from Morgan-Monroe State Forest, Indiana, United States - atmos_gasesECM1C_515 | ecosystem: Environmental > Terrestrial > Soil > Temperate... | reverse complement strand
GCTAGGCCTCCCCTGCCCTCGGGCTGGCGAACTGTGTTGGTATGGCTAACCCCTGTTTTTCCCGGCCATTGAGAAGAGAAGCGCTGATGCGCGGAAGAGTTCTCTTTGCGATCTGTGCCTCGCTCGGGATGCCCATTTCGATTCCCTGGAATCTCCACGCTCAGGGGAAGGGAGGAACATTGACCATGCTCGGGACCATACAACTGACCAGCTCCGCCTTTTCGGCAGGAGAAACCATCCCCAAGAAGTTTACGTGCGATGGGCCGGACCTGTCGCCGAAGCTGACTTGGAGTCCACCTCCTTCCGACACCCATAGTTTCGTGCTCATCATGGACGACCCCGACGCGCCAATGGGGACGTGGGTGCATTGGGTGCTCTTCGATCTTCCGGCGAACACACAAGAACTTCCCGAGGGAGTCGCCAAACAGGAACAGCTTGGCAGTGGTGCGCGGCAAGGCCGGAACGATTTTGGCAAGATTGGCTACGGGGGGCCATGCCCACCGTCCGGCAAGTCGCACCGCTATTTTTTCAAGCTCTATGCGCTGGACGTCAAACTGGGTCTGAAGGCTGGCGCGACGAAGGCGGACGTCGAGGGCGCCATGAAGGGCCATATCCGCGCCCAAGCCGAACTCATTGGCAAATATGGTCGCTGAGGTTCTTATGCACGTTGACGGGCGAAGGAAAAGCGGCAATACTGGCGAACGATGATTGGCCAGCTTCGTGGACGCCTCGCCGAAAAAAGACCCCATCAAGTGCTCGTCGACGTCGGCGGCGTCGGCTACCTCGTCCAAGTGCCGCTCTCGACGTTCGCCGCTCTCGGCGAACTCCACACTGAAGTGACCCTCCTGACTCACACCCACGTCCGTGAAGATGCGCTGGCTCTCTATGGCTTTGTTTCCGCGCGCGAGAAACATTTTTTTGAGTTGCTGCTTTCGGCGTCCGGCGTAGGTCCAACGCTCGCGCTTAAGATCTTGTCCGGGATGAACGTCGAGGAATTGATCCCGGCAATTCGCGGAAGCGATCTGGCGCGGCTGACGAGAATTCCCGGCGTCGGAAGAAAAACCGCCGAGCGCATCGTGGTCGAGCTCAAAGATAAATTGGAGACCGTGGCCATCGAAGCGGGGAAGCCCGCGCCGGCTTCACCCGCTGGTATCGAAGCCGATGTCGTCTCCGCGCTCGTCAACTTGGGGTACGACGGCCGCGCCGCGGAGACTGTGGTCGGAGAAGCAAAGCACGAGGCCGGTGCTGGCAACTTTGAGAAACTGCTGCGAGCGGCGCTGCAGGCCTTGAGCGCCCCAAAGAGCCGCGCCGCGCAAGGCGCCTAATAGGTGGAGCTTGTCTTTGTAGGGCGCAACATCCTGCGCGGCTACAAGCAAGGAAGCATAATCGGAGGCCCGGCGGTAAACACCATGCCCGATGGCACGGCAAAACGGATGATGCAGCAACGGCAGTCTAACCGCATTGTCTCCGGGCAGGCCTTCGACGAGGACGCCCGCATCGAAGTGAGTGTGCGCCCCAAGCGCCTCGACGAATATATCGGGCAGAAGCGCGTCAAGGAGAACATTCAAATCGCCGTGGATGCGGCCCGCAGCCGCGGCGAAGCACTTGACCACGTGCTGCTTTACGGCCCGCCGGGGCTGGGAAAAACCACGCTTGCCCAAATCATCGCCAACGAGCTGAACGTGCCCATCAAGACCAGCGCGGGGCCGCTCCTCGATCGCAAAGGTGACCTGACCGCGATATTGGCTTCGCTCCAAAACAAGGAAGTCTTCTTTCTGGATGAAATCCACCGGCTGCAGCCCGCCGTCGAGGAAGTCCTTTATCCAGCGATGGAAGATTTTCGCGTCGACCTGATCATCGGCCAGGGGCCCGGCGCGCAGATTCACCCGTTTCCCTTGAGCCACTTCACTCTCGTGGGGGCGACCACGCGCGCGGGATTGATTACCGCGCCCTTGCGCTCGCGCTTCGGTATCGTCCACCGGCTTGATTTTTACGAACCCGAAGATCTGCTCATTATCATCCACCGCTCGGCCAAGATTCTGAACATTCTGATGGACGAGGGCGGCGCCGAAGAAATCGCCCGCCGCTGCCGCGGAACGCCGCGCATCGCCAACCGTCTGCTGCGCCGCTCGCGCGATTTTGCAGAAGTGCGCGCCGCCGGCCGCATCACCCGTGCCGTCGCTCAGGAAGCCCTGCAAATGCTCGGAGTGGACCCCAGCGGCCTCGACGAAGTCGATCGCAACCTGATGATCGCCCTGCTCGATAAATATTCCGGCGGCCCCGTTGGCCTGGGCACGCTGGCCGCGGCTCTCTCTGAAGAGGAAGACGCCATCGAAGAAATGTACGAACCTTACCTCATGCAGATTGGAATGATCGACCGCACCCCGCGCGGCCGCGTCGCCACCGCGCGCGCTTACGAATACTTCGGCCGCGACCTGCCCAAGCGCCAGCCTCGCCTTTTCTGAAAAAGGACCGCCAGGTTAGGAAAGTGCATGCGGAAAATGATGGTCACGGTTTATCTGTCGCTGGGCTCAAATGTAGGGGAACGCGAAGCGAATTTGCGTAAGGCGATTGCGTCGCTTGCTGATGCAGGTGTGCGCGTCAGTAAGATATCTTCTTTTTACGAGACCGAGCCGGTGGATTTGCGCGAGCAGCCCTGGTTTTTGAATGGTGTAGTTGAGGGAGAGACGGGACTTTCCGCGTTGGAATTATTGCGAGGCTTGCGCGAGATCGAATCGCGCATGGGAAGCAAGAAGCTTGTGGCGAAAGGACCGCGGCTGATTGACATGGACATCTTGCTCTACGGCTCGGAGATGATCGACACGCCGCAGCTGCAGGTGCCGCATCCGAGAATGCTTTTGCGGCGATTTGTTCTCGTGCCGCTGGCGGAAATTGCTCCACAGTTCCAGCATCCATCGTGGATGAAAACAGTTTCCGAGTTGGCGGCCGCTACCACCGACCGCAGTGAAGTTCGGAAAATCTGAGACGGAACTCAGTCGGCTAAACCCGCTCCGGACCGACTCCATGCGGGCTCCCAGGAAATCGAAAAAGGAAGGATGTCGCCACTTGCCGCGGTGATGTCCTGTTTTGTCGCTTTACCCGTAGGAGAAGAAGTGGGACGATGCAGGCAATCTTCTCCAGGTGAGGCATGCCATGAATCGCTATCTATCGACGGCCCTTTTGGTTTTTGTTCCGCTGAGTAGCCCGGCGCCGCAGGCGGAACTTGTGAACGTAAAACTTCGGGTCTTGATTGTGGACAAAGACCTGAATCAAAAGCCGGTTCCATTCTACGTCGTCAGCTTGCGCGACAAAGCGAACGCCTCAAGCTCGACGGAATTGAAAACCGACCTCGATGGCAAGGCCGAAAAACAGCTCGCAGCCGGACGCTACTCGATTACTGCTGCCAAACCGATGGAGCTAGGGGGCAAGCGATTCACCTGGAATTTCGAACTACAAATCGCCGGCGCAGAACAATACATCGATCTCACGAACGACAACGCCAAAGTCGAAGAGATCGCGACCACGCCTGCACCTTCCGGAGAAGGTAAGTCTTCCAACGGCGCGGGGAGCGGGGATCTGTCCGCGCTCTTCGACAGATTTAAGAACTCTGTTTTCACAGTGCACTCCGAGGCGGGCACTGGTTCGGGCTTTCTGGTTGATTCGGCGGGCCTCGTCGTGACCAACAATCATGTCGTGCAGTCATCGAACTACCTGTCTGTGCAGTTTGATCAGAAGCGAAAAGTGCCGGCGCGGCTGATTAGCTCAAATGCCGACAAAGACGTTGCCGTGCTATGGGTCGATCCAACGGCGTTTCACGAAGCCGTAGTGGCGCCGCTTCTCCCGGATGAAACCTCCAAACGTGTCGTGGTGGGCGAACGCGTCTTCACGATTGGAAATCCACTGGGCCGCGAAAAAGTGCTGACCACCGGCGTGATCAGCAAAGTGGAGAAAGACGCCATCACCAGCGATATCAACATCAATCCCGGCAATTCCGGCGGTCCGCTGTTCACATTAAGCGGCCAGGTTGCCGGCATCACTACGGCGGGGTTGCGGACTCTGGCCTCGATTGTGCCCGTGGAAAATGTTCGCCCGCTGGTAGACCAGGCGCGGAAGGAGATTATCGGGGGCGCGCCGCCGCATCCAACCTTGCTTCCCGTGGAACCCGTGGAGATGTTTCCCGCCGACGCGCTGCGTGCGATGTTGCAGCAGGAGAAGCTCGATACGAAGCCGTATTTCTTCGATGCCGGGGAATTTCAGGTGGCCATCTACACTCCGCCCGTCAATTTTTTTCTGCGTCACGAAGATGAAATGGCCGCGGCCCGCAAAGCAGCAAAGCGCTCAGGTGGCGACGCGTCGCAAGCAAAGCCGCCGGCGAGCGCGCTGGAAGACGCACAAGATTATCGCCCCGTTCTTGTGGTGCGAGTTCGCCCGAAGTTCGGCGCTTTTTTCAAGGTGCGTTTCAAGAATGGATTCACGAGCATGCGGCTCCTTTGCGGCGGCAAGGAAGTGACTCCCGTGGAACCCGGCCGAGGCGAGTACGAGCTTATGAACATGCGCGGCAAAACCGTCGATACAACTTTTCAAGGCCGATACATCTATCTGCCCGATGCGGTGTCGCCCGCTTGCGGAGGCGTGACCCTGGAGATTTTTTCAGAGAAGGATCCGAACACGCCGGTCAGCAAAGCGATTGATGCGGCTACCGTTGAGCGCGTCTGGGCAGATTTTGACGCGTATCGGAAGGCGCAGTCCCCGGGAACGCTGGCGGCGAAACCGTAAAGCAATTCGATGAACGCTGCGTGTGGAAGGCAATGAAAAGGAGTTCCGCCGCCTCGCGAAACTCCTTTCGAATCGCGAAGTAATTACGAACTCCGGCGGACCAACAGGCGGTGCAAAGTCATCGTCTTGGGCTGGAGAGCGTCCAACTCGATTTGTGCAAGCTTGCCTTCCTTGATCTCGCGCCAGCGGTAAACGCCGGGCTCGGTCTCTTGCGTTTCGCGGCCGTTCAAATGCCTCAGGAACTCGTTAGCGTTGTCGCGCGAAGCCACCTCGCGGTAGGTTGGGCGGGCCAGAGCTTCGACGGCGTAACTCCGCAGAAGTTTGTGCCAGTAATGATCGAAAAGATCGCCCGAAGCAAAAATGTCGCTCCAGGCGACTTCGCCGCCATAGGCCACAATCACACCAACGACGCGTTCGCCCTTCAAACCTGATGTGGCGCTGGCGAAGCGGCGCTCGACTTGATCCACAAAATCATCAATCGAAACGCCGACGGCTCGCGATTGGTAAATCTGTGCGTACGCTTCCGTGCGGCCGTTCGAAGCGATAGCGCCCTGGATGCTGCTCGCAGGCATTTTGGGAGGTGGAGCAGCGGCGGGAGCCTTGAGATTCGTGCCGTTGCGAACGGCGTCCCAGACTTCCTTCTGCTCCTGATCCACGGCGGCGCGTTCGCGCACGCTCGGGTGAACGATGGTATTCGCGGTTGAGAATTGCGCGCTGCCGGTCCAGCGGCCATGCTCGACGCAGAAGACATCGAGAGGTAGCGGAGGAGCGCCAACGGGAACGATGCGGTCCTTGCCGATGACGCGGTCTTGCTTGCCGCCGCTGACGAGTTCGCCGGCGAGAAGCAGCAATGGCCGCCTGCTGTGGTTGACGAGCACAAGCTGACCTACGGTTGCGCCGATGTTGTATTGCGGGACGTACACCGGATGCCCTTCACGCCCGCGCACCATTCCCTCGGAACCTTGTTCGCGCACCAGCACTTCGCCGGTAGCGAGCCCTTCCTCGAGCGTGAGGAAAGGGCTGGTGTCCTGGCCGTAGGAACTGATGACGGGGAAAACGGAAATGTTTTCGTAAGTGGCGGGATCGAGCAGCCGCCACTCCCCTTCCGGCTTGGATCGCGGGGGTTGCGGTGATTCAAAAGGCGCGCTTACAAAAGCAAGAGTTCCCAGAGTGCCGATGGCTAAGAAACCGCCGATGAGGGCGGCGAGGATGGAGCGTTCCATAAATGCCTCCTTGGCGTAAGCGGTCGAGAACCCGACCCTCGGTTAGAACGGCTAGACTGGGATTTCTTGCAAAGCCGCAGGAAGCAAGGAAGAACGAGGCAGGGAAATAAAGAGAGAGAAACGAGAAGCAGGGGGCTTCGAAAGGATCGATGGGCTAGTGCCGTTCGAACTTGTTCGAGCAAATCCCCTTGAGAAATACTCTTTCCATCTTCGCGCGCCCGATCCTTGGACCGTCATTTGGCCCAAATAGTTGGAGCGGCACTAGCGGTGGGGGTCGCCGAGGTTGGTGCGGGGCTTGTTCCGTTTGGACTTGGAGGCTTCGCTCTCCTGGCGTTCATACTCGGCCAGCTCTTCGTCGGTGTAGGAGAAAGAGTCGCGAGAGGCGAACATGGCGTTACGGCCAGCCTGTTTCTTTTTCTTGCGCAGAGCGCCGAATTCGCGGCGGACTTGCCGAATCGGGGCTTCAATGGCTTTTACTTCGACGAGCAGATCGCTGACTTTTTCCAGAAAATCGTGCAGATGGTAAGGGCGAACCACATAAGGCAGGCGCGCCTCCTCAAGAGGGGCAATGTACTGACCGCCGGCTAATTCTGGAATGAGATAGAGGATGCGGAAGCGGCCGCCTTCATCTGCGGACACGCAGGCCAGCTCCTTTAAAGTATTGAATGCGTGGCCATCGACACCCGTCTCAGCCACATTTGCAACCACCAGAGACCACTCTCCGCTCTTCAGTTCCGAGAGCAGCATGGCGGTATCCGGAACGATTCGAACGCGCCAGCCTTCGGAGTCGAGAATCTGGCGTACCGCGCTTGCGCCCTGGCCATCACTGTCGAGGACGAGAATGCCAACCTGCTTCGAAGGGGCAGTGGGACTAGTACTCATACAACAATCATACGCCTGCGCAAGACCCTTGAGTAGCCTTGAAATGTTGTGCCGAGTTGTATCGGCTAATGCCGGAGTGTATGGCTTGTAGATATGATCTCGGCCTCGCCGGGATAAGAGAAGCACCAAGATCGGGTTCGAAAATGAGTCTTCTTGAGAGAGAACTATTGGCCCACAACCAAGCCAGTGCCAGCTGCATATTTTTGCATGCCAGTGCCGTCCCAGAAGATTCTAAAAGTGGATGTGACGTTTGGCCTGACCAAGCGGGTGTAAAAAACCTGGAGACCATCGCGGGACCATTCGGCGGCGTGTCCCCATTGGTCAAGCGGGCAAAGCGGAACGCGCCGTTTCGAACGCACTTCGTAAAGAAAGAAGCCAGCAGTCAGACCCACGGCGTCCTTTGGAGCGCCGGCGGGAGCGGAGGAGTAGTCCGCGGAGAAGAGCAGCAAATCCGAGTTCAGCGGATTGGCGCGAATGGTGTCCGAACTCATGATTTGAAACGCTTCGCCGTACAGTTCTTTGAGCGGGACGGTCTGCAGCGGTTTTTCTTCGCTGATCCAGTAAGCATTCTGCATGTCGGTGGCCAGCAGGGTGTGGACATCCAGCCAGCCGTGCAACGAAGTAACGGGCTGCGACGAAAAGGAAATGGCCGCGTCGGGCGTGGCTGAGGGAAAAGACCACACTTGCCAATCGTGATCCTGGGCTTTGAGTAACGCGATGCGGGAGTCGTCGGGCGACCAGAAGGCTTGCCGGACGAGGCCGTGAACCAGATCCTGTGATTTTCCGGAATCAAAATCGTACAGAACGATAGTGCAATCCGGACCAGTTTTGGAGTCCAAGCGAGTGTAGAGGAGTTTCTTGCCGTCGTGGGAGAGGGCCAACTCGGTGCCGGTTTGTGCGGCGATCTTTTTGACTCCGCCCCGACTGAGAACAATGTTGCCTGCGGAATTCAAATAAGCGACGGCGGCAGGAGGCTTGAAATTGGTGATGGTGGGGACGGGTGGCTTTGTCATGTCGGAGTCCTCGTCCTCGTCCGGCTGGTTGTTGATTTTGGGAAAGAGTTCGGCAGCGATGCGGCCGCAGCCCTGGAGCGTGCCGAGTTGGGCGTGATCGACCGAGGCGGTAAAGGAATATTTTGCAGCAGGCGATGGCGGAGCGGAAGGGGAAGCCGTGACCGCCTCTGCGGGTGAAGCAGAGGATGATGCCGCGACGGCTACCGAACAGGATTCGCGGGCGAGATGGACGGCGACGGCCGCGCCGGTAGCCGAGTCCTTGGCATGGTAGATCCAGGAATCGGCGGCTTCATGGGTTACTTCGGCGGCGTCCAGCGGAATGGGGGGATAGCCGGGGCGGTCCAGACGCTCGGGGCCCTTCTGGCCAATCCGAAGGCTCCATGAAGGATCGTTGCCAAAAGCAAGAAGAAGGATGGGGTAATGCGTGGACTGGGGCGATGGCGGGCCCACCATGGGCTTCTTCGGCGGCTGGGCCGGCGGCGCCTGCGCTGAGCAGATGCCCAGGAAGCACACGAAGAAGACGATTGCGGCGCAAGTGGTCAGTACGGAACTAGGATGCCTTCCCACAGAGACCTCCGGGATTTGGAGGATACCCCCGGTGAGGTGGGGGACGCAATCGGGGAGCATCCGCGAGGCGACGAGCCGGTCATCGATGAGTAGCCGGGAAGCGGGGGCCAGCTGAAGGATCCAATGACAGCCAAGAACGAAAGAAAAGCGAAAATAAATGTTGACATAGCGAACAAAAAGCGAAATACTTCGCGAGTGCTTCGAGGTGGGTTATGTCTCCAGTTCACTCCCTATCGGCGGCGGGTTTTGGGATTCGTCGCCGCCACGCTGCACCAACCACAGTAAGACTCTTTCCTGAGTGCCCTGATGTCATAAGCCCAATGAAAGAGGTTCGTGACCCTGCCCCGGTCGCGGACCATCGCGGCAGCATTTCTGATCGCCCGACTCCGGGTTGCTCCCCGGCGTCGCTGGCCCGGCCCGGTTCGAAAGACCGCGGGAATGGCCCGATCGGAAATAGTGCCGCGCCGCTGGTGGGCATCGCCCGCCTCGCAGCATCATCACCGCCAGCGGAGACGCGGCGGAGGTCCGCGGAACGGCCGGAGTATTTTATGCTGCCGGTGCGATCTATTTTGAATCGCTGCGATTCCAGGCGCGTGCCGTTCGAATGGACGATCAATCCCTACCGCGGATGCGAATTCGCCTGCAAATACTGCTATGCACGGTACACGCACGAATACATGGAACTGGATGGATCCGAATTCGAAAAGAAGATTTATGTGAAGAAAGATGCGGGGGCTCTTCTTGCGTGGGACGTGGCGCGCAAGTATTCCTATGCTTCGGAGAAATCCGGCGGGACGCAGGCGGAGCACATTGCGATCGGGACGGCGACAGACCCGTACCAGCCGGCGGAACGTGAATACGGCGTGACGCGGGCGTGCCTGGAAGAGTTGGCGAAGCGGGAAGGCTTGAGCGTTTCCTTGATCACGAAGTCGGATCAAATCGTGCGCGATATCGACGTGTTGAAACGCATTGCGGAGCGCTCGGATCTGGCGATCGATATTACGGTTACGACCTTGCGGCCGCGCCTGGCACGTTTATTGGAGCCGCGTGCGCCGCGGCCGGACTTGCGACTTCAAGCGGTGAAGCAATTGCGCGAAGCTGGGCTGGCGGTCGGGGTTTCGGCATCACCATTGATACCCGGGATCACGGATCATGATGGGGAACTGGAAGCAGTGGGGGCGGCGGCGCGGGAAGCGGGGGCGCAGTGGTTTTTCTCCGGCGTGTTGTTTCTGATGCCCTCGTCGGCGAAACAGTTCCTGCCGTTCGTTCGTGAGAAATTTCCGCGGTTGGCGAAGCAATACGAGCAGTGGTATGCGAAGAATGGCTATGCGCCGGAAGAATACCGGAGGAAGGTGTCAGAACGCGTGGCGCGACTGCGGCAGAAGCTTGGTTTTGAGCCGCGGCCCTGGGTGGAGAAGAAGCGGGTGACACCCTGCTCGCAGATGTCTCTGAGTTGGGACGCCGGGGCGCCGGCGCAAGAGATGGAGCGCGGACGGGTCCAGGTCGCGAGCGAAAAAGCTGCTTCGGGCACTCCTTGATTCTCGGAGGCACGGAGAAGCAGCCGAGGCAAGCGGTGGCAGGGCTGTGCCTGGCTCGACTGGAGTTTGCTTGAGGTGGGAGTGCGGGAGCTGGGCTCCCGCACTCCAAGAGAACTTACGGGACGATGATGCGGGATTCTTCGCGCTTTAGTTCCGGGGCTTGGGAGAACTGGGCGCGAAGGAATTCAATGAAGCGCCGGGAGCGCGAGCGGCCGTTGGTGCGCAGCAAGCCCATTCTGTAAAGAAAAACCAAAAGATAGAATACTTCGGATTCTTTGAGCCGCGGACTGGTGGCGCGTTCGGCTTGCTGTTTTTTCACTTCATCCACGAAGCTGATCAGCGCGGCGTAGAGTTCTCGCGGCAGAGGCGCGTCCGGCGGTTTCTCGTAGATGATTCCGGAGCTCAGCGTCCTGTAGGTTTGGGCGAGAGAGTGGAGCGCCGAGAGCACATCGGGATCGGTGGCAGCGGGCTGTGCGGCGCAGAATTTGGCGATGGAGAAAGCCAGCGCGGCCATCAATTGCTGGTGGGTGTGGACGATGTCTTGGGGGATCTTTTCCTCCAGCAAAGGAGTACCCGGGGGAAGCGCGCGCTGGTGTTGGTCTTCGTAGCGGTGGGCAGCGACGAGAAAAGTGCAATCTGCGGGGCAATCGATAGTGACTTCGCGCTCTGTGCCGCAACAAACGGCGCAGATTTTCTCGCCCTTCGCGGGGCAGAAGCGCTCCGCTTTACGCTTTTCACAAATCGGACAAACCACCGAGTCTCCTGGAGCCGGACGGGGCAGTTGAGTAGAATACGCCGTGTCCATCCAAAAGCCAAAAGTGAGGAGAGCCGAGGATACTGTGAATGATGACCCCGATCTTGCTTGGTTATTGGGCGCAAATGCCTGTGGTGACGATGTGCTTGTTAGGCTTCAGCTGATAAGTGAAATAGGGCACGGCCGAGCGGAACGCTAGAGGATCATTGTTCGCGCAGTGGCCGGGGCTTTGCTGCGAGCAGAGCGGGCTGGCGAGGTGGTCGTCGGCGAAAGCAATGTTGGCGCGGTGCTGCGGGTCGAGAGCCACCCCCGGAACGGACCGGGGTGTTCGCCGAATCGCAGTGTAGTTGGAACTACTCCTTCAAGGAGTTGGGGTCGGAAGTGTTCTTCGGCGATTTTTGGTTCAAATAGGCCACGAGTTTCTGACCGGCGGGCGGGACTGCGACGGCGCCCTTGAACACGATGGATTCGGCTTCGACTTTTTTGCCATAAAGCCTTTCATTGCCGTCGTTGTCAGGCCGGACGGTCGAACCCTCCAGAGAAAGGCCGGCAAACAAACCCCGGTTGCGCGAATAGCTAAGCACTTCTGCTCGTAAGGTGGCATCCGTGGAGGCGTTAGCCGTGCGGCCCTTCGGACCTGCTGCCGCGGAGGCATCCGCGCCCAGCTTGACCTTGCTCTTCAGAATGGCGCGGGCACCGCGCGGGTTTAATACCAACAGAACAAAGTCCGTGGCTTGGCCGCCGAGTTGCAAACCGAAGCTGCCGCCCTCAAGAGCCATCATCGTGGGAGCGCTCCAAGGTCCGGTGAAGTGTTCGCCGGTGCGGCAGGTCATGGCGCCGCGGCCGTAGCTTCCACCGAAAACAAAAGCAGCCTTCAGGACCGAGGGATAGACGATGATGCATTCCGCCTTGTCGATCAAATCCGTCGGAATGTCATCGGGGATGTCCATAATTTCCCTGAGAACGGTACCGCAGTTCTCGAGCCGGTCGGTTTCTTTCTTGTCTTCCGCCGCGGAGAGCGGCAAAGCAGCCAACGCGAACGCGACCCCGGAGGAAATCAATCGCTTCATCAAAGTGCACCTCTTTGTAATTTTCTGGGCTGAAACATCATAGAGCGCCCGTGTGCCGAGCGCAACCTTGGGTGGGGAAACGGGGAAACCGGGGAAACCGGGCGATTGCAGGGATATCCTCTTTCCATGCGATGGTTTCGGAAAGGAATCCGTTGCCTTTCGATTATAATTTCCGTGGAAGACTCCTTTGTGAGAATTCGATGAAAACCCAAAAGGAACTCCGGCGATGTCGTACAGCCTTCCTGACGGCGGCATTGGGTGCGCTGTGGAGTGTTATGCCGCAACTGGCGGCCCAAACGAATCCTAAGAAGGTGGAAAATTGCTGCGGCGCCAAGAAACAAAATGCGGCATCGAAGAAGTCGGCCGCAAAATTCGGCCAGCGTGCCAATGACTTGCTCGGAACAGGGCCTGCGGGCAAGGGCGAATGGGGAATACTGATCGTCGATGCAGAAGGCGGCGAGACGCTGTACGAACAGAATGCGGACAAGTATTTTGTGCCGGCTTCGAATCTGAAATTGTTCACCACGGCTCTGGCGCTGGCGAAACTGGGGCCGGAATACCGGTTTCACACCACATTGGAGACTAGCGGATCCCTTTCGGATGACGGAAAACTGACCGGGGACATCGTGCTTGTGGGGCGCGGTGATCCCAATCTTTCGAACCGGAAATTTCCGTATGAGCTGAAGGAAGAATTCGACGGGCCGCCGGAGAGAGTCCTCGCGGAATTGGCGGACGCGCTGGGGGCCAAGGGAATGAAGGAGATTTCGGGGGACGTGATCGGCGACGACAGTTATTTCCCCCGCGAGCGCTACCCGAACGGATGGGAGATCGACGATATGGTGTGGGAGTACGGCGCGGCCATTTCCGCGATCGTCGTGGATGACAACACGGTGACGCTGACGCTCACTCCCGGCGAGCAGGCGGGGAGTCCGGTGCAAAGCGTAGTTGCGCCGGCGACGCCGGATTTCCTTCTTGAGAATGATGTGGTCACTTCACCGGCAGAAATGAAATCGGACCTGACACTGACGCGCGAACCGGGAGCGAATCTCGTGGTGATTCAGGGCAGCTTGCCGGCCAAAAGCGCGCCGAGGAAACTGGTCTTGGCGGTCGAAGAACCCGCGCAGCACGCCGCGGCCACGCTGAAGCGATTGTTGGAGGGGCGAGGGATCAAAATCGCTGGCGTTGCGAAAACGCGTCACGTCCAGGCGGGGGGGGCCGCCGATCCGGCGGTGCTCGCGGAACACGTTTCCGTGCCGCTCAGTGACGCCGTGAAGCTCATCAACAAGATCAGCCAGAACCTGCACACCGAAATGTTGCTGCGCACGGTGGCTCGCCAGAATGGGTCGTGGAAAACGCCCGATGAGTTGATGAAAGTACCGGCGGATTTTTACGCGGCGGCGGGAATCGCCACGGACGACGTGATTCAGACGGATGCCTCGGGATTGTCGCGGCACGATTTGGTGACGCCGCGAGCGATCGTCACTCTGCTGGGGTATGCACAGAAGCAGCCGTGGTTCGGCCCTTACTATGCTTCGCTGCCCGTGTCGGGGCAAGACGGCACGCTGGAAGATCGCATGAAAAATTCGCTGGCGGCGGGAAGGATTCACGCCAAGACCGGTTCCGTGGAACACGTGAGGACACTCTCAGGCTTTGCGGAAACAGAGGGCGGGCGGCGGCTGATATTCTCGTTTCTCAGCAACAATCAGGCCGGGAAGAATCACGAAGCCGCGGATGCGCTGACCGGGTTGAGCGTGGCGATGCTGGAGGAGTTCAACGTCAGGCCGGCAAAGCGCGGAGTGGGGCGTAAGCATCCAAAGTGAAAACAAGGGCTGCGCATGAGCAAAGGAATCATTGTCACCGTATTTGGAAGTTCGCGGCCACAGGAAGGCACGCCCGATTATGAAGAGGCGCGCGTGCTCGGGAGGGCGCTGGCGAAGCATGGGTTCGCCGTCTGCAGCGGTGGCTACGGCGGCGTGATGGAAGCGGTTTCGCGCGGCGCAAAAGAGGCGGATGGAAAAACGTATGGTGTGACGGCGGAGTTTTTCAAGACCGCGAAGCTCAACCGGTGGATTGACACCGAAGTGCGCTTGAAAACCTGGGAAGAACGATTGTTCGAATTGATCCGCATGGCCGATGGATTCGTGGCCTGCAAAGGCGGAACGGGGACGCTGGTGGAACTCGCCGTAGTTTGGGAAATGCTGAACAAGTCGGTGATAAATGGTAAGCCCGTCGCGGTGCTGGGGGATTTCTGGCAGCCGATTCTGGAGCGCGTGCGGGAAGTGGAGCTGGGACATCCAGCGCCGTGGGGCGAGGCCAACGGTCGGCTGGTCTATATGGCGGCGACCGCGGGAGACGTGGCGCATCATTTAACCGAGAAATTGAAGCAAGGATAGGCATGTCGCGCACGCCTCAAGACGTACTCGAGTTTGACAAGCTGCGGGAGTTCCTGCGGCTGCGGACGACATGTGCACCGGGGCGGCGGGCGGTGAACGCGCTGCAGCCGGGGACAAACCGCGCGGAGCTGGAAGCGGCGTTTGCGCTGATTCGCGAGGCGGGGGAATGGCTGCGCGCGGAGCGCGAGCTTGGTTTTGGCGCGCTGGCTGATCCGCAAAACTGGCTTGAACGCATCGAGGGACCGGGCACCGTGCTGGAGCCCGCTCAGTTTCTTGATGCGGGCTCGCTGCTGGAGACCGCGAGGTGGTTGCGGCAGCAATTCCGCGAGGAGGCGGCGAAATTTCCCTTGTTGGCGGCGCGGGCTGCTTCGCTTGTGGATTTCGGGGACCTTCATGCCGCAATCCGGCGCTGCGTGCTGCCGAACGGCGAAATCAACGACGATGCTTCCGCGGCGCTGCGGCGGATCCGCGTGAGCATCACCGAGACTCGTGATTCGATTCAGAAGACTCTCAAGCAGATTTTGCGGGCGCGGAATGCGCAGCCCGGGGAAGACTACGTCACGCTGCGAAACGACCGCTTTGTAATTCCCGTGCGCGCCGAACACCGGCGGAGTGTTCCAGGCGTGGTGCACGGGGCCAGCGCGACGGGGCAAACCGTGTTCACGGAGCCATTCGAGACGGTTGAAGCCAATAACCAGCTCGTACAGCTTGCCGAGGAAGAAGCCGCGGAGATCGTACGCATTCTGCGCGGGCTAACGGAAAAGTTGCAGATGATGCGAGGGCCACTCCTCGCGGCGGCGGAGGTCATCGCGGAACTCGACAGCGTTTTCGCGCGGGCGCGGTTTGCACGAGAGTTCGACGCGGCGATACCGGAGTTTTCTGAAACAACGGAGCTGTCTCTGACGGACGCACGCCATCCCGTGCTCGAAGACAAGCTTCGGAAAGAGCATCGGGCGATCGTCCCCATGTCGCTATCGCTGGGCGGTCAAGAGCGCGTGCTCGTAATCAGCGGTCCGAACACCGGCGGCAAGACGGTGGTGCTGAAAACGACAGGCATGGCGGCGCTGGCGGCGCAATCGGGAATTCCTGTCGCAGCGCAGCGCGCGGTGTTGCCACTCTTTGACCAAGTGCTCGTGGATATCGGCGACGAGCAGTCCATTGCGGCGGATTTGTCCACGTTTTCGGCGCACATGCTGAACCTGAAAAACATGCTGGAGGCGGCGACGCCGCAATCGCTGGTGCTGGCCGATGAGATGGGCACGGGCACCGCGCCCGAGGAAGGAGCGGCGCTCGCGGTGGCGCTGCTGGACGAATTTCGCGCGAAGAACTGCATCGTGCTGGCGACGACGCATCACGATAGGCTGAAGACGTACGCTTCGACGACCCCGGGTGTGGTGAACGCGGCCGTGGAATTTGATGACGTGAACCTGCGGCCTACTTATCGCTTGATGGTGGGTGTGCCGGGCGGCTCGAGCGGAATTGCGATTGCTCAACGATTGGGGCTCTCGAAGGAAATCATCGAACGAGCGCGATCGCTGCTCACGCCCGAATTGCGCGAAGCGGCGGATCTCATCGCCTATCTCCATCGCAGCCGCGACGAACTGGACCGCCTGCAAAAGCAAATGACCGCCGAACGACACGCGCTAGAGGAAGAACGCAAAAAGCTGCGCACCGAATGGGTCGAGCGGCAGCAGAAACGCATCAAGGAATTGGAAGCGCAATTTGCGGAGATGCAGAAACGCTTCGATGAAAATGTGGCGCGCGTGGTTGACGCGGTGAAGGAACGCGAGCTGCGCGCGCAAGTGGAAAAAACCGCGAGGCGCAAAATGCAGGACGCGCGGGGCGAAGCGCGTGAAGAGTTGAATGCCACGGTTGTGCAAACCATTTCGGAATCGCAGGCCGATCTTGGCATTCATGCCGCGTCGATGGAGAAAGTGAGCGCGGATCGCCTGCAAGCCGGAGCTAGAATTCGCGTGCGCGGATTCAACAAGCCAGTTGTGCTCCGCCGGATCGAAGGCTCTGGGGCGGAAATCGAAGCCGGCCCGCTGCGCATGAAAGTGGCGCTGGATGAAATCACCGGCGTGGAGAGCGAAGTTCCAGCATCAAGAACGGTCGCGCCTGCCAAACTGCAAAGCGTGACGGTGACGGCACAGCGGGGCGAAGGCGCTGCCACTAGCGAGATCAATGTGATCGGCATGACTGTCGAAGAAGCGACGGGGCGTTTGGACAAATTCCTAGACGATGCGGCGCTGGCGCAGAAGACGCAAGTGCGAATCGTTCACGGGCACGGAACCGGGGCACTTCGTAAAGGCATCGGCGAGTTTCTTTCCACGCATCCCCTGGTCGAAAAGCATTCTTTCGAGGCAGAGGAGCACGGCGGGAAAGCCATCACGATCGTTGAGCTACAAAAATAAGAGATCAGAGGGCAGAACTCCGCATCCGCTCAATTTGAGAAAAGTCCATTGTTCTTCGAAGAGACATAGAAATCGCTTCGCTTTGCTATACTCGCCGCGGTCTTTTTGCCAATGTACAACGAGGTGTCTTGATGAGTGCTTTGCAGAATGCAGTGGCATTTGCTAACGGGGCGAGTGGGACTCGCCGGTCCAGAGTGTTCGTTGTTTTGTTTTTGGCGGTGCCATTGGGGATTGCGGGGCCAGCCCGCGCGCAAACCGCCGCGCCGAAGAAAACCGTGATTCGCGCTGGCCATGTGCTCGATGTCCGCACGGGACAGTTGCATGCCAATCAGGCGGTCGTCGTTGAAGGCGACAAAATCACGCAAATCGCCCCGTCCAGTGAAGTGAAGGCTGCCGCCGGCGATACCACGATCGACCTGCCGGACGGTACTTTGCTGCCGGGTCTGATTGATATGCACACGCACTTGACCTTTGATTTGAATTCACTGGGCTACCAAGGGCTGGCGATTTCCACGGCGCGCGAAGCGCTGCACGGCGCGCGGAATGCAAGGCGGACGCTGGAGGCCGGCTTCACGACGGTGCGCAACGTCGGCGCGAAAGATTACGCCGACATCGCGCTGCGCGACGCCATCAATGACGGCGATGTGATGGGGCCGCGGATGGTGGCGTCAGGCCCGGCTCTTGGTATCACCGGCGGTCATTGTGACGACAACTTGCTTCCGCCCGCGTTCCATCATCAGGGCGATGGCGTGGCCGACGGAGTCGAAGCGGTGCAGCACAAGGTTCGCGAGGTCATCAAATATGGCGCCGACGTAATCAAGATTTGTGCGACTGGTGGCGTACTTTCGAAAGGTGACGACCCCAACGCTTCGCAGTTCACGCTCGAGGAAATGAAAGCCATTGTTGCGGACGCGCACCGGCTCGGGCGCAAAGTCGCGGCACACGCGCATGGCGCGGAGGGCGTCCGCTGGGCCTCGGAAGCGGGCGTCGATTCGATCGAGCATGGCCACCTGATGGACGATGCGGCGATTGCCACGCTCAAGAAAAATGGAACGTATCTCGTGCCGACGCTTTTTCTCACGGAATACATGCAACAGAATATGGAGCGCACCGACGTACCCGAGTATTCAAAGCAAAAAATGCGCTGGATCGCGGCTGCAGCCCAGCAGAATGTAAAGAAGGCATTCGATGCTGGCGTGAAGGTGGCGTTCGGCACGGACGCAGCCGTCTATCCGCACGGCATGAACGCCGGTGAGTTTCATGTCTATGTGAAACTAGGAATGACGCCGCTGGCTGCGATTCAGACCGCGACGATCAACGCGGCAGATCTGCTCGGATGGAAGGACAAAGTAGGCGCGCTTGAGCCGGGCAAGTGGGCGGACGTAGTTGCGGTGGACGGCGACCCCACGAAAGACATCACCACGCTGGAGCATGTAAAATTTGTCATGAAAAGCGGAACCGTTTATAAGGACGATTACGCGAAGCATTGAAAGTAGTCGAATCAGGGAATGGCGGAAGCGGGATCCATTGCCGAGAAGGTGAAACAGCAGGCGGATATTGTCCGCGTGGTGGGGGAGTATGTCCCGCTGAGAAAGGCCGGGCAGAATTTCCGCGGACTGTGTCCCTTTCATTCGGAGAAAACGCCCTCTTTCAACGTGCACCCGACGCGGCAGATTTATCACTGCTTTGGATGCGGCAAGGGCGGCGACGTCTTCAGTTTCGTGATGGAGATGGAGAAGTGCGAGTTCCCGGAGGCGCTGCGCATCGTCGCGGAAAAGTGTGGCATTTCAATGCCGCGGCAGAAGCAGCACTCGCCCGAGGAACGCAAAGAAAATCAGCAGCGCGCCACCTTGGTGGAGATGCACCGCGAAGCACAATCGTTCTTCGTGAAGCAACTCGCAGGGACGCTGGAAGGCAAGGCCGCGCGGGCGTATCTCGAAGATCGCGGCTTGGACAAGGATGCTATCTCGCGCTTCGGGATCGGATACGCGCCCAGCGGCGGCGACTTGCTGCTGCGCCACCTGAAATCGAAATATGGCGAGAAGCTCCTGGTGGATTCGGGCCTGGTCTCGCGCGATCAGGGCGGGCAGCTTTTTGACCGGTTCCGGCGGCGCATCACATTTTCGATTTCCAATGAATCCGGGAAAATCGTCGCGTTCGGGTGCCGCGCGCTAGGCGACGATCAGCCCAAATATTTGAATTCGCCGGAAACGCCGATCTATTCGAAAAGCAATGTGCTGTACCACATGGACCGCGCTAAAGACGGGATCCGGCGGCAGGACTTCGCGATTCTGGTCGAAGGCTACATGGACGCGATCGCCGTGGCGCGCGCGGGGATTAGCAACGTGGTTGCGAGTTGCGGCACGAGTCTCGCCGGGCCACAGATCAAATTGCTCGGGCGGTTCACGCACCGCGTCATCGTGAACTATGACCCGGATGCGGCGGGACAATCCGCAACAGAACGATCCATTTCCCTCCTGCTCGAGCAAGATTTTGAAGTGCGCGTTCTGGCGCTGCCGCCGGTCGGGGACAAAAAGGCCGACCCCGACTTGTTCATCTGTGAAAAGGGCGCCGAGGAGTACCTCAAGCTGGTGAAAGAGGCGCCCCCTTACGTGGATTACCTGATTGCGCGGGCCCGGCAAATGGATCTGACCAGTGCGGAAGGAAAACGGCAGGCCGTGAATTTTCTTCTACCCTACGTACAGAAAATTCCCAATCGCATCCTGCGGTCCGAATGGGCAACGCGCATTGCGCAGCAGCTCCGCCTGGATGAACCGGTGCTACGCGCGGCGCTGAGCAAGGCCGCCGCGGAGCGTCGAAGCGCGGTGAAAATCCAACCGGAGCTGGCCGGACGCGCGGCGAAACCCGTGGAGCGACGGCTCATTCGCATGCTAGCCGAGGCGGAGGGCTTCCGGCGAGAGCTAGCGCAACAGTTGCAGAACGCGAGACTTTACCAGGGGCTGGAGACAGAGAAGATTTTTGCGGCGCTGGTGATCGCCAGCCTCTCCGGCCAATCCCTTCAGGCCACCGAAGTAGCGGCGGTTTTGGAAGAACGCGACCGGCGGCTGCTCTTCGAAATTCTTTTCGAAGAGGGCACGGAGCCGACCTGGGAAGAGGCGGTCAGTTGCGTCGAGGCATTGCAGCACCGGCAAGCCGAGCGGGAGCTAGCCGACGTCCAGCGGAGCATTGAGGCAAGCCCATCTGCGCCGGAGATGCGCGGGCTCCTGGAGAAAAAGCAGGAACTGATGCGCCGGCTGGCGGCGGCGAGGTGAACGTTGAGAACTCTGTCGCAACTGGATCGGGGCAGAAGCCTGGCACCTCCCTCCCTTGCATTTTGTAAGTGTTCATTCTAAAGGAGTTGCGATAAGCGAGATGGACGCGTCGCTGGCTGCGGGTTCCGACAGAGTGTAGCGCTACTCCGGAGCGCCCAGTGTCAAAACAATGAGTGGCATTAGAGAAACGCGCAGATTTACCTAGGTGATAAGATAAGAAGTTAAGGAATAAAGACAGGAATGGTCATGAGCACCGGCGTCTGAGCCGGAAACGACCGTGACTTTTTAGGCTAGGTGAAAAGAGCAACCCGTCGGCGGCAGAGCCATACCGAAAGAGTCAAAACCACCGCGGGAATCCAGATCCGGAAAACCTCGCTCTGAAGAACGGAGAGGCCCCGCTCCGTAAAGAATCGTCCCACGCCAATCGGGGAGACTCGAATAGGCCTCCACGGGAGAAAAGATCTTCGATTGTCGAACGGAGCGAAGAAAGCTAGGCCGAGGCCGCCGTCGGTCATCGCATCCAATAATCCGTGGCTAGCCGTTGCCAAAAGCAGGTACGACCATACAGAGTTAGCGGGTCAACCGTGGTATGGCTCGCGGGGACCCTAAAATCATGATCGCGCTCGCGAGCAGGGCGGCGAAGAGAAGCGAATGCGTGAAGCCCCAGTGCCCCCAGAAACCACCGTAGTGGATGCCGAAACGAAATCCAATGACGTCCGGGTCCGGAATAATGGAGCAAACGACCCAAACCCTCTTTGCGGCGCCGGGCCGGTAGAAACACGCTCCGATACCCAGGGCTGCCACCGCATGTGAAATAACCGACGCCACTTCGAATCTCACCCTTGGAATAGGAAGTGAGATTAAACCCTAACGGGAAGGTCTTCCACAGAAATCCACGAATTAAAACATTGACGGGATGGGACTTAAACGGGTAACGTATTAGGGTTTCGCGGGTAACGGTTTGGCCGTTAAACGCATCTATAGTGGTGTATTTAGCGGCAGGGGGCCGGGCCTCACAAGTGCGGGAAGCGGGCCACGCACGGGGCGGCGGCTGGCAAAGAAGCGGCGCGGCGCAGAGGGCTTCAAACAAAAAAAGCGAGCGGTTGTTTGGGGAAGTGTCCCCGTGGTTTGCGCCAGCGCGCCAGCCTCTGCGTGTGTCTGCGAATGAACGGGTTTCCGAGCCTGCCGGGCAGTACTCGTGATTGCGGCGATTTCGCGGGAGGAATTTGTGGCAGCAGTAGGTCTTGAAGAAAAATATGATGCCGTACGCCAGCTCATTGCCGTGGGCAAAGAGCGCGGCTACCTGCTCTATGACGAAGTAAACGACTCGCTTCCGGCGGAGGTCCATTCCTCGGAAGAGATCGACGATCTCCTTACAACCTTTGAGCGCAACGGTATCGAAATCTACGAGGATCAAGCCTCGGCGAAGGCCGCGCGCGCGGTAGAGGTTTCCTCTGAGGGCGCCGACCACGATGCGGTGGTGAAAGAAGACGCGCACGAAGGCGAGTCGGATCTCGACCTGACGCCGGGGTCTCTCGAAAAAACGAATGATCCCGTGCGCATGTACCTGCGCGAAATGGGCACTGTGCCC
>Ga0307475_10000610_pt1 | contig 21496 bp, 21 predicted proteins | sample atmos_gasesECM1C_FD_203317 | JGI IMG/M metagenome (GOLD analysis project Ga0307475, IMG submission 203317) | Hardwood forest soil microbial communities from Morgan-Monroe State Forest, Indiana, United States - atmos_gasesECM1C_515 | ecosystem: Environmental > Terrestrial > Soil > Temperate... | reverse complement strand
TCCAATTCAAAGTGCTTGCCGTGGTCTCGTGACCAGCGACGATCAAGGTGAGAATCTCGTCGATCAGTTGGCGATCCTGCATTAATTGACCGCTCTGCAGGTCGCGAGCCTGCATGAGCTGGGCCAAGGCGTCGGTGGGCGCCGAGGTCGCGGAATCCCTTCGTCTTCGATCGATAACCTGAAGAAGGACCTTCCCTAAGGCCCGGAAAGAGCGTGCAAATGCCATGTTGCGCGCCGTTTCCTCAGTGAGCAGATCGAAATGGACGCCGACCTGCTCGTAATCGTCGCCCAAAATGAAGCGCAGCACGACCTCGAGGGCCATTCCGCTGACATCGCGCGTAACATTGATACTTTCGTTTCTCTGGGCCGCCAGTTGCCATTTGCTTAGGAGTCTGGAGTTGACGGCCGTAATCAGCTCAGGCAATACCTCAATCGACTCATGATTAAACGCTGGTTGTGTCATTCGCCGCTGCCGCTTCCAGAGTTCTCCCTCGCTCACCATGAGGCCGTCACCAAGAAGTAAGGCAACCCGTCCGGTCATCTGACCTTTTACGTAGTTCTGCCAGTTCTCCACGAGCACATGGTACGCAAACTCGACGTTCCTGATTGCGTATGCGATGGTCCCATACATCGAGGCCTTGTAGATGTCACCGAAGATTCTGAACTGACGAGTCATCCACTCCAGAAGGTCGTCGGTAGTTTCATATTTCTCTTGAGGGCCTGGCGGTACTCGTCCGTGTTTAACTTCAATATTGCTCATTTTTGCCCCAGGCATGCACTCTACGAAGTAAGCGGGATTCCCATTTTGACTTGCCGGCCAGTCAGTAACATACTTCCATTCCGCGCCGTATGCAATTCCCCAGCTAAGGTGATGAGCGCAGGCGGTTCTGGCAGTTAAGGCAGAATTTCATAGCCAGTAACTAAGGTCTCCGCGGCCCGTCCGCCCGCGTGACTGAGCTCCGCGAATAGTCCAAGTCCTCGGCGAGATACCGAGATTGTCGGTCGATGTGTAGTTCTTTCATTCGAGCAGTTCAGGGGTAGTCTTGTTGGCGGCCACCGAATAAGTCCAGGTAGGCACCTAAGCCCCGCTCCAGAACTTAATCTGCCCGATCTAGGAGAGCTAAACGGGGGTTGAGGCCTCAAGGGGACATTTGGGGAAAATATTTCCACTGAGAATCGCAGAAACGCCTAGACATGTGCAGCGAGCTTGCACTCAAATGCTTTATTTACATACAATTACGCAAAACCAGACTTTGGTCCAACTCTTGCTGGATTCCCTTGTTAATTTTGAAATACAGCGACGTCTCCGAACCGATGTCGACTCTTAAGGACCACGAGTGATGGCAGAATGGGTGATTGGAGCCTCCGCAACTCAAGTCTCGCAGGTCGAAGATGAAACAACCAAGCGGCTTGCCCGCATTTGGCGAGACCTTCTCGGCATGAGTTCTATCGGCTTGAACGACAACTACTTCGATCTGGGAGGAGACTCCCCACTCGCGGTTCAGTTGTTTGTTCAAATTGAAAAAGTTTTCAAGGTCAAATTGCCTCTGGCTACTCTTTTCGAGGCTCCGACTATCGAAGAGCTTGCACAAATTCTTCGAGGAGAAGCTCAGACGCTGGGTTGGTCGCCACTAGTACCCATCCAGACGGAAGGTTCACGCCCTCCTTTCTTCTGTGTTCATCCACACCGTGGAAATGTTCTAATTTATCGAGATCTCTCCAAGCATATGGGGTCTGATCAGCCGCTCTACGGCTTGCAGAGCCACGGGTTGGACGGAAGCTGCACCCCACTGTCGCGAATCGACGAAATGGCCGCTCTTTACATCAGGGAGATCCGTAGGGTCCAACCGCACGGGCCTTATTTCCTCGGCGGCTATTGTATGGGCGGCATCGTCGCATACGAGATGGCGCAACAACTCTGGGCTTGCGGTGAGCGGATTGGCTTCTTAGGGATGATTGACAGTATCAATTGGACAGGTGTGCGCCCACCTTCGATCTGGGAAGCGAGTTACAACAATTGCCAGCGGCTGATGTTCCATATCGCCAATGTCCTTTCTCTTGATCTTGCAGAAAGGGTGAAATTTCTTCGTGAAAAAGTAAATGCAGTTCGCGGTCGGATTCCCGTGTGGCGAAGCCAGTTGGTGGACAAAATCTACAACAGGTCGAGTCCAAGCGTGTCCGAAGCTAGGTTGTTGGGACAGATCTGGGATGCGAATACCCGTGCATGTTTGGACTATGCCCCCCAACCCTATCCCGGTGTAATCATAGACTTTCGTCCCCTCAAGCAGTATCGAGGTTACGATAATCCCCAGCTGAAATGGGATCGGTTAGCGCAAGGGGGCCAAGAAATCGTCGTCCTCCCGGTAAACGCCCCGGGCATGCTTGCCGAACCATTCGTCAAACACTTAGCTGTCGCACTGAGGAAATCCATAGACGCTGCAATGAGTCGCATCGGCACCCGCTGAGGCTAGCACTGCACGGTTCCGCAGGGGTTCGGGCAGGTCTGGCGGTAGACCTTTCAGCCGACTCCTCAAATCAACTGTTTCCCGTCGGGAGATCTAGCTGGTCGCAGGCGCTGCCGCTGCAGGACGCCCGTGGGCAAACTGTTGTCCCGAAAGGATAAGAAAATCCTCTGACGTGAGGAACAGACGATTATGTTGTTAACTATAAATGACTTAGACAGGGTCCAGTTGGCTCCGTAATTGCTTCCTCTTGGAACTAGGCAATGTGCAACCTGTTGGCTACCACGAAGTCAAGAAAGGAATGTCTCTCCTAAAGATATGCTAGAAATTGCGATCATAGGTGCCGGCCCGTACGGACTCTCCGTAGCAGCTCATTTGCGTGGTCTTGGAGTCCCATTCCGCATTTTTGGTCGCTTGATGGATAGCTGGCTGGCACACATGCCTAAGGGCATGCTGCTTAAGTCGGACGGTTTCGCGTCGAACATTTACGATCCAGATGGTAACTTTACCTTAAAACACTTTTGTGCTGAGCGTGGGATCGAATACTCCGACACGGGAGTTCCGGTGAGCCTCGAGACCTTCACGCAATACGGACTTGCCTTCAGAGAGCGGATGGTACCGGAACTAGAGGACAAACTCGTTGTCGGCGTCAAGCAGGCATCGGACGGCTTTGTTCTCGAGCTTGAGACTGGTGAAATGGTCAAGGCCCGGCGCGTAGTTCTTGCGGTCGGAATCACCCACTTCGCCCACATACCTTCGAATCTGGCACATCTGCCGCCCGAACTCGTTTCCCATAGCTTCCGCCATCACGACCTTGAACCCTTCAGAGGCCGGAGCGTCGTTGTGATCGGTGGCGGTGCTTCGGCAACGGACATGGCCGGATTATTGCGAGAAACCGATGCTGATGTTCAACTCGTGGCTCGTGACACCACATTGAAGTTCCACGGGATGCCGCAGATAGACAAACCCCGCTCCTTATGGCAGCGAGTTCGAAATCCGCAATCGGGGCTCGGGCCTGGTTGGAGGTCGCGCTTTTTTGCCAATGCGCCAATGGCGTTTCACTATTGGCCAGAAGGCCTGCGTCTGATGACGGTCCGAAAGCACCTTGGGCCATCCGGAGGATGGTTCGCCAAAGAGAAGGTGATTGGGAAATTGCCTGTCCTTCTTGGACACACGACCCTACACGCCGAGGCCCAGGGAAGCAGGGTCCGTCTTCGGCTTCGCGCTGCTGACGGCGGCGAACGGGAAATTGTGACCGACCATATCATCGCAGCAACCGGTTACAAAGTAGATCTGGAACGATTGAAGTTCCTCAATTCGCAGATTCGTTCAAAGGTCAAAGCCGTTGAAGGCACGCCCGTGCTCTCAACGACTTTCGAATCCTCCGTCCCCGGCCTCTATTTCGTGGGCCTGGCATCAGCCAATAGCTTCGGGCCGGTCATGCGGTTCGCCTTTGGCGCTGGCTTCGCTGCTCGCCGCCTTGCTGGGAGCATGACGAAATCACTTTCGCTCGGACATGCGTTTGGCGCGGCTCGTCGCGTTATGACGGTAAAGGATGAAGGGACTCGAGCGATTTGAGGAGATCCGGTGATCGGCAACGAAGCTCGATGTGGCTGTGAGTTCTGCCGAGAGGCTTCTCTTCGGTCGTATGTCCCAAGCCGCGGACTTGCTCATTTCGTGGACCAAACCGGGACGATTTCTATTGCCGTCACGAACTGCGGCGGACTGTGTGCGGAGGTTGCTCTAGCTGTTGAGCCAGGTTGAAGCCCGCGAAAGCATGAAAAGAGAAACCATCGCGATTCACGCTGGTTACGAAGGCGACCCCGCAACGAAGGCCGTCGCCGTGCCGATCTACCAAACTGTTGCGTTCGAATTTGACAGCGCAGAGCATGGAGCGGCCCTCTTCAATCTCGAAGTCCAGGGAAATATCTACACTCGGATCGGGAATCCCACAAACACCATACTCGAAAAACGCGTCGCCGCGCTCGAAGGCGGGGTCGAGGCACTGAGCGTTAGCTCTGGGATGGCCGCGATCCACTACTCGCTCGTGAACATCGCCGAAGCGGGCAACAACATTGTTTCCCTTCCCCAGCTCTACGGCGCCACCTATACACTGCTTGCGCACATCCTGCCGAAACAGGGGATTTGTGGCCGATTTGCGGCGAGCGATCATCCTAATGATGTTGAGAAATTGATCGACGAAAACACCAGGGCAGTCTTCTGTGAGAGCGTTGGTAACCCGGCCGGAAACGTCGCGGACATCGAGGAGCTGGCGCGCGTCGCGCACAAGCATGGCGTACCCTTGATCGTTGACAACACGGTCGCCACGCCGATCCTCTTGAGGCCCATCGAATACGGCGCCGACATCGTCTTGCATTCCATGACGAAATTCATGGGCGGGCACGGCACAACCATCGGCGGAATGATTGTGGATAGCGGAAAGTTTCCTTGGCGCGACTATCCCGAGCGCTTTTACATGCTCAACCAGCCGGAACCGTCCTATCACGGAGTGATTTATACCGAACATTATGGCGATGCAGCCTATGTAGCAAGGTGTCGGACGGTCTGCCAACGCAACACTGGTTCTACGCTCTCACCTTTTAACGGTTTCTTGTTACTACAAGGGGTTGAGACAATGGCACTCCGCGTCGAGCGCCACGTCGAAAATGCCCGAAGGGTAGCCGAATTTCTGCGCGATCACAGTAGGGTGGCGTGGGTCAACTACGCTGGATTTCCAGACAGCCCTTTGTATCCGATGGCGAAAAAGTACCTGGGATCAAAGTGCTGCTCCCTGCTCACGTTTGGCGTGAAAGGCGGCTTTGAAGCTAGTACAAAGTGTTTCAATGCCCTGCGCTTATTCAAGCGAATGGTCAACATGGGCGATGCCAAGTCGCTGTCATGTCACCCTGCTTCGACGACCCACCGGCAACTGTCTCCCGAGGAGCAGCTGAAGGTCGGAGTGACGCCAGAGATGATTCGCATCAGCGTAGGCATCGAGCACATCGACGACATTCTGGGCGATCTCGATCAAGCACTGGACAAGGCTACGGTATGAAACTGCGGAACTCTTAGAGGTGATCGGCTTGGGAGGCATGTCATGCCACTGATGATAGATGGCGGCCGAATTCCGGCTCGGTGGGCTGAGAAAAAGGGTTGGCGCGCGGGATTATCGGCGGGCAGTTCCAAAGCGCCGGGGGAGTGCATTAGCATCGCGCTCATCAACAATATGCCCGACGCGGCTCTGGAAGATACCGAGCTGCAGTTCTTCGAGCTCCTCAACATCGCGGCGGAGGACAGGCCCGTGCTCGTCAAGCTCTTCTCTCTACCGAAGATTCCGCGTAGCGACCGAGGGCTAGAGCATTTGGATGGCTTCTACTTTGGTATTGAGGATCTCTTGAACAGCCGGTTTGACGGCGTCATCATGACCGGAACCGAACCGCACCAAAGCAATCTGCGGGAAGAACCCTACTGGTCAGCGCTGGCCGATGTTCTTGACTGGGCCGAAGAGAATACTGCCTCGGCGGTTTTGTCGTGCCTGGCCGCACACGCGGGCGTCCTGCACAGCGACGGCATTGGCCGGCATCCCCTGGATGACAAACAATTCGGGATTTTCGACGATCGAAAGGTTACTGACCATGCGCTGACGAGTGGAACTTCGGAGCCACTGCGGTTCCCCCATTCGCGGTGGAACGAGGTGCAAGAAGATGCGTTGGTCTCGTGCGGATATACTGTGCTGACCAAATCCGCGGAAGCCGGGGTCAATCTGTTTGTGAAGAAAAAAAAGAGGACCCTCTTCGTTCATTTCCAAGGACACCCCGAGTATGGTGCCGGAACTTTGTTGAAGGAGTACCGGAGAGATGTAAAGAGATTCCTCAGGCGGGAAAGGCCGACCTATCCTAAGATGCCCCACGGATACTTCGACGCTGCAGCAAAGAGAGTCTTGGACGAATTCCAACAGACAGCCCTGTCCCATCCCAGTGAGGAACTCTTCGCAGCATTTCCTGTCGTCGCTACGAGCGATGGACTAGAGAGCCCCTGGCACTCGGCCGCCTCGCAGGTCTATCGCAACTGGCTGCAGTATGTAGTCTCTAGAAAAACCAGCACAGCGGTCTATGCGGCCTCGGCCTCGAGCCGAATTTCCGTTACATGGTTGAGATAGCTTGATGTAGGAACGTTGAATGCCATCAGGTTTAAGAGTCGGCTGGGCCTCTGTGCAATTACGCACACAACACCCCTGGCTCGAACTGCCAAGCGTCCTCCTTGGCGCTATCGTGCTAGAAGCACGGTCAGAGTCGGCGCACAGTGAACCTGCTTGAAAGACGCCCATGAATAAAGATCGCATCTCCGACATCCTGGAGTCCCTTCCGAGACGCCTCAGTGACGTTGTAAAGCCCTGGGCGGAAGAATCGCCTGATCGGCCGGCTCTTACTGAAGCCACTGGTACCTGGACATATAGACAATTGTCTTCCGTCATTGCCACGACTCGGGCTTGGCTCGTTGACTGTGGGGTGCGCCCAGGCGATCGGGTGATGATCGTATGCGAGAACTGCCGGGCGTTTGTTGCCATACTGCTGGCGGCTGCGGACCTCGATGCATGGCCGGTACTCGTGAACGCACGCCTTTCGGCACCGGAGATCGATCAGATCCGGGAGCATTGCGGTGCCCGTCGCGTAATCTACACCACAAATGTGTCACCGCACGCCAGGGAGCATGCCAAGCGCCATGGCGCGGTCATCCTGGACGTTAAGGATCTTGGGGCGGTCGGTCTCGGTCCGCTGAACGAAGCAGTCAAACCGGAGCCCATAGATCCAAACAGTGCCGACCGTATTGGCGCATTAATTTATACTTCCGGCACCACCGGTCTCCCAAAAGGCGTCATGCTGACCCATAGAGGTCTGCTGTTCGTGGCGGCAGTTTCTGCGAAAATACGCTCACTCACCCCGGAGGATCGACTATTAGGCGTATTGCCTATGTCGCATGCCGTGGGCCTTTCCGTGGTGCTCTTAGGTGCGTTGTTCCGCGGGGCGACAGTGGAATTGATGCCGCGTTTTGATCCTGTGGCTGTGTTGAAGGCATTGGAGAGCGGCCGGCTGACGATAATGCTTGGTGCGCCAGCCATGTTTAGTTTGTTTCTTGAATACGCGAAGTTGAAAGGAATTCGATCGGCGAAGTATCCTGGGCTTCGAATCATTTCCTCGTCGGGCGCTCCGCTACACGCTACCCTCAAACTGGAAATTGAGAATCTTTTTGGCCTTGTCCTCCACAACGGCTACGGCGTGACGGAGTGTTCACCGAATATTTCACAAACTCGGGTCGAGACACCTTGTCAATATGTCTCCGTCGGCCATGTGTTGCCGGGCGTCGAAGTCCGGTTGGTCGGAACTGACGGCCAACCCGTACCCGATGAAGAGGTGGGTGAACTCTGGGTGCGCGGGCCTAACGTCATGAAAGGCTACTATCGAGCTCCCGAAGAAACGGCCACTGCGATCGATGCGGAAGGATGGTTCAACACCCGCGATCTCGCTCGAATGGAAGACGGAAAACTCTATATTGTTGGGCGCACAAAGGAACTGATCGTGCGGTTCGGATTCAACGTCTACCCTGGGGAAGTCGAAGCGGTGCTGAATGCCTGCCCGGGCGTCGTCCGGTCCGCAGTCATCGGCCGTACTGCCAGCGATGGAAACGAGGAAGTAGTTGCTTTTGTTCAACCTGCCGCAGGCTCATCCCTGACTTCCACGCAGCTAGCAGAGCATGCCGCGGGACATCTCGCCCCGTACAAACGACCGTCACAGATTGTCCTCGTTTCGGCGTTACCCATGACACCAACTGGGAAAGTCGTGAAAGCCGAGCTTACAAAAATGGCAGCAAGCGGTGGATAGGCGTACTGATTGTCCTTGGCGGTTTGGCTTACAGCCTCACTTCGATCAGCGTAGGTCCATCGCTCTCGAACCCACCTTTGAGAGCCTCCCCGAAACTCTCCAACGAAATCACAGAGCGGCCCGGCACACCCATACCCTTCGCCAAAAGTACCCAGTCGATATCGGGACGGCCAATCTCGAACAAATCCCGGGCGCGGGGCCCCGGATCCCCGACCCCGAGGTAGGAAAACTCACGCTTTAAAACGGAGTAGGCACGGTTGGCGAAAATCACGGTGGTGATCTTCAAACCCTCGCGCGCCATGGTCCACAGCGCCTGGGTCGTGTACATACCGCTACCGTCCGCAGATAGGCATAGCACGCTCCGATCGGGGCATGCCACAGCAGCGCCAACTGCCAGAGGCATGGCGATTCCAATCGAGCCGCCCGTGTTCGCCAGCCAGTCGTGAGGCGGAGCCCCCTGGGTTGCTGCCATCATGCCCCTGCCAGAGGTCATGGACTCGTCGACGACGACGGCATTTTCAGGAAGGAGCGATCCCACAGCGGCCGCAAGTCCAAGCAAGGTGATATCCCCGACAGGCTTTCTAGGCCGCTCAGCTGTCTCAACCCGCACCTGCGATCCACCAACCGACAAGGCGGTCGTCAGGGTCTCGAGCGCGCCAGCAAGATCTTCGCCGGGCCGCGCCAGTGTATGAATCTCACAGTCCGGCGACGTGAGCACACTGTTCTTCCCTGGGGATGCAAAGTAGGAGACAGGAGCCGAGGCCCCCACCAAAATGAGCTGGCGGAATTCCTTCAGTTGTTCCGCCGCCTGCTCAAGGACATACGGGATGCGTTCTACAACCGGCAAGCCGGCTCCACGTTCCATTCGCGTGAAGGGATAGGGAGCAAGCAGTTTGGCGCTTGTGGCGGAAGCGATGCGTGCGGCGGACTTCAGCCCTTTTCCGTAAAGCGCGCTCCCGGCCAGCAGCATAGCGGTTGGTAAGCCCGACCGGAGCATGGTCGCAGCGCGCTCGACAGTCTCGCGCGCCGGTATTGGCGCCGTAGGCCATGAAAGGATTGCGGAACTGGCACCGCCCTCGCTCCATGCAAGATCAGCCGGGACGATCAATGTGGCTATCCGCCCGGGCGCAGTATGCGCCGCAGCGACTGCGTCGGCCGCGTCGCGGCTGATCTCGGCGGCGGAACACGATGTTCGCAGCCATTTGGAATAGGGTCGAGCGAAAGCCTCAATGTCGGCAGTAAGTGGGGTATCGTGGCGCAAATGATAAGTCGCATGCTGGCCGATGATGTTGACCATCGGCACTTGTGCGCGACTAGCGTTGTGCAGATTGGCGAGGCCGTTGGCAAAACCGGGGCCGAGATGAAGGAGAGTGCATGCCGGTTTCCCAGTCAACCGTGCAAAACCATCGGCAGCACCAGTGACGACACCTTCGAAGAGACCAAGCACGCAACGCATCTCTGTCACTCGGTCTAGTGCCGCAACAAGATGCATTTCTGAAGTGCCGGGGTTCGTAAAGCAAGCTTTAACACCACTGGCGACCAGCGTGCGAATCAGGCTTTCGGCTCCGTTCATCTGTTTATGGCCTCGGGAAAGCTGCGACGATAAGCTCCTGAGACTTGGCCCAAAGCTCTGTAGCGCTTAACAGAAAACTGTCGGAGCAAGGCAGTTCCCTCTTCATCTCTGAGTGAAGACTTCTTGGAGAAGACGAGAGAGCACGGCAGAGAGAGTCTCGTAGTGATTCGTAATGATTCCCGTATGATCGCCCGGCACAGTCTCGACATCAAATCTCTCCGCCAGCTTGCCCCAGACTAGAATGGGATCCTCAGGAAATCTCACGCTGATCGCGGCCCTTACGAACTTTATCGTACCGGGGTAGAAGCGCGGACGATAATTTTTCAATGCCCGATAGCCGCTGTCCCGCATGCGTTCGATAGCCGCTGTGTAGGAGGCCCCGAGTGGCGGTCGATTGCGAGCGTTTCCGGCGCCATCACGAGAGACATACACCAGACGTTCAGCGGGGTGAAGGATGTAGGAGAGCGCCTCGCGAGGCGACAATCGAATCAACGTCGCTGCGTGATGTCTTATAAGACGCACCATCAAGCCTAGACGCTGTCTATATTGCAAGCAGTTTCTATGGGGGTAGCTTTCTAACATAGCTAGCATCGCTACGTTTTCTCCCTTTTCCTTGAGACGCTGGGCCATTTCAAGCGCCACCAGTCCTCCGAGCGAATAACCGATCAGCAGGTAGGGACCCTGTGGTTGCGCCTGCCTGACGGCATCAAGAAAGAATTGGGCCATATCTTCGACACTCTCGAGCGGTGCATCCACGCCGTCGATGCCCTTGCCTTGCATCCCATAGATCGGGTGGCGTGACCGGATGTGTTTCACGACCTGGTAAAAATCCATCACATTGCCGCCCATACCGTGAGTTATAAAAATCGCCGGTTTCTCGGTGCCGGCCTTGAGCAGTACCAAGGCAGGGAATCGTTCTATCGTCGGCTGTTCTAGGACAGCCGCCAGCGCCGCAATCGTAGGCGCTTGATAGATCATCACGGGGGGCAGCTCTCGACCGGACACCCGGGCAATCTCATTGAATAAGTTAACAGCCAGGAAGGAATCGCCTCCCAGATCAAAAAAATTATCTTCGACTCCGATAGGAGATTGCTGTAACACACTCTGCCAAATCGAGGTCAGCATTTCGATCATCGGGTTGGTGGAATGACTCTCCACGCTGCACCTCTACGCGCGGTCCTGCAGAGACTTTTGCCGCTCCCAAAGGTCGCCGAATCCAGCTCCAATTGCGAAGATGGAACATGGGTAGAAAACTTGAAGTGCAACGCGTCGTATCGTCTTTGCTGGAGCCATCATGGTTTGGGCGGAGATGTAGTCATCGCGCTTCACGCCTGCGACTCTGCAGTCTGGCAAAGTTTGCTGACTAGGAATGGGCGAACTCCCAGTAAAGTTCGCGAGCCTTAGAATACAATGGACCGGGTGGAATGACACGATTGCCGATTCGGCCAACCGGAACAACTTTCGAGTAGTTTCCGCTCGAAAAGATCTCATCCGCCTTCTCAAAGTCCTGATAGGTGAGGGTTTTCTCAACCACCGTCACACCGGCTTCCCGTAGCAGTCCGATCACCCGCTGGCGGGTAATGCCCGCGAGAAACGTCCCGTTTGGTACCGGCGTAAACACCACGCCGTCCTTGGCCATGAAGATGTTGGAGGTGGCCAGCTCAGCAACATTGCCGAGCATGTCGCAGACCACAGCATTGTCAAAGCCGCGAGCGTGCGCCTCGAATAGCGAGCGCGCATTGTTCGGATAAAGACATCCGGCCTTGGCGTCGACCGGCATGCTGTCAAGCGTCGGTCGTCGGTAGGGCGACAGAGTGATGGAGAAGCCCGTCGTCGGCTTGCGCATAGGCGCTTCATAGATCGCAAGACACCAACGCGTCGATTCCGGGTCATGGGCCTGAACCCACGGCCCTTCCTTCTCTGCCCAATACATCGGCCGGATGTAAAGCGCCGCGTCTTTATCGAACCGGGCTATCCCTTCCCGCGCGAGTTTGACCCACTTTTCCGTCGAGACCGCAGGTTTTAAGAACAATTTTGTCGCTGAATCGTTGACGCGCGCACAGTGCAGCTCAAGGTCGGGCGTGACTCCTTCAAACGCTCGCGCTCCATCGAACACCAGGGAGCAAAGCCAGGCGGCATGGGTACGCGGGCCCATGATCGGCACATTGCCTTCGTGCCAGTCCTCCTCGAAGAATGTCCAGGTCTTAGACCAAGCACTTCCGACCATCATTGCCTCACTCTCCTTCGCCTGCGTATTGGACACGACGCCCAGTAAAGTCTATGAGGATTCCGTTTCACTGTATCGCGGCCACCCGACTGTTCTCTCCGCCCGATCGGTGGTCAAGGCCTAAGTGTCATTACACCTTACGCCACGTCATTCAGCCAAGAAACACAGCGATGAAGTTTGTTCCTTGAACAAACAGTGATTCCCCGTTCGTCTCCCTTGTTTCATAGCCGCCTCAGGCAAGATTCGCCTCTTCTCACTCGATCCCAGCGAGGTATTGTCCCAGGTTGCACCACCTCCAACTTCCTGCGGTCTTATTTTGCCTTAGATTTATACCTGTTGCTAGGAAGGGAGTTTTTGCAATCGTGATGGCGTAACGGGCGTCGAACCAGGTATACCGGCTAGGCACCTGCCCCGGCGGCGACGGACCGGTCTTCCCTTCTCAATTGCTCAACTCCATTTGAAAGTTCAAGCTATGCGCATCGGCCATGAAGCGCTTTGCCCATTCCTCAGCTTGTGAGATATGTAATATGGGCGCAAATGTGTACTGACAATTCGCAGCAACCTCGACTGACGCCAGCCCGACGATGTGAGCCCGGTCCCGTGCCTGGGCCCACGCCAAGAGTGAAGTACTGCGTTATTACTCCGGTCCGGAACGAGGAAAAATACATCCTCGGCACCATCACGTCGGTGCTGAGTCAATCCATCCGACCGATCGAATGGATCATCGCAGATGATGGCTCAACGGACGCCACCGGTGCCATCATCGATCGATGCGCTCAAGAGTATTCCTGGATCCGCACCGTGCACCGCAAGGACCGCGGCTATCGCTCAACTGGTGGTGGTGTCGAGGCTTTTCTCGACGCCTACCGATTGTTTCAATGTTGCGATTGGGAGTATCTTGTGAATCTCGACGGTGATCTGACCTTTGCCCCGGACTATTTCGAGCGTTGCTTCGAATATTTCCACAAAACCCCAAGTCTCGGAATTGGCGGCGGCGCAATCTATGCCAAAGTAGGAGATCGCCTTCACCTAGAAAAGGCCCCTAGCTTTCACGTTCGGGGCGGCACCAAGATTTATCGAAGGGAATGCTGGGAGCAACTTGACGGACTTTTCTGCGGTCTCGGATGGGACACGGTCGACGAGATCAAGGCCAACCAACTAGGTTGGACAACTCGGACTTTTTCTGATCTGCGGCTCGTTCATCACCGTGGCAGCGGCACGGCCTGGGGAGCATGGGGTAGCGCAGTGAATGATGGGGAGGCAGATTACGTGGTGGGTTATCACCCCTTATTTTTTTGCCTCAAGTGTGCCCGCCATATTTTCAATTCTCCCTACCTTATCCGAAGTTTCGGGATGGCTTACGGTTTCTTGCGCGGGCTCGTACGGAGGCCCCCCCGCCTAGGCGACCGAGCACTGGTGGCGTACCTGCGCAATCAGCAATTGAGACGCCTGATCGGCGTGTCTTCTATTTGGAAATGACAGTACCGTGAGGGAAATCCTTGAATATTTCTCGAGGCTAGAGACTCGAGGCCAAAAGAGGATGCCGGGGAACGCTCGCCGGGTTCCTAGGTGGATCGGCACGGGTCTGCGCGGGCCCGGGTTCCGCTGCGACATTGCGATCCCATCAGCGTTTCTGATGACGACTAATCCGGCAAGGCGGATCGCAACAATCGGGAGACAGCCAGGCTTTCCATCGCAAGCTCGCTCAAGCAGTACAATCGCAACAGGGCCATTGCATTGGAACGGCGTCTGTTGGCATTCGCAAACCAGGCTGAAATCCGAAGACCCGCATGACGAAATTTTGGCGCAGCAAAACGAGGGCAGGTAACGTTCTGACGATCTCAACGATACGATACCCTGCCCGCGCCGCCTTTCACATGTAGGCTTGTTAGGGTGCGGCGCCGAGCGTTCCTATGGAGCCGCGGACAAACGTGAAACCTACTATCCTTGCTGTTTCGACATCTCGCTCGTTTTCGCCTGCACGGCTGGCGATGGCCCTGGTGAATGCTGGGTGCGTCGTCAAGGCTGTTTGCCCCCCCCGCCACCCGCTCTCGAAGACAAACGCTGTCAGCCAAATCCATACCTACCATGGCTTGGCGCCGCTCGCGTCATTCGCTCGGGCGATTGCCGCCACACAGCCGGATCTCGTCGTTCCGTTTGACGACCTCGCAACCCTGCATCTGCACGACCTCTATCATCGAGAACTGCGCCGCGGGAAAGCAGGCGTAGCGATTTGCTCCCTCATCGCGCGTTCACTCGGTGTGCCCGCAAGCTTCCCGATCGTGTATGCGAGAACGGCCACGATGGAATTGGCCGAGAGAGAAGGCATTCGGGTTCCAAAAAGCGAAGTTGTTAGAAACGCAGACGACCTCAGAAAGTCGATCAACCGAATGGGCTTTCCCGTGGTCCTTAAGGCGAACGGCACTTCCGGAGGCGACGGCGTGTCGATTGTCCACACCCTTGAGGAAGCCGAACACGCCCTCCGGGTACTCGCAGCACCTCCGCTTTTGGCACGTGCTGCCAAGAGGGCCTTGATTGACCAAGACCTGACGCTGGTTTGGCCGTCGCTGCTCCGTAAGCGGTACATTGTGAATGCGCAGGCATTTGTTGCGGGGCGAGAGGCAACCAGCGCGGTCGCTTGCTGGAAGGGCACAGTTCTGGCCTGCCTCCATTTTGAAGTACTCAAGAAGCAGGATGCGGGCGGTCCGTCCACTGTACTGCGCCTGATCGAGAATCCGGAAATGTCTGCTGCTGCCGAGAGAATGGTGCGCCGACTCGAGCTTTCCGGGCTGCATGGCTTTGATTTCATGTTGGAGGCAGAGACGCATAACCCCTACCTCATCGAAATCAATCCGCGAGCGACTCAAGTTGGACATCTGACACTTGGGCCCCGACGGGATATTCCCGCGGCGCTGTACGCGGCCGTGACCGGTGAGGTGACTCAAACAGCCCCCCGGGTTACAGAGAACGACACGATCGCACTCTTTCCGCAAGAATGGATCAGAAACCCAGCAAGCGCCTACCTGCGGTCAGGCTATCACGATGTCCCTTGGGGGGAGCCTGAGCTGGTTCGCGCTTGCATTCGTCGACGTGGTAGCCAGACCTCTTGGTATGCGCAACAAAGATGGATCGAGACACTATTAAGGGTCCGCCGCCCTCGCCCATGACAGCACTGCCACGAGGGCTGTAAAGCTCGGATCCAGCGATTTTCCTGATCGCCACAAATCGGATTTGCGTAGTGAGTCTCCTCTCGGTTTGTTATACTCGCCAGGATTGATTCCTGATATTTGGCAGCAGGCCTTCTGACGACCGACTTGGCCTCGTGCCGGAATTATCCTAGAGCCCTTCCGCCGACAACAGAATGCGACAGAAAGTCTCTCAACTCGATGGCGTTCGGGGCGTGGCCATCCTGCTTGTTATGTTTCATAACGCCAGCGGCAAATTCCCCGCCCTTCATTTGCAGGGTCTCTTTGCCAACGCGTGGATGGGGGTTGATCTGTTTTTCGTCTTATCAGGATTTCTGATCACCGGGATTCTTATCGACACCAAGCAATCGGAGCGCTATTTAGGAAACTTCTATGCTGGGCGATGTCTAAGGATATGGCCCTTTATATTATTCCCTGATCTTTTTTATGTTTGTAGTTCTTCCCTTCCTCAGTCGCTCGGAAGGAAAAGCCCCTTTGGTATGGTGGAAGCGCTGCGCTTGGATCGGTATCTGTTGCTGGTCATGCCAACGATTCTCCTCGCAAGCTACGCTGCGGCTGCACTCTCATGGCACCTGCTCGGGAAGCCATTTCTACGGCTAAAGCGATTCTTCGAATCGAAGCCGGTCCGTAAGGATCGCGCGGACAATCCGTTTGCAGTCGTGCCCCATTGAAGAAACCCCGGTGTCCGTTGGCCATGATCATTTCGCGGTAAGCCCTAACACGGGTTCTGTAGATTGAGCGATTCTTCGGTGTAGCTAAATTTGTGGGCTCCGATGTTTGGTGCAGGCCACGGTTTGTCGACACGGCAGCCAGACAAAATCCCCGGCTGCTAGAACGGAGAAGATGGCATTGAATGACGCCAAAATAACCGCTAGGAAACGTTGGATATGGTTTGGCGCCTGGACCGTCCTTTCTTCGTTGTTCTTTGTGCATTCCTTGATGAGCTTCGTTCGATTGTCGTTCTCGAACGACGATATTTCTTACGTCATCCTGATTCCCTTCCTCAGCGCCTGGATTCTCTTTATCGAGCGTCGCAAGATCTTTCTCGATCCCTCGACCGACAAAGAACTAGGTGGCTATATCCTCATTCTCGGTGTCTCTGTAGCAGCTGTTTTCGGTTTTATGGGAGGCGGTTCACTCGCCCGTCTGCAACTGTCTGGCTACGTCCTCTCACTCGTGTTGTTTTGGTTGGCGGGTTTCGCTTTCGTCTTTGGGAGACCCGCATCCAAAGCGGGGTGCTTTCCTCTTGTCTTCCTCTTCCTGATGGTCCCGCCGCCCGATTTCCTTCTGGTCCGTGTCGTCTATCTCCTACAGGCGGGCTCCGCTTGGATAACGGCGGCGCTCTTCGATCTCTTGCATGTCCCCGCCATGCGCGAGGGATTCGTCTTTCATCTTGCCCGAGTCGACATCGAAGTAGCGAAAGAATGCAGCGGAATCCGTTCCAGCATGGCGTTGCTCATCCTGGCTCTATTGGCTAGCCACTTTGCCCTGAAGAGTTTCTGGAAGAAGGCCTTGTTCCTGGCATGCGGGCTCTTTATGATGATCCTTAAAAACGGAATCCGGATCGCTACACTGACTCTGCTAGCCATGTACGTTGATCCAGGTTTTCTCTACGGAAGGCTGCACCATCGGGGTGGAGTGGTCTTTTTCCTGATCGGCCTTGTTTTGTTACTGCCAGTTCTTCTTTTCTTGCAACGGAGTGAAACAAAAACAGTGTCCTGAGTGTTTCGCATTTTTCTTAGAAGGGGGTCTGAAGGTTGCTCGCTCCGGTTATCGTCACGGTGAAATGGTTGTTTCTATAACACAACCGGAGTTGCACCGTCTGCGAGCAGGGCGCTGGTTACGCCGTGACGCATGGAATGAAAACCGCCGCTTGGTATGCCCAGCTTCACAAGCAGTGGGTGCAGAACCTTTGCCCGGAGCTTGTTGGCTGAGTATGGACGTCCATGACGGTTGATGCGTGCGCGAAATCGGGTCCCAGACCCCAACCTTTGTTGCCGACAATTGAGAATCCTAACCAGGTCTGACTAACCTCACGAAAAGTGTTATAAGGCACGTATCAAGCCACTATCCAGATTCCGGTCAGTTGATTTGTCTCTGAGAAAAACCAGATGGTCGATTCTCTTCTGTAACGCCTGATACTCTGTTTCCTGCTGTTGAAGAGAAGGAAGGGGTCGGCGCCAGTGTCGGAGGGGAAGTTGCTCCTCGGCCACATCAGGTGTCATCAGCCTGATTACGCGGAGTGAGTAAAATGATTTCCGCGCTTTGGATCGCCTCATCCCGTACATTAAATCCCGCCGAGGTTTTCATTTGCGCTTGCGCCACCCGATAACGCATAAGGTAAAGACCTGAGCCTCAATCCGAGCCTTTGCCGGATTCCGGCACGCCAATATTTCGATAACTTGCATAGGCGGCAGCGTTCATCGTCTCGTCATGCGCGCAATCAAGATACTTGGACTCTATTCTATCGACGTGTCGGAGACCATTCATGTCCGAAGCGCGTGCTACTCCCGCTCGAAAGTCTTTGTTCACCGATGAATTCATCCAAGATCCATATCCTACGTATGGTCGCTTGCTCGAGGAAGGACCGCTTCATGTTCTGGATGTAAGCGGGAGCCCGTGGGGAGTCTGGGCGGTCTTCAGCCATGCAGATTGTTCAGCGGTCGCAAAGGATCCGAGACTTTCTGCCAAGCATAGCGATCGAATGCTGTTATCGCTCCCTATAGACAGGCAGAGCGAGTTTGGGGAGCTCATGCGGATGCTGAGCCTTTGGATGATTTTCGTCGATCCGCCCGAACACACGCGGATGCGGAAGCTCATGAACAAAGGCTTCAGCCAGTCTGCCACGGAAGCGTTGCGCCCCCAAGTGGAAAAAATCGTGGATGGACTCCTCGATCGGCTAAGCGATGTCTCCCAAGCCGATCTGGTCCACGAGTTCGCCAATCCGGTGCCAGTGCGGGTCATTTCGGAGTTGCTCGGGGTCCCCGAAACAATGCACGACTCATTGCTTCGATGGTCAGCTGCCATCGCAGACTTCAATGGAAGCCCCGACCGCACGGTAGAACACGCTCGAAATGCACAGAATGCAGTGCATGCGCTCACTGATTTCTTCCGGGGGGCCGTTGCCGAGCGACGTCGCAACATGGGCAGCGACCTACTCAGTCTGCTGATCGATATCAAAGAAGAAGGGGAGGTGCTGACGGAAGAGGAGCTCTATGCGCAGTGCGTGATGCTGCTCTTCGCGGGGCATGAAACGACTCAAAACCTGATCGGAAGTGGCATCTTCTCCCTCCTTCGGGAACCAGAAAAGATGGCCGAATTGCGGGAAACCCCGGCGCTCATCCGAACGGCCGTGGAAGAGTTTCTGCGCTTTGAGAGCCCGATCCAATATACGGCTCGCTTGGCGATGGAGGATATAGAACTCTGCGGCCTTCGAATCCGGAAGAGCCAGGTCCTTTGGTGCATGCTGGGAGCGGCGAACCGCGACCCGAAGCAATTCAAGGATCCAGCTACGCTCAACCTGAAGCGGCTGAATAATCAACATCTTGCATTCGGCGCCGGCCCTCATTTTTGCATTGGGAGTCAACTGGCGCGGCTGGAAGCCCAAGTCGCCATTCTAAGAATTATCAAACGCTTCCCCAAGATGCGTCTCGCCCAGCGGGCCGAATGGGCTCCAAACTTTGCGTTCAGGGGTCTGAAAGCGCTTCACGTGGAGATATAACGGCACGCCACACCGCAGCGTGTAGGGCGACCTCAGCCGTCTGCTTGTCCGGGGTTTCCGATTTCAAAGCTTTGGAAAGTTCGTCCACCTCATCTACAACCTGACGAAGGTCTTGGTCTGCGGCCGGCAGGGCAGAGGAAAGCACGCTCTCAAGTCCCATTTCTGAGACGTGTTTGCATTTTTCCACGGAGAGAATGTCGCGCCCCGACGTCCGATTCGACGGATTTGGCCTAAAATGATGAGCTTGTGCGCCGCTGCTCCCCTACGAACAGACTTGTGGCATAACGCCGCCTGCCAGCAGGGTTATTGGGGCCTCCTCTTACTGGATGCGCCATGGTTCCATTCCCTTGGGACAGCCATCAATCGGGGGAAGCTGTATTTCTTAGGGGGTAATTACCTGAGTCCTTGTGATAAAAATTGCAGCTCAGCTGGTAAAGTCTGGCCCGCGAGTAAGTTGAATACCATCGACAATCCGCCGGATTGATGAGAATGTTGCCGCTGCGATAGTGATCCCTTCGTCGTGCTGCCCCCCTCTGTTGTTCGTAGAGTTCGTTTGCTCGGCTTCGGACCTACACTGGAGCCCCGGAAGGGACGTGTGTGAACCTCTGCTTCAAACGCAAAAATGGGGTCTCCAACCATTTGAAGGAGGCAGCAGCCAGCAAGAATGTCATTGCAAGAGCGCAAAACAAAAAAAACGTATGGGAGCGCAGATCATCGTGCCTCCTAGCAAAAACGTAGCCCGAGAGGCGCAAACCCAGGTAGTGATAGGCGTAAAGTCCGTACGCGATGTTGCCCAAATAGACGAGCCCGGAATTCTTCAGGAAAGCAGCCCCGTCCTGCGCAGCTCCAAAGACGGACAGAAAGATTGCAACGCCTCCGAGCGACATTAGCGGGTATCCAATCATCACGCCAATCGGCTTGGCTTCGGGATCAAGCAACCTGCAAAACTGGCCAACGATAACCCACGCAGTGCCTCCGAGCAGAAGCAATGCCACTCTGGTGGGAAGCCGCAACCGGGGCGCATCGCGTCCGTGAAGACTCACGGCGAGCAGTATCCCGTAAGCAATCGAGTCAACTCGGACGAAGCTGTTAAACCACATATCTTGCGCTCCGGTATGTTTGAGCAGCAAGATCAATCGAGCGAGAGAGCCGACCACCAGTAGTCCGATCGCGGCTCCGTAGATGATCCTCTTGGACGCCCACCGTAGAACGAGGGGCCACAGAAGATAAAATTGCTCCTCGAACGATACACTCCATAAAGGCCAGATGATTTGGGCTCGGGGGAAATCACCCAAGGCAAAAAGCCAGTTTCCCGCGAAGAGGAGATAGCAGAGCGTGCAGGCCCATCCCAATACCTGGCTCCGGTCGATTACCGATAAGAGACCGGCAAGGCCAATCACAAAAAAATAGAGCGGCCAAATCCGCAAAAGGCGCCGAGTGTAGAATGCTCTCAGATCCACCGCGCCCTTCAACTCCTTCTCGCCCAAAAGCAATCCGGTGATCAAGAATGCGCTGATGATAAAAAATAGGTCTAGACTGCACATTGACGCCCTGGTGATGCTTGTGATTCCAACGGCAACGGGCATTGGAACGTGATGGGCGGAGTAAGGACCTTCCACTTTTGGCATCGTGTGGTAGACCCAGACTCCGCAGAAAAGGAAGAACCGGATGGAGTCTAGCTCGGGATAATAAAACCGTGCTCGGAGTTTGAACAGGGGCATCCGGCTTGAGATGACCGGCAACCCAGCGTGGCACGCTGGGGGAGATTCAATGCCAGTGGAGCCAGGATTATTGCCTATTGTGCCTGGGCCGTATCCGACCACTCCGGCGTGATCCCACGTCAGAGGCATGTGAGCGACTTCTCCTAACCACCTCGAACTGGTCCGTGACTCATGAGGAGGACACTCTCGGGCAGGCACCCGGGCTTGACAATCAGGGTTAGACCTGAATTCGAATAGGGGTAAAAGCCTGGCTAAAGCACGGGGCGAATTATGGTATAGGGCCAAACCTACGGGAAACGGGGAAGGCAGTCTCCTGCGTTAGAAGGAAAGTAGAAAAGCGGCCCAAGCCGTCGGAGAGTCAATCATTATGGCCTTGACGCGCTTGTGGACCACACGCCTGACGATGGCCGCGCGCGAACGGCCACCAGGTCCGTATGATCTGTCATCGGAAGTCGATCAATTCGGAAAACGGCGAAAAAGACTAAATAAACTTTGACACCATTTGACACCAATTGGAAGAAGGGCAGCGGTGCCACGCCTTTGACAATTCAGGACTTGTGAAAGTAGATTCAATTTTCTTTCCCACGCCCCATGCCAGCAAGTCCCGTCTAGTGTGCTGTCCCGTAAATACGTTCACATAGTCGTTCGACTTTAGCGAAGATTGAATCCGCCGTTGCGGTCCAGACAAACGGCTGCGCTCGGCGGTT
>Ga0307475_10000609_pt1 | contig 21515 bp, 13 predicted proteins | sample atmos_gasesECM1C_FD_203317 | JGI IMG/M metagenome (GOLD analysis project Ga0307475, IMG submission 203317) | Hardwood forest soil microbial communities from Morgan-Monroe State Forest, Indiana, United States - atmos_gasesECM1C_515 | ecosystem: Environmental > Terrestrial > Soil > Temperate... | reverse complement strand
ATTCGAAAGCGGCATGGCCGCGAAAGGTTTTTGTTGAGCGCAGAACGACCCGAGCTCTTCGACGCTGCAGAGGCCGATTCCGTAGGCTTTGCGGAGGGCTCGATTGACGGCTCGAGTCTCGGCGATTCGCATCTCGGCGCCGCGAACCAAAGGAGAAACGTTTGAAGGGCTGGCGTCTCCATAGCCCACGAAACCTTTAGAGGACAATGCCTTGTACACCGTGGCTTTGAATACCCAGCGGTCGATCGAGGGTTCTGAGGCTGAATGGTCGATGGCGGTCGTAATCGCAGAACAGCCCCAACGACTGGCAATGGTGAGCAGTCCAGCGTGAGTTACATACCACCTACCTTCCAGGAGTTGTATGTCCCCAGCCGTTACCGAGAGAGCGTACGCATACGATAAATCTCTTAGGCTACGCATTGCGCTTGTGTGGAGCTCACCCCAAATGATTCGAGCGTGCCTCAAATTGGAGCGGAAAATGTTGTCCAACGAGTGTCTGCGGCGAGACTTTTGCGACCGTTGGTTCAGTTGCAACGAACGGTTCGACGGAATGCTCCGCCTGTTGTTGCATCCTCCTTTATTACGAATATCTTTTGGTTGCATGTGGTTCTCCATTGTGCAAAAAAAGGGTGCGTGGCGGCTGACGCCGCCAGCTGACGCCTTCGTGTATTCCCAATGGCATATGCTATATGGAATATGGGGCCGTGTCAATGTCTTTTTCATGACAAACTCTGAAAAAATGAAGGCAGATTTGAAGTCGATCGGAATACGGATCCGGCAGCTCCGGGAAGGGGTTCTTCAGGAAGAACTCGCTGCTTTTCTTGGAATCAGCCAAGGGCAGCTTTCAAAAATTGAATGCGGAAAACTCGGGCCAAGTGCAGACACGTTGATCCGGCTTGTTCATCGATTCGGAAAGAGTGCTGACTGGATCCTGACCGGAAGAGGCTGATTCTTTCAATCCCCAACTTCGTCGATAGGAACACACCTACAATACCGTGAGAGACCGGTTCAGGATTGAGGTCGTATACAGTGACGTCATCCGTAAGGAGTAAATCTTACTTCCGATAGTCACCCACCCTTATGAGCAAAGAGAGCCCACCTGTCTTTGCGCATCCCCGCTAGCCTCAAAGAGAAATTGACTGAGCTCGCAGAGCGAGAGCACCGCTCACTGAACAAACAGATGGAGTTTCCGTTGGATCGACGTATCAGCGAGGACACCGACAGCGGGGAGGGAGAATCGGAGCGAGCAAGAATCGCGCATGGCAAGCGGAAGTGAGGCAACGGCGGATCTGGTAGGTTTTCGCGAAGGTCTAAGCACTTACATAAAAACCGGATTCACCGCCACCGGAATCATTTCTGCCTCACGGGTTTCGTCTGGGAACGATCAGTCACCCTCATTAAATTCTTCAGATGTTTTCCATCGTCCACATGTTGGCGCTGCTCCGCTAGTCGTACATGGGCAGATGACGCCCGAGTACTCTAGGCCAGTAGCGATCGGACGCGCGACGCAATGGTTGCGCAGCTGAGGTCGCAATCACCAGAATTCGGGGGCACTAGATGAACGACGGTTCGCTCTCAAACAGTGAACTGCAGCCCGGATGCACAGCCCAGACGGCCAACCTAAGCAATTGCGCAGCCACATGTAGCCACCTCCAGCCTAGTAGGCCGAAAGACTGAATTTCCGCGCGAGGAGAGAACAATGGTGGCCAACTCACCGACCGCAAAAGCGCTCTCATTCGCTCGGGTTCTTGCCTTCCGTTCCCGGATTCTCTTCTGCCTCAGATTGTTCGTTCGTTGTTTCTTCCCAGAGCGTGATTGCATCCGTACCCGCGATCGCGGGTTCGATCGTCTCGACTCCAAAACAATCTGAGCTTTGACGCCATGCGCGGTTCTGGCAAAACATCGCAGCCCGAAGGTCTCCAGCGAGCGCCGCCGTCACTTGCGCTCGGACGATCCCTGGCCACTCCTGACATGCAATTAGATCGGCGCCTTGCATGCTTTTTCGGAGGAGCCACCTGATGCGCAATACGACATCGTCGTTTTGTGCCCGCCGATACGCGGTCATTCGCGAAATACCCAAATGCACAGCGAGAGCAGTGACGGACTCGAATTGTCGGAATTGGCGTGGAGCGGCGAAAAATTTCGCAATCGCTTCATAGGCCGGATCCTCGATCGGCTCAGTTCCGTCGTAATCCTTTCGGCGCACTACCTCATGACCTTCCGGGGCGTCATCGTCAGTGTTGTGATCGTTGGGTTTCATTGTTGTTACACCTCCCTTCAGAGACAAACTGTGCTTCGGTATTTAAGATATTCTCGTGAAGGGTGATTGTGAGGAAAAGTAAACCTATTTAGCAACTTTGCAAACTTCATCTTTGCGAAAAAACCTTTCCTGGCAATCTTAAGGATGTCCACTCAGGGGATTGCTGCGAGAGGCGCGGAAGGTTCTAAGTTTTCAGCACCTTCAGATATCTCGAGTGACAGCTGTGAATGGTTTGCAGGCTGAGGCCATTCCGATGCTTAAGGTTCGCAAGGCTTTGTGCGATGAACCGTTTTGCTGCGCCCATCGGAGTTCGAGCATGAAGTAAAGCATCAATTTCTTTTGGAGCGAAACGACGTTTTGCTAACTCACTTCTGAGTGCATTTAGGTCCCCGGTCCCGTCAATGATCTTCAACTCCCTCAAAACCTTGAAAGCAGGACCGAACTTACGGAACTGCTCGTCTACCGCGCATCCAATAACGTAAAAACGCTGCTTCTCGACGGCGAGCCTTTTCCTTCCTCCGCGCCGCGTCGCGAGTTTCTTGTGTGGCGAGGCTGCCATCGTGTCGCACGAATCCGTCGAGATCAAGCCCGCCTCCTTGAGACGAGCGACGGTGGATGCTCTCGAAACCATCTCCAACATCTTGCGCCTAAGCGACATTTGCTTTTCAAGTGCGCGCTCCTTCACCCCGAGGACCTCTAGGAGCCGCGATTGGCCGTTGGTCATAAGAACTCTCCGAACACCGATTCGCGAGCTAACTTCTGACATCAGCTTTGGCTCATTCTTGAGGAGAATGTAACAAAATATGGACAGCGTCAAGAACGTAAGCTCTTCATTATCTTTGGTAATCGGTAAGCTGCGTCCGTTACATGTAACACCTGACGGCGGCAGGCCGATTCAAATCACGTTGAGGATGACCTGCGCCTAGGAGCTGAGCCAATCCCGGAAGAATTCTTTCGGGGGGAAATGATTCCCGCTCGGTGGTTATTTACGATCAGTTTGCGCGAAACTACCGAGTTCCCGCTGAGCTTTGGGCCGATCGAAGCATAAGAAATACCCGGCCGGCGGGTGCAAGGCGGAAGGGAGGCTTCTTCGATAAACGCGATCCGATTGGTCGAAGATAGAATATATGTAATAGACTTACTACTGTGGTGCTAATAAATTCAGGAGAGCAAGTTCCCTTTAACGCGGCTCTTGAAGTGCTCCCACGCGCCCTCTTGTCTTCGGGTCATAAGCTGTTCGTATAGGATGTTTCTATTTGATTCCGAGCCAGCTCGTGTAAATCGCTTTCTGTTTAGCGCTTGGATGCTCCATAGGCTTTAGAGTATAGACCGGATGTGGGTTTGAACCGATCGTGACGGGCAGGTCCTGTACGCGTCTGAGACGCATTACTAGTATGTGAACCACGTCTCCAGGTTTGTGCGCGCTCACAGCCTCCGCCGGCCCTCCCGCCCCCACGGCACGATCATCGATTGCAAAAATGACGTCGTCGACGTCGAGACCTGCTTTCTCCGCGGGGCTCCCGGGGATCACATTTCGAATGGTGTACAGGCCTCCCTCGCCCTTCTTGATTTCGATTCCAATCCAGGGTTTGCTGGAATCCACTTTTGACGTCACCGCGATTCCGGCGTACGCGAAATACTTCTCGTAAGGAATCGCATCCTTTCCACTGATGTAGCGGGCGAAGACATCGCTCAAATCCCCTCCGGCCACTTCCGATGCCGCGCGAATCGGATCTTCCGGCTCGAAGCCAGACTTCGGAAGCGCATAACGTGAGTAGAGCAGCCGCATCCAATCATCAAGCGAGTTCTGATTGTTCGACTTCTCACGAATCGCAAAATCGAGGATGTGCCCCATCACCTGTCCGCCGTCGTAATAGGAATACCAGGTATTCGTAAGATTGGTCTTCTGCTGAACCACGCCGGCGTTAGGAAACCAAGTATCCCAGCTAGTATCTTCAATGCTCCGTTCGCTCCGCCCAGGTTCGGCGTCAAATTTCGTCAAAAGTTTTCCGATCACATCTAGGTAGTGTTGGGGGGTGATCAAGCCGGCACGAACTAGCGCAAGGGCGCCATAGTAGCTTGTGAGCCCCTCGGATACCCATAGAGAGGGGGTGTGGACCATTTGCGTGTAGTCAAATGGTCCGAGCGGACGCGGCCGCAGCCGCTTTACGTTCCAGGCGTGGAAGAATTCGTGCGAGGCGACAAATAGTTTCAATTCGTATTGCGTGCCGTAATTTTCCGCGGGACTTTCGTCGTTCCAATCCTTTTGAAAGTTGATTTGCGTCGAATTCAAGTGCTCGAGACCGCCACCGGTGCCCGGCCAGATGTGAAATAGGAAGTAGTAATCCTTGAAGGGAGCAGCCTGTGAGGCCGTCCCTGCCACGGAAGCAAATATCGGGACGACTTGTTCCACGAATTTCTGAGTGTCAGCCGTGAATTTCGAAAAGTCCTGACCGGACTCAACGTCATGGACGATCACGTGATAAGTGGTCCCCATAACCTGAAATTTCTTTTCGGCAAAATTTGAAATCTCCAGCGGCGCATCAGCAAACCAGTCGTAATTCTCGGCTTGAAACGTGTGGTCGGACGTATGCTCCATTCCCGTCGCCACTTTCCAGCCCGTGGGTACGGCGATCGTGAGTTCAATCGGACGGTCTTTCCCTCCGACCAGATACATCCATACCGAGGGTCCGCCGATGAACGCGTGCTGTTCGTCATACTGCGCCTGATTGTTCCGGAGCGTGTCGCCGAATACCTGGTACTGAATCGTCGCCGTGTTCGCGCCCTTAAGTTCTATGTGCCACGTCTGGCTGTCGGTCTTGCGCCATGCGAGATCCTTTCCATTCGGTCCAGCCGCGCGAAAACGCTGCACATTCACCGCGTAGTTCTGAATGTAGTAGGAACCCGGCGCCCAGTCAGGCATCGCAAAGTCCGCGGTGGCTCCTTCAAGCCCTGTGGCGCGGATCGTCACGTCCATCAAATGCGTGCTGGGATGCTCGAAGCCAAGTTCGTAATGAATGGGTTCCGCAGCTGAAGCAGTCGGAAAATGTAGCGCTAAAAGCGGCAACAAGGTTGCAGATACCCTGGCGATGCGTACGAGCATCCTTACATCCTCCCCTTGGGAATTGATTTTCAACCTGCGGGCCGAATACCGGTGGCATTCTGGGCGGTGCCTTCCGCCCGTTGCTTCCGGACGCCGCGCCAGAGCACGAGCAAGGCGACGAGCATCTGAGCTGCCGCACCGCCGCTGGTGTCAAGCATCACGTCGGTTACAGCAGCTCCACGCCCCGGCACAAACGACTGATGAAACTCGTCGAGTGCGGCATAGCCTGCGACGATCAAAATCACTATCAGTGCCCAACGCAGGCCGAAATCCCGCGATCCGGCCCTCAGTGCATGCAACAAGAGCAGGCTCAAGATAAAATACTCGGTGAAGTGAGCGCTTTTCCTTATGACGTGGTGAATCAGAGAAAGTGTTTCGGGCATTGCATGGGGAAGGAACCAGCGGAGTACCGGTATGATGACTCGGGAGGTATTTTCGCTGGTGAAAGTCTCAGTTGAGAACGACGAGATAAGAATCGCCCAAAGAATCGCCGGCCACCAATACTTGAGCCAGCGCACTTAGCGCCACCCCACCGGGCACACCGGCAAGGGCCAACTTCCCGGATGTTGTGCGTTATTCAAGCCGGTAGTTCGGGGCTTCTCGAGTGATGATCACGTCGTGGACGTGGCTTTCGCGCAGGCCCGCCGATGAAATACGAATGAAGCGGCTCTTCTCTTGCAATTCTTTGAGATTCTCAGCCCCGCAGTAGCCCATTCCGCTGCGTACCCCGCCAACGAGCTGGTCGACAAGCGCGGAAAGAGGACCTTTGTAAGGCACTTGCCCTTCGATTCCTTCGGGGACAGATTTGCCTCGGTCGGCAAGTTCCTGCGAATAACGATCGGCCGACCCGGCTTCCATCGCGCCCAGCGATCCCATGCCTCGGTACGACTTGAAAGTACGGCCTTGATAAAGAATCGTCTCGCCTGGAGATTCTTCGGTGCCCGCGAACAGGCCACCGATCATCACGGTGGACGCGCCCGCTGCGATCGCTTTGGTAATGTCGCCTGAAAATTTAATTCCGCCGTCGGCGATGATTGGCACGCCTGAATTTCTAGCCGCTCGCGAGCATTCCATAATTGCTGTGATTTGCGGAACACCTGCTCCCGTCACCACGCGCGTGGTGCAGATCGAGCCGGGACCAATGCCTACTTTCAAACCGTCGACGCCGAGCGAGATCAGATCGCATGCGCCCTCGGCGGTTGCGACGTTACCGGCAATCAACTGAATTTCAGGAAACTTCCGCTTCACAGCTCGAATTGCCTCCATCACGCGCGACGTGTGCCCATGGGCGGTATCAATCGCGAGAACGTCCACCTTCTCCCGCGCAAGTTCTTCAGCCCGCTCGAGATAGTCGCCAGTCGCCCCAATTGCGGCACCCACACGCAGGCGGCCTTGTTCGTCCTTTGTGGCGCTCGGAAACTCAATTTTCTTTTGGATGTCTTTTACGGTGATCAGGCCTTTGAGATTGAATTCATTGTCGACGACCAGAAGCTTTTCGATCCGATGCTTCTGCAAGATTCGCTCGGCTTCATCGAGCGTAGTGCCGACTGCGACTGTAACGAGATTCTCCTTCGTCATTACGGCACTCACAGGCTGATCAAGGTTTCGCTCGAACCGAAGATCTCGGTTGGTCAGAATCCCAACCAGGCGCATCCCGCGCGTTACCGGCAATCCCGACACGCGGTACTTCGTCATAATATCGAGCGCTTGGCGCACCGACATTTCGGGAGCAATCGTCACTGGATCAACAATCATCCCGCTTTCCGATCGCTTCACGCGGTCCACTTCTTCCGCCTGCCGCTCGACGCTCATATTGCGGTGAATGAATCCGATTCCACCCTGGCGTGCGATGGCAATCGCGAGACGCGAATCAGTCACGGTATCCATCGCGGCGGCCACGATGGGAATATTCAGCGGGACGTTGCGCGCCAGGCAGGTCCGTGTGTCTGCCTGTGTGGGCAGCACCGAAGACTTGCCGGGCAGCAGTAGAACGTCGTCAAACGTCAGCCCTTCCGGGATGGCGCCCTCAATCATCAATTTCTCCTGTGGCTTCGTATTTTGCGTCGCGCAAAAAAACGCCCATAAACAACTCAGCCCAGCCGGATTCGCTGGGCTCGAACACGATTTAATTGTCGCAACTTACCCTCATGATTAAAAAAGTTATTCTAGGCGCATCGCGAGCCGAAATCAAGGAGCTCGCTCAGGCAGTCGAGTTGCGCGATCAGCGCAGACTGCCTACCATGGACGCGATGAAAGAATTCGTTCCGTCGCGATGGCTTCGCAATCCGCATGCGATGACGATTGCCGCCACGTTTTGGCGGCGAAAATACTCCCGACTTCCTGCGAGCACTTCCCGGCTTTTTGAAGTCGAGCCGGGAACGCAGGTCCGCTCGGAGTGTCACTTGCAAGAGAATCCGCGCGACCATGCGACGATCGTTCTTTTGCACGGTCTCGAGGGCTCGTCTGAGTCCGGTTATATGCTGGGAATCGCGGAGAAAGCCTGGGTCTCGGGCTTCAATGTCGTTCGGTTGAATCAACGCAACTGCGGCGGCACCGAACGGCTCACGCAAACGCTGTATCATTCCGGGCTGAGCGGCGACATCCGTTCGGTGATTTCCGAACTCATCGAGCGCGACCAGTTGCCGGAGATTTTCGCCGTCGGATTCTCGATGGGCGGCAACTTGGTGCTAAAAATGGCGGGCGAATTAGCTGATTCGGCGCCTCCGCAGATTCGAGGTTTCATTGCCGTGGCGCCAGCGCTCGATTTGGCGGCGTGTGCCGACGCACTCGACGAGTCGCGGAATTTCGTTTATCAACGCCATTTTGTGAGAGGTTTGAAGCGGCGTATGCGATTGAAAACAGGGCTGTTCCCTCACATCTTCCCCGTGGATGGAATGCGAAACATTCAAAGCGTTCGTGAATTTGACGAGTTTATTACAGCTCGCTTTTGCGGATTCGCGGGTGCGGACGATTACTACAAACGTTCAAGCGCGTTGCAATTGGTTGCACAGATTCGCAAGCCGTGCATGATTCTAACTTCACTGGATGACCCCTTCGTCCCGATTTCATCATTCAACAATCCCGCCATCCGCGACAATCCTTGCATCGAACTCATCATCACGAAGCATGGCGGCCACTGCGCGTTCATCTCGAACGAACGAGGCGACGCGCGCTTCTGGGCTGAAAACCGCGTGGTAGAATTCTGTCTAAGGCGCTCGACACTGACACACTGAATTGCAGCAGAGCATTACGAAGTCGAGTCTGCGCAACCGTGGTGTCTTGACCAGAATCAACGAGGCCGTTAGAATGCCTAACCGTGGGACGTGTGGCTGTTCATAGCCTTGTATTCTCTCGAATTCATCGCAGACAACCGCTTGAGCGAATTTGTCCTCTCATAATCCATACGTCCCAGTGTGGAATTGTGTCCTGGAGGTGAAAGTCGTGCGCTGCTCTATGCGTTTTCTGCTCTACACATTGATGGCTGTGATGATGTTCTGCGTTGCGGATCCATCGGTGTTTGCGAAAGACAAAGAGAGCAAGCTGCCTCAGCAATATCGCGAATGGCTCGACCGTGACGTCGCCTACCTTATTACGCGCAGCGAAAAGGCCCAATTTCTTGCGCTGTCGTCTGACGCAGAGCGCGATAAATTTATCGACTGGTTTTGGGCCATACGCAATCCTGATCCGGAGTCGTCTGTCAACGCCTACAAAGAGGAACACTACAAGCGTCTCGCCTACGTGGACGATCACTTTGGCATCGGCAAGCGTGTGCCGGGTTGGGCCACGGACCGAGGACGCATTTACATCCTTCTCGGTCCTCCAAAACAGACGGGCAATTATCAAGGTTTTGATCGCGTCCGCCCCATGCAGATTTGGTTCTATGAAGCAAACATTCAAGGGTTACCCCCATTCTTCTCGGTCTTGTTTTATAAGCGAGATAGTTTTGGCGACTATAGGACTTACAGCCCCTATTTCGATGGGCCCCAGGAATTGGTTACCGAACGAGGTGTGACAACCTCGATCGCGGTTCAGATGATCCAACGCGACGTCGGCCAGGAAGTAGCTCGCACCTCGCTATCACTTCTTCCCGACGAACCCGTCGACACTTCCAACCCCTTCCCCACTATGCAATCTGACATCTTGATGTCGCAGCTGCACGATTGGGCGAACAGCTCCTACAACGTCGCTACTCTGCAGCATCGCGCCGCTATGATGTCTGTGAGCTCTCGGCTGTTGGTCGGGGGCGACACGCTCGGGGTTTTGTCTACGCCACTTCGTGATTCTCAAGGCCACATCAACCTGCACTATCTCCTTCGACTTAAGAAGCCAGAGGACTTTGCGCTGGGGAAGTCGACTGATGGCAGTTACTACTTCTCTGTGGAGGCCAGGGCATACGTCTTCACAAGCGATGATAAGCTCATTTTTACGCAAGAACGAATAATCAAGCACGCGATTCCCCAAGACAATGTTGACCAGGTAAAACGCAAAGTTTTTGGCTTCGAGGATTGGCTTCCGCTAGCCCCGGGACAGTATCACTTGAAATTTAGTCTCGGAAACCCTGTCAACAAGACGGCCTATCAGGCCGAGGCGAGTGTAACCGTGCCCAGTGTCCCCACTGATGGGCTTGTAATAACTCCATTGATTCCCTTTACTTCCGCGACCTCGGTACAGCCTGCGCTTTCGGGGCTAATCCCTTTTAGCGCCGCCGGCGTCAGATTTACTCCTCTACTGCCCCGCGAACTGAATTATAGTCCCGCAACCGATTTACAATTTTTTTACCAGGTTTGGGCCGGGCACGATGTGATCAATTTAGGCTCAGGCTCAGCGCTCGAAGCGCGTTACGCTTTTGGGCGGCCCGGCGGGATCGGCGAAGCGAAGATCATAACGGACCAAGTTGCTGCTAATCAAATCGACCCCACAGGAACTCTCTTGACGGGTAAGAAAATCACCATGGGCGATTGGGCGCAGGGTAATTATCTTCTGACTCTTTCCGTCAATGGACCTGACGCAAAGCAAAAAGCCTCTGCGACCATGAGCTTCCGACTCCTCTTGGCGGCGCCGACGGATCCCGATTGGGATGTATTCGATGGCGACGCCATCTCCAAGGACGTTGTGACCGGCATTACAGAATACGAGAGGGGTCTCTGCTACTTGGCATTCAATCAGAAGGCCGAGGCAGCACGCTCATTTCAGGAAGCGCTATACAAGAACCCTCGGTTTGAGGATGGGCGGGCTGCGCTCGTTAATGTGGAATCCGATCTCGGCAACTACTCTCGAGTGGCCCAGATAGCCAGCGATTACCCGGTTACAGCTGATTCACAATATGAAACGGTGCTTAGACTGGCCGAGGCTTTGGACAAGCTGGACAAGACAAAAGATGCGATAGATCTCCTTCAGAGCGTGTTGCGAGTCAAGAGCGCCAGCGGTCCGGTCTATTTCGCGCTAGCCTCATACTACCGCCGCATCGGCGACGAGAAGAGTGGGGAAGACTTCCAGAAGAAGGGTCAGGCTTTAACTCGCGAACCAGCAGCACGACAATAACTGAGCGACTATTCAGATACATCTGTTCACGCACACCTGTGTCCCGATAATCTCACAAAGCACCTTATGGTTTATAGTACGCGTCCATACTATGAATATGTATTTCTGTATTCCGGCCACCTCTCCTTTATGGTAAATCATTGACAATAAATGAGTTAATTTCTCCGTTACTTGGACGACAAATTGCACTACGAGCAGCAACGGGGTGTACTGGTTCCGTTCGCATTGGGGAAATTGAGTGAACGGATTCCCGGGGAAATATATCCTCTGCGAGGAGTGTCCTGAATGAGTATTCGAAAGATGTGGCTTGTAGTACCTCTGATTTTGGCAACGATCCTTGGTTTGTCTCCGCGCCTTGCGGCGCAGAACTCTGCCGCGACGGGCTCGATTAACGGCACGATCGTAGATTCCACTGGCGGCTCGATCGTAGGGGCGTCAATCACTGTGGAAGGTCCACAAGGCAACAGCACCTACACGACCAACAGCGCCGGGACGTTCATCGCCGGAGACCTTATTCCCGGCACCTACGCCGTGCGCTCCGAGGTGAAAGGTTTTAAGGTTTCCGAGGTTTCGGGGGTCACGGTTAACGTAGGGCACGTCACGGCCATGCGCGTCGTGATGGAGCCTGGTACGGTAACTCAGACGGTCGAAGTTGTTGGCTCCGGTGTGACCGTCGACACGAGTTCGACTGCGGTCGCTTCGAACCTCAACGATGACTTTTACCAGAAGTTGCCGGTTCAGAGAAACGTTGCGGGTCTGTTCTATCTTGCTCCGGGCGTTGTCACCGGCGGCGGGACCGGAGCTTCCAATCCGTCCATTGGCGGCGCCACTGGATTAGAAAACTTGTATATCGCAGACGGCGTGAGCATCACGGACACGGCATTCGGCGGCTTGGGTGTTTACTCCCGTGTATATGGATCGGTCGGGACCGGCATCAACCTCTCGTTTGTCAAGGAAGTTCAGGTAAAGACCGGAAGTATTCAGCCGCAATACGGTGGTGCAACAGGCGGCGTCGTTCAGATCGTCACCAAATCTGGTGGGCAGCAGTATCACGGCGCTATTGCCGGATACTGGCAACCGAAACAACTTGAAGCCACACGGTTAAACGCCGACGATTTCAATTTGGCGAACCCCACGGGGAAGATAATTCACAGCGCCGCATGGGACGTATCGGGTGAATTCGGAGGACCGGTTCCCTTCGTCGGCAAAGACAAGCTGTTCTTCTTTGGTTCTTTTGACCCGACGAAGGAGCAGAGCTACAGACTGGCTCCGCCTCTGACGGGCAACTCTGCGTTCGGTACTGTGCAAGGGGCCCAGCTTTTCTACAACTACGCTGCCAAGCTGACCTTTAAGATAAACGACAAGAACACGATCGAAGGATCTGTATTCGGGGACCCCGAAACATCGAACTTCTTCCCGTGGGCTCGTTTGCGAGAGGGAGCGGCTGGAATCCCGAACACCACGAACTTCAGCAAGCTGGATTTCGGCAATCGCGACGTCGTCGCACGATACAACGGGACTCTGTCTCCCACTTGGATCTTAAACTTGGACGCCACGTGGCAGCACAACAAGTTCACCGAAAAGAACTTCGACAACACCCTTTCCGAGATCACAGATCAAACCCAGACTTTGGTAGGACCTCCGGGTGGACAAGGTATCTTGCCGAACGTGCAGGCCGGACAGTATACCCCCGTGGGCAAGGGCTTTACCGAAAATACCGAAGACGACGCCTATGGTGCCCATATCAACACGACAAAAATCGTGAATTTCTGGGGGCAACATTCGTTTGATGTCGGCTACGGTTACAATCGTCCGTTTTACAAAGGACAGCGGCTTAACACTGGTCCCGCAATCACTCCTCCTGATCTCAACCAAGATGGGAAGCGGAGCAGTTCGCAATGCACCGCTGGACCCGGGGGGGTGGGTGTCGTACCCGGGAGTTGCCCTTGGGACGGCCTCTTGTCCAACTACAATTGGACTCTGAACATAGTGCCGGGTTGCCCCACGGGTGGTGCTACGCCGGTTTGTGCGTTGATGACTGTTCCCGGATTCACGACTCAGCAGCCTGTGGCTTTGGAGTTATTCCGCGGTGAATTCGGCGTAAACGAAAATAGTGCAAAGACCTTTACTACGACCGGAAGAATTCATGCCGCATATGCTGCCGATACATGGACGATCAACAAGTATGTAACTGTGAATGCTGGGCTCCGCTGGCAGACAGAAAAATTGATCGGCCAAAACACAAAGTATACCTTTACGGACAACTGGTCCCCATCCGTCGGAGTCACCGTTGACCCGATTGGCGACCGCAAGAACAAACTCTGGGTTAGCTTTGCCCGGTACAATTACAACTTGCCCTTGGACTTGGCCGAACGATCGCTAACGAATGAGTTGGACCTCTTCTCACTGAAGCTGGTGCCGGATTTCACGGTGGATGCGACCGGTAACAGGGTCGTGGCCCTCAATTCATTGGGAACAGTGACTCCCATCATTGACGCAGCGCACACTCTGAATCGAGCCGCCGGCAGTAGTTTCGGTAGCATCTTCGGATCGCTAGAAAGCTTGGAGTCTATCCACACCGGAACCAAGCTCACCTACGAAGACGAGTATGTGATGGGCGGAGAGCATGAGTTTTCCCATGGGGTCGTTCTCACGGTACGATACATGCACCGCTCGCTTCGGAGAATCGTTGAGGATACCGGTGGTATAGCACCGGAAGCAGCGAACGCCGGAGTAGCTCAGCAGTTCTCAATTACCAACCCGAGTAAGAATCTGGACATCTTCACGAATCCCATCCAGGAAGACTTCACCACTGCGCAGCCAGTAACCGTAGGCAGCGGCGCGGCGGCCGCAGATTTTTTCCCGGATGCTTCCGTGATTCCGTCTGTCTGCAAAACGCCGGGAAGCCCGGCAGCAGGTCCGATCAATGTTAACAATGTTCCGTTCTTTAACTTCCCGACCAACAGCTTTGGCCAAGGGATTACTGACGGCCAAGGCAACAATGCGGCGTGCTTCGCTGCCGATGGTAACGGAGTAAATGGGCTGACGGCTGGCGGTGTGGTTCCAGACGGGATCCCAGATGGCTTTGCCGACCCGGTCCACAAGTACTGGTCGGTAGTCTTCGAAGTGAACAAATCGTTTTCGCGAAACTGGCAGTTGCGTGCCAATTACACGGTCTCGAAAGTATTCGGCAACTTCGAGGGCGCGTTCCGAAACGACAACGGTCAGTCGGATCCCGGCATCAGCTCTCTGTTTGACTTCACCACCGGGCAGTTCAATCAGCTCGGCGGCCAATTCACGCCTGGCCTGTTGAACCAGGACCGCCAGCAAGTCGCGAATGGCTACTTCAGCTACGTATTCGATCACGGTAAGCTGAAGAACCTCTCGCTTGGATCGGGCGTCGGCATACAAACAGGTACTCCGGTCACCGAATTGGCAGCGCATCCCGTGTATTTGAACTCGGGCGAGATTCCAATCGGCGGTCGCGGTGCTCTTGGCCGCACTCCAACGATCGGCAAAGTTGACGTTCACGCGGATTACGTGGCGAAGTTGACAGAACGCTTCAGTCTTCGCTTTGGTATTGATATGTTCAACCTCACCAATTCAAAGCGCGTCAACTTCTTCAACCAGAACATAGACTTGAAATTCGGCGTTCCGAACGCCGACTTTCTAAAGCCCGGGAACATAGCGGTATTGGGTGACGCCATCCAGGCGCCGTTCAATGCCCGAGCGTTCTTCCGGCTCGAGTTCTAAACCGACGAAACAACGGATGGTGGGGGCATTAGAAGTGCCCCCACCATTTCTTCTTTTCCACTCCAGCCGACTACAGGAACTTTCGATGGCGAAGCGATTTTCACTCGTGGCAGGTTTGTTGTTTTATGCTTTGCTGCCAACTTCTCTTCTCGCCCAAGGTGCTCCGCCGAAACCAGTTTTCGCGATGCGAGTCGAAGTGTTTGTCAGGCTGGCTGACAACAGGCCCGCTCCCGTAGGCACGCTCTGCGAGTTGGACTACGCAAACGGTGAGATGGTTGCTCAGGGTCAAACTGATAGCTCCGCACGTTGCATATTTACACCGGGCGGCCACGGCTTCTATCTGGTTCGAGCTAAGGCACCCGGCTTTGCAGAAGTAACGCAGCCACTGGACCTACAGAATGCTCAGACTGGTATGGTCAACCTGGTGTTGGTACCTCTTCCCGGCCATGATAATTCGAATAACGATGCCGGAGGTTCCGTATCTGTGAGCGGTTTGGCTGTGCCGGATGGTGCGCGGAAGGAATTTGAAAAGGGTCAAAAATCGCTAACCGACAAGGATTTGGATGGCGGCATCTCGCACCTTAAGAAGGCGATTGAGATCTATCCTTCGTATCCGCAGGCGCTGACGCTGCTGGGGACCGCCTACAATGAGAAGAAGAACTGGAAGGATGCCCAGGGCACCCTGGAAAAGGCTACGACGATAGATCCGAAGAATGCTTCGGCCTTTTTTCAGTTGGGAGCGGCTCTGAACCAGACGAAGGACTATCCTGCCGCCCAGAAGGCGCTCTCACAGGGCCTAACCCTGGCTCCGGATGCTCCTGAAGCTTCCGGTGCTCAATACGAGCTTGCGCGCGCCTATATGGCCCAGAATAGCTGGAAAGAAGCGGAGCCCTACGCTGCCAAGGTCGTTGCCAGCCAGCCGGATTTTGCCGCGGGACATTTGCTGATGGGGAATATTTTTCTGAAAAAGGGCGACGGAAACGGGGCGATCCATGAGTTTCAAGAATACCTGAGGATCGATCCCAAGGGGCCCGCGGCCGATCAAATTAAAGACATGATTCCGAAGATTCAAGCTGCGATGAAGAAATAGCCGTAATCCCGCTGATACGCGCCGCCAAAAGGTCGAGAAAAGGCTAAGGTTGGTCAGGCCGCCCGCGTTTCTATGCGATTGGGTTTTCGAGTGAAGGCGCGAAGCCGGGCGTGAGGAGTTTCGCCTCGCCCGACTCTGCAATAACCATGACGTCTTCGCAGCGCAGGCCGTAGTCTCCTACCACGTAGATTCCAGGCTCATTTGAGAAGGTCATTCCTGGCTTTAGGATTGTCGGGTTGCCCTGTACGAGATATGGCGACTCGTGCCCATCGAGTCCTATCCCGTGGCCCAGGCGGTGCGTGAAGTATTTGTAGCCAGGACCGAAACCGGCGCCGGTGATTACTTTGCGGGCGGCGCTGTCCACCGAGCCGCATTCGTGTCCGGCCACAGCCGCCGCGAGCGCTGCGTCCTGCGCGCTGCGCACGATTTCAAAAGCGTGCTGCAGCTTGGGCGACGGCTTTCCCAGTGCACTCGTTCGCGTCACGTCGGACTCATAGCCCTCGACGCGCGTTCCCCCGTCAATCAGCACGCCCATGCCCTCGCGCAGCACCTGCTCTTCACGTGTCCCGTGCGGCAAGGCGGCCGCGGTCCCGAACAGCACAATCCCGTATCCTTCGAGGCCCATTTTCTTATAGGCGCGCGATATCATGCCCGACACTTCGCGTTGCGTCATCCCTTCTCGCAGCGAGGCAAACGTGGCTTTGTAAACATCGAACGTAGCCGAGCATGCCAGCCGCATCAGCTCCAGCTCATGCTCGCTTTTCTGCGAGCGGCATCCCACGGTCACCGGGTTACCGCTGCCGTAGTCGAGCGAGGAAGCCGCCTGTCGAAGACCGTCGTAAAAAACGTATTTTGTAGTCTCCTCCACACCTACTCGTCCAGTGTGAATCCCTCGCTCGGCCAGCCATTTCGCGATCAACGCATACGGGCTCTCATCTTCCTGCCACACGCGCAGCTCAATGGGCCACCGCAACTGTTCTCGCAAGCGTCCTTCCTCGAATGCCGGGCAGATCATCAGCGGCTGGCCTTCGCGGGGAATCATCAGAGCGACGATGCGTTCACTCAACCCCCATGGAGTTCCCACGTAGTATGCGAGCGTTGTGCCGGGCGTCACGTAGAGCGCATCAAATCGCGGTTTCGCGTTGGTCATCAGCTCTTGCGCGTGCGCGATGCGACCCTGCAGCTCGTCAACGCGGATCGGCTTCACCCGGTTGCCCAACGGTTGTAACTTATCGAACGCAGGGGGCAATTCGCCCGGTGTGGAGTGCAAATCCTGTTGTGTGCGTCCGCTATCCAACGGCGATGCGCTTCTCGCGGTGGCGGCAGCACCAGCGCCTGTAATTGAAGCGATCTTCAGCAACTCACGCCGCGATACCTTCATGCATCCTCCGGTTTAATGAGTCACTAGCAGAGCAGCGGGTTTCCTGTAACTAGAAGTGAGAAATTAGAACCACATCCGTAGCGGGGACTCCACGCGAATAAACTATCTGCTTTCCATCCGGCGAAAGCGCATAGGCCCAAACAAAGCCCGAGCCGAAATTCATGATCGGTTTAGGAGAAATAGCAGCGGATCCAGGAGAGCCAACCGGCTGGGCCCAAAGGCTCGCTACCGAATTTTTATTTACCACAAACAGCACCGAACGCCCGTCCTTGGTCCACTCAAGATCGCTTCCACCTTCGCCTCCAAAAACGGTCTCGGCGGGGACGTCATAGACGTTCCGAATTTCTCCGCTGTCGATTGCAACGATAGCCAGTTTCGCAGGTTTGGTTTGATCGGGATGGTATGACGCGGCGATGAGTTGGTTGTCGGGCGAAAGCGCCGGAAACTGAAGCGATTCTTTGCCCAATCTGGCCGGTGTTCCGCCGTCAATCGCGATCTTCATGAGGGTGGGCAAATCGGTGGAAAGATTCACGTACACTACTGTCTTTCCGTCAGGCGAACAGATCGGCCACGCATCCGCAGGCCCGTTCGTGAGCTGTTTCGCTTCACCGGCGTTTGCATCGCCGCGCCACACCGACAATCCCTGATCTGGCCGGTTCACGGTAAACACCACGTGCTGCCCGTCGCCGCATGCGGAAGGGAACATCGCCGCTCCCGCGCTAACGGGAAGGTCGTGGGCGTCGGCGCCAGAGGGAGAAGTGGTCGCTAATTTCGTGGTGCCGGAAGCATAGAAGCTATAGAGAATCTGATCCAACGGAGTCCATGAGATACCGAACACGCCATCCGCGCGGCTGATTCCCGAAGTAATCTGTTTTGGCGGTGCAAATGAAGAGCCGCTTCCAACACCGGCCGACCACAAATTTCCGGTAAGAGTTAGTTGCACGGTAGCGAGCGTGGCGCCATCAGAGGTAACGCTCGCTCCGGTGTAGAAATTCAAGTCATTGGTGATTCGCCGCGCTTCACCACCGGGATAACTTACCATCCAGAGTTGAGCGTTAAGCGAAGGCTTGCTGATCGGCGATCCAAAAACAACGGCGGATCCATCGGGCATCCAGCTCATCCGCCTCACATAGCCCCAATCTGTTGTTCCGAGCCGGGTTTCTGCGCCGATGTCAACCGCTACTGTTTCGAGAGCATATTGTTGAAAGCCCGCGCTGATCGACTTTCCTATCGCAATCCGTTTCCCGTCCGGCGACCATGCGGGGCCCTCCGCCGAGAATGAAAGTGGCTGGCGAAGTACGGCAATCGGATGTTCCGCCGAACCGTCCGCCTTGGCTTCCAGCAAGCTCGAAGTGCCCCCTGTACTCGATTGCCGCACGAAAGCGATCTGCTTGCCGTCCGGCGAGAATGTTACTGGGCTATCCACGTCGACAATCAATTCGCGCGGTGTTCCTCCGAGTGAGGGAACTTGATAGAGCTTCGACAGGCCAGTTCCAGGTTCGCCTTTTACGAAATACAGATAATTTCCGTCCGGAGAAAATGTCATTCCCCTGAAATTTCCGATCGACGGGGCTACCACTTGGGCTGTGCTGCCGGTGCCGAGCTGTCGCACCCAGATTCCGGACTTTCCCTCTTCGTCGGAAATATAGGCCAGCCATTTTCCGTCAGGTGAAATCGCAGCACCGTAGGTGTGACCGGACGACGATATCGGCGTGATCGTCATCTGCGCGAACGAAGTTTGTGCTTTCCGGCCGTTGCGTTCATGAATGAACAAGAACACCGCAGCTGCCAGCGCGGCTAGCACCGACATGCGACGCACCCATCCGCTCCATGGAAATCGGGTGGCGATCGAAGAGCTTGCCGCAGCGGACTGGGTTTGCGATGACGAGGGTAGGGCCGATACGGCCGCAAGTGATGGTGATGTCGCGCCAGGCGCCGTAGGCCACCGATTCGAAGAGCCGCTTGCAGGGCGCGATGAATCAGTGTCACGCTTCAATCGCTTCAAATCTCCGCGGAGTTCAGCCGCGGTCTGGTAGCGGAAGTCAGGTTCCTTCTCGATCGCCTTTCCGATAATTTCTTCGAGCTTCGCCGGAAGATTGGGATTCAAAGTGGAAGGCGCACCCGGCGTGCGATTCAAGATCGCGTCGAAAATTACGGCGGAAGTATTTCCGTTGAACGCTGCCTGGCCTGTGGCCATCTCGTAGAGTACGGCGCCCAAACTGAAGAGATCAGTGCGCGCGTCCAACTCCTCACCTCGGGCTTGTTCCGGGGACATATAGGCCACCGTGCCAAGCGTCGATCCTGGACTCGTCAGCATCAAATTGTCCGTTGTCGGCTGCGTCGTCGTATTGCCCGCGCCGACAGCTTCGGCGATCCGGCGTGAAGCTCCCTGTTTGGCGAGTCCGAAATCGAGAATCTTCGCCTGACCTCGCGCGGTCACAAAAATATTAGCCGGCTTGATATCGCGATGAATGATCCCGCGCGAGTGCGCCGCGTCGAGCGCATCTGCAATCTGCGCCCCAAACTCGAGAAGGGAATCGGTTGCCACGGGACGTCCGCCGATCCGTTCGCGCAGCGTTTGCCCCTCGAGAACCTCCATCACAAGAAAAGGGCGCCCGTTATACTCGCCCACGTCGTAGATCGTGCAAATGCCCGGGTGATTCAGCGACGAAGCCGCGCGTGCTTCGCGCTGAAAGCGTTCCAGTGCCGCCGGGTCACGCGCCAATTCCTCCGACAGAAATTTCAACGCGACTTGCCGCCCGAGGCGTGTGTCCTCGGCGCGATACACCTGCCCCATCCCGCCGCTTCCCAGCGGTTCGATGATTCGATAGTGCGATATTGTTTGGCCGATCATGTGATTTGTCCGGGTGCCATCGTAAACAACTCACGGTGAGCGCGCAAGGCGCGAAACTCAATCGCTACGAATCCGTACTAGCATTTCAAAAAAAAAAACGGGAAACGGTCCCACGCCGTTTCCCGCAAAATAGCTGTCGCCGCTTTGATTCTATTGCTGGCCGACGGTTGAATTCGATGGCCGCGACATCACGGTCACTGTCACCGGCTGGTCGAGTTGAAAGTCCAATCTGGTCTCCGCCTGTATCTTTACCTGCTTGCCTTTTGTCGCTCCCTGGTAAATCGCCCCGCCCGCGGCACCCACCCCGGCGCCAATTCCCGCGCCTTTTCCGCCGCCAGCAATTGCACCGATGATCGCGCCGAATGCCGCTCCGCCTCCCACCTTCGCTGCGGTATTCTTGCCGCGGGAGCTTCCGGTAATCGAATACGTGTTGCTGACGAGCGGGTAGGACCGTCCCTGAAATTCCATCTTCACCAATTCCAAATGCAGTTCGCTTTTCCCCTTCATGCGTCCCGCTGAACTCGCGCTCACCAAGCGGACATAAATATCCGCGCCGCGCGGGACTACCACGTCGTTGTCCACCACGAGCGGCGATTCGAGCGAGGCATGGAAGATCTCGCCAGCGTTGTTCACGGAGGAATCCACCCCGTCGATCATTCGCACCGTCAGCGTGGAGCTGGCTGGAACTTCAACCTGTCTCGGTTGCGGTGGCGGAGGTGTAGGTGTGGGCGGTAGCACCGGCTGAGGAGACGCAGGTGAGACGGGTTGCTCTTGCGCGTTCGACGAGACCAGGGGCTCAGGTGGAGGCTCTTGCTGTGGAGCAGCGGTATTTTCAGCAAGCTGGCTGTCGTCAGTGGGGGCCGGAGAATTCTTAGTGCGCGCCTTGCGCACCTTATTTGCAGTGCGGGCAGGCGGGTTACCGATTAGCACACTAGGCACAGATGCAGGATTTTGCGCGGGGGGATTGGGCTCAAGTGCAGGCGCCGGGGCGACCGACATCTGATCGTTAACCTTTGTCACGCCTGTCGTTTCGTTCGCAATCTTGTATGCTTTGTAGCGGGCGGCGTCATTCGGCACTGTGCCGGCCAATGTCACCTGCCCGTCTTTTGACGTGACTTCCAGGCTGGCGCCATTCAACTGCAGTTCCGAGAACATCTGCGACTTGATCTGCGTTGCAAGCGTTGCATCATCCGTCTTTTTGGCGCAACCCGCGGCAAAAATCGCCGCAAGTATCGCAACGGAAAGAACCGCGCGACGCCCCATACCGACTCCCTTCAGCGATTCCTTGAAAGCGAAGAAAAAGCGCATGGCCCGCCATTCGCCGCCAGCAGGCAGCAGTCTATTACGATGCCCCCAGCACCCTAAGTGCTGTCTCAACAGCTAGATTCCGGCTCGGAGATTTTGCGCGCCGCGCCACTCGATTGTCCGCATTCTCGCGCAACTTTCCGCGAGCCCCCGTGTTCACTCTCCCAGCAGCTGAATCGGGTGTTGGCCCTAATTTCTTCAAAACGATCTTCGGTTTAAAAAGGAGAT
>Ga0307475_10000608_pt1 | contig 21527 bp, 20 predicted proteins | sample atmos_gasesECM1C_FD_203317 | JGI IMG/M metagenome (GOLD analysis project Ga0307475, IMG submission 203317) | Hardwood forest soil microbial communities from Morgan-Monroe State Forest, Indiana, United States - atmos_gasesECM1C_515 | ecosystem: Environmental > Terrestrial > Soil > Temperate... | reverse complement strand
AATCCAGGGAACACTCGACGAAGTGATCGCGGGCGCGCGTTCCACCGCGAATTCACTCAAGGCGGACCTCGAACAGGAACGCGCGCGAACTGAACAGGCGAAATCGACTCTCGAAGAAACGGCGCGAACCACTCTCGAATCTGTTCGGGCAGCCGTCGATCAAGAGCAAGCCCGCGTGCGGGAAACGAAGTCGCAACTCGACGCTGCCGCGCAAAGCGCGCTTGAATCTGTTCGAGCGAATCTCGAGCAGGAGCGGGCTCGCGCGGACGAGGCGAAGTCGAGGCTCGAATCCACCGCACAATCCATGCTGGATCACACCCAGCAGCGGCTCGACGGAATCCTCTCGGAGAAATATCAGGAGATTGGGCAGAAGGCAGACAAGGCCATTGCAGAACGGGCCGAGCAGATCCAACCGACGCTCGAAGCGGCAGCTCAGAAAGTCGTTCAGCGCATCTCGGGCGAGTTCGATCAGACGATCGCTTCCAAATTGGGCGACGCGCACAGCGTTATCTCGCAGCTTGCAGGCGCCGAAGAGCGCGCCGCCGAAACTCAGACAGCCCTCATCGAGCAGATCCAGCAGATCTCCGAACAATCCCGAGAGCTGAAAGAGGCCACCGGCGGCCACATCGACAATATCTCCGGCCACGCGGCGAAGATTCAGCGTTCGCTGCAAGAGCAGGCCATGGAAGTGGCGGAGCAGGCGGCCCAGTTCCGGAATACCGTGGTCGAGCACATCGACCAGATTTCCGGACACGCTTCGAAGATTCAGGATTCGGTGCGCGAGAATCTGAAGCAGCAGTCGGACAGCGCCGTGCAGGAATCGCTCGAGCGGCTGCGCCAGGAAGCAGCAAAGGTTCCGGCTGAGGTCGAGCAGTCCTGCCGCGAGGTGGTTTCGAAGGTCACCGAGGACATCGAGCGCAAGGGCACCGAGACCGAGCACCACACATACGAAGCGCTGCTGAAGGCATCCGAGTGGTACCAGAAAAAAGCGCAGACCACGATGCAGACTTCGATGGAGCGGTCGGTCGAACAGGCAACCACGTCTCTGCGCGATCGCGCGGCGGAGACTTCGAGGCTGCTCGCGTCGGAACTGGATCACTACCGGCGGACGTATGTGGAGCATAGCCAAGCGCAGATTGAAGACGCAGCGAAAGAAGTGGTCGATCGGCAGCGCAACAAGCTGAGCGAGAACGCGGAAGTGGCCGGCGCGACCTTTGCGAATCAGGTGAATCGCGTGACGCTCGAATCGCTGAGGCGATTCGAGGAAACTTCGCGCGAGGCGCTCGAGAAGGCGCGCTCCGATATGGAGTTCAACCGCGAAGGCTCGCTGGTGGAATTTCAATCAAGCCTCGACCAACGAATGCTCGATGGCGTGGAACAGGCGCGCGTCTACCTGCAGTCGCAGCTGATGCCAATCGTGGAAAACTGGCAGGCGCAGCAGGAGCAGGAGAAAAAAGCCTGGATGGAGCGGTTAAAGACAGCGACAGACGAGAACATCGAGCACTACAAAGAGCGGCTCGAGAATGCGTCAAACTCGTGGCTGCTTGCTTCCGCCACCACGCTTGGCCAGCATTCGCAGACGGTGCTCGACACGATCGCCAAGGCTGCTGAAAAGCGCTTGCGCGACACCTGCTCGGAAGTTCTCTCAGGAATGGGCGACACGTTGAAGAACCGGCTGCTGGGACTCTCCGCGGATTTCAGGCCCAACGAAGAAGAAGACGACGACCTGCCGAAGCAAACGAAGTAGGCGAGGAACTTTCCGAGGCGCGTTCCAAAATCATTGTTAATGTCAGCCTCAATTTTAATTTTACACCGCCGATTCTTTGGCGTCAATTTTCAGCAAAGAATTTAGTTGCAAATTTTTCGGCGGCGATTTTTGGCACGAACCGCGATGCCGATATAATGGCTGGGTTATGTCCAACCACGCTTACGTGAGCATCTGGTGCAAGGATTTTTCCGAGCCGCGGATTCTGGAGCAGTTTGGGGCGCTGCTCGCCACGGTTCCCTTTTCCGCCACCGCGCCGGGATTCGACTATCTTGTGGTTCGCGCCCTAGATGCTACCGAATCGCCGATTCTCGAGCAGGATTTGCGGGCGGTGCCGCTCGACGCCAACAGCGTGATCGAGCTCGCGAAGGATCACCTGAACAACGACTCGGCCTACGAAGTCCGCACGGGCTGGGACCTCTGGACGTACGATGACGCGCTCGGGCGATGGCAGGTTCAGCCGCAGCCGCTTGAGGTTTTCTGCTATGGCGAGGATTACGACGACGGGTACTGGCGCGAATTCGGACACCTGGAAATCGACCTGGGATTCGAGCATTTTTTCACGGGGCACGGGGGTTTGCTCGGATTCCGCCGCGGCGAGAAGGCAAATCCGGCAAGCGCCGAGGAAAAGCGGTTTCTCGAGACCATGGAACGCCCCGAAAACCTGCGGAATTACCAGGAAAAGACCACCGAAAATATTCGTAGACTCCTGGAGTGGGTTCGCCGCATCGAAAAGGCAGTACCGATTGAGCGTCTGAAAATGTGGTCCGAGGGCGAGGAGAATTTTGAATCGCGCATCGAGGAGATTCTCGCGGCTCGGTAGTGTGGCTGCGGGGTGCAGCCTGCGGAAATTAAAGCCTCGGAGAATCCTTCTGCCTGACAGAGCCAAACGGCTACAATTGTCTGAAATATTGATGAAGCGCTATGCCATTTTCGCGGCGGCCGGTGTCGTCGCACTCGTTTGCGCGGGGTGCGACAAGTCGTTTATGTCTTCCTCCGTGGAGTCGACCAAAAACGGGACGACGCAGCCGGCTGCTCCAGCGAAACCCGCGACTCCTCCTGATATTCAAGCGGCTGCTGAAGCTGCGCTCGGATCGGAAACGGAAGTGCTCGCGTTTGGAGATCTGGCGAAGAATGGCAAGCAGCAGATATTTGCGGTGAACCGGTTGAAATCCACGCCGCAGGGAGTGATGCCGGGAACGCTGGTGAGCCGGGCCGTGGTGCTGGAAAACGACGGCGGCAAGTGGAAAGAAGTATTCCGCTGCGACGAACATTTGCAGAATCCAAAAGGCTACCTCGGTGGAACCCCACTCGCATCCGTGGCGGCATGGCGGCTGCAATCCGAGCAGCACGAAGACAAGGGATTACAGATGTACTTCACGCCGCTGGCCAAGCCAGCCGGAGGCTACATCGAAACGATCGGAATTCGCTGGAACCCTGAGCTGAAGCTGTATGAGTCGCTCGATCGCACGTACGAACATTTTCTGGGCGAAACGAAAAATCTCGCGACACCGGAATCGCAGGTAAGGCAATGAGCGCGATCGCACAACCCGTGGCAGCTGCAGCGCGGCCGGCGAAGAAACCGTCGGGCTGGCAAAATCTGAAGCCGCTGCTGCCCTACGTAGGGCGCTACAAGGGCATGGTCACGCTCGGCCTGACGCTCGACTTGCTGATGGGTATTGTTGCGGCGCTTCCGCAGTTGGTTCAGGGAATTATCGCCGATTGTCTGAATGGACTCCCGCGACCGCTCACCACTTTGTCGGGCACCGCGCGAGCCGTGCTATGGCCGGTGCTTAAATTCTATTCTCCGCTCAACCGGCACGCCCTGGGCCTTTATTGCCTGACGATCGTTATCGCGATGGTGGTGAAGGGGATTTTTTCCTTCTGGACGCGGTGGATTCTGATTGGAGTATCGCGCGAAATTGAATTCGATCTGCGAAACGATTTGTTCGACCGGCTCGTGCGTCTCGATCCCGAATTCTACGTGAGCAATCGCACGGGCGATCTGATGTCCAGGACGACGAATGATTTGAACGCGGTGCGGATGGTGCTTGGCCCCGGAATAATGTACACGGCGACGACGATTGCGACGTCCGTGGTGGCGCTTTTCTTCATGATCCGGCTATCGCCCGCGCTGACGCTGTGGGTGCTGCTGCCTGTGCCGATTGTGGTTCTCGCTGTTTATTATTTTGGGCAGACGATTCATCGCTTGTCCGAGAGGATACAGGCGGCGCTTGGTGCGCTGTCGACGCGGGCGCAGGAGAACCTGACCGGCGTTCGCGTGGTGCGAGCCTACGCGCAGGAGAAATCAGAAATAGGGCTTTTCGAGCAGGCTAATCGCGACTATGTCGACCGCAATATCAAACTGATCGGGTCGTGGAGCTTGTTCTTCCCTGCATTGACGGCTTTGATTGGTTTGAGCTTCGTGATTTTGCTGGGCAGGGGCGGAACGCAGGTGGCGGACGGCGGCGTTTCGCTGGGAACGCTGTGGTCGTTCTACGCGTTTCTCGGCGTGCTGATTTTCCCGATCATCGCGCTCGGCTGGGTGACGAATATTTTCCAGCGTGGCGCGGCGTCAATGGGGCGGTTGATGTATGTCCTCAGAGCAGAACCAAATATTCGCGACACTGGCGACTCAGCGAGGAAGAGTGCTTCGAACGGCAATACCAATACAGTTGGTACGGAAGCATCGGGCGCCGAAAAGTCTATCCGCGGCGAAATTGAGTTTCGCGATTTGAATTTTGCGTATCCGACGCCCTCCGGCAGTCCGCCCAACGAACCTGTGCTGCACGACATTTCGCTGCACGTTCCTGCCGGGTCTACTTTGGCGGTTGTTGGACCGACCGGAAGCGGCAAATCGACACTGGCAGCGTTGATTGCGCGATTGTGGGAGGCTCGGGCCGGATCTGTACTGATCGATGGGCGCCCGATTCGAGATTACCCGGTGGCGGAACTGCGCCGCGCGATCGGCTACGTGCCGCAGGACACTTTCCTTTTCAGCGAAACGATTCGCGAGAACATCGGCTTCGGTGTGGAGAACGTGCTGGATGAGGCCGTCCTCGAAGCCGCAGAAATTGCGAGCATCTCTGGCGAGATTCAAGGCTTCCCCGACCGGTTCAGCACGATTCTCGGCGAGCGCGGCATTACGTTATCAGGCGGACAGAGGCAGCGAACTTCACTGGCGCGCGCGATCGCCCGCAAGCCGAAGATTCTGGTGCTCGACGACTCGCTCTCGAGTGTGGATACCGCCACCGAAGAGCGGATCCTCAATGGCTTGCAAGGCTTGATGAGGGATCGCACGACGATTCTCGTCTCCCACCGCGTTTCCACTGTGAAAAATGCGGATCAGATTGTGGTGTTGCGCAACGGGCGAATCATCGAGCGCGGAACCCACGACGAATTGCTGGCACTCGGCGGGTATTACGCCGATCTCTATCAGAAGCAGCTTTTGGAAGCTGAGTTAGAACGCGAATGAGCGATTTCCGCGAAGAAGAGAAACTCGGCAAGCTTTACGACACGCGGCTGACGCATCGGCTGATGAAGTACTTGCGCCCGTACCGCTTGCAAGTGTTCTTTGCGGTGGCGATGAGCCTGGCCGTGGCCGGCATGGAAATCGTGGGGCCATTTCTTTTTGGACGCGGCGTCGATCGTTACATTTTGCCTGTGGCGCACGGCGAAATGGCGAAGCGCGTGGGCCTGATTGGCATCGCTGTGATTTGTCTTCTCTACCTAGGCTCGCTGGTCGCGAGTTTTGCGCTTCAGTATCTGCAGATGCGCATCATGCAGTCGGTGGGTCAGAAGACGATGTACGACCTGCGCAAAGAGATTTTCGAGCATCTGCAGCGGCTGCCGATGAGCTTTTTTGATCGCACGCCTGTGGGGCGGCTGGTGACGCGTTCGACCACGGACGTGGACGCGCTCAACGATCTTTTTGCTTCAGGCGTGGCGGCGATGCTGAACGATTTCGTGCTGCTCATCGGGCTCGCCGTGTTTCTGATCCGTTGGCATCCGCTGCTCGGGCTGGTGACGCTTTCTCCGCTGCCGTTCATGTTTCTGCTGACGTATATCTTCCGAAATCACGTGCGCGACGCCAACCGCAACATTCGCACCGCCATCGCGCGGATCAATGGATTTTTGCAGGAGCACATCAGCGGAATGTCGGTGGTGCAGCTATTCAACCGCGAGAGGAAATCGCGCGCGCAGTTTGCGGAATTGAACCGGATTCACATGGAAGCGTACAAAGACGCGATTGACGCTTTCTCGTATTTTTATCCGGCCGTGGAACTTTTGAGCATGAGCGGAGTGGCGCTGCTGTATTGGGTGGGCGGCATTCGCGTGATTGCCGGAACTTTTACTCTTGGCGTGCTGATTTCGTTTATTCAGTACGCGCAGCGATTCTTCCGCCCGATTCAGGATCTCAGCGAAAAATTCAATATCTTGCAGGCGGCAATGGCGGCGTCGGAGCGCATTTTTGGCCTGCTGGACGAGCCGGTGACGATTGTGTCGCCCGCGAGGGTGCATTCCCTGCCTGCGCCGCGCGGGGAAATTGAATTTCGCAACGTGTGGTTTGCCTATCACGGCGGAGCGAATCCGAAGGAAGAGGATTGGGTGCTCCGCGATGTTTCCTTCCGCGTGGAGCCGGGGCAGACGCTGGCCATCGTTGGACACACGGGCGCGGGCAAGACGACGATTATTCAGCTGCTGCTGAGATTTTACGATGTGCAGCGCGGCGAAATCCTGCTCGATGGCGTGAACATTCGCGAGATGGATTTGCAGGATCTGCGGAAGATGTTCGGCATCGTGCTGCAGGATCCTTTCCTTTTCACGGGCACGCTGGAATCGAACGTGAAACTCGGGACGGAAAGGATCACCAGGGCGGACACGGAACGGGCGCTGCGCGAAGTGGGCCTCGGGCCGTTTGTCGAATCGCTGGCGCAGGGCGTCGAAACGCCTGTGACCGAGCGCGGTTCGACTCTCTCTGTGGGGCAGCGGCAGTTGGTGAGCTTTGCGCGGGCGCTGGCGCACGATCCGAAATTTATGATTCTCGATGAGGCTACGTCGAGCGTCGATACGAAGACCGAACTTCTGATACGCGAGGCGCTGGACCGGCTGCTCGAAGGCCGCACGGCGGTGGTGATAGCGCATCGCCTGAGCACGATTCAGCACGCGGATCGCATTCTGGTATTTCACAAGGGGCGTTTGCGCGAGCAGGGGTCGCATCAGGAACTGCTCGGCCTGCGCGGAATTTACTACCGGCTGTATCAGCTTCAGTACAAGGAACAAGAGCTTTCGCTTCCCGTTCCCGGCGCGGGGGCGTCCGGATTCTCGCATCCGCTTCCGGCCGATGACTGAAGCCGCGCGTTGCGCCTGCCGATGCGTTTGGCCTCTCCAGTTTTCCTTACTTCCAACTGAACTTATCTTCGGACCCAACTTATGAACGCGCCTGAGATTCTGATTTCCGCGGGCGAAGCGTCGAGCGATATGTACGCGGCACGGCTGGCGACGGCGCTGCGAGCGCGCACCGGGGCACGGCTATTCGGAATGGGCGGAAAGCGAATGGCTGAGGCCGGCGTTGAGCTTATCGCGGACTATCACCAGGTGGCAGTGGTGGGCATTTCGGAAGTACTGCACAAAATTCCGACCGTGGTCGGCGTGCAGCGGAAGATTGCTTCTGAAGCTGTGCGGCGGCGGGCGGCGCTGGCAATTCTCGTTGATTCTCCGGGGACTCACCTGGGCGTAGCGCGCAGGCTGAAAAACAATGGGATTCGCGTGGGATATTTCATCGGGCCGCAGGTATGGGCATGGCGGCCGGGGCGAGTGAGGGTCGTTAAACGGCTCGTTGAGCGCATGGTGGTGATTTTTCCATTTGAAGAGGCTATTTATCGCGAGGCCGGAGTTTCGGTGAATTTCGTCGGCCATCCGCTTGTGGACGTGGTGAAAGCTTCGATGAGCCGCACGGAATTCGCGGAGCGGCACGGGCTTGATGCCGGGCGCCCGATTGTTACGCTGCTGCCCGGCAGCCGTCGAAGCGAGATCGAGCGGCACTATCCTTTGATCATGGAAGCGTGCGAACGGCTTTCGCGAGAGGCTCAGACTCGCGGCGCCATACAGTTCGTACTGGCGGCGGCACCGGCTTTGGAGACGGAGCTTTTTGCTCCGTATGCCAAGCCCGGTGTTTCGGTAACTCGTGTGGAGGGCGCCACATATGACGCGCTCAGCGCCGCGGACTGCGCCATTGTGGCAAGCGGAACGGCCACGGTGGAAGCGGCGCTATTGGGCACGCCGATGGTGGTGGTCTACCGCGTGAGTCCCACGAGCGCCTTTGTGCTGAAGCGAATGGTGCGCTCACCTTTCATCGCCATGGTGAATCTAATTCCCGGGCGACGCGTGGTGCCGGAATTGATTCAAGACCAATTCACTTCTGAGGCGGTGGTAGAGGAAGTACGCAAGCTGCTGGAATCGCCTGCCGCTCGCGATGAGATGAAAGCCGGACTGGCAGGGGTGCGAACGAAACTCGGTCCGGGTGGAGCGATCGAGCGCGCGGCGGACATTTTCGCGGGGATGCTGTAAGCTTCCGAGATAGGCAACTACAGCGCCCAGTCTGGTATCTTAGTTATGCAGCGCCAACGAGTGGTTTCGAGAGGCTGTTTCTTGTTCAAAATTCAACGACTGGCCGGTCTGCTGGTGGTTTCGCTTGCCTTCGCATTCCCTGCGCTGGCCCAGGCGCCTCACAGTTTTCCATTCCGCGCTACGAATTACGATGTGGAAGTGATTCTCCATCCTGATGACCAGAACATTACCGCAACCGTGAAGGCCGATTTCGTGGCCGAGCAGGTGTCGAAGACGGTGGTCGTGGAGCTGCATCCAGACCTGAAAATTGCAACTGTCCACGAACCGAATGGGAAACCACTCGAATTCAGCCGCGACACGAATTACCCGCTGCTAATCACCATCGGACTTCCTGAGGCGGCATCCCCGGGGAAAAAAGTGACGCTGCAGTTTGATTACGCGGGGCCGATTTCGAGCGAAGATGACAGCCCGACAAAAGGCGTGCGCTTCGCGAATATCGACAAGACGTCGGCTTATCTTTTGCTGCCGGCGCGCTGGTTTCCGCTGACGAATTACACTTCGAACCGTTACACCGGAACGTTCAGGCTGATCGTGCCGGACACTTTTGTGGTGGTGGGTACGGGGAAGGGCGACTCACCGGTGGCGCAGCCTGCGCTCGGGCGCGGCGATACGGCGAAGTCCGCATATGTATTTCACTGCGACAAGCCGGGGCGCGTGGGATCGTTTGTCGCCGGCAGCTTGCAGCTTTCGCCTGTGCAGACTGAGGGATTGAACACTACTGTCTATACCCCGCCCGCGCAGGCAAGCACGGCGAATTCATACGCGACATCGCTATCGCATATCGTTTCGTATTTTTCGGAATCATTTGGCGGCCTGGAAGCGGAACCTTCTTGGACTATCGCGCAATTGCCGGACGGCACTCTGCAGGGATTTGCGGCGCCCGGATTGCTATTGATCAGCGCGCGGCAGTGGACGACGAAAGCGAATGAACGGATGCTTTCGCAGCTTGCGGCCGAGCAATGGTGGGGCGAGCGCGTGATGCCAGCTACAATTCCGGATACGTGGCTTACGAATGGGCTTTCGCGTTACGCAGAAGCGATGTATGCGGAGCAGTCGGACGGAGTAGCGGGGCTGCATAAGGCCCTCGAGGATTTTGCGGTGGGCGCGCTGATGTATGAGGATACGGCGCCGATCGCGCAGGCGCAACGCTTGGCGACATTTTCGAATGAGTATCGCTCGGTGGTATCGGATAAGGGCGCGCTTGTGTTTCACATGCTGCGCACGGAGCTGGGGGACGACGTATTCAGTTCGCTGTTGCATGATTTTTACAAAAAGTACGAAGGCAAGACAGCGACGATTGCGGAATTCGAGGCAATGGCGAAGACGAAAGTGCCGCCGCCGGTGAAAGGACAGCCGCCGATCAATCTGACTTCGTTTTTTGCGCAATGGCTCAACTCAACCGGCATTCCTGAATTCAGGCTCGAGTACATCACGTATCGAACGCCGAAGGGATTCAAGGTTGTGGGAAAAATTCACCAGGATTTGGATACTTTCCGCATGCCCGTGGAGATTCGCGTGGATACGGAAGGAAATCCTGAGTTCAAGAAATTGCTGGTGAGCGGCACAACTTCCGATTTCACGATCGAAACTTTCGGGCGGCCGAAGCCGAATGGAATCGTGATCGACCCGAATAATAATTTGCTGAAATCGAGTCCGCGGCTGCGCGTGCATGCGGCGATTGCGCGGGGCGAAGGTTACGCCGAGCTTGGCAAATATTATGAGGCGATTCAGGAGTATCAGCGAGCGCTCGATTTGCAGCCGGGAAATTCGCTGGCAAACTTCCGGATGGGCGAGGCGATGTTCTATCAGAAGAACTATCAGTCGGCGGCGAATGCGTTCCGCTCGGCGCTAAGCGGCGATCTCGATCCGAAGTGGACAGACGTTTGGAGCCACATTTACATTGGGAAGATTTGGGACTTGCTCGACCAGCGCGCGCGGGCTGTGAATGAATACAGCCTCGCACAACACACCGGCGACGACACGGCGGGTGCCCAGGAGGAAGCCACGCGATTTCTGCAGAAGCCGTACTCGGCGGATGCGGCTGTGAATGCAGCCAACACCCCGTCGCCCGCCGATAGCGACAAGCCAGGCGCGGGCTCGACCGCAGCGCCGGGGTCGCAGTCCGGATCGCAATCGGGGAATTCCGGCAGCGACCGGCCGGTGCTTAAGAAGCGGCCTTCAAGCGATTAGCTGGCTCGCGTCGAGTTCTCGCGGTAATTTTAGAGTGGTTGGAAGCCTGCCAGGTTCGCTGAGTCAATTCCCTTCTGTTGAATAAGCACTTTGAATGTTTCGCCCATTCCTTCGGGGTGGATCAGCGTCTTGAATTGGGATCGAGCTGCCATTTTTTCGTGCTCGTTTGCTCCGGCACTTTCAAGGTCAGCAAAATTCGAGTGCCGGGCGAGGGCCAGCAGAAGATTCGTTTGCGATGTGAATCCTACAGGAGTGAGACCGTCGCGCGCGCCCCACAGATCGAGCACCGTGAAATTTACGTGCGCTGTGAGATCTTGCGCGCCGGGGGAACGGTAAAAATCTTCACCCACGCGATGCCGATCGTATGCGAGTAGGGTTCCGCGCATGTGGCGCTCGTCGTAAAGTCGCTGCGCTTCGTCACCGTAATCGATGGTGAGGACGAATCCGCGATTTAGCCGTCGCGCCGCATCTTCGATCCAATTGCACGCGGATAGATTCACCTCGGCCATTTGCCCCTCGCGTAGAGTAATGCCCTGGGCTTCGAAATATTCGGCGATTCCGATGGACGAGAGTGGGTCGAGCTCCTCTCGGAATTCGGTCTTTGCAAGCGTGACGTAAATCTCTCGCAACTCTTCGTTGGCGCGCTGAACGCGGTGCACTGCAAACGCGTCGAACAATTCGTTTGAGAATATGCACCCGTCCGGGATTTCAGCCGGCAGTTCGTCGCTGGAACAAAATTGCCCGCTTGCAATGTGATCTTCGAGATTCGGTATCTGCGCTGTTCGGCGCGCGGCCGATCGTTCGACACCGACATACCGTGTGGCCGAGTAGAACTCGCCGCATGACTCGCGCGCGCAGTCCAGAATCTGCTTCGCCAGGCGTCCAGTGCCGGCGCCAGCTTCCACCAACATGAACGGCTGCGGCCGGCCGAGCACAGTCCACATTTCGTGAAACTGGCGCGTGAGCAAACGGCCAAACACCGGAGTCACGTCGACGCTCGTGATGTAGTCGCGGCGTTCGCTTTGATCGGCCTTCGTGTAATAACCGTGCTCGGGATGATACAGACAGGCATCCATGTATTCGGCAAACGTGATTCGGCCCCGCGATTCGATCCGCTCGGCGAGAATTGCGGCGAGCGGCGTGCGAAGGGAACGCACGCGGCTAGTTCTCCCGCTGCGGATTGCGGGTGAACATTTCGATCACATAGTCGTGCAGGCAGTCGTAGAGATGTTTTTGGAAAGTCCAGGGGAATTGGGAATGCTCGATCTCGCGCGGGCGTAGTTGAATCGTATATTCGTGGACTTCTGGTTGCGAGGGCTTGAAGCGAATGAGCACTTCCACCGATTCTTTTGCGCTACGAGCCTCAAAATCGAACAGCGGATGCTCGTATTTCGTGAGTTCGTGCCGCACTTTTGAGAGCATTTCGTCTTCGGGCGTCACAGCGCGGCTGCTCCCTGGCCATTCATCTCATCAAAAGCACGCTGAAATGTGTCGCGCGCGTCTTTATCGAAGAGCACGAACGATACTTTTTCCAAAGATGTAGGGCCTTCGAAGTGCTTAGCCACCTCGCGCAGCATAATTTCCGCGCATTCGCGCATTGGAAAGCCGGCGATGCCTGTTCCGACCGCGGGGAACGCGATCGTCTTTAGCTTCTTTTGCGCTGCGATTCGCAATGAGTGAGCCGTGGAACTGCGCAGCGATAGCGCATCAGTGCTGCCGCCTAATTCCATACTGGCAGCGTGGATTACATAGCGCGCCTTAAGTTCTCCACCCGTGGTGACGGCCGCGCCGCCAACAGGAATTGTGCCGATTACATCGCACTCAGCCTGAATTTTCGGGCCTCCTTTCCGCCGGATCGCACCAGCCACTCCCCCGCCGAGCTGCAGGTCGTTGTTCGCGGCATTGACGATCGCATCCGTAGTCATCTCTGTTAGATCGCCTTGCAAGATCTCGATGCGATGAGCGGAGTTCATTCGATCTCGGCCTTCGCGCGAAGAGCCGCAAACTCGTCGGTCGCGGATGGTTGAGCCGATTCGTGGATAATGGCGACTTCCATGCCCATCCGCCGGGCTGCCTCAGAGCACGCCGCGACGGTCGCGTCCGACGTGTCTGCTCCGCGAACGAGTTCCACTCGTGTGATTTTTGGTCCAGGATTAGCGAAGCGCATTCCTATGCAATCCTCAGTGCGAAAGGTAATCGAGGCAATCTCCGTGATCGATAGCGACGTGTTGCTTGCCAGAACCGCGTCGGGCTTGGCAAATTTATCGAAGATCGTGAAGATTTCGAGCTTCACTTCCATCTCATCAGGGACCGTCTCGATCAACATATCGGCAACGCGGCAAACCTCGTCGGCTCGGCTGGCACTGGAGAATCGAGCGATCGCTGATTCGCGCTTTTGCTGTGATAGCCGGCCCTGAGCGATGCGCACATCGAGCGATTGTTCGATGTGCGCGATTCCCTTCTCGAGCATTTCGCGCGACACATCCTCCAGAACCACCCGGTAACCTCCGAGCAAAGCTGCGAGCGCAATTTCACGCCCTATCGCGTTTGCGCCAATTACTCCGATTGTCTCGATCTGCATCTTCAATCCAGCGACTAAGCCCGCACAGGAAAAAGCCGTGCCGCGTTGTCGTAAAGGATTTTCTGTTGCGCCGCAGCCGAAATCGGCAAAGCGCGAAATTTTGCAATATTACCAATCACGTCAGGAACACCTGGGCCCGGCCAATCGGTTCCGAACAGCACTTTATCGGCGATCTCCTCGATCCGCGGAAAATATTCCATCAATTTCTGCGGCGGAATCCCGGAAATATCCATGTACATGTTCGGGTGCCGGCGAACGAGAAAGAACGCTTCGTTCATCCAGAGGGGGCGGCCACCATGCGCGAGTATCACGACGAGGTCGGGAAAATCCACCCCAACATCGTCGGCGAGCATTGGCTGCGCGTAAGCATTCCGAGCACCGAGAAAAATCGAAGTCCCCGTGTGAATCATCACAGGCATGCGATTTGCCTGCGCCCTTTCGTACATTCCCCGGAGCGGACCAAGCCCATTCCGGTAGTCATTCGGAGCAAAAAGCTGGTGCGACGGATGCACTTTCAGCGCGCGAATTCCGATTTTGTTCAGACGATCCACTTCCGCGCCCGGATCGCTCACATATCTAGGATGGACGGAGCCGAATGCCAGGAGACGCTGGGGATCAGCAGCACAATAACGCGCAACCCATTCGTTCACTTCCGAGGTAAAGCCAATCACATCTGGGCTGACGTAGTTAATCAGTCCGGCGCGCTCGATTTCCGCATCGTCCATGAATTTAAGGAATTCGCTCGGGCTTGCCGCAAACCGGATGGCGTCCTCAAAATCCTTCCGCCCGCGCCGAACGAGTTCGTGAGCCTCGGGATTGAAACCCTCCATCGGCGTGATGTGAATGTGGATGTCTATAACCGGAGGCAAGTGGACTCCCAAGATCAAAAAGAAGCATCCGCAGAAGCGTCTACAACCTGGCGATTCCGTCTTCATCGAATCCGATCACCACGCGGCCGCCGGCCACAATCACCGGGCGCCGAATCAGATTCGGGTCTTTGGCCATCATTCGAATCGCCTGGGCGCGAGACGGCGGCTTCTTCTTCATATTCTTTCGGCGGTACAGCGGGTTGCGGGAGCTCAGGAACTTGCGATGATCGCGGCGGCCGATCAGCGTTTCAATCTCAGCAGCGGTGAGCCGATGCTTGACTAAATCTCGAAAATCCAGCAGCACGCCCTTGCGTTGCAGCCGAGTCTTCGCCTTGCGGCACGAGGTGCAACTGGATTTGTAGAGAAACTTCACCTTTCTCTTGGCCTTCGTGCGCGGCTTCGATTGCGGGCGTTTTACGGGACTCATAAACACTCCTAATATCGAGGAATTGTGGGATCGATTTCAGCGGACCAACGGTCGATTCCACCTGCCATCGATTTCGCGCCGTTTACGTCTTGCGAGCGCAGCCACGCCGCAGCGTCGAGGCTGCGGATACCATGATGACAGAACAGGACAATGTTGTCGGCCTCTTCAAATTTCGCCAGGTTGGAGGGAATTTCGCGCATCGGGACGAGCACAGCGCCCTCGATCCAGGAAGTTTCGAACTCCCATTTTTCGCGCACATCTACAAATAGAAATTTATCGCCACGCTCCAGCATGCTCTTCACTTCGCGCGGCGTGATTTCGATGTTGGCGAAGAGATCGTCAGCCATCAGTATCCGTAATCAGCGGGGGCAGACAGCGCATGTTCGCGCACACGAAGCGCGTCATATCTTTCCGCGCTGAGCCTTTCCGTGTATTCGTGCCTGTCGTACACCTGCAAAACCCACCTTGACAACCAGTTCTCGAAATCTTCTGTTCGCTTCGTTTGATCGTGATACTCGCTGAAGAATGCGTGGTCGCGACCATAGTAACCTTGAACGGGCGAAGGATGCGCGCCGCCCGGCTCATGGACGACGGCCGACACCATGAATCCTGGGATCAAAGTACGATTGGGGTCCGACGCAATCACCTCGGGCTCGACAATTTCTTCCGCGACAATAATGACGCTCCGAGACGCGCGCGCTCCGTCAATCGCGACACCCAAGCTTCCCCAGACGTGCGTGTTTCCTTGCGCATCAGCGCGCTGCACGTTGATGATCGCGACGTCCGGCCGCAGCGCGCGAACGGCAACCAATTTTTCTTCGCTCACGGGAGAAGGAAATTCGCGCAAGTTTCCATTCTTCTTCAGCAGATCGCTGCCAAGAGTGGCATAGGTGGGCATGAACGGCACGCCCAGCGCGGCCGCGTGCAATGCGAGTGCCAGCGTGAAATTCGAGTAATCGACTGTTTCGAGACGCCGGGGAATCCCCTGCTCCACCGCCCGGCGAAAACAATATCCCACGCCCGCGGAAACATTTCCCACCCATGCGGCCATCACCCGGGAGACGCAACCCGCGCCGATCAGCTGGTCAAACAAAATATCGGAGATCGGACCAACAATTGTGAGGTCGCGCCGGCTCTGCCGAATCAATTCGTGTCCCGCCGCGAATGGAATCATCTGCTCGAGCTGCGCTCCGAGCAGAACCATCGAGCCGGACGGCACATGCCGCGCTATGGCGTCATGCATCGTCGTCAATTTTGATTCGCCAGCCATCGTCTCCAGATGGAAATTCAATTCCGAGTTACCGCGTCCAGAAATGATTCGGATCAATCTCTCGCATCACATCGAGCTCCGCACCGCTCGGTGCCTGCGTTTCTACCAGCTCATCAGCCACGCGCAACGTCCAACCCGTATTTTCGAGTACCTCTTCGACGCTAACTCCCGGGTGAACAGAAGCGAGATACGCTTCACCATCCGTTCCGAATCGAAGCACACCCATCGTCGTGATGATGGCTGATGGACCTGACAACAGCGGAAGACCCTGTGCGTGTCGCCAGCCATTGCCGAGGCCGTAACCCGGCGACGTGATATGGCTCACGCGCTCAGTCAAGCGTCCGCGCTCGTGAACAAGCAGAACGACGGTACGTTTCGCGAGGCACGCAATGTCGCACGCGCCTCCCGATCCAGGCAATCGCTGCATTTCGCGATTGCGATGTCCCCACGTGCTGTTCAGATTGCCGAACCGGTCGACTTCCGCGGCGCCCAGGAAACCCATATCCACACGGCCCTGCTGCAAGGGGCCCATCACGTCGAGCATCTGTCCGCACTGCGTGGCGGTGCGGAGATTCGGCGGATCGCCCATTGTGTAAAGAAGTTCTTTGGAAGGAGTCTCGCGGATGATTCCGTTTTCGAAGAGGCCGATCGCGCGCGGAGCGTGCGTGCGACGCGCCACAAGGAATGCCAGCATTGGCAGCCGCATTCCCACGAACACCAGCTCACCGTCGCGGATTTCCCGCGCCGCCGCAGCCACCATCAATTCGCTGAAGGTAAAACCGCGTGCAGCGCTTTCCGCGTCCGTGCGAGCGCGCACGTTATTCCATGCTCCCCTTCTGCTCGACCCACTTCGGCTCGGTGACCTGAATTTCGTTGATGAGTTTGATGTCCTCAGGTTGAGGAATCATCTCTTTCATGTGCTCCGCGAATTTCTCGGGACTCAGCAGTTCACCGGTGACGCTGTATGGCTGGTCCGCAAATTCGCCGATATGCCGATTGAACTTCATATCCGGGACATACAGCGGCGGCTTGCCGGCGGGAACGTGCCGGTTGATCTGTTCGATCAATTTCTCGCACTCGAGATAGTAGAGCTGGCGGTTGTGCTCGTTCATGTGGCCGAGGTCGGCTTCCTTATGGGTTTGAGCTTCGTCGTAGCGGCCTTTCAAGCCCCACACATAGAACCAGTGCGCGGAGCTCGAGGAATCGACGCCGAAGAGGTCGTAGCTGACGGGAATCCACTTGTTGATATATTTCTGGACGATATTCAGCGGCACAACGCCGGCTTTCACGATTCGCTTCAGTCCGTCATGCCCCGTGCCCAGATGGAAAGATTCTTCGCGCAGCATAGGATTCATCGACTGCGCGAGCGGCTCAAAGCCCGAATAGCTCAGCATCGTGAGCTGGAATTTTCCATCGCGATCGACGAAATCGGTGTAGGTGAAAAAGTCGAGCCAGTTGTCCACGATTTGATTAAACGCGCCTAGCAGGCGCTTCTGTTCAAAAGCGCGCCGCTCGAGCATCTTCTGCGCTTCCACTTTTCCACTGTAGCCAAAATGATTGATCAGCAGATGGCACATCTGCCAGCCGTGGCGCATTTCTTCCGTCACCACGCGGCAGAGAGATTTGCGATCGTGTTCGCTCGGTGAATGCGCGAAAAGGCGCCTTTGCTGTTCAACCGAAGCGAACTCCGTATCGCCCTGGTAGACGATCAGGTTCATCAGGCCGTCGCGGATTCGCTGGTCCGGAATCTGCAGTACTCGCTGCCATTTCGGGCGGCCTTTGAAAGCGCCGAATTCGATTTCATTCGAACGCGTCGGGCCAAATTTCGCTTCGAATTGATAATTCTCAATTTCAGGATAGTTCACGCCGATATCATTTCGCCATACGCGAAACAGGTCTACCCAATCATCAAAAGTGCCGATCCGTGCTGCAGGCATTGAAGTCTCCTCAATAATTTCGCTATCAAAATTTCCCGCTCACCCAATCGCAGGCTAGTGCCCTTTGAAATTCGGTTTTCGTTTTTCGAAGAAGGCGTTCAGGCCTTCCAGGCAATCCTCGGACTGGAAGCAGTGAATCTGGAGCCGAATTTCCTCATCGAGCTTCGATTCCAGATTTTTTCTGTCATCGCCTACGATGGTGCGTTTCACGTCGCGTAGTGCAACGGTGGGCGCTCCTGCCAGTACATCCACAATTTTCTGCGTTTCTTCCTCAAACTTGTCGGCGGAAAAAACGCGGTTCACGATTCCCAACCGCAGCGCGTCCTCGGCAGAAAGCGTCTCCGCCGTGTAAAAGAGCTCGGCAGAAAGCGCCGGCCCCACGATGCGCGGCAGAAAATAAGTCCCGCCGAAATCCGGGTAGAGCCCAACCTTGGCGAAAGATTCGGCGAAGCTGGCCTGATCCGACGCAATCCGCATGTCCGCTGCGAGCGCAAGGTTCATTCCGCCGCCTGCCGCCGGTCCATTCACGGCCGCAATCACGGGTTTCGTCATCGTGGCGATCGCAAGACACATTTCCTTGCCCGTTTCCAGCAACACTTTCAACTCATCGCTCGCGTTGCGCTTTCGAAGATCGCGTATCAGCTCCAGGTCGCCACCAGCGCAGAAGCCGCGCCCTGCGCCCGTCAACACGACCGCTCTTACCGAATTATCCTGCGAGGCGTGCAATAGCGCGTGAACAAGGCCGCGGCCCAGCTCGATATTGAGCGCGTTCAGTTTGTCCGGGCGATTCAGCCGTATGACGGCAACATTGCCTCTGCGCTCTTCGAGCACCACTTGCGACTGGTTCCCTTTCTGTACTCCTGGGGTGGCTTGCTTGGTGGCTTCAGCCATTGCGGTTACCTCTAGTTGTCCTCTAATCCTTCAGACTCTTCAGCAGCGCAGCCAGTTGCTTAAAATATCGGGTCTTTACTGCGCGCTCGGTTCCGGCGTTCTGCCCGCTTGTCGAAGGCAGGACGAAAACCTGCGCATCGTACAATTTTTCTTTCTGCAGGCCGAGCTTGCACGGTCGCCCGGTGAATTTCTCGTAGACGGTTTTGCCGTTGAACGCGATCACGCGAGGCCGCATCTCCTCGAGCTTTTGCGCGAGAAGCACGCGGCCTTCCGCGAATTCCTGCCGCTCGATCTCTTCGATTCCGCGCGTCGGCCGCTTCACGAGATCAGTCATGCCGATCCCGAATTCGAGGCAGCGCCGGTCGTCTTCATATCCGATCGGCTCCGGCAGCACGCCCGATTCGTACATGATCGACCAAAACTGATTGGAGCGCCCAGCATAGTAGTGTCCAACGCGCGCGGAGCGGTCGCCGGGATTTGCTCCCACCAGAATCAGCTTCATTCCCTTGCGAAGATAATCGGGTAGTGTCCTCATTCGCCCCTTGAGAATTCACCGCCACGCAATTTTCTGCGTGAAGCTCGAGCTCTACTGCTTTACTTTCCTTTGAACTCCGGCTGACGCTTCTCCACGTAAGCCTTCAACCCTTCCTTGGCATCCTCGCTAGTGAAAAGAAGTTGCTGCAGTTCGCGTTCAATTCCAAGCGCTTCGCCAAAGCCGACTTCAGAGCCGGTGACGACCGCTCGCTTGATGCGTCCCACGGCGCGCGAAGCCTTGTTCGGCGGACAGAACTGCCGCGCGTACGCAACGACATCATCCCAGAATGATTCACGCTCGTAGATGTAGTGAATCAAGCCGAATTCAAGCGCCTCTTCGAAGCTGAACGTGCGCCCAGTGGCCATCAGCTCGATCGCCCGCGCCCGTCCGATAATGCGTGAAATTCGCTGCGTGCCGCCCGTGCCCGGAAGCACGCCAAGATTCACCTCCGGTAGCCCGATCTTGCCGCCTTCCTTTTTCGCGATGCGGATATCGCAAGCCATCGCGATCTCCAGGCCACCGCCTACCGTGTGGCCGTTCAAACCCGCAATAACGAGTTTCGGCGTCTGCTCCAGGCGCGACAGCGTCTCGTTGGCATGCAGGCAGAAATAATACTTAAATGTGGGATCCGCCTTTGTCAGCATCGGAATGCTCGCGCCCGCGGAGAAGAATTTCTCGCCCGCCCCGCGCAGCACAATCACGTGCACGCTCTCATCCATCCGCGCCCGCAAAATCGCGGTATCAAGCTGCTGCATCATCTCGTACGTGTAAGTGTTCGCCGGCGCATCGTCCATCTGAATGATTGCCAGGCCACCGTCATTCTCATACTCGATCAGCTGCTTTTGCTCTACCAAAGTCGTTGTCGCCATTATTTATTTTCTCCGTTTTCTATTCCGTCGAATTGAAATCGAAACTGAAATCGAAATTAACCCGCCACTCGCCCCGCCACTTCCATTCCGTTGCGCGCCACGCGCGCCGGCTTAAGCTCCGGTATCTCGCGCCCCTCAGCCATCACTCCATGCAAAAACATCCCGGCAATCGTCTCAGCCAGCGAATCCGCTTGCGGGTCCGTCTCAGGCCGGTGCCAGGTATGAATCCAGTTCATCATCCCGAAAAGCGACAAGACTGCGACTCGCGAATTCATCCGGCGTGCAATCCCGCTCTTGCGCATCTCTTCAAAAATTCCCAGCGCTATCGAATAATAACGCCGCTTGATCTCCAGCACTTCCTTACGATACTCCCCTTCGAGCGCTTCGTCCTCGTGCGTCAGCACCTTCATCTCCACCGGGTGACGCAAAAAGTAATCCAGATGATTCTGCACCAGCGCCCGCAATTTTTCGACAGGGTCGCTTAAGCCCCTCAGTCGCTTCTCCAGCCGCGCCACGATCGTCTTAAATGTGAAAAGCTGAATAAGATAGAGAAGCTCCTGTTTGCTCTTTATGTAGTAATACATTCCCGCAAGCGAAATGCCACTCGATCTGGAGATGTCGCGAATCGAAGCGCCTTCATACCCTTTTTCGCAGAATACCTGCGCGGCATGACGCAAAATAAGCTGTTGCTTGGAAAGTGAAACGCGCGGATGATTGCGAGCTTTTGGCATCCAGAAAGTCGGTTTACTTGTCGAACGTTCGTTCGAAAATACAGCATACGAGACCGCCCGGGCCCTGTCAAGAGCCGGCCGCTTCGCCCAATTCCTTCCTGGCCGTCCTAAATTCATGCATCCGGGAGGCTTGTTAACTCGTCTAATCCATTGTGTTAGTGTCGACCGTATCAGCCACCAGCGCTCTTAAAATGTGTGCTACCCTTTCTCTTCACGATAGCCCTAGGATCGGAATCGCACGATGAGCGCACCCAAAATGAATCCCGTCGAGCCCCCAGCGCACCCGCTGCCCTCCACGGTCGTCAAAGACGACGAACCCGTCCTTGTCGCGGCCGCCAAAGCTGGCGACATCTCCGCCTTCGAGACCCTCGTAGGCCGCTACGAGCGAAAGATTTTTCGCCTCGCGCAAAATATCACCCAGAACCGCGAAGACGCCGAAGACTCGATGCAGGAATCTTTCCTGAAAGCCTTCGAGCACCTCGACGAATTTCAGGGCAATTCGCGCTTCTACACCTGGCTCGTCCGCATCGCCGTGAACCAGGCGCTGATGAAACTGCGCAAGCGCCGCCCCAATCAGGTGTCGCTCGACGACGAAATCGACACCGGCGAAGAACTGATTCCCCGCGACGTGGAAGACTGGGGCCCCTCGCCCGAAGACCGCTACGAGCAATCAGAACTTTCGAACATTTTGAACACAACAATTTCTGAACTCGACCCAAGTTTTCGAGTCGTTTTCCAACTTCGCGACATCGAAGAATTGTCCACTGAGGAAACGGCGGAAGCTTTGGGCCTCTCAGTTCCCGCGGTGAAATCGAGACTCCTTCGAGCTCGA
>Ga0307475_10000606_pt1 | contig 21535 bp, 21 predicted proteins | sample atmos_gasesECM1C_FD_203317 | JGI IMG/M metagenome (GOLD analysis project Ga0307475, IMG submission 203317) | Hardwood forest soil microbial communities from Morgan-Monroe State Forest, Indiana, United States - atmos_gasesECM1C_515 | ecosystem: Environmental > Terrestrial > Soil > Temperate... | reverse complement strand
GTCAACGCTTCGACGCTGCCCTTGCGAGCAGCTCCGCATGACTCGGGGCCGATGTGGGTCGCTACACCACTTTCGTATGACTTTTTCATTCACTACACCTCGCCGGTTTAACCGGCGCACAAGGAGCAGAAAATGGACGGCACGATTATCGGTTTAGTGGCTGTAATAATGAGCCTGGGCATTCCCCTCGGCGCAATGTATACCTATTACCGCGTGCGCCAGCTGCGCTCTGAAGAGCGATTGGCGGCCATCGCCAAGGGAGTCACCATTCCCATGGAGCCGGAGCTCTCGCAAGCCGCGCGTTCGCGTCGCGCGGGCATCTTGCTGACCTGTGGCGCGATCGGCTTCATCGTCGCGCTGGGCTTCATCGCGCAAATCGAGCATGAGCGCGACACCTGGACGGCCGCGGCTCTCGGCATCATCCCACTGGCCATCGGCATCGGCTACTTCGTCGACTTCACGCTGATCCGCCGCGATCTGCACGCGTAAGCGAACTTAAGAGTTCGCAGCAAGGCCCGCCTAGGTTCGCGGCTGCTTCCGTCGGCCGATGAGTGCATTCATTTCACCTCTAGCGGCGTGAACGCCTCTCCCCGCTTAATCGCCAAGCGAATCGGCCGCGGCGGGCCGCTTACCGGAACCGTCACTTCGGCCCACAGTTCGCCTCCTCGCGAGTCCAACCACGGATCTTTTGCGTGCTCGGGAAGGAAAAACAAAACCGGTTGACTTATGGTCGCCGTCGCGGGCTGTCCGGGCCGCTGTCGGCGAAACAGGCTGAATCCTCCGGTAGTCGATCCGCAATCCGTCACTAATCGGCCATCTTGGGCGCGCAGCTTTCCTGGCGTATATCCACTAATGAGCGCCTCCGAAGGGTGCACACCCGGCGGCGCATCGCGCGGCTCCGCCACACTGTCACAAATCGCCTCCAACTGCAGCGCCATGTACCGTCCCCGAATGGGCAGGTTCGGGTCGTATGTGCCGGCCTTCGCCCACGCTCGCGGCAATCGGTGGCGATCCCCCGTGAGCTTCGCGCCCAGACTGGCCACAATCGCGACCTGCAGTGCGCCCAGCAACAGTCCCTTTTGCAGAGCATTCATGCCGCGCTCCTCTGCAAGCGCGCGATGAGCTGGCGCCGTGCGCGCTCTAGGATCCATCCACCCACCAGCAGCAGCACGCCCATTCCGATCAAGCTGGCCGAACGTCCCAGTTTGTCCATCACATCGGAGAAATAGAAAATGAGGACGGTCAGGGCAAAGCCCACGACGCCCAAGTTGATCCGCTCGCGGTGCCGTTCCAGCAAACCCCAAATCACAAGTCCGAGCGCGCCTACCCCTGCCCAAAAATAAATGCCCACGGAATTCCACGCGTAAGCGGCCAGCGTGTCAGTCATCCCCGAGTGCACGGGGCTGAATGTTCCGATCATCAGCACCCAGATCATAGCGATCACGTTCACCCATGCCGCTTTTCCGCGCAGGATCAGCGCGAGTGCCAGTGGTGCGCAGATAGCTATGGCCCACCCAATGACCAGCAGGGGCGTGGAGAGATGCGCCGGGCTCATCCACCACCACTGCTCGTGCCTCTCCACGAACGCTAGAATACTGAGCGGTAACAGTGCTATTCCTCCGAGTCAGACCAGCGCCCTCCGAACGGAGGAATCCTCTTCGCCGGTCCTGGCCGTGAAATAGGTAATCGCCAGCAGCAGGAGTCCTTCCAACATCAATCGGCCGCTGACCTGCAAACTCTCTGTGCGTACTTCCCATTCGCCGGCCAGCCACGCAGGCACAAGCAAAGCCAGCAGCGCCGCCTGCGTCCAGTTGCGCAAAAGGACCCAACCCGCGAGGGCTCCGATGGCCCACAGCAAAATGCCGTTCGGCCAATGTTCCTGAAGATTAAAGATTTGCGCCGCAAGAAAAACCCCAGCGCCAACACATACCGTGCCGATGGTGTAAAAGGTTACCGAAAGCGCCGGGAAACGTTCCGACGTGAAAGTACCGGCGACGGGAAATGCTGCCACCAGCAACAGCGCCAAACTGAAGCGCCAGGCCGGCGACAGTTCATCCCAGTGCGCCGCGACGAACAACAAAACGCCGGCGCACAGCGTGATGCCCCCCAGCGCCAAGGCCAGCAGCACCGGCCATCGCAAGCGTTCGCTCGACGCTTGCGATTGTTCAAACGCCCGAATCCGCGCCGCTGCGCCCGCATCCAAAACTCCGGCCGAAAGCCAGCGCTCAAGTTGTTTTTCCAGGGGCGGCGCCAAGTGATGTCTCCTATTTCTAGGTGTGGACGTGCCGCGAGCCTAACGTAGACCCGGCACGCCGGCAAGGGAGAAAGCCTGGTAAGCGAGGATATTCAGGTGGTGCGTTTCTGGTCCACCACTAACACGCCAGCTTCGGCGTAATTTGTTGCCGCCACATCATGAAACGCCACGTGTATGTTTTCGCGCTTGGCCCGCCCGTCTTCGATCAAGACATTCGTAATACGCTCGACTATTTTGCGTTTCTGCTCCGGCGTGCGTCCTTCCACCCAGGTAATCTGCACATGCGGCATCGCTTTCCTCCAACGAATGCAATCAGCCGCATTCTATCCCAGTCGCTGTTTAAGTCTTGCGTCGGTGCTTAGCTTACTTGAGAGCGGTCGCGGTGGTAATTGAAGGAGAGGGAGTGCCATGGGTTTGCGGGGCGATGGCGCTGGGCCAGATGACTTCGAGGGCGGTTTCGCGGCGCACAAGCATCTTAGGGCGTTTGCTGACCCGAATCGTCAAGATGTTTTCGGTGTCGGCGCGAAGCTCGCCCAAGCCTTCCTTTTCCGTCTGCAGGCTTTTGTCCGCGCGATACAGGGCTACGCGGAGCTGGTGAGGTCCGGCCGGTAGGCGGCGTTCAAGACGCGCGGGATCAGCCGCCGCGTACTCGCGCAGACCTGTGGTCAGGAGTAGTTCGTGGTCCGCGAAGATGGCCAGGGTGCCCTCTGCGACGGTCGCATTAATCTTGATACGCAGGGCGGCGCGCTCTACCGCCACAGGAACAGCAGCAGCTACGGACGCCGGTAAAGTCAGCGTCGGCACCGCGACGTCGGAACGGGAGTCCCGCAGTGCCGGTGTCACAGCGCGAACTTCTTCACTATGTCGGTACCGGCTGCTGTGGGCCAGGCGGATTCTTTTCGGCGGTACGAGGCTCTGGGAATGCCCAGCTTCGGCGGAAACGGGGAGAGCAATTTCTGCGGCTGGATGGCTTTGCAAATCCTCCGGGGCTTTCGGCGCAGTGAACGAGGTGATCGGCGCCGGCGCGGGCGGGATGTGAAAGTGCGAAACAACGGCGCGCCCCATCGGGACGCTGCATCCAGCCAGCAAAATCACGGAAGCGAAGGCCCAAATGTCGCGCGTCTGAAGCGGCCGCGACCACCAAGACAGGCTGGAAGCCGGTGGCGCAACGGGGGCGCGGCGGGCCAGAGGATACAAGGAAGCAGCCAGCGCGTCTCCGGTGGGATAGCGGTCCTCCGGTTTCTTGGCAAGGCAGCGCAGGACGATGTGGTCGAGGCCTGGGGGCAGTGACGGATTGCGCCTGGACGGCTCAACCGGATCGGCCGTGAGGATTTGCGCGCAAACAGCAGCTACGGAACTGCCGTCGAAAGGCGGGACTCCGGTAAGCATTTGATAGAGGACGATGCCCAGGGAGAAGAGGTCGGAGCGGGTGCTGTGAGGCTCACCCATGATTTGCTCGGGTGCGAGATAGGCGGGAGTGCCCATAATGCGCCCGGAACCGGAAACCTGCGTGGCAAAGCGGGCGATGCCGAAGTCGCTGAGTTTTACCTCGCCCTCCTCCGTGATCATGATGTTGGCGGGCTTAACGTCGCCATGAATGATGCCGGCATGGTGAGCGCGGCCGAGCGCGGTGGCCAGGTCCGCGGCCCACGAGCAGGCGCGTGGCCAGGGAATCGGCGACTCGGAAAGCACCTGCAGCAAGGTTCTTCCGTTCACGTACTCCATGACCAGGTAGGCTATGCCCGTTTCTTCCACACCGACGTCGAAGAGGTTGACGATGGCCGGGTGCGAGAGCTGGCCTACGATTTGCGCTTCTCGTAAGAATTGCTTCTGCTGGGGCGCTGCGCCGAAGGAGTGCACGAGGGTCTTGATGGCCACCGTGCGGCCAATGATTTTGTCCCGGGCTTTGTCCACGCGACTGGTGGCACCGAAACCCAGAGGGCCAACGATCTCGTAACGGTCTTTTTGCATCGTTGAGGGCAGAACGCACCCCGATTTTTGAGTCCGGAGTGAAACGAGATATTGAAGGAAAAACTGTGGAAAGAGAATGGGCCTGAAGTACAGGTGTGTACCAGCCTTCAGTACCACGTCCAACGGGCTAAGAGGATTCTGGTAGGACAGGAGTGGCGTTAAGTTGCTGATAAGCAGTGTCTTATATGCAATCAGGAACGCTGCCCGCGTGGCGGTCGGCGGTCAAAGTATTACGACAGGGCCATAAAGGATTAAGCCGAGCGCAGAAGCTGACCTACACGATCGCGGAGAGAAGAAGGCTGCGCCTGGGTCTGCGAAGGCACGTTGCGCCGGGACAACGGATGAAGCCGCTCTGCAAGTGTTTCTGCGGAAGCGCAGCGCTGGGACGGGTCCTTCGCCAGACAAGAGGCAATCAGTTCGTTAAAGGCCACCGGAACCGAAGGGTTCGCGTGCGAGGGTGGTAGCGGAGTGGAGGAGAGAATCCGCGAACAAATGCCCTGCAAGGAGTCGGCGTCGAACGGGCGGTGACCAGTCACCATTTCATACATGACCACGCCGAGAGAGAAGATATCCGAGCGGGCGTCTTGCGGCTTGCCAACGATCTGCTCGGGGCACCAGTAAGCGGGTGATCCGAGTAGCGGCGTGTCCTTGGAATCGCGGCTGGCCAGGCGAGCCATGCCGAAGTCGGTCAGCTTTACCCGCTCATCCTCAGTAATAAGAATGTTTGCCGGTTTGACGTCTCCATGAATTACGCCTTTGCGGTGGGCAACCCCCAGGGCAGTAGCGACCTCGGCGGCCCAGGCGCAGGCTTTAGAGCAAGGAATGCTGCCCTTTTCGAGTAGCTTCTCGAGAGGCTGGCCCTGAATAAACTCCATCACGAGGTAGGGGGTCTGGGAAGGCTCATCAATCCCCATATCATGTAGCGCGATCACCGCAGGGTGGGAGATTTGGCCGACCACGCGGGCTTCCTGCACAAATCGATTGCGGGCCTCGCCGCGCGCGAGTTGGGTGGGGAAAAGCTTGATGGCGACAATGCGCGCAATCAGCGGATCGAAGGCGCGCGCCACTCGGCTGTTGGCGCCCACACCGATGACTTCGAGAATTTCGTAACGGCCGACTTTTCGCGACTGCGGGTGAACATGCACGGGGACGTTCCTCTTAAGAAGCTCTTATGACTAGGATAAAGGATAGAAAGGATTGCGGGGAAAGGCATGAAGCGGAAGTTTCCAAAGGAGAAGTACGCGCGTACTAGGCCAAATTACCGAAAGCGTCAGCGTTGCGCTGGTGAGGTGCGCAGAGAAGCGAAGACTGGGTCAGCGGCGAACTTGCCGGGGAATTCGCGGACGTACGATTTCATCCCTGGATACAAGTGGTAGTGAAAGCCGAATGAATTCATTTCCGCGGCGGCTTGCTCCGGCGTCCAGTTTTGCTGCGCGATGCGATAGGTGGCGACCATGACGCCAGTGCGGTCTTCGCCGTAATAGCAGTGCACGAAAATTTTTTGCGTGGGATCTTGCTGAACGACTTTCAGAAATTGCGCAACTTTCGCATCACCGGGCGCGGACCAGCCGAGCACAGGAATGTTCACGAAACGCATGCCCAGCGATTCCGCTTGCGCGCGCTCCCAAGCCACGGGACCGCTATTCCCGCGCAAATCAACGATGGTGGTGACGCCGAGTTTTTTCAGCTCGGCCAGACCCTGCGCCGAAGGCTGCGCGCCTCGCAACAGCATTTCGCTGACTTTTCCAGCGTTCGGTACGCCGGCCAGTTTCAATTTTTCTGCTGGGGCGCCGAAAGAAGCGCGGGCCATCGCAGGCTGCGCGGAAATGTCCGCAACCGTTTGCGCATCCGAGGGGCCTGTCGCAACCGTGACAAGGCCTACGGCTAGAGTAGTTTTGCACAAGCTGGAAAAAAGGAGCCTGTTCACCATAGTTGAGATGCTTTAGTGTACTCCGAGAGATGGCTGAAAGCGGATGCAAAGGGAAACGCTGGACTTGGAACGTGACCACTACAAATAGACATGGTACGAAAACGTCAACGACATTTAGCGTTTTTCTCTTGACAGGAATTCCGCAGAAGTTGATACTTCGCATCGCTGACTTTGGGGAGCGTGGTAGCGCCCGGGCCGGTTTTTCTTGATTCTAGGGAAGTGACCGGCTTAGAAACCACGTAGCCGCCGAGCACCAAACAACAAAAGAACGCGACCTCTTGCGGTGCAAAGGATGCGCTGTCGAGGAGCTGCCGTGAAGCCTTCCGAAATGAGGAGGCTCAGGCTGGCTATTTGCGTTTTGCAACGAAAGAGGGCGCTGACACAGAATTCCGATTCGTAAGGAGGCTGCATTTTTTACCTGAGTGCAGCCTCCTTACGGCTCTATAGGGTCAGTGTTGCGAGCCGATGGAACCCAGCAGTAGTAAACTAGAAGGGTCGCCTCTGAGTCGAGGGCACCCGAAGCGCGGAGGGACGGATGGCTACAGTGAAGCCGGCACTACACGGCAAATCGGTGGAAACAGGAACGCACGCGGACCACACCAGTGCTCGCAAGGGATTGGTGTTTAGACGCCGCTTCACGGACGGCAAGACCTCCGCGTTCGACATGGTGGAGTGGGAGAAGCGCACCGCGCTCATCGGCAACGAAAAAGGCGCCACCATCTTCCGTCAGGAAGGTGTCGAAGTCCCCAAGAACTGGTCGCAAACCGCCACGAACATCGTGACCAGCAAGTATTTCCACGGCAAGCCGGGCACCAGCGAGCGCGAAAACTCCGTCCGCCAGCTCATCAGCCGCGTGGCCAACACCATTGTGCGCTGGGGCGAAGAGGGCGGCTATTTCGCCGACGCGGAGTCCCGCGACGCTTTCCGCGACGAGCTGACGCATTTGCTCGTCGAACAAAAGATGGCGTTCAACTCGCCCGTATGGTTCAACGTGGGCGTGCAGCCCAAGCCGCAATGCTCGGCGTGCTTCATCAATTCCGTCCACGACAGCATGGAATCGATCATGGGGCTGACGCGCACCGAAGGCATGCTGTTTAAGTGGGGTTCCGGGACGGGCACGAACTTTTCGACTCTGCGCGGCAGCAAGGAAACGCTTTCCGGCGGCGGCATTGCGTCCGGTCCGGTGAGCTTCATGAAGGGCTTCGACGCCTTCGCGGGCGTGATCAAGAGCGGCGGGAAGACCCGGCGGGCGGCGAAAATGGTGATCCTGAACGTCGATCATCCGGACATCGTGGAATTTATCGAATGCAAGATGAAGGAAGAGCGCAAGGCGCATGTGCTGATCGCGCAGGGTTACGATTCGGGCATCGACGGCGACGCGTATAGCTCGATTTTCTTCCAGAACGCCAACCACTCCGTGCGCGTGACGGACGATTTCATGTGCGCGGCCGAAGAAGACCGGGACTGGTGGACCCGCAACGTAACGGATGGCCAGCCGGCGGACAAACTGCGCGCGCGCGACTTGCTCGCGAAGGTGGCGGATTCCACGTGGCACTGCGGCGACCCCGGCATGCAGTACGACACCACCGTCAATCGCTGGCACACCTGCAAGAACACGGCGCGCATCAACGCCTCGAATCCTTGCAGCGAATACATGTTCCTGGATGACACGGCGTGCAACCTTGCTTCGCTCAATCTGATGAAGTATCGCGCGTCGAATGGCCAATTTGATGTCGAAGCCTTCAAACATGCGGTGGACGTGACCATCACCGCCCAGGAAATCCTGATCGACAACGCCAGCTACCCCACTCCGAAAATTGCTGACAACTCGCACGCCTTCCGCCCGCTCGGCCTCGGCTACGCGAACCTGGGCGCGCTTCTCATGTCCATGGCCCTGCCCTACGATTCCGACGAAGGCCGCGACGTCGCCGGCGCCATCACCGCGCTGATGTGCGGCGAAGCCTACGCGCAATCATCGCGCATCGCCGAGCGCATGGGCCCCTTCCCTGGCTACGAAGTGAACACCGAGCCGATGCTCGACGTCATCCGCATGCATCGTGACGCTATGCGCGGCATCCAGCCCGACCACGTGCAGCCGGAGCTGTACCTCGCCGCGCAGGAGTCTTGGGACACCGCGCTGCATCACGGCGAAAAGTTCGGCTTCAAGAACTCCCAGGTCACCGTGCTCGCCCCCACCGGAACCATCGGCTTCATGATGGACTGCGACACCACCGGAATCGAGCCCGACCTCGCGCTGGTCAAGCACAAAAAACTCGTAGGCGGCGGACTGATCAAAATCGTCAACAACACTGTGCCCGAAGCGCTGATGAAGCTGGGCTACACTCCGGAACAAAGCAGCGAGATTGTTTCGCACATCGACAAGCAAGGCACCGTGGAAGGCGCTCCGTATTTGAAGCCCGAGCATCTTCCCGTCTTTGACTGCTCGCTAGCGCCCGCGGGCGGCGGACGCTCTATCAGTTGGACCGGTCACGTGAAAATGATGGCCGCCGCGCAACCGTTCCTTTCCGGCGCAATCTCCAAGACCATCAACATGCCCGAGGAATCGACGATCGACGACATCTCCCAGGCGTACATTCTCTCCTGGAAGATGGGACTGAAGGCCGTGGCCATCTACCGCGACAATTCCAAACGCTCGCAGCCGCTCTCTGCGGCCGGGCAGAAGAAGGATGAGAAGTACGCGGAAGCGGCTGCGGGTGCCGTGGAGCCGGCTCAACGTGAACTTTTTCCGCGAGCACAGCGCGAGAAGATGCCGGCCGAACGCGCTTCCGTGACCCACAAATTCAGCATCGGCGGCCACGAAGGCTACATCACCGTGGGCATGTACGAGGACAATCGCCCCGGCGAAATTTTCATCAAGATGTCCAAAGAGGGCTCGACCCTGTCGGGCATCATGGACGGCTTGGCGCTCACCATTTCGCTGGGCTTGCAATACGGCGTGCCGCTCAAAGTCTTCGTCGACAAATTGCTCAACACGCGTTTCGAGCCTTCCGGCATCACCGCGAATCCCAACATTCGCTTTGTTTCCTCCGTGCTCGATTACATTGCGCGTTGGCTCGGCGGGCGTTTCATTTCTTCCGATTACCTGAAGCTGAATGGCGAGCAAGCCGCGACGGTGCACGCCGCGGCGCCGGCAGCGGCTGTGAGCGCGGAAGCATTGCGCCTGTCGCCGCCGGTCACCATTCCGACGTCCTCCAAACCGCGCGACGCCCATGAAGGCGCGCCGACCTGTTCCGAGTGCGGCATGCTGATGGTGCCCAACGGGGCCTGCTACAAGTGCGAGAACTGCGGCAGCACTTCTGGCTGCAGCTAGCTTCTCAGAGCCGCCGCATGAACCAGGAGAGGCCCACAAGGCGATGAGCACATCCCAACCCGGCGCGGCGATGGCGGCAAGTCTTGCTCCCCTCAAACCCAAGACCAGAGGCTTTCTTCGCATCGCGCGGCATGGCGTTGGACCCGGCGCGATGTACGTGATCACCTATCACCGCCTCGAGCAGATGGAAGCCTCGCGCCCTCGCCCCGTGGCAGCCGAAAGCGCGCAGGCGCTGATCGAGTTGCTGGAGCGCATCGGGATTGACTTCCGGCTCAGCGAAGTACGCGGCGCCCTGGAAGACGTACTGCGCTTCGGCTCCGCGAATATCCCCGACTTGTGGCTCTCCGACGACGAGATGATCGAGAGAGGTTTAGTCGAGAGCTAAACGCCAAATAAAGCGAGAAATGCCAGCGCCGAACAAACGCTTTCCATCGGCGCTTTTAATTTTGCACAGCGCTTCGCGATGCGATCAGCGCGAGCGGGGCCGCAGCGGCGGACGCGCGGTCAGCGGACGCGGGCGCATGCGGAAGCGCGGGCCGAGCGGCGGTGGCACGTTACGCAGGGAATCGCCGCAGCACGGGCAGCGGCCTTCGTCGCTGAATGCCCGGGTTGCGTCGGCGCGCAGCCAGTGGCCTCGTGCTTCGCATTGCGGATTAATGCATTGCACGGTGAAGCCCGGCAAATACTGCATGTCGTTTTCCCTCAGCGGCCGTAGCGCCTTTGCGGCGAGGCCTGTCGCGAGACCCGAGTTCCCCTGGGACGAACGGATGTTGGCGCGGATTGTGGCCCAAGCTCGCCGTGGTGTCAAGACAAAAGACCACAATATATTGGGGTACACTTGCTACGGCGCCGCGCGTAGTAGATGATAGACGCGACGGGGCGACGCAGTGCTCGGTCGCAAGAGCGCAGGCAGAACTCATCGCACGTAATATTCGCGCGCGATGGTGCACACTCGCCAGCGCCACAGGAGGCAGTCATGGCGAACGTGACGCGGGGCGGTGGGGACTTCGGAAGTTCGTTGCCGCCCATGCCCAATATTCGGCTGGCGGGCTCACGCATTTTGCAGATTGGGATCGCTGTCGTTGTACTCTTGCTTTTGCTCTGGAGCACGACCTCGATTCCCACCGGTAATGTTGGCGTGCTGACCCTTTTCGGGCGCGTGACCGGCGAAACGCTGCCGGAAGGCATCCATCTGATCAATCCATTGAAATCGGTGCAAAAGCTTTCCGTGCAGACGCAGTCGGTCAAGGAAAGCGCCAACGTCCCTTCCAATGAAGGATTGATCCTGGCGCTGGATACGTCGCTGCTGTTCCGCCTGGACAAGAGCAAAGCTGCGTTCGTGTACCAGACCGTCGGCGACAATTACGCCGAGAAAATCGTGGAGCCCACGCTGCGCGCCGCGATCCGTGCCGCCACTTCCGCGCACACCGCCAACGCGCTGTACACCAACGCCCGCGAGCTGGTGCAGTCACAAATTCAAGATGAGCTGACCAAGGAACTCGCGCCCCGCGGCGTCATCGTCGAAAACGTGCTGCTCCGCGACGTGCAGTTGCCCGCCATGCTGAAAGGCTCGATCGAGGCCAAACAGCAAGCCGAACAGGACGCGTTGCGCATGAGCTTCATCCTGCAGAAAGAAAAGCAGGAAGCGGAGCGCAAGCGCATCGAAGCGCAGGGCATCGCGGATTTTCAAAAGATCGTTGCGCAGGGCATCAGCCCGCAGTTGCTGGAATGGAAAGGCATCGAAGCCACGGAAAAACTGGCCACGAGCGCGAACGCGAAAGTCGTGATAATCGGCAATCCCAAGAACGGGCTGCCTCTCGTGCTGGAGCCGAAATAGGGCGCGAACCGTAACTATGCTTGCGGAGGAGCGCTGGGCGGGTTTTCGCTTTGCGGTGGCGGCGTCGCTTTCTTCCCCGTTGTCTTGCGATGGCTCTTCAATTCTTCCAGCGCAGCCAGGCGGGTCTTGAGCCGCTCGATTTGCGCCTGCTTGTCATTGATTTGCTGCCTCTCGCTGTCCAGATTGCTCTGGCCCACGGTGTCGTGCGCGTAATCAGTTTTTGACAAATACGAATCTTGATCCAGAGCTAGCTGGCGCCGCAAAACATCCAAATCCTTTTCCGCCTGCGTGATTTTCAACTTAAGGCTGGCAATATCCGCGTCTTGAGCGGCGGCTTCCTTTTCCGCGTCTTCGTCCGCGGCTTGAGCGGCCGCAACGGCCTCCGCGCTGGGCGGCTCGGTTTCCAGCTGTGGCGGAGCCATCACATTAAAGCCGGCCTTGCCGGGCTTGAATTCGTGCCGGTCCAGTTCGTCATCGGTGATGACTTTGGAGGACTTCGCGGCATTTTTCTTTTGATCGCGAGCGCGCCGCGCGGCATCCGCTACGGACGCGTCTGACGACGCGGATTGTTGCGCCTGCGCATCTTGCGATTGCGCCAACGTTGCAATCGGCAAGGTAACGCCCGCGCCGAGCAGCGCGGCAATCACTCGCAGTAGGCTAAAGAGTCGCATGGATTTTGGTCCTCGCTACACGCTGGGACAAAATCAGGATACGCCGGCGCTTTTGCCGAGGCAATCATTCGCCTGCCGCCTGTGCGAATCAGGCAACCTCCATGACGCCGCAACGCGAACACTCTTTGATGCGTCTTAATTCAGAATCTTGCAAGCGTTCCCGGGCTTTGCGCCGTCCAAGAGTTGCAGCCCCGCGTCTCGGGGTGCATACTCCCGGACCGAAGCCCGGCAAGGGCTCGAAAGGAAATGGATGCGGACGGGTCTGGCTTTTGGCGTGGTGATGCTCTGGTGCGGGTTGTTGTTCCCTCCGTTCGTGGCCGCAGAACGTCCGGCTTTCACAACCGTGGCTGCCAAAGCCTCTGATGCACAAACCGCGCCGCAACGCCCTTCTCCCACACAAACGCCGGTTCCGGGAATGCCGAAGTCGGAACGCGTCGAACCGCAACACGGGAAAACCGAGCAGTACACGCTATCCGAGGATCGTTACGAAAAAGCGGTAGCGTATTCGCGCGCGGCCTACGCTCTTTATTTTGTCTCCTATTTCGTGAGCTTCGTGGTCCTGCTCTTGCTCCTTCGGCTCGGTGTCGCCGCCAGGTTCCGCGATTTTGCTGAACGCATCACCGGCCGCCGCTGGCTCCAGGCTTTCGTGTTCGTGCCCATGCTGTTCTTGACCTGCGACATTTTCGATTTGCCGGTGCGCTTGTATTGGCATTCCTTGTCCTTGCGCTACGAACAATCCGTGCAACACTGGGGCTCGTGGTTTTGGGATTGGACCAAGGAAGAGTTGGTGGGGACGTTTTTCGCATTGATTCTCGTCTTGATTCTCTTTGCCGTGATTAGGCGAAGCCCGCGTCGTTGGTGGTTGTACTTCTGGCTTGCAGCGCTGCCCATCTTCCTGGGGATTATCTTTATCAATCCGCTGGTCATCGATCCGTTGTTCAACAAATTCGAACCGCTTGACAAGGAACATCCCCAGCTAGTGGACGCCATTCAAAAGTTGACCCACAACGCCGGAGTGCCGATACCCAGGGAACGCATCTTCCTGATGCGCGCCAGTGAGAAGAGCAACGAGATCAACGCCTACGTAACAGGGCTCGGAGGCTCCAAACGCGTGGTCGTTTGGGACACCACGCTACAAAAGACCGCCAACGACGAAGCGCTCTTTATTATTGGGCACGAACTCGGCCATTACGTGCTGGGGCATGTTTGGAAGGGATTCGTGTATGGCGCTCTTGGGCTGCTCGTTACTTTGTATCTCATCTTTCGCGGCTTGCATTGGATGCTCGGGCGCTGGGGCAGAACCTGGCAACTCTATGGCTTGGAAGATTGGGCTTCGCTCGCCGCTTTTCTCCTGTTGCTGCAAATCGTCATGTTCTTCGCATCGCCCGTGGTGAACGGCGTCAGCCGCATGCAGGAGCACGCCGCGGATGTCTATGGCCTGGAAGTAATTCACGGCATCGTGCCGAATTCAGAGGAAGTGGCCGCGCATGCCTTTCAGATTTTGGGGCAAGTGGACCTCTCCGATCCGAATCCTCCTGTGTTCATTACTTTTTGGCTTTACTCGCATCCGCCGCTGGCGGAACGCCTCGTATTCGCGCACAGCTATGATCCGTGGTCGAGAGGCGAATCGCCGAAGTACGTGAAAGCGCAGGCCAACTGAAGTTACGAGGCCTGGCGGCGAGCGAAGCTGGCTACTTTGTGCCGGTTCCCGCAGATGGCCATCGAGCACCAGCGACGGCGGTGCGTGCGCGATTTATCGCTGAAGAAAAGCCCACATCCGGGATTGGCGCACATACGCAATCGCGCCTGTGTTCCTTCCACAATAATCTCTGCTGCGGATCGCGCGACGGCAGCCAACAGCCAGTCCAGGCCTCCCTCGCGGGCCTGGAATTCCATTTTCCATGTGCTTCCTTCGAGCACCAATTCGTCGTGCCCTTCCGTGATGCGAAGAATTTGGTTGATAGGTTCGGCCCATTCGCGCGCAATGCTTTCTTTTCGCACAATAGCGCCAAAGGCCCTCCGCAACGCATCGCGAAGGCGCACGGAGCGCGACAGCAGGGTCTGTGCTGCGTCCGGATCAGAGCCGGAAAGAGCGAAAAGACTGGCCCCGCGCTCTGCCGAAACAATCTGTGCGGCCTGCAGGAAAGCGATCAATTCTTCCCAGGACAAGCTCCGCGCAGGAGCGCCGGGATACGACGGGATGTTGGCAAAATCGATGGCAAGCCGGCCGCCGAGCAAAACAACAGGAGCAGCGACGTCATCCGATGGCAAGGTAAGCTCCGCCGATAACCGGTTAACTCTATCACGCCGGTTAGACACCCACCACTACCATTTTGCTTGGCTTGGAATCCAATATTCGTCCGCCGAAGGCCAAAAAACGTAGTATGTAATGACTTGAGGAGTTGCGTTTCGAATGAAGAATCCGTCCCATTTTTTGCCGCCTGCTCTGGCCTTGATCCTAGCTATAACTTGCCAGGCGGGACCCTCGCAGAATGCTGCCAGTACGGGCGCTAGTGTGCGCGTGCCCGTAGTCTTGGAATTGTTTACATCCGAAGGCTGCTCAAGCTGTCCGCCCGCGGACGCTTTGCTTGCAAGACTTGCAGAACAACAGCCGGTCGTGGGCGCGGAAATCATTGCGCTCGAAGAGCACGTCGATTACTGGGACCACGAAGGTTGGACCGATCCGTTTTCCTCGGCACAATGGACGCAGCGTCAGCAGGTTTATGCCTCAGGGTTCGCGGATCGTGGCGTCTATACGCCGGAATTGGTCGTCAATGGACGCTCCGGATTTGTCGGCAGCCGCGAGGGCGAAGCCTATCGAGCCATCGCAAGTGCTGTCGCGCAGCCCCGCACGGACATCTCCGTATCGCTGCTGAAGTCAGAAAAGCACGACCATGAGCAAGTCAAGGTCGAGGTTGGAAAGCTCCAGGGCGCTCAGCAGGGCGAAGTCGCAGAGGTCTGGCTGGCCATCACAGAAACGGCGCTGCATTCCTCCGTCAGCGGCGGTGAAAATGCCGGTCGCGATCTGCACCACGCCCCGGTGGTGCGCTGGCTTCATAAAGCTGGTACAAGCAACCTCAACGCGACGCCTTCTTTCGCCGGTGAGTCAGACTTGAAGCTGGATTCAGCATGGAAGCGCAATAACTTGCGCATCGTCGCCTTCGTGCAGGAAAAGCGCAGCCATCATATTCTCGGCGCCACCGTCGCACGTTTCGAACCATAATCTGTACATGAGCGACGCAAGCTTTTTGAGTCCTGAAGGTTCGCCGCAGATAAGTCCGCCGCGCGCCGAGCGCGGCGTATTTCATAGCCAGTCTCTCCTGTTCGTTCTCTTGCGCGTTGGTATTTACATTGCTCTCGCAGAGGGAATCACCTTCGCGCTGCAATGGATCATGGTGGCGCTGTCGGCCGGAGAGCGTTCCTTGTACTCGCCGACGATCCTGACGATTTCGGAAGGAAGTTCGCTCGCAGGCGCCTTTGCCGCGGGAATCGCAATGTCGCACTTGGAAGGGCGCTCGTTTGGCGATTACGGCCTTCCGTTGCGCGGCGCTTTCGGAAAATTGTTTTGGCAGGGCGCATTGTTCGGGCTGGCGGAAATCAGCGCCGTGATCGGCGTGATTGCTACGCTGGGCTCCTATCATTTCGGCGCCTTGGCGATTCACGGAGCGGATCTACTTCGCTGGGCGCTATTCTGGGGCGCGTTCTTCGTCCTGGTCGGGCTGTATGAAGAATTCGCATTCCGCGGGTACGTACAGTTTACGCTGGCACAAGCCGTCCGATTCTGGCCCGCTGCGGTGTTGCTCTCCGCCGCATTTGGATTTGTGCACAGGACAAATCCGGGTGAGAGCAAGATGGGCGTAGCGGGGGTTGTGCTCACAGGCTTGTTCTGGTGCCTCACTTTGCGCCGCACTGGAAATCTGTGGTTTGCGGTGGGCATGCATGCCAGCTTCGATTTCGGCGAAACATTTCTGTATTCCGTTCCGGACAGTGGCGTTGTATTCCCGGGACATCTTTCCAACGCGACCCTCGCCGGGCCCGCTTGGCTGACCGGCGGAAGGGCCGGACCCGAAGCCAGCGTGTGTGATTTCACGATGCTTCTTATCTTTTTCTATGTGTTTCACCGCCTCTACCCGGCTCGCACTCAGAGCTCATTGCCAGACAGCGCCTGACACAAACCCGAATTCACCTGTCGCATCGCGCGGTCTGCTACACTGGCGCGCTTCACGAATATTTCTGCAACGCCATGAACCTTTCTGCAAGGCAACGCCGCGCGCTCGAATCCATCTGCGATACCTTCGCGCCCGCCTGCGATGGCTGGCCCTCCGCATCGAAGCTCGGCGTTCCCGATGCGATCGCGCGCGGCCTGGAATTCAATCCCCGCAGTGCGGATCGCGCGCAATTCCTGCAACTGCTGGATTTCTGGGATTTGCGTTTTCACAGCCTCTTTGCAATCGGCAGGTTCGCGTCTTTTTCATCGTTGGCGCCAAAAGCTCGCGAGTGGGTATTGCTTTCCTGGGCAGACAGCAACATCAAGCGGCGGCGCGCCGCGTTCCAGGCGCTGCGCAAAGCCATCGGATTGCTCTACGTCATGTTGCCGACTGCGGGCGTTGGCAAGAGTACCGTCTGCGGAAAGTTTGGCTACCCGGGTCCGTTGGGTGTGCAGCGCACCGACGCGCAACGCGCGCTGCGCGCGGTCGCGCCCACGACTGATTTGGATTTGTGCTGCGATGTTTGCGTGATCGGCTCTGGCGCAGGCGGAGCAACCGCCGCGGCGGTGCTCGCCGAAGCGGGATGCGATGTAATCGTTCTGGAAGCGGGCGGCTATTTCGATGATGCGGATTTTGACGGCGACGCGTTGCGCGGCTTTGAGCGGCTGTACGCGGAAGCGGGAAACGCGGCGACCTGGGATCAGAGTGTCAATCTGCTCGCCGGAGAATGCTTGGGCGGCGGCACGGTGGTCAATTTCTGCACGTCGTTTCGCACTCCGGATGACGTGCGGGCGGAGTGGGCGAGCGCGGGAGTTCCCTGGTTTGCGTCGGAGGACTACACGCGGAGCCTGGATGCGGTCTGCGCGCGGCTGTCGGTCAACCTGGAGCACAATCGCGTCTCCGCGCGCGAACAGATTTTGCAGCGCGGCCTGCAATCGCTGGGCTGGCATTGCGCGGCGATGCCGCGCAACGTTATCGGCTGCGAGCAAGACACAATTTGCGGCTACTGCGGCTTCGGTTGCGCCATCGGAGCAAAACAATCTGCGGTAAAAACGTGGCTTGCCGATGCGCAAGAAGCAGGCGCGCGGCTTTTTGTCGAAACGCGGGCCGAGCTCGTTCGCGTGGAATCTGGCAGCGCCGTTGGCGTGGAAGCGCGCACGCGGCGCGGGCAACGCGTGAGCGTGCGCTGCAAAACTGTTGTCATTGCGTGCGGCGCGATTCACACTCCGGCACTGCTACTGCGCTCCGGCCTGCGCAGTGAACACATCGGCCGCCATTTACATCTTCACCCCGTCTCCAATGTCTCCGGCATCTTCCCGGAAGAGATCCGCCCGTGGGAAGGCACCATGCAGGCCGTTTATTCCGATCAGTTTCGTTTTTTGAGCGGCAATTACGGCGTGAAATACGAAACCACCGCGCTGCAGCCATGCATCCACGGCGCTGTTCTTCCTTGGCGCGACCCGCAACACTATCGTTTGTTGCTCAGCAAGCTTCCGCAGACCGTGGGCATTGGGACGCTGCTGCGGGATCGCGACGGCGGCCGCGTCACGGTTGACCGTGATGGTAACCCGGTTTCCCACTACGCGCTCTCCGGCTTTGACCGCAAAAATCTTCGCCACGGTTTCATCGGCGCGGCGCGCATCCTGGAAGCTGCGGGCGCAGAGCTGATCTTTTCGCCGCACGCCAAGTGGTGCGCGTATGAGCCCGGGCGCTGGGGCTCGCTTGGAAGCTTTGAACAAGCCGTGGATTCCGCCGGATGGGATGCCGGGCAGCTCGCGTTGTTTTCGTTCCACATCATGGGCAGCACGCGTATGGGCGGTTCGCCCGAGACATCTGCGACCAATCCCGAGGGCCAAACGTGGGAGGTTCGCAACCTGTATGTCATGGACGGCTCCGCGTTCCCGAGCGCTTCGGGAGTGAATCCCATGATTTCCATCGAAGCCATTGCCCACCACAATGCTTCCGTCCTGGCGGTGCGACTTCGGTCGTAGCCCAGCCCCGACTTGTAGCGACGCGGGGGGTACACCCCCGTGGTGACGGGAAGTATGCGTAATCGAATGAGCGCACAGGGGATAGAGGCGCCACGTGGCGGATATGAGGGGGGAAGCGAGGCTCGGCGCGGAAGTGTTGGGGTACCCTCACCCCGGGTGTTTTGTGAAAAGAGGCTGTAACTTACTGATTCTAAAGGGCGACGACCCAAAAAAGAGCGTCAAGAGGCTGCAATTACTTGAACGCAAAGAGCTTAGTCTTGCGGGGAGGCTGCGGAGGGAGGTTATCCGTCGAGCTAACATGGCGGAAATTATCATATCAGTATACCGTTTGTCAAGCATGTTTTTTGGTGATGTGTCCGGGTCTAGTTCGGCCTTCATTTCTTTCCGGGTCAATAGAGCCTCCTCAACTTGTTTCGTTTCTACCCATGAACTTCACCCTCCACGTCACTGAGGCGTGCAGCCATGCGTGTAAACATCGCAGTTACAACAGTTTACATGGCGAAACGGCTTGGCTACACACCTGCCGATACTTAAGCTATTAGATGGATACGACTTATAAAGCCGTTCGATTGGAGCACGGTTTGGCTGAACTCAGTGTTTACGTGGACGCAGCACGAAAGGTTTGGTACCCGCGATTCACATGTTTTAGTACGTATAGTACATTGCTTCGTTTCGGGCCCTGGCGCTACCTTTTGTTTGCAGCAGGAACGATTCACTAGTTTGACGAGGTACAGCAAAATGCGGCAAACGGTAACTGACAAGAGGCAACGCGGCGTTTCAATGATCGAGATACTGGTCGGTGTTGCCCTCCTAATGACGCTTCTAGGTTTCGCCGTCCCTTCCGTAACGACGGTTATGCGAACGTACCGAATCTCCGGCGATGCGCGGAGCATTTCCGTTGCGCTTAATATGGCCCGCATGCGCGCGGCTGCCGATTATAGTCATGCGCGCGTAAACGTAAATCTCACCGGCAACACCTTTCGCGTGGAGGTATGGAACAAGGTCCTCGGATGCTGGCAAACCGACGGGGGTTCCAACAATTGCCCCCAAACAATCAGCCCCGTCACCAGCCTCGGACAAGGTGACATCTTCGGATTCGGTACGCTAACCGCAGGACCCACGGCGGCGACAGCCGCTATCGCCCTGGCACCGATTTGCAAGACGGGCGTCGCGGGCCCAGCCCCCGGTGCGAACATCGCCAACACCGCATGCATCGAGTTTAATTCGCGCGGATATCCGGTGGACAGTACCAACACGTTAGTCGCGAGCGACGCGATCTATATCAGGAATAGCAATAGCCAGACGTTCTGCTTCGCCGTCGCGGTGCCAATCGCCGGTCAGCCTGCGACGTATAGCTACAACGGGGCAGCGTGGGCCGTATTCTAGAGGAGCTTGGACAAATGGCTAAAGAACTCACGCTCAGATGGGGAAAGCGCTCGCGGAACAATGCGCGGCTAGAGCGCGGCGTAACTATGATCGAGACCATGATCGCCGTCGCCATTCTGTTGATCGTGGTCGTGGGGGTTCTGCCTGTCTTCACCGTGGGTTTTCAAGTGACGGAGCAGCAGGGAGACATCTCTACCCGGACGTCCGAGTACGCCCAGGACAAAATGGAATCGCTGCTGAAATTGGACTTCTTGGACAGCACTACGGATACGACGAAGTTTCCTCCCGTCGCCGGGGGAACCGGGTTGGGCGGAGCAATGGCCGGCAGTACGACTGTCGGGGCCGTTCCGCCTGCGGCCGCCGTGGCGAACTATGTTGATTATTATGCCTACGATGGAACATACCAAAACGGGACTGCCGCGGGAGCATATTACACGCGCCAGTGGAGTATTACGACCGATGCCACTGGCACGTTGAAGACCATCACGGTAGCCGTCACTTCCGTGCAAAAGTCCGGTGTGCTGGGTATTGCGCCCTCCACGACGCTGGTTTGTGTCAAGTCAAGCGGATTGTAGGCCGCTTGCGAAAGGTGCTTGATAATGTTTGCTCATTCTGACGACGACGGATTTTGCGGAAAGCATCTATGGGCCTCTGCCCACAGGCTTCCTGTTGCGTATAAGAAGCCGCTCGGCGCAGAAAGATCTCTCGGCTTGCGCTCCTGTCCTGCAAAATGCGCGGGCTTCTCACTGCTCGAACTGCTGGTGAGCATAACCGTCCTGGTGGTGATTTCGGGTGGAGTCCTTTCCGTCATTGGCTTCTATCAAAAATCCTTTGGACGAACCGAAATTCGCTCCGATATGTACGAAAACGTGCGGGGCGTCGCAGAGCTGATGGAGCAAGAAATCGGACAGGCCGGCTTGGTGAGTTTGCCTGCGTCGACGCTCACTTCGGCCGTTGCTCCTAGTGTATTGGCACAAACGGTTAACGTTTCCTCGACGACCTCAATGTTCGTCGGTGAACAGTTGCTGGTGGATGCGGGCAACAGTGAAGAATTAGTGACCGTCACCGCCTTGACTGCGACGACGATCAAAGCCATCTTCGCCAAGGCGCATAGCATCGTCCCCACCGCCCCCCCCATCACCGCTTTGGGCGTCTTCCCCAGCGGAATCGTTCCTCCAGGGGCGGCCGACCCCTCAACGGCCAACGTGCTGAACATTTTTGGCGACATCAACGCCGACGGTTCGCTGGTATATGTGCGTTATACGTGCACTCCGGGAACCTCCGCCGCGCCGGGAACCCTCACGCGGTCGGTTACCACCATCACGCCGGGTGTTAACGCGATTGGCGCGAGTCAGACGCTGCTATCGACCCTCATAGGCGGTGCGGGCTTGGCCTGCTTCCAATATGTTTCCCAAGCCTCCACTTCCGGCTTTACATTTGTTAGCAACGTCGGGTTCACGCTGAGTGTGCAGGCAACGAGGCCGGACCCGCAGACCTTGCAGTACTCGACGATGACCAAGTCATTTCTGAACTTGGCGCCACGCAATGTCTTGGCGGGCCTGGAGTGGGCCAACAATAACACAGGTATTACGCCGGCGCTCTGCCCCAACAATTCGAGCTGCCGGCTTCAGGCCGCACCGGCTAACGTGTCGCTTTATTGACATTGCGTTGAAATTGCAACGCTGAACGGTAGGAGGAAATAGGTTATGAGCAAGCAAAAGAATCTTAAGCGATCGGACCGAGGCTTCGCCTTGATCTTCGCCATGCTGGCAATGCTGGTGCTTGGCCTACTGGCCGCTACGGTCATGTTTACGTCCCAGGGGCAGGCTTTGACGGGTCTCAACTACCGGCTGACGGCCCAGTCGCGCTATGCGGCGGAGGCCGGCGTGCAAAGCACGATGAACTGGCTCGCGTCGGCCAGCTATACCGCCCCCACCGTCTTCGCCTCGTACGATA
>Ga0307475_10000605_pt1 | contig 21597 bp, 13 predicted proteins | sample atmos_gasesECM1C_FD_203317 | JGI IMG/M metagenome (GOLD analysis project Ga0307475, IMG submission 203317) | Hardwood forest soil microbial communities from Morgan-Monroe State Forest, Indiana, United States - atmos_gasesECM1C_515 | ecosystem: Environmental > Terrestrial > Soil > Temperate... | reverse complement strand
CAACAGTAATGTATCGCCGGACGCGGAAGCCTATCGCGTCGCAGACTTGCTGCATTCCGCGGCCATTCACTTGCTGCGCAAGGTGCGTGCGCAGGATCGCAGCGCGGGAATCGGGCCGGCGCAGCTCTCCGCGCTTTCCGTGCTGGTTTTTGGCGGGCCGCGCTCCCTCAAGGAGTTGGCCCAGGCCGAACAAGTGCGGCCTCCGACCATGAGCCGCATCGTAGTCGGCCTGGAGCGCACGCGTTTGCTGCGCCGGCAAACCACCGACGACAAACGGCGTATGCTCCTGGAGGCCACAGCGCGCGGAGTGAAGATTTTGCAGGAAGGCAGGCGAAGACGTGTGCAGATGTTGGTGCGCGCATTGCAAGAATTGTCGGCGGGCGAACTGCGCGAAGCAGCCACGGCCGCGGAATTCATGCGCAACCTGGTCGGAAAGCTCGAGTCGTAACAGTAATGACCAACGAACCTAGATTAAATAAAAGAAAAAGCGCCACGGTGAGAGCCGAAAAGCCGGTGGGGCGCGACGTCACCCGCCCGGGCCCTTCCCTAAAGGAAAGATTCGCCATCGGCAAAGCGCTGCGCCGACGCGCGACGCGAAGCGCGCAAGGGAAGTGGGTGCCGCCCGCAAACCGGTTTGATCCCATTGAATTGCTGAAAAAATCGGATCAGGGAAGATTGCCGGAGCTTTTGCCGATTCGATACGCGCGGATGCGCCAGTCGACGTTCGGCTTCTTCCGCGGCGCTGCCGCGGTAATGGCCGCCGATTTGGCTACCACTCCACGAACGGGCTTGCACGTTCAGGCTTGCGGCGATTGTCACGTCAGCAATTTTGGCGGATTCGGTTCGCCGGAGCGGCGCCTCGTTTTTGACATCAACGACTTTGATGAAACGTTGCATGCTCCGTGGGAATGGGATGTGAAACGGCTGGCCACCAGTATCGTGCTTGCCGGACGGCAAAAGGGCGACGGCGAACATTCTTGTGAGAAGGCCGTGCTTGCAGCGGTGGCGAGCTATCGAAAACGCATGCACCACTACGCGAAAATGCGCTCGCTGGAAGTGTGGTACTCGAAACTGGACGCCGATATATTGATAGACAAGGCCAAGACTAAGAGAGCCCGGAAATACTGGGAACAGATAGAAAACAAAGCAAAGTTGCAAACGGCCGAGCATGTTTTTCCGCGCATGACTGAGATCGTGAAGGGTGTGCCGCGGATCATCGACAATCCGCCGCTGATTTATCATCCCCGTCAGCGGATCAAGCAAGGTAAAAGAGTGCGCGAAATGTTTCGCCGCTACCGCTTGACTCTCCCGGAAGAGCGGCGCGTCATCATTGATCGCTACCATATTGTGGACATCGCGAGAAAAGTTGTGGGCGTAGGCAGCGTAGGCACCAGATGCGCCGTGGTTTTGCTTATGGCCGGCAAGGGTGACCCGTTATTTTTGCAATTCAAGGAGGCGCTTCCGTCGGTGCTGGAACCCTACGCTGGAAAGAGCCGCTATCGCTATCACGGCGAACGGGTAGTCACCGGTCAACGTATGCTGCAGGCGGCCAGCGACATTTTTCTGGGTTGGACGCGTGACGATCAGGGGCACGATTATTACTTCCGCCAGCTCCGCGATATGAAGATGACTATCAACGTGGAAGATATGCCCAGGCAAGATTGGCTCGAGTACCTCGAACTGTGTGGCTGGACACTGGCGCGAGCGCATGCGCGTACCGGAGATCCGGCGCAGCTTGCCGGGTATTTGGGAAACAGTGATGCATTTGACGATGCCATCGTGAAATTTGCTTTTGCATATGCCGACCAGACGCAACGGGATCACGACGTGTTTGTGAAAGCGATTCACAGCGGAAAGATTAACGCTAACCCGCACCCCGCCGGTTGAGAGCTCATAACTAACCAGGAAATACGAGACGCCAATCATACAGTCGCGGGTCAGCGTCTTATATCTGGGTAAGATCAGGCGACGCAAAGATCGTAACTACGAAGATTTTCGTTGACACTACGAACACCTTCGTAGTACATTGCCCGCCATGACCCCAGAAACGCAAAAACCCACTGTATCCGAATTGGAGATACTGCGCATTTTATGGGCCCGCGGCCCTTCGACGGTGCGCGACGTGCACGACGCCCTGAGTAAGAAGAAACGCATCGGCTATACCAGCGTCTTAAAGCTCATGCAGATCATGACCGAGAAAGGTTCGGTGCGACGCAACGAGGACCAACGCGCTCACGTATACGAAGCGAATCACGCCGCGGAGAAAACCAAGCGGCAACTGGCGGGCGACGTCTTGCAGCGCGTTTTTGACGGCTCGGCAAGCCAGTTAATGATGCATGCACTCGCAGGCCGTAAAGTGTCGCGGGAAGAGGCTGACGAATTGCGCCGGCTACTTGATGAGTATGAGAGGAAGCTGCCATGAGAGATGTCGCCGGCTGGGTCAATGCAGAGACGATGCGGCTGATGGGCATGGCGTTGTTGCATTTCCTGTGGCAGGGCGTGGCCATTGCAGCGGCGGCGTTCACAGGCATGACTCTGGTGCGACGCGCAGCGGGAAAATACGTGGTGGCAGTGGCGATGCTCGCTCTGATGAGCGTGTCCCCGGTTATTACGTTTTTGGTCTTGACGCAAAAGCACGATGTGTGCGTCACGAACGCAAGCCCGACAGGATGGAGTGCAGCGAAGCCGGATTCTGCGGCGATTTCTTCGGGCGCTGCGCAGTTTTTTAAATTGGGCTCGGCTGACGCGGCCAGGCCTTCGTCGATTTATCTTTTGTGGTTCGTGGAGGGGTGGTTTCTGGGAGTAATTGTGTTGAGCCTGCGACCGGCTGCGGGATTTTTGCTGCTAGAGCGCTTGTACATCAAGAAGGGCGCGCCACTCACCGGAGCATTGCGTGAACGATGCGTGGAATTGCAACGACGGCTGAGATTGAGCCGGGTGGTGCAGTACTGTGAAAGTTTGCAGTTGCAAGCGCCCGCAGTGGTGGGATGGTTACGGCCGGTGGTTTTGTTGCCGGTGTCCGCGTTGACGGGTCTCAGCGCGCAGCAGCTCGAATCGGTAATCGCGCATGAATTGGCACACGTGAAGCGCCTGGATCCGTTTGTGAATTTGTTTCAAATTGCGGTGGAGACCCTGCTCTTTTATCACCCAGCGGTGTGGTGGCTAAGCAACAGAATTCGCGCCGAGCGGGAAAATTGTTGCGATGACGTCGTCATTTCGGTGTGCGGAAATCCGATTGAGTATGCACGTGCGCTGGCTACCATGGCGGAATGGCAAAGCGCTCCGACGCTGGCTATGGCGGCAAATCGCAGTCCGCTTGCGGAGCGCGTGGCCCGCTTGCTGGGAGTTGCAAAATTAGATTGGGGACTGCGCAGCGCAGGGCTTTTCGGAGGCGTGTTATGTATTTGCGCTTCAGTGCTGGCCGGCAATGCGCTGCTGGCCACACCACAAACAAACCGTACCGCGGCCGGAATTTCTTCCTTCGATAAAGGGCCCGCCCAGCAACTGGCTCCGGCGATGCAACCGGTTCCGGACCAAGACCGCGATGCAGTGATCGTGGTCCGTCCTACAAAGGCAAGGCCCCGCGAAGAGGCAGCGCCGACGGCACCTACGATCGAAAGTCCAACTCAAGCGGAACAACCGCACGAAAACAAACCTGAGCACGCCGAGGGCCAGGACGATGAGCAAAAGAAATCAGCACCAGGCTCCTATATCGACGGATTGCGGGCTGAAGGTCTGACCGACCTTTCGATTGACCAGCTCATTGCCATGAAAGTGCAGAACGTGACGCCGGAATATGTGCGCCGCATCCACGCGCTGGGATTGAAGCCCGACGTGAACGAATTAATCGCCATGCGAGTGCAGAGCGTCACGCCGGAGCTGATCCGCGAGCTACGCGACGCCGGGCTGGCGCAGAACATCCATCAGATCATAGCCATGCGCGTACAAGGCGTGACGCCAGAATATGTAAAACAACTGCACGAGTTGGGCGTCGACACGGACGCGAGCAGCGTGCTGGCAATGAAAATTCAGGGTGTGACCAGCGAATACGCACGCGAGATGAGAAGCGTGACCGATCCCAAGCTTTCCGGCCGGGAGATAGTGGCGATGAAAGTACAGGGCGTAACGCCAGAATATGTGCGCGAATTGAAAGCCATGGGATTTCAACTTGACGCTCGTGACGTTATCGCCATGAAAGTGCAGGGAGTGACAGCGGAATATATCAAGAGGTTGCAATCTGCAGGCTTGAAACTGGATGCCCGCGGCGTAATCGGAGCGAAGGTGCAAGGAATTACCCCGGAATTTATCGAAACGGCCCGCAGCCATGGATTTCAGAATTTGAGCATCGACAAATTGATGGCACTGAAACATTCCGGTGTGTTGGACGAGTAATGTGCAAGAGGAGCGTGAGGCCATGAATCGCCGTGAAGGATTAATCTGCTACGTCCTCGTATTTTGCACCCTGATTGGCGCGCTTATTGTGAAGGCCGCCGATTCGCGCAGCGGCAACTGGACAATTCAGCGCGCGGATAAAGCCTGCGAGGTGGATCTCGCTCTGATCGAGCATCATCATGGCAGAAATTCGAATCACGAGTCCGCAATTCGTGTGGATGAGTTGAAGGGGCTGGATCTCTCCAGGCCCGGAAAACAGGATGTGCGTTTCACCATTGCGCGGGACGCGGGCCGCTTCGATTGCGAAGGATTTGTGAATGATGGGGAAGGCGCAGGGATATTTCACTTTTTCGCTGAAGCCAAGTACGCACAGGAAATGAAATCGCTGGGATTCAACGATATCGACGGTGACAAACAGTATTCGATGGCGGTCATGGATGTGAGCCTGGCTTTCGCCAAGGAAATGAAAGCGGAGCGCCTCCAAGGGCTGGACACCGAGAAGTTGATTGCGTTTCGGATTTTTAACGTGAACGCGCCTTTCGTGGAGGAATTGAGAAAAGCAGGATTGCCCGTTACCGATAGCGACAAGCTGGTGGCCTTCCGCATTCACGGTGTTACGCCTGAGATGGTGCGCTTTCTGCACCAGGCCGGTTATCAGCCTAGCGAGGATACCCTGGTGGCCATGAGGATTCATGGCGCGACACCGGAGTGGATGGAGCAACTGAAGAAAGACGGATACGACAAGATCGACTTGCAGCAACTGATCGCCTTTCGCATTCACGGAGTATCGCCGGAATTTATCGAGAAAATGCAGGCGCTAGGTTACAAACATCCGGAACCGGAACAACTCGTGGCCATGCGCATCCATGGGGTGACGCCCGAATTTGTGAGCAACTTGCGCTCTCGCGGCATGCAGAATCTAACCATCGAGCAACTGGTGAATTTGCGGATTCACAGAATCGACTAGTCTCACGTCGTCGCAATCGTTCTAAGCTTGTCGTGCGAGCGCGGCATGGATGGGCTCACGCTGCGTTTATGCCTCTGCAGTTGTCATTTCTCATGTAAACCCCGTACCGACGAACTCCTTCCGTATGCAGTAAACTAGGACCTGCAGGATAGTGGTTTCCAGGACGCGCCAACCAGACGTTGGCGCTCCCCGTTGTTAATTGTCAGGAGAAGCCTGTGGATGGCGCTGTAAGTCAGGACGTACAAGTTACGCCGGAGCTGGTGGATTTCCAGACGGAACCATCGCGCTACAAGCACTGGCGCATGTCGTTTGACGGGCCCGTTGCTACTCTGACCATGGATGTGAGTGAAGACGGCGGCATACGGCCGGGCTACAAGCTCAAGCTAAATTCCTACGACTTGGGCGTAGACATTGAGTTGCACGACGCGCTGCAGCGGATTCGCTTCGAGCACCCGGAAATCCGCGCGGTGATGATTACCAGTGCCAAGCCGCGTGTTTTTTGTTCTGGCGCGAACATTTATATGTTGGGCCAATCGTCGCACGCGTGGAAAGTAAATTTCTGCAAGTTCACCAACGAGACGCGAAACGGAATTGAAGATTCAAGCCGCCACTCCGGGCTGAAATTTCTGGCGGCCCTCAACGGCACAACCGCCGGCGGTGGCTACGAGTTGGCGCTGGCCTGCGACGAAATCGTACTGGTGGATGATCGTTCCTCCGCGGTTAGTTTGCCGGAAGTGCCTCTGCTGGGCGTGTTGCCGGGCACTGGCGGATTGACGCGGGTGACCGACAAACGGCGAGTGCGTCGAGACCTGGCGGACATTTTTTGCACGACTTCGGATGGAGTTCGCGGCCAGCGGGCCAAGGATTGGGGATTAGTGGACGAAGTCGTGAAGACCCAACAGTTTGCCGAGCATGTAAAAAAGCGCGCCGCGGAATTGGCGCAGGGAAGCGACCGGCCGGCGGACACCAAGGGCGTTGCTCTTTCGCCTTTGAAACGAACCATCGACGAAGATGGATTGCACTACGAGACCGTGGACGTGCTCGTCAATCGCAGCAGCCGCACGGTAACGATTACCGTGAAGGCTCCCGAGATAGTTTCGTCGCAAACGCTGCAAGCGGTGACTGAACTCGGCGCCGAATGGTGGCCGCTTAAGATGGCGCGCGAGTTGGATGACGCGATTCTCAGCCTGCGCACCAACGAGCTGGAGCTGGGCCTATGGATACTGAAAACCAGCGGCGACGCAAAAGCCATGCTGGCCATGGATGAATTCATTTTGCAAAACGCGCAGAATTGGTTTGTGCGCGAAGTTCTGGGCATGATGCGGCGGACGTTTGCGCGACTGGATGTGACTTCGCGATCAATGTACGCGGTCATTGAGCCGGGATCCTGCTTTGCCGGCACGTTGTTGGAATTGGCGATGGCCGCCGATCGCGTGTACATGCTGGACACACAGGAGGGCGAAGCACGCGCGACGGTAACATTGTCGGAAATGAATTTTGGCCCGTTGCCGATGGTCAACCACATTCCGCGTTTAGCAGGGCGCTTTTGTCAGGATGAAAGGCGCATCGAAAGATTACGCGCGCGGGTCGGCCAGGCTCTTGCGCCCTCCGAGGCGCTGGAAGCTGGGTTGGTCACCGCGGCGCCCGATGATCTGGACTGGCAGGATGAATTGCGCACCGCGATTGAATCGCGAGCGGCGCTTTCACCGGATGCCCTGACCGGACTAGAAGCAAATTTGCGATTCGGATTGCCGGAGACGACGGAGACCCGCGTTTTTGGAAGACTGTCCGCCTGGCAGAACTGGATTTTCATCCGCCCCAATGCGGTTGGCCCGAACGGCGCATTGAAAGTCTACGGCAGCGGTTCGCCAGTGAAATTTAACTGGGAAAAAGTTTAGGCTATTTGGCAATGCAGGGAGACCGGCAATGATCGATTACACGGAGAAAATTCCGAATAACGTGGACCTGGGGCGTGATCGCGTTCTGCAGCGCGCGCTGGAACACTGGCAACCGGCGTATATGAGCTGGTGGTACGACATGGGCCCCACGGAGAGCCACAATTACGAAGTGTATTTGCGCACCGCCATCACCGTGGAGCCTGATGGCTGGGCGAAGTTCGGCTATGTACGCATGCCGGAATATCGCTGGGGCATTTTTTTGCAGCCGCGCAACGCGGAGCGCGCGGTAAATTTCGGAACCCACAAAGGCGACCCCGCATGGCAGGAAGTCCCTGGGGAATACCGCTCCACGCTGCGCCGCGTAATTGTCACTCAGGGCGATACGGAGCCCGCTTCCGTGGAGCAGCAGCGCATGCTCGGAATGTGCTGCCCCTCGTTGTATGACCTGCGAAATATTTTTCAGGTGAACGTGGAGGAAGGTCGCCATCTATGGGCCATGGTGTATTTGTTGCATCGCTATTTTGGCCGCGATGGGCGTGAAGAGGCAGAGGCCCTCCTTGAACGCCGGTCGGGAGACGTTGATAATCCGCGAATCCTCGGCGCCTTTAATGAGCCCACCCCGGACTGGCTGGCCTTTTACATGTTTACGTTTTTTACCGATCGCGATGGCAAGTTTCAATTAAGCGCTCTCGCCGAATCCGGGTTCGATCCCTTGGCGCGTACCTGCCGTTTCATGCTGACCGAGGAAGCTCACCACATGTTTGTCGGCGAGACCGGCGTGAGCCGCATTCTTCAACGCACCTGTGAAGTAATGCACGAGCACAAGGTAGAAACTCCCGCCGATGTGCGTGCGCTGGGAGTGATCGACCTGGAAACGATGCAGAAATATTTGAATTTTCATTACAGCGTGACCATCGATCTGTTCGGCTCGGACGCCTCTTCCAACGCCGCCACCTATTACACCACCGGCCTAAAAGGCCGCTACGACGAAACCAAGATTGAAGATGATCACGTGCTCGCCGATGAGGTTTATCCGGTGTTCGAGGTGGCAGGGAATAAGATCGTGGAGAAAAAAGTCCCTGCGTTGACTGCCTTAAACGAGCGCCTCCGCGACGATTACATTCATGAAATTCAAGCAGGCGTGGATCGCTGGAACCGCGTAATCGAGAATGCGGGAATTTCTTTCGGTCTGCGCCTGCCGCACAAAGGATTTCATCGCGCCATCGGAAATTTTGCAGGCCACTTTATCAGCCCCGACGGGGAAGTCCTGACCAAAGAAGCCTGGCACAATCACGAGCGCGACTGGCTCCCTGCACCGGAGGATCACGCCTTCGTGCAATCGTTAATGGTCGGACGTGTTGTGGAACCCGGAAAATTTGCCAATTGGATTGCGCCGCCGATCCGCGGAATCAACGGCCAGCCGTTAAATTTTGAGTATGTGCGGTTCAATTAGCGCCTAGCTGAGACTCTAACCTAATTATTTTGACGCGCGTTGCATTCATCACGACGAAATTTAGAATTATTCGGTGTCCTCCAGCGGACCCGTATGCGTCGCGGCTTGTTGGCCCAGTATGAATTGCCAATTTATGACCGCGTTCCAGACAAGTCGATGGTCGCCGCGATTCAGGTCGCGGTGAAACGGATTGAAATTAAACGCCACCACATGCCCTTTTCCCGCGGGCATATCCAATACCGCGGGACGCCCAAACAAACCCGCTTCGCCCCAGACTTGCCCACTCACTAAAAGCGGAGCGCCTTCGCGATCGCCCCATTCCAACACGATGCCGCTGCGATCCAGCGGGCCATCCAGACAAGTCGTGCAATAGGCCATGCGTAGCCACCGCCGCGGGGCATCGTAGAGTGGAAAATTTTGCCGGAACAAAATCGTTCGAACCGGATACCCGTAGGCTATCGGGTGATCGGGGCGCGCGAACGTCGCGCGCACGTGCGCTCCGGGCGTGCGAGTTACCGCTTCCATCGCCGCTGCCGCGGAGTCGGACCCGCCTCCTGCGCTGCTACGCGGCACGCCGCCCGACACGCGCCGCACCCCGCGCACCAATCCTCCTTCAAGCGCCAGCATAGAACCGCTGCCCAGCGTAATAAGGAGGCCCCCTTCGTTCACGAAGGATTGCAGCTTGGCGAGACCGTCCCACCCAATGCCTCCAGTGATGTCGTCGGACTCCGCAGGTGTCCCGAAACTGGGAGTTTGCGGAGTTTTCTTGAAGGGCATTGGCCCCCAAGCTCTTGGTAAGCCCTGGATTTGTTCCGCGAGCTCGAGATCGACGTGGCCGTAGATCAGCACGTCAATGTGATCGCGCAGCAGTCCGGCACGAATATCTTCATCACGAATATAAGTGTAGGGAACTTTGCGTTGATCAAGCGAATAGCGAATCCAGCCGATGGAGTCGGTGTCCGCCCAAGGTACCCACACGCCGATGCGCGGCGCTTTTGTCTTGTGCCGGGGCACGTCGGGCGCACTGGCAACGCTCGTGAAATCCAATCCCAGTTCGCTCGCGGTGTTACGCAGAGCGGGCAGCAGCCCATCTTGCGAGCGCAAAATCCAGGAGCCGGCAGGAAACTCGCGCTCGCCCAGGCGAAAAGATTTTTCCGCGATCTCTATTTCGAACCCGGCGAGTCGGTAACGAGCAGCAAACAAGCCTTCCTGCCCAGTGTCCTGCAGAATAAATATTGGACCGGACCCGGAAACATTTCCTGCCGGATGCGGTCCGTCTTTCAAAGGCGTCAGGGCTGCGTCGCGGATGGAAGCGTCGGCAATCGGCACGGCGTTCAAATGGTAGTGGGCCGGCAATTCCCACGAAACGTCGTCATAAGGCTCGCCGCCTCCTTTGGGAAAATTCTGAGGGGTAAGCAAATCGACGGCGTAATTGCGATATGGCTGATCGAGCCGAACCACGTAACTACCTGCGGGATAATTTCCTTCCTTCAAATTTAGAGAATTTTGCGCGCGCCCGACCTCGATGTGTTGCGCGAGCAGGCGCCCGACCATTTGCGCCACCCGCATGCGGTCGCCCTGATCTTCCGGAATGACAAATGCATACGGCGGCTGATCAAGTCCTTTGTGCCACGAATCCCACCCTTTTCTATAAAAATTGCGAAGCATCTCCTTCGCGTTGCGCGCGCTGTAATCAAGAACGGCGAGCGACCCGGTTTCCTGATAATTCAGATTATCGCGAGCCGACCACACCACCTCCGCGCTTGGCGGAGGAACCGGCCGGTACCACTCCATGGTAAGAGCGCTCTTGGGCACGCTGCGTCGTAGTGTCTCCGCAGTGCCATTTCCCCACGTCTCATACCCCCGCCCGATGCTGTTGTGATTCATGGCCACAGAATCCAGATAAAGATGACTAAAAGCCTCGCCGAAATTCCAAGTGGAAACCCCGGGCATGCCCATCGCGGTCATCACTTGCACTTCATGAAAACTCATCTCCAGAAATTCGCTGTAAGTAATCGGATCGATATTGGGGTTGTAGGGTCCGGTGCCATTCCAAGTCATCATGAACGGCGAGCCCTCATGAAGATCGTGAACCACTGTGGGATGCCATTCGTAAAACATGCGGTGGACGGCCTTGGTAGTCTCGTGCGTCTGTTGATGTGTGTCGCGATTGATGTCCACGAAAGCGTACTTGGACCAATACGGCGGAGACATGCGTGGAAGGCTGCCGCGGTCGTCGGTCTTACCCTTCAAGTAGCGATAAAACCATTCGACCACTTTGTCGCGGCCGTCCGGATTGGAAACTGGATTGATAAGCACCACCAGCTTGCCGCGGATGCCCTGAATCATCGGCGTTTCGGAGACTGCAAGACGATACGCGAGCTCCAGCATTGCTTCGGTTGAGCCGGTCTCATCGGAATGCAAAGCCGCATTGAAATAATAAATGGGCCGCGCGCTGGCGATGAGTTTTTCCGCCGCCGCTTGATCGGTGCGACGCGGATCAGCCAGAGCCGCAGTTGCGGCTTTGAGGCGATCCAGATCGCGGATGCCGGCCTCGTCAGCGATGGCCAGCAGTATGATGTCGCGGCCTTCCTCACTGCGCCCGATAGTGAAGACGCGCACGCGAGGAGAAGAGGCCGTAAGTGCACGGCAGTAGGCATAAGCTTTGGCGCTGTCCACGAATTCCCCGGGTGCTCCAGGAATGCGGCCGAAAAATTTTTGAGGCGATATGACCGTAGACGACTCGGGTAGGTACGACACCCATGGCGAGAGAAAATGCGGGTCGGTAGTAGCTTTGGCGATGGCTTCGACGGAGCCGGGTTCAGGTACATCCGGCGTGGACTCCGTCGTGGGAGATTTCGTGGCGAGACCCTGAAGCAATACCAACAATGCAATCAGGAAATGGTTCATTGGGCCTCCGGAGTGCCAAGAAAACGAGAGAGCCGCTTCCGTCGATTTGAAAGCGCGGAGTTTAACACGAGGCGAGGCACGGAGAATCAATCGATGCAACTCGGTGAGGCCATGATTTACTGAACAATTTAAAAAAATGAAGGCCGCTCGAATAGTTGGGGCGGCCCGAAAAGCAACAAAAATTAGTTTCAAATGTCTAGCTTGATCTTTTATTTGGAACTTTGGCGCCTTTTTTGCGCGCCTCCGAAAGACCGATGGCGATAGCCTGCTTGCGGCTCTTCACCGTACCACCTTTCCCACCTTTTCCCGATTTCAGCGTGCCGCGCTTCTCACGGTGCATCGCGCTTTTCACACTCTTGCTGGCGGCTTTGCCGTATTTCCGCCCACCGGAACTCCTTCGCGAACTGGCTGCCATTTGTCCCTCCCTCTAGTTAGGATGTAGGCTTGGGATGGGTTGAGTGTAGCGCGTCGCGAAAAAATGCAATTCAGTAGAATCGTGCAGAGCAAAAACTTAATTCTTGTAGGTTGGTTTACGCGTCGAAACGAAAAAGTGCCAATGAGGAGCGCGCTGTCCGGAGAAAAGTTCGAACCTTGAAATAACACTCGCGCAATTCCGGAGAAGCGATGGCCGCAACGTGGCGTTTCTGCTTTGCTTGTTGGGTCCCGGGGTGCTCCGCAACTAATGCAAATCTACTATTGACCCTCAAGCGCCGCGCGTGGGATGGTACCCAGAACCGCCGTAAGTTAAGCGTTTTCTGTTTGAAGGGGAGAGTTCATGGCTGTGTCCGCTCCGAGCCTCGCGAGTACTCACGCGCACGTTTCCGGCGACTCGCTTTACGACAAACTCAATTCCAAATGGCATAAACCGGCGCTGCTCGCCTTTATGGCCATCGTACTCGCGCACTGGGGCGAACACCTGGTGCAGGCTTATCAAATTTATGTGATGGGCTGGCCGCCGGTAAAGGCCGGCGGGATTTTAGGTCTGTGGTATCCATGGCTGATCAAATCGGAAGTTTTGCATTACAGTTACGCATTGGTGATGCTCATTGGCATATGGGTTTTGCGCAAAGGTTTCGCGGGAACTTCGCGCAAATGGTGGACTGCCGCGCTGATCATTCAATTCTGGCATCACTTTGAACACCTGTTGCTCATCACCCAGGCAACCATGCATCACAATTTTTGGGGCAAGCCGGTCCCGGTAAGTTTCCTGCAGTTGGTTATTCCGCGCGTTGAACTCCACCTTTTTTATAATTCCGTCGTCTTTGTGCCCATGGTGATTGGCATGTACTACCACATGTTTCCTCCGGTGGGTGAGGAGCAGGCGGCGTGCACTTGCTCGTTGCACCAGCACAGCCTCGCCGACGCGCAAGCCGTCTAATGAGCGTTGGGCGGCGAGCCGCGTGGGCAAATTAGCCTGAAGTCATATAGGCGGAGTAACACGTTGTCGACCCCTGCCACCCCTGCGCTTGCAGTACCTTCCCTGACATCTGAATTCGATTTATTGCAAGTGCCTGGCCTGGGCCGTTTTTTGAAATGGCGGCATTCCCGCACCGTGCTGCAGATTCCGCTGCTGCTGATCAGCGTAATTATGATCCTACAGGGATTGTTCGGCCCGACGCTCGCGCCGAAAAATCTTGCCACCGTTTTGACCTGGGTTCATTTTCGCGGCGCCCTCGTGTTGGTGCTGCTTTGCGCCGGAAATTTTTTCTGCCTGGCATGTCCGTTTATGCTGGTGCGCAATGCGGCACGGAAATTTTTTAAGCCCTGGATGAATTGGCCACGCGCACTGCGCAATAAGTGGGCTTCCATCGGCGTATTCGCGGGTATTTTGTTTCTCTACGAGCTTTTTGGTTTGTGGAATTCGCCGTGGTGGACAGCTTGGCTCATTGTCGGCTATTTCGTTGCCGCGCTCTTGATCGACGGTGTTTTTAAACACGCCGCTTTTTGCAAATTTGTTTGTCCCATCGGGCAATTTAATTTTGTAGCTTCCACTGTCTCGCCAATGGAAGTGAAAGTGCGCGACCATCAGGTTTGCGCGCACTGCCACACCAAAGACTGCATTCGGGGCCGGCGCGACCGCCCGGCTGGACCTGATTTTGTGGTGCTACAACGCGGTTGCGAGCTGGCGCTTTTTCAGGAACTCAAAGTGGGTAACATGGACTGCACGTTCTGCCTCGATTGTGTGCACGCCTGTCCCCACGACAACGTTGGAATACTCAGCCGCGTGCCCGCCGAGGAATTGATGACCGATCCCATGCGTTCTGGAATTGGTTTGTTCTCGCGCAGGACCGATATAGCGGCGCTGGCCATGGTGTTTTGCTTTGGAGCGTTGGTAAATGCGTTCGGGATGGTCAGTCCAGCCTATGCGATAGAAAAATGGCTCGGCGGATTGCTGCACGTGCAGTCGCAAGCGCCCGTCCTCGGAGTAATCTTTGTATTGTTTCTGATTGTCGAGCCTGTCGTGTTGTTGGGGCTCGCCGCCTGGCTTACTAAAATCTTAAATGGTAGTTCACGGGCGCTGCTTCCGTTGGTGGCGAGGTATTCGTATGCCTTGGCGCCGCTAGGTTTTGGTATGTGGCTCGCGCATTACGGATTTCATTTCTTCAGCGGTCTTTATACGTTTATTCCTGTCACGCAAAATGCTGTCGCGAGTTTAGGCTGGCCGATTCTAGGCGCACCAGCCTGGCGCTTGACCGGGATTCCAGCGCGGTTCATTCAGCCGATGGAACTCGGGTTTTTGTTGCTGGGACTGGCGGGATCGCTGCTGGTGTCATTCCGGCTGGCCGAAGAAGATTCACCCGGAAGAGTTATGCGCGCGTTCGCGCCGTGGGCTTCGGTCAGCGTAATTATCTGGCTCGCTTCCGTGTGGCTGATGTATCAGCCCATGGAAATGCGCGCGATGTTGATGGGCGGCTAAGCAAAAAATTGTGATGATGAGTCTATCGACAGAGGCGCAAAGAGGGCGATTGTTAGCAAGCTTGCTCAGGCATTGCAAGATTCCCATGCTCATGCTCGTCGGGTGCACTGCGCTGTATACGCCGCTCGCGCGTGGTCACAACGGTCCGCCATTTCCGATCATTGTGGACCAGCGTGTTGGGCCGTGCATTGTTTCGTTGTGGACCCATCCGGACATTGGTGTCGGAGCCTTTTTTGTTATGGTCGATGCGGCGCCGGGGACCGCGATCCCCAGCGATCTAAAGATCGATCTCGGGGTGCAGCCGGTCAGCGGGAGGCTTCCAGAAGTGATTTACCCCACGCGGCGCGAGAATTTGCGCGGCCAACTGGAATACAAGACCGAAGTGAATTTCGATCGCCAGGAATTTTGGCGGGCGCGCCTGATTCTGCATAGTTCCCAGGGTGACGGCGAGTCGACCGTGAACGTGGAGGCCACGCCGGCGGGATTTGGCCGCTGGGACCTGCTCTTGTACTTGCTCCCTTTCGCGGGCGTAGGATTTTTATGGTTTAAGGCCGTCACAACTAAGCGCAGCTACCAAAGAAAACAACTACAGTCAGGGAAGCCGCCGGTCGCGGTCTGCGTCCTGGCGATTTTATGCGGCGTCAGCTTGATGCTTTTTTCTGGGTGCGGAAACAACAAGTTGCCGCGAAGATCTTCCAAAGAATACCTCGAGTTTGTGTCGATTTTTTATACCGGACTGGCGGCGCTGCAAGTGGGCGACGATGTTCGAGCTGAAAGCAAACTTGGGCAAGCCACGCAAATCGCCCCTGGTGAGCCGGCGAGCTGGGCTGATTGGGGAATACTTGCGCTACGCCAGCGAAATTTTGACGTCGCGGCCCAGAGACTTGGCGCCGCGCGCGATCTCGCGCCGAAGAACGATCACATTTATTACCTCCTCGGACTTTTAGAGAGCAATCGCGGCCGATCCGCGGAAGCCATCGCCGACTGGCGCAAATCCGTAGAACTTAATTCGCAAAATCTGCGCGCCACGTATCAGTTGGCCGAAGAAATTGAACGCCAAGGTGACGTGAATGGCGCCGTAGAATTTCAAAACTTGGTGGGGAAAATTTTAACGGTCCAGCCGGACAATCTGGCGGCCTTGCTGGAACTGAGCCGTATCGCGGCAAAGCGCGGCGACGCCGCCACACTACGCGCCACAGTAGATCGCATTGCGAAGCTATCTGCCGGCTGGGCGCCCGAAGCGAAACAACAACTGGCGGCGTTGCAGGTGGCGGTCGGTGCGCAAGACACTCGTCCTGCGGCAACGCGCACCGCGTTCTTGCGAAATGTATTGCTGCGCGATTCGAATTACCGGCAAAGCTTGGCTGCCATTAAAGCTTCGGCAGGAGAAGAGGCCGAGCCCTTCACGCACTTTGTACGATTGGAATCGCCGGTGTTTGCGCCCGCTGCTCCCGACACGGTTTTGACGTTCGAACCGAAACCACTGGAAGTAGTGGCGGCCAATCAAGCTGCTAGTCAGCGATGGGAATGGATCGGAGCTGTCAGCCTCAGCAGCGAAGCGCCTGCTACTGTTATCGTCGCGAATGGCCGGGAAGTGCGGTTGGGTAGCGGAGCAAAATTTGCTTTCCCGGGAGGCGCGTCCAACGAGCCACCACTTCCCGAAGGGATTTTGCCAATCGATTTTAACTATGATTTTAAGACTGATCTGGTAGTCGCGGGCGCGGGTGGAGTTCGGTTCTGGCGACAGGACAGTCCCGAGAAGTTCACGGATGTAACGGCGCAAACAAAATTGCCAAGTCTGATCGTCAATGCCCGCTACCTCGGCGCGTGGGCCGTGGATATTGAGGCTGACGGGGATCTGGATGTGGTGATGGGCGCGAAAGAGGGCACACCGTTGGTTTTGCGAAACAATGGTGACGGCACCTTTACTCCCATTCATCCCTTCGCAAATGTGAATGGAGTACAAGGTTTCGCGTGGGCAGATTTTAACGCTGACGGGAATCCCGACGCTGCAATTATCGATGGCGCAGGCCGCTTGCACGTTTTCATGAATGACCGCGCCGGAAAATTTCACGAGCGAGCGCTGTCTGCTAACTTGCCGCACATCAAAACCATCAATGTTGCGGCTGCCAACAAGAATGGAGTTTTGGATTTGTTGGCCGTGCAAGAGGATGGAAACATCATTCGGTTGGCCGACAAACTGGCCGACTCCGAAAAAAACGATGGCTCGGATTGGGATTCAGCGGTGATCGCAAAAGTACCCGACCCGGCCAACAATCTGGCCGGCGAAGTGCGATTGCGGGTCGCGGATCTCGATAACAATGGCGCCTTCGACTTATGGCTTGCGCGTACTTCCCCCGAGGCCGCGAAGACAAATCCTGGCGCATTGGTGTGGCTCGCGGATCAGAACGGAAAATTTACGCTTATGGCCAAGCCCATGAGTCCACCGCGCGCGTTTGATGCATCCGATCTGGATGGCAAAGGTCGCATGGACATGTTGGGCCTTTCCGCGGATGGGCAACCAATGCGCGGCTTGAATCAAGGAACAAAAAATTATCACTGGCAAACAATTCGCCCGCGCGCAAGACAAGCTACTGGCGACCAGCGCATTAATCCCTTCGGCGTTGGCGGAGAAATGGAGATTCGCTCGGGCTTGCTGGTGCAAAAGCAACCCATCACCGGCCCGCAGCTGCACTTCGGGCTCGGCGAACAGAACGGCGTGGATGTGGCCCGCATCGTGTGGCCTAACGGATCGCTCCGCGCCGAATTTGATCTGAAAGCGGATCAGCAGATTGTCACCGAGCAGCGCCTGAAAGGTTCCTGTCCATTTCTTTTTGCCTTTGACGGCCACGGGATGCGTTTCGTGAAGGACGCGGTGCCATGGAGCTCCGCGCTGGGCTTGCGCATCAACAACACCGGAACCGCTCGCATTGCCGCGACTGAGGAATGGTACAAAATTGGTGCGGACCAGCTTGTCCCACACGACGGCTTCTACGATTTGCGAGTCACCGCCGAACTTTGGGAGACGTATTACTACGATTATCTAACGCTCATGACCGTCGACCATCCCTCGGATACCGATATTTTCGTGGACGAACGCTTCGTGGTCCCGCCATCGAAGCTGGCGATCACCACCGTCGAGAAGCCGCACAAGATTGCTCGAGCGACCGATGACCAAGGCCACGACGTCACCGATATCGTTGTCACGCTCGACGGCAGATATCTCGATACTTTTTCCCGCGGCCAATATCAAGGCGTGACGCGCGATCATTATGTGGAGGTTGAACTCGGCGACGACGCTCCCACCACTGGCCCGCTATATCTAATTGCCCAGGGCTGGATGCATCCGAGCGACTCATCTATCAACGTGGCCATCACGCAAGGCCACCATGAGCATGCGCGAGGATTAAGCCTGGAAGTGCCCGACGGCCATGGAAGCTGGGTCGTCGCGAATGGCAATTTGGGTTTCCCCGCCGGCCGCAAAAAGATTTGCCTCATCGATCTTAGCTATGTATTTCGCCCAGGACAGCCGCGCAAGCTACGCCTGAGAACGAACCTGGAAATTTATTGGGATTCCATCGAGTGGGCGCGAGGTGTAAGCGGCGCATCGATCAAAACTACCCGGTTGGCCCCTGAGTATGCTGATCTACATTATCGCGGCTACTCGTCGATCCATCAGACCGACGACTCTTCCCCCGAAATTCCGGACTACGACCATCTGGAAGCATCTAAACAAAAATGGCGCGACCTCTCAGGCTATTACACACGATTCGGCGATGTGCGCGAACTTTTGGACAAGATCGACGACCGCTACATCATCATGAATGCCGGCGACGAGATCACTTTGCGCTTCGAGGAGCAGGCGCCGCCCCCGCCCGGTTGGAAGCGCGACTTTATCATCGTGGGCGATGGCTGGATCAAAGACGGCGATTACAACACTACTTTCTCCAAAACCGTCGCGCCGCTCCCATATCACGCCAAACAGGAATATCCCACGCCGCCTGGCCGCCTTGAAGATGAGTGGGTGTACCAGCAGCATCCCGAAGACTGGCAAAACTATCACACGCGTTATGTCACGCCAGAAATTTTTCAAAACGCCTTGAGAAGCGAAACACGCCAATGAAGTGCGGACCACTAGCTCGAATAATCCTGGCCATATTTTTTGTGGCCATGGTCGTGAGCCCGCTGTTTATCAAGCGCATAGCTGCCCGGCGAGAAGTGGCCAAGTCCACGCTCGATTTGCAAACTGCCTTGGCGCGCCACGGCTTTTATCTCCAGGAGGTCTCGCGCGCCGCAGGTGTGAATTTCGTTCACCAGGGCCCGACGCTTGATCACAAACTGGATCACATCATGCCGGAAGTAGCCTCCATGGGAGCTTCGGTCTCCATCGTGGATTTTGACCGCGACGGTTGGCCGGATATTTATGTGACCAACAGCGCGGAAGGCAGCCACAACGCGCTGTATCGCAACCAACACGACGGTACATTCAAAGACGTGGCGCCCGAGATGGGCGTCGCCGACGTAAATCAATCTGGCACCGGCGTTTCGATGGCCGCAGTGTGGGGCGACTACGACAACGATGGCTACGAAGATTTGCTCTTGGTGAAGTGGGGCCGCCCTGAGCTTTATCACAACGATGCCGGCCACGGTTTCACGCGCGTAACCGACACGGGTTTGCCTGCCTGGGTCAATGCGAATTCGGCAATCTGGCTCGATTACGATGGTGATGGTCTGCTGGATATTTTTATCGGCGGCTATTATTCGGAAGACCTGGATCTGTGGCATTTGAACAACACCCGCATCATGCCGGAAAGTTTTGAATACGCAAAAAATGGCGGCAGAAAATATTTGTTTCACAATCTGGGCAACGGAAAATTTGAAGACGTCACCGAAAAAATGGGTATTAATTCCCGCCGTTGGACCCTGGCCACCTCTGCGGCGGATTTACGTGGCACCGGTCGCCCCGACTTATTCGTCGCCAACGACTACGGCGTCTCGGAATTGTATTTGAACGATGGCAAGCGCTTTCGTGAAGTAGGCGAAAAAACGGGTGTAGGCTTCGCGCCCAAGAGCGGAATGAACGTCGCGTTTGGCGACATCGGCAATCAGGGAAAGTACGCGATTTACGTGTCGAATATCTCCGAAGAAGGCGTCCTGATTCAGGGCAATAATTTGTGGGTGCCCAAAGAAGGTTCTGCAGCTGATGACCTCAAGTACGAAAATCTGGCGCGCGACATGGGCGTAGAGCTCGGCGGCTGGAGTTTTGGCGCGCAGTTTGCCGACCTCAATAACGATGGCACTCTGGATTTGTATTTGACCAATGGAAACGTGTCGCTCGATCATTCCCGGAATTATTGGTATGACTTTTCCAAAGTAGCCGGCGGCAACACCGCAATTATTGGCGACGCCAAAAACTGGCCCGCAATGGAAGGCCGAAGTTTGTCGGGCTATCAACAAAAACGCGTGTGGATCAATGATGGCGCGGGCAAATTTGTGGATGTGGCTCAGGCCGTGGGCGTGACAGACACTTATGACGGCCGCTCTGTGGCGATGGCCGATCTGTGGAATCGCGGCGTCCTGGACGTGGTGGTCGCCAATCAGCGCGGCCCCTTGCTGATTTATAAAAACACTGTCGCGCCAGAAAATAAATGGATTGAGTTTGAGCTCACCGGCACGAACAGCAATCGCTCCGCGATCGGAGCGCAGGTCACCGTGTTCTGGAATGGCCAACGCCAGGTCCAGGAAGTTTCCGGGGGCAGCGGATTTTGCGCGCAAAATCAACGAGCCCTTCATTTCGGCTTGGGGAAAACGTCGCAGGTAGAAAAAGTGCTAATCCGCTGGCCTTCCGGAAAAGTGCAAACCATCGAAAAGCTCAACGTGAACGAGATTCACAAAGTGAAGGAGCCCGCGTGAGCGCATCAGCCACAAGGCCCATCGAAACGCCGCAATGGAAGCGCTTCGTCAGCCTGGAAAATCGTTATATCGCGCCGATTTTCATCACTTTGATTTTGCTGGTCGGCCATTTGTCCTTCGGGATTCTCGAGAGTTATCAGAAGACGCTGTTAGCCATCGTAGCCAGCATCGGCACCGAACTCATTCTTTCTCGTTTATTTTTCGGCAAGTGGCCGAATATTGCCAGCGCGTACATCACCGGCATCAGCGTCGGCATTCTGATTCGCTCGCCGGCCTATTGGCCCTATGCGGTGTGCAGCATCGTCTCGATTACCTCCAAGTATGTTTTGCGCGTGAAGGGCCGCCACATCTGGAACCCGTCAAACTTTGGTATTTCGGTGATGTTATTTCTGGCCCCCGAGACGGTGGCCAGTCTGAGCATTCAATGGGGAAATTATTTGTTGCCGATGGTGGTGATCTGGGTGTTGGGTTCGGTAATTATCTACCGGCTGAAGCGCTTCCACATCAGCGGACTTTACGTAGCTTCGTTTCTCATCTTTGCTTTTTTGCGAAGCAGGCTGACTGGCAGCCCGTGGCAGTCGGAAATTGCGCCGATTACCGGTCCGATGTACCAACTCTTTATATTTTTCATGATCACTGACCCCCGAACCACCGTGCGTTCAAAGACTGGCCAGTGTATTACGGTAATTTGCGTCGCCTTGCTGGAAATGATCCTGCGATTAAATCAGGTGGTATATGCGCCATTTTATGCGCTATTTATCGTGGGACCTTCGGCCATGCTGATCGAGATGTGGCTGGATTCGCGACGAGCAAGTGCTGTCGGTGCGACCGTTGCCGCGTGAACTGTTCCTGACTCGCGCGCGCGCCTTTACGCTTTCTTTCTTCCTCGCGTCCATCGTTGCGGTCGCCGACTTGCCGGAGCAGTCGCGCTCGCCGCTACGTCCGTCAGGATCCATCCAATTCACCGATGTCACCGAGCAGGCCGGCATTCATTTCAAACACAACAGCGGAGCCTTTGGAAAAAAGTATTTGCCGGAAACGATGGGCAGCGGGGTTTGTTTTCTGGATTACGACAATGACGGGTGGCAGGACATTTTATTTGTGAACTCCATGGATTGGCCGCAGCACAAAAACGGCAAATCTTTTC